>Ga0213863_10003061_pt1 | contig 11630 bp, 12 predicted proteins | sample PICome_8_FD_160128 | JGI IMG/M metagenome (GOLD analysis project Ga0213863, IMG submission 160128) | Coastal seawater microbial communities near Pivers Island, North Carolina, United States - PICO497 | ecosystem: Environmental > Aquatic > Marine > Coastal | place: USA: North Carolina... | reverse complement strand
GTACTTTGCGTAACGAGAACACGCTTTCCAGTAAGACGGCCCATAATCAGTTAATCACAACGGCGTGTTGCTTGAGCAGTTCAAGCGGAATGATTTCGAGCGCAGCCTCGTGAGTGCTGGCGAGCAAAACCTTGGGGGCGATGCCAGCTTTTTGGGCCTCTAGCCATCGGGCAGCGCACAAACACCATTGATCACCCGCCTTGAGGCCCTTGAAGGACCATTGAGGATGAGGGGTTGTCAGATCGTTGCCACGAGCTCTGGAGAAATGCAAAAACGCATCGCTGATTTCCACACACACGGTATGCGAGCCGACATCTTCGGCGCAGGTGTTGCAGCAACCGTCCCTCAAAAACCCGGTGAGTGGATCCAGGCTACAGGGTTGTAGTTCCGTGCCCAAACAATTGATTTTCGGCGCCAGTGAATTGGGATCAATGATCATGAAGTTTTCCCCTGAGGGTTAGCAGGCTTAAGAAGACTGCGGGAAACCGCGGCACGCTCACCGTGAACCCTAAATTGTCTCAGGTCAAGATCGGGATAGTCACAAATATCGATGTCTCGATTGGTACCCCCGACCAGGTAAATGAGGTCTTCGGTGTGAGGATTAAACAGATTGTGAGGCTGGCTATTCTGTTCAAAACCCATAAAGTCGCCGGCACTGACCTCCCGGGTTAGCGCTCCGATTCGCGCCGTGGCTCGACCGGAGAGAATATAGATAAATTCTTCGTCTTCAAGGTGCGTATGGAATTCCGTGGAGTAATGCCCTTGGGTCAAGCGAACTTTATGAACGCCAAGGGTTTTCATGCCTATTGCGGCTGAAAGTGATCTTGTGTGCCGGACAGCACCGCTGTTGTGTTGGTGCTGGTGTTCAATTTCTTCAAGGCTTTCGATATCTGTCGCGGTCAGAAGGTTGGGTATCAATGCGGGTAAGTCAGTAGCCATGGCTAACGTCTTCTTCGGGGCGGTTTCTTGGGATCTTTCTTGATCAGATCTTGGTCTCGTCGAGCTCGGGTCGGTGATGGCAGCCGGATCAATAGCTCGTCTGGAGGGTAGGTGAAATTGAGTGACTCGCCTAGAAGCTCCTCGATACTCGGCATCATAAAAGCATCACTTTCACAGACCAAACTGATGGAGATTCCCTGGGCTCCTGCGCGTCCAGTGCGACCAATACGGTGCACATAATCCTCTGGATCCTCGGGTAGATTGTAGTTGACCACATGGCTGATGTTATCGACATGAATCCCGCGGCCCGCGACGTCGGTTGCGACCAACACCTGAATGGCACCTGACTTAAAGTCCTCTAAGGTTTTGATTCGTTTCCGCTGCGCAACCTCTCCGGTGAGTAAGCCGGTTTTGAAACCCTGCCTATAGAGTTTTTCCTCGAGTCGTCGGGTCTCATCTCGTCGGTTAACGAAGATAATGACCTTACTCTCTGATTGCTGAGTAATTAGATTGCAGAGCACAGTGAATTTCTCACTCTCGCTTGTGAAGTAGATCATTTGCTCTACGCTGCTCACAGCGACTTGTTGGGGTGCAATTTCGATTCTCACCGGATCAAGGGTCCATGACTGCGCCAAGCGTTTGATATCATCGCTGAAGGTCGCGCTATAGAGCTGTGTTTGACGCTTGTCTTTTTTGGGCGTTCTTTGGACGATCGCTTTCACATCAGGAATGAAACCCATGTTCAACATGCGGTCGGCTTCGTCGATAACCAGCATCTCAACCTGTTTGAGCTGAATGACGCCTGAGCGACAAAAGTCCAGGAGTCGGCCAGGGGTAGCAACGATGACTTCGACCGGCTTTTCAAGTTGGGATTTTTGTTTCTCGTAATCAATACCCCCGACAACGGCCATCACGCGAATGTCAGAAAACTCCGTGAGCAAGGCGGCATCGGAAGCGATTTGCATCACGAGTTCGCGCGTGGGAGCGATGATCAAGGCGAAAGGGGTTCCCGCAGGTCGAGATTCAAGCTCCGGGTTTTCGAGGTGATAGGTAATAATGGAGATCAGAAAAGCGGCGGTTTTTCCGGTGCCGGTTTGAGCTTGTGCAATGACGTCTTCGCCATCAAGGCTGTGAGGAAGGACTTCCTTTTGAATCGGCGTACAGGCACTAAAATTCAGTTTGCGAATGGCAAGATTAAGTTTCTCAGGTAAATCCAGTACTTTGAAATCTTCTCCAAGAGGCGGAAAGTCAGCTGGCACGATTTTAGGCTGGCGTTTCCTTGCCTTTGGCTTTGGACTCCCGCTAGAAGCCGCTTTAACGCTTTTGGCGGGAGGCGATGTTTGAGATGTTTTATTACCGAATAGGGATTTTAGAAGGCTCATAGAAGTGTGTCATTGTTCGGCGGCAGAATCGCCACCGTGTGCTTTAATCGCATGATTGTGTGGATCTCTAAAGATTAATGAGGCGTCGATGCTGCGTCATGACTGGCTTTTTGAATGCAGCAAACAAGGACGTCCAAGGCTTGGCTGAGGTCCATCATATCAGGAAAGCTGGGCGCGATTCGGATATTCTTATCCTCTGGGTCATTCCCATAGGGAAAGGTGGCGCCGGCTGGCGTCAACTTCACGCCTGCTTCCCCGGCAAGATGCACAACCTGTCGAGCACTCGCGGCTGTTAGGTCTAGAGAGACAAAGTACCCTCCGAGTGGCAGGCTCCAGGAGGCCAAGGATTGATCACCGAGAGGTTTGAGTTTTTCATCCACGAGATCAAACTTAGGTCGAAGTATTTTACGGTGAGCATCCATGAGCGCTTTGAGCGTATTGTCATCCTTCAAAAGGCGCGCATGCCTCAGTTGATTCACCTTGTCAAAGCCTATGGTCTGTGGCTCGAGATAGCCTTGAAAAGCGGCCAAAATCGTGGGGCTCAGGCCACAAAACCCTAAGCCGGCACCCGCCAAGGTGATTTTAGACGTCGATCCGAAGATCGCGATTTGATCCTCGGTTCCCGCGCTCACGGCATGGGCCATCAAGTTATCGAGTGCAGGGACATCATCGTGTAAATCGTGAGCGGCATAAGCATTGTCCCACATCACAGTGAAATCACTTTGGGTGAGCAGTGGCAGCCGCGCGAGTCTTTGCACCGTCTCTGGAGAATAAATATGTCCAGTAGGGTTGCTGTGTTTAGGGACACACCAAATTCCATGAATCAAGGGGTCTTTTTGAACCAAGGATTCAATCATCGACAGGTCGGGGCCTTGAGCCGTAAGAGCCACATTAATCATGGCAATTCCAAGGTGCTCACAGACTGAGAAGTGACGATCATAGCCGGGAACAAGACAAATGAATTTTGGTGCCGCCTCTGATGGCGCCCATTGTCTTTGACGAAATGATAAGTACTGATACATGAGCGACAAACTGCTGTTGCCGCCTGCCATCACCTGCTCAGGGTCTAAGTCGAGGAGTCTCGCGCCCAATTCTCGAGCTTCAGGTATTCCTGCGAGGCCGCCATAGTTTCTAGTGTCGACACCGTCACGAGATCGATAGTCGCCTTGGATCATGTCTTCAAGTCCGTGGCTGAGATCGAGTTGATCTGGACAGGGCTTGCCTCGAGTGAGATCAAGTGAAAGATTTGCGCCGAGATAGCGCTGATAATCTAGATCGATATTTGACATAGGTTTGGTGTCTTAAATGAATTAAACGTCACGGCATTAAAGGCCTGATGCCTCAGGGAGCCCCAGCATAATGTTCATGTTTTGGATGGCAGCACCAGCAGCCCCCTTCCCAAGGTTGTCGAGGCGGGCGATTAAAAGGACTTGTTCCTCATGGCCGAATACGAAGAGCTCTACACGATTGGAACCATTGCAGTCCTCGGGTTCAAGAAAGTTATCTGAAAGCATATGCATTGGATTCTCGTCGAAGACCTGAATGTTAGCTTCTTCCTTAAAATAAGAGGCCCAACAGGTACTGATGTGATGAGGATCAATGGATCGAGTAAAGTGATCGGCCCTGAGTCCAATTTCGACGAGCATCCCCTGATAAAAGTTTCCGACGTGGGGAAGAAAAATGGGGTCCTGATTGAGTCCGCTGTAACGCTGCATCTCTGGCACATGCTTGTGCTGTAGCGTTAATCCATAGGGTCGCGCCGCCGTCGGGTTGTTGTTTTGATAGTGCTGGATCATTGATTTTCCACCACCCGAGTAACCCGAGAGGGCGCTGGAGAAGACCTGCGCATCTGGTTTGAGTAATCCGGATTCGATCAGCGGTCTAAGAAGCAAAATAAACCCTGTCGGATAACAACCTGGGTTACTCACCCATTTGGCTTCTTGGATAAGTTGTCGTTGAGCAGGCGCCATTTCGGGCAGCCCATAGATCCAACTGGGGTGGGTTCGATGTGCTGTGCTGGCATCGATGATCCGGGCTTCGGCATTCAAATGCACGGTTTCCCGGGCGGCATCATCTGGAAGACAAAGGATTGCTAGATCCGAATCTGCCAACGCCGCGCGTTTTGCGTCTACATTTTTTCGCTCAGCGTCCGAAAGCTCGATCAGCGAGACCGCATCGTGCAGTGCCAAACGTTGCTGAATTTGCAAGCCCGTTGTGCCGTTTTGTCCATCAATGAATATTTTATACATAGCGCCTCGCAACCCGGCGCAGATGATACCACAAGTGCTTTTCATCGAGCAGTCAAGCCGACCCTTTCATCGCACGAGAATCCTTAAAAAGTCGCTGTTATAGCAGTGCGAGTAATGCCTCGCGCCGCCTCGTTTTGATGACATTACTGTCTAGCCAAGGTGCGCTCAGCACTGTGCTCAGCGTTACATTGGCGGCGCCTTGATCTCTCAAAAAATGAAGATATTTGAGTTGCTGGAATCCATCAAACCAGTGGTTCAGTGCGCGTTTAAAGTGGTCCTGACTGGAGCTATTTCGCTCGATATTTTCAAGTGATTCAAGTCTTCGGCTGATCTTTAAAAAATCAATTAATGGTCGGCTATCTGCAGACGTAAGCTCAGAAACCGATTGGCACTGCTTCATTGAGGTCAAGGCCTCACGCAAGCTGTGAAAGAGGCTTGGGTTGTAGAAAATCTGATCGCGGCTTGGATCGCACGCTAGGAGTCCACGAACGCCGGTACCAGTGCCTATAGGAACTCTCGTTGAGCATCGAGAAGACAGTTCGATGGTGATCTGGTTGAGCGAGGTCAAGGGACCGACTTTCGCGAGTTTGTTTAACAAGTAAAAATCCTCTCCCGTAGACCGCTTCGGTACGCCTCGGACCTGAGCGTAGGCGTGCGCATCGATGACCATGAGGGATCCCAAGCTTGCATGCCCATAGTCTGATCCAGCCCAGATCAACCCTGCTTCGTAATGTCGCAAGGTGAGTTCGTAGAGCATCATGGCCTTACGGGATGCTTTATTTTTTGAAAGTCGATGCCGATAGTTGTAAATCCAGCCTGCCGGCTTTGAAGCGCATGTGGATGCGTAGGAAGATGGCGACTGTGTTGAAAAGTAAGGCTTTGGTAATCTTGCATCGGCATCGCTGCAATAGATACGAGGCGTTTTGATTTGACCGGTTTGTATCAGTCTCAATGCCAGATCAGCCCCAATCTTGCGAGCGAGTCCTACGCCTTGTTTCTCGGGCAAGTAGCGCCCCGGTGAGCAGTGATCAAGGATCAGTAGGTTGGGCTGATCAGGTTTCTCACAAATGAACCAGTGCGGACCCGCGTAAACAGTCCGATAATATCGTTTGAAAAAAGCGAGCAGCTCAAGGGTTTTGTCATGCTGCCTTGGGGCGTTAATCACCAAAATCACTAGGAAGTTCGCCTCGATTTTCTGCCAAACGCGCTGAACGCTTTCTGGTCGCTCAGCAAAGGCAGGAATAACCAGTACGTGATCATAGGTCCGGGGCAGATCTTCCATGGCAGGATAGGGTTCTGCATAGGTGTCGAGATACTTTTGAATTGATGAATGAGCGGTCGCTTTATTCAAAATTAAACTCAGTGCAATCGGGCTCGAATCGGCAACTCAGTGACAATCATTGCTTCTTGTTCGAGCCAAAATTTTAATCGTTGGTCTACCTCAGAGGCTTCAAAATATGCGTTAGCGAGTCTAACGAATAATTGATGGTGTTGAGCTTCGCTTCGCGCGAGAGTTGTGTAAAAGGCTGCAAGCTTTCGATCCTCGAGCGCAGCCCCCAGACGTTCAAAGCGCTCGGTGCCCCGGGCTTCAATCACTGCCGCACAAAGCAGGCGGTCCAAGAAATAATCCTCACTGGGCTTTCTGAGATGTTTCCGTAACAGATTGACGTAAGGGTCTTTCTCGTCGGCCTGTAAACGGCCCTGTCGGGATTCGATGATTCGATAGACCTGTCTGAAGTGATTCAGCTCTTCAAGCGCAAGATCAATCATCGCCTGAGTGAGTATCTGTCTATCGGGGTAGTGCGTGACCATTGAGAGGGCCATGGAGGAAGCTTTGCGTTCATTGGCGGCGTGATCCGCAAGGAAGGCGTCGAAGTCACCGCGCACACAGTCGACCCATGCAGGTTGAGAATCAATGAGGAGCATCAGAGGACGCGTCGAATAAAGTCTGAAATCGCATGAATTTCCTCGAGACAGACTTGGTGTCCCATTGGGTAATCATGCCACTCGACGTCGTAAGCCATCCGAATTAAATTTTCTCGCGCGGTTGCAGCACGCATGATTGGGATCATCGGGTCGCCGTGGCCATGACCCAGAAAGATGGGTAGTGCGAGATTGGCATCTGTACGCTCTTTTTCTGTGGTCGAGGGGTCATGGAGGTAAGTGGACAACGCTATGATTCCGCCGAGCCGCATGGGGTGGCGAAGACCCCCGTACAGGGCGATCACGCCCCCTTGAGAAAATCCTGCAAGGATGATGCGCTCGCTGGGCACGCCATTGTCGAGCTGCGAGTCAATGATGGTGTTAATCGCTTCGCTTGACGCTTCGATGTCAGCAGCGCCGGCTGACTCTGAATGGGGTTCAAAATCGTACCAGGCTCTCATCTCCTCGCCGTTATTGATGCTCACGGGTCGAATCGGCGCATGTGGAAAAATATACCGGAGGGCAAGATCTTGCAGGCCCAATTCAGGCACGATCGGTTCAAAGTCGTGGCCATCAGCCCCCAATCCATGCAACCAAATTAAGCAGCTATCGGCCGAGCTATCGGGTTCGATCACGATTTGTTCAAGCATGAAGTTTTGTCCTAAAGTAGTTCGTGCGAGATAGAAGCATAACCGGTCTGCTGCGATGGCTCTATATTGCCCGAGACTCTTGATTGTGCCTAAATGCCAATTATCGATTTTGGAGAACAATCATGGGACCACTTACAGGCATCAAAATTATTGAATTAGCGGGCATCGGCCCCGGACCTTTTTGCGGCATGATGCTTTCGGATATGGGCGCGGAGGTCATTCGGGTCGATCGTCCCGGCGGTCGAATGCGAGGACAAGACGTCTTGGCGCGGGGTCGAAAATCGATTTCCGTTGACCTTAAATCAGAAGGCGGTCGGGACGTTGTTCTTAAATTGTGCGAATCAGCGGATGCAATTTTTGAGGGTTTTCGTCCCGGCGTTACAGAGCGTCTCGGTTTGGGACCAGAAGCCTGCCAAGGCCGCAATAAACGGTTGGTCTACGGTCGGATGACGGGTTGGGGGCAGGATGGGCCTATGGCGCAAGCCGCGGGTCATGACATCAATTATATTGCGCTTACTGGCGCACTCCATGCCATTGGCCCTAAAGATGGTAAGCCTGTTCCACCGTTGAATTTGGTAGGTGATTTTGGGGGTGGCGGTATGCTGCTCGCGTTCGGATTGGTCTGCGGAATTTTAGAGGCGAGTCGGTCGGGTGAGGGCCAGGTCGTGGACGCTGCGATGGTAGATGGCGCCGCTGCGTTAATGGCGATGTTCTTTACGATGAATGCGGGGGGTATGTTCAAGACCAGTCGCGCCAGCAATATGCTTGACGGTGGAGCCCATTTTTATGGAACGTATGAAACAAAAGACGGAGAGCACATTGCTTTAGGCTCTATTGAGCCTCAGTTCTATGCCCTTCTGGTAGAGAAAGCAGGCCTCGATCCGGAAGATTTCAGCGCTCAAATGGATCAAAGTCGATGGCCAGAGTTTCAGGAGAAACTCACTGCGTGTTTCCTGACCAAAACCCGCTCTGAGTGGCAGGAAATCATGGAGGGAACAGATGTCTGTTTTGCCCCAGTGCTTTCAATCAATGAGGTTGCAGACCATCCACACAATAAGGCACGCGGCACGTTTCAGAGTCTTGAGGGAGTTGTTCAACCCGCCCCGGCGCCAAGGTTCAGTCGAACACCGGTTGCTTTAACCCACGGTAGTCGCAGTCCAGGTAGCGATACTGAGCTGGTGTTGCAAGAGGCTGGTTTTGACGCAGCCTCTATTGAGGCACTTTTAAAATCAGGTGCGGTGGCAAGCGGCGAATAAGGGCAGTGTCTTATTCCTCGGATTACAGTGATGCGGTGGCCGATCCTGAAGGTTTTTGGCGCAGCATCTCGAAGGCTGTTGACTGGCTAACCCCTCCGGAAACAGTTCGTCAGGAACGTGATGATGGGCTGGCTGACTGGTTCCCTGACGGTTGGGTCAATACCAGTCACCTAGCGCTTGACCGTCATGTGGACGCTGGCCGAGGAGAGCAGGTCGCGTTGATTTATGACTCTCCTGTGACGGGAGTGATTGAGCACTATACCTACCGCCGTTTATTGGATGAGGTGGCTCAGTTTGCGGGTTTACTCAGCGCCTTGGGGGTCCAGCAGGGTGACCGCGTGATCATCTATTTACCGATGGTGCCAGAGGCTGCCATCGCGATGCTCGCCTGCGCGCGGATTGGCGCCATCCATTCCGTGGTCTTTGGTGGCTTTGCGGCAAAAGAGCTGGCTTCTCGAATTGATGATGCGACGCCGAACGTGTTGCTGACAGCCAGTTGCGGCATTGAATTTGATCAAGTGATTCCCTATCTGCCGCTTGTCGACGCAGCCTGTGATGCTGCGGCTCATAAAGTTAGGCATCGGGTTATCCTTCAACGGGATCGTTTGCAGGCTGATCTTCGAGACGGAGATTTGGATTGGGCGTCTGCTGTGAGTCGAGCTGAGTCAGTAGGATATGTTCCGCTTCCATCGGGACATCCGCTTTATATTCTCTACACCTCCGGCACCACGGGTAAGCCCAAGGGTGTCGTACGAGATCATGGTGGCCATGCTGCTGCGCTCATTCAGAGCATGCAGCGCACCTATGGCGCCGTCGCCGGTGACGTTTTTTGGGCAGCATCCGATGTCGGATGGGTGGTGGGACACTCCTACATTGTCTATGCGCCCTTACTCTTTGGATGTACCACCGTCCTGTTTGAGGGCAAGCCAGTCAGGACCCCGGATGCGGGCACCTTTTGGCGAGTCATAGAAACACACGGGGTGAACATATTTTTCACTGCGCCCACCGCTTTTAGAGCCGTCCGCAAAGAGGATCCAGAGGGATTGTTGCTCTCGAAGTATGACTTGAGTACGTTAAAAAGAGTGTTTGTTGCTGGAGAGCGCACGGATCCCGCAACCTATCATTGGTTGAGTCAGCGCCTTGAAAAACCTGTGATCGATCATTGGTGGCAAACTGAAACTGGTTGGCCGGTCACCGGCGTACCTCAGGGCAATGCGGAATCTCTGCCCATTAAAGTGGGTAGCGCTGGGGTCGTTTTGCCTGGCTTTGAGGTTTTGGTAGTTGATGAAGCGTTAAAGCCCTGTCCGCCCTTTGAGACGGGAGCGGTGGTATTAAGGTTACCGCTTCCGCCAGGATGTTTGCCCACGGTGTGGAGAGATCATCAGAGACTCGTCTCGGCTTATCTCGAAGATTATCCAGGTTTTTACCATACCGGAGATGGTGGGTATTTTGATGATGAAGGTTATCTGTTCATCATGGGGCGTACAGATGATGTCATCAATGTCGCGGGACATCGGTTATCGACAGGAGAAATGGAAGAAATTGTGTCGGGTCACAACAGTGTTGCCGAGTGCGCGGTCGTGGGTATTCTTGATCCCGACAAGGGACAAGTCCCGTTGGGCTTACTGGTGTTAAAAGATGGTGACGGGCGTTCAGCATCGGAGATCACGAGGGAGCTGGTTCTGATGGTTCGCCAGGATATTGGGGCCTTTGCGAATTTTAAGTTGGTTATCGTCGTGGGTCGTTTGCCGAAAACACGATCTGGAAAAATACTCCGGAAAACCATCCGTCAAATCGCAGATGGCTTGTCGCCAGAGGTTCCACCGACAATCGATGACCCCGCTATTTTAGAGGAAGTCAAAGACGCGCTTTGTAACGCTGGGATCGGCGAGGTATCGAGGCAATCCGATGGGTAGCGTCATCATTACAGGTGCAAGCTCTGGATTTGGCCGAGCTGCAGCATCACTTTTCGCGTCAGCCGGTCATCCGCTGGTTTTGCTTGCTCGGCGGGAGGACCGGCTTCTAGAGATCAAAGCACTTCTCCAGGAGCAAGTCCCTGTTCATGTGGAAGTTCTCGATGTTCGAGACAAAGAAGCGGTCGCGGGATTAGTGAGCCGATTACCCGATAGGTTTCGACCTGTCGACGTCTTGCTCAATAATGCGGGATTGGCATTGGGTCTCGGCGCCGCCGATCAAGCAGATTTGACCGATTGGGACATCATGGTCGACACCAATATCAAAGGTCTTATGTATTGTACCCTGGCGATACTCCCAGAGATGGTCGGACAGAGATCTGGACATATTATTAACCTTGGGTCGGTCGCAGGAAATTGGCCTTACCCGGGAGGAAATGTCTATGGTGGCACCAAGGCCTTTGTTCAGCAGTTCAGTCGCAATCTTCGGGCAGACCTTCTGGGAAAGGGCATTCGAGTTACGACCATCGACCCTGGCATGTGTGAGACAGAGTTTTCAGAGGTGCGCTTTGGCGGCGATGCAGAAAAGGCTGCCGCAGTTTATTCTGGCATGGTGCCGCTGTCGGCAGAGGATGTCGCTGAAACGATCTTTTGGGTCGCAAAGCGTCCCGCACATGTCAATGTTAATCAGCTCGAGATCATGCCGGTTGCTCAGGCTTGGTCGCCTTTCGCGGTTCATCGTGAAGATCAAACGTCATAATCGAAGCGCGATGGCCTCTAGAGTGTTAAACTGCTCCTTGAGGTTTTAGGGATCGTTATGATTATTGTTCACGGCCAATTTCCGATACTCAAAGATCAAAAAGAGCGGGCGCATAAGTTGATGCAAGAGATGGCGGCAGCCAGTCGCCTTGAGACTGGTTGTGTCAGCTACGAGTTTTATGCCGCACTTACGAATCCCTGCAAACTATTGCTGTTCCAAGAATGGGAATCGGTTGAAGCGCTTCAGGATCACTTTGAAACCACTCACATGGAAATATTTCTTACCCATTTGCCGGAGATACTCGCCGGCGAAATCGTGACTCGTCGCTACGAGGTCCGGCATCAGGCGAGCGCTTCGGGAGAGGATGAGGCCTTTAAAGATGAGAGTGAAGAGGCCAAACCTGAATCAGCAGCTACGCAGCCTAAAATCATTCATTAAGAGATCCTGCATGCTTCAAATCGATGGCGTCTGCTGAGCTATGACGATTGCGCTTTTCGTCCGTCTCGGGATCGATCAGAGGAATCCAGATTGGGAGCTGCGGAGATCATTGGTGTTCAA
>Ga0213863_10003059_pt1 | contig 11631 bp, 10 predicted proteins | sample PICome_8_FD_160128 | JGI IMG/M metagenome (GOLD analysis project Ga0213863, IMG submission 160128) | Coastal seawater microbial communities near Pivers Island, North Carolina, United States - PICO497 | ecosystem: Environmental > Aquatic > Marine > Coastal | place: USA: North Carolina... | reverse complement strand
GGGCTCCATCAATAAAATTATCTCCAATGGCCGCTGTTGTTGGTGCAACCCCTACCGTATAAAATTGTAAGGTATTGTATCCATTGTTTCTTGCATTGATATTTACCCCTCCATCATTGGAAAAATACACGCCGCCGTCATTGGAAAAAAGCATTCTGGTTGATGAGTTTCCTGAAAAAGCCAAACCGTGTTGATCGGCATGTACTATAGGAACATTTAACCCTGATAAAAAGTTGTTGTTTGACCATTTGGATATTTGAGAATAGGAAGTCCCTCCATTGGTACTTTTGAACAAATCGATTCCACCTACAAATATTTTTTCGTCATTATTTGGATCTACTCGTAATAATAAATCATAAAAAGCTTGACCTCTTGTAAAATCAGTAGAAGGAATCCCGGAATCAGCGTCTTCTGGAAGTCCTAAGGTAGATACACTTCCAAAGGCATTGGTGGTTTTATAAAGTCCAACTGGAGCTCCAGAAGTACTCAATTGTGCCAATACATATATTTTAGCGGGATCTGTTTTTGAGCAAGCAATCTCAACTCTTTGCCCATCGGGAACAGTATGTTTTAATACAAAATTAGTTGCATCTGTATCCGTGGATTGAAAGATCGCTCCTCCTCCATCACCAAAAATATCTGAGGTTGTAGCTATATAAATAGAATTATCTGCGGCTATTTTTATGTTGTTTGGTTCATGAATTCCTCCTTCTGAGTTTGTTGGAAGGGTTAATTTTGTAAACGTAGTACCGTCTGTAGATTTGTATACTCCTCGATCGTGGATTCCAAATAATGTAGAAGGCGATGCAATTCCATAAACCGCATCTCCTGCGGCTACAAACACTTCTGAAACGCCTCCATTGTCTCTCACAACAATGTCATTTACGTGCTGTACTCCATTGGATACAATAAAGTTGGATCCATTCCCTCTGGTGCTAGAGAGTGTTACATTCACAGAACCTCCTGTCAATGCATCCATCACACGGGCACCGTCGTCTTTAGAAATCATCACGGTAGGGATGGTAATGCCAGCATCATCACCTCCTTGATTGATAGGGATTCCAGGCACATTATTTACAATTATTACGGCAATTGCTCCTGCATCTTGTGCATTATTCACTTTGTCTACAAAGGGACAACTTCCTCTTCGAATGACCGCAATTTTACCACTAATGGCTGCTGAATTATTTAGGGATGTACAACCATCCTCTGTGGGTGTCACACCATCATCTGCTAACACTAAATCTGCCGTGACGGGCGGGTTGAGGCCACCACCAAAACTGGTAGACAGCACTGCAAAATAGTCTCCAGCTATACTTGTTGGACTATTGATCGCCATTTTGGCATTTGCTTCAAAAAGGGTTTCTCCTTCGACACCTCCAAAAACATGGGTCCAAGTAGCGCCTCCGTCTGTTGTTCTCCAAACTCCGTTCCCATTTACATCGCCACCAACATAAGACTCTCCGGTACCCACATACCAAGTCATTGAATCATTTGGGTCAATAGCAATACATGAAACAGCTAAGTTTTCTGGAATATCTACCTGCGTCCATACAGCTCCTGCATTTGAAATGTTGGTGTTTTTCCACAAACCACCACTCACTCCTCCAGCGTATACTGTTTCTTGAGTTTCATCATTGGGATCAAAAATTAAAGCACGGGTTCTTCCTCCAACATTGTCTGGGCCTCGGTCCTGCCATGCAGTATCGTCGCCATCACCAGGGGTTCTTCCTGATTGCCTTAAAACTTCTAAATCGTTTTGAAGTTGAAATACGTTTTCTTTATGGGTTCTCCCTGTAGCGGGGTTTATCTCGTTCAAATACTCTTGTTCAAAAAAAGCATTGGGAGGCAACCCTTGTAATTTCCGATCCTGCTTAGATAAACTTTTCGTTTTGTTATACGGATGGTTTCGTAGGAAATCTGCATGCGATTTTTTTAACTGTGCTGTCTTATCTTCTGTTTCTAAATAAGTATAAAACAAACTAGCTATAACTAAAGCTACGAGTGATAAAAGGTATGTTTTTTTCATAATTGATGGCATTATTTTTTACATTCAAATTTAAGCATTCAAATTATTATTATATAATATTTCCTGTTAATTTTTGATGTGTACGGATTGCATAACGATCTGACATTCTGGATACATAAGTACAAATCTGCATAATTCGATTGTATAAACTAGCATCCTCTGATTGATATTCTTTCGGCAATAAATTTAAGATTAGCTGATCATAATTCGAATAATTTTGATCGTATTTATTGTTAACTGCACTCACAAAAACGTGTAATAAGTCGGCAATGATGCGATAGCCTGCTATTTCTTTTTCTACCACTTCTTGACTTTTGTAAATTTTGTCAACACTAATTTTTATGATGTCATTAATTTGTGCTTCATAAGAGCATTTTTCTAACAATGATTTGTCAAAATTTCCTGTTAGAATACTTTCTTCATTGTCTAAAAATATTTGTGCTGCTTGATTGATTAGTGTATTAATTGCCAGGGCGCGCAGATAACTCACGCGGTCTTTGGTGTGTTGCAAACTGTGGTATTTTTTAGAATCTATACGGTCTCTTACAAGATTGATCAAGTATTCTAAAGCATACTCTTCTTCTATTAGTCCAAGATTGATCCCGTCTTCAAAATCGATGATCGTATAACAAATATCATCGGCTGCTTCTACCAAATAGGCCAAGGGGTGCCTGTAAAATGAAATGTCTGGCGAAGTTGATTTTTGCAACATGCCCAAATCCTGAACAATGTCTAAAAATTCGGATTTTTCAGATTGAAAAACACCGTATTTTTTGTCTACAACATGTTTGGTCGGCTTTTTCGGTAAGCTTTCTTTTGGATATTTTAAAAACGCTCCTAAGGTCGCATAGGATAGTCGCAAACCGCCAGGAACACCATCTTTTGTTGCTGTTAAAATTTTAAACCCATTGGCATTTCCTTCAAAATCAATAAGATCTTGGTATTCTTTTGCTGTCAGTTGTGCTTTGTATTTTACTCCTTCTCCAGATTTAAAATACTCTCCAATTGCTTTTTCACCAGAATGCCCGAAGGGTGGATTTCCAATATCATGCATGACCGAGGCTGCTGCCACTATAGCGCCAAAATCATTAAATGTATATCCCAATTGGGTTAAGTTTGGATGACGTTCTAATAAGACTTTCCCTACTTTTCTTCCGAGGGTTCGTCCAACAACAGAAACTTCTAAACTATGGGTTAATCGCGTGTGTACAAAGTCGGTTTGGGAAAGTGGAATTACTTGTGTTTTATCTTGTAGACTTCTAAATGCCGATGAAAATATAATTCGATCAAAATCGACATCGAACCCTAAACGGGTTTCATCTTGTGCTGCTCTTGGACGCTTTTGTATGTCTCCTGCACGTTTTAACGAAAGAAGTTGTTCCCAGTTCATGAATGGTATGGATTTAAGTGTGCTGACCCTAATTCAATGGCTCAGTGTTTTGTGTTATTAGACTCCCTTTAATAGGATGCGCCTGGTACGAAAATACAAAAAGAGATGCATTGCTACATCTCTTTTTATCGATCTTTCATTTAGTTTTTTAAGAACCACACATTAAGCAGTCATCTGGTGCGTCATTTTCTCTCGCGGCATCTACCATCGCTTTGAATTCTTCTGGGCTTAATGGTGCGTCTGGTGCGTCTGCTTTCTTTTCTTTTGAAAGTGTGAACTGAATCGCATTCACTGCTGATTTTGTTCTTAAATAATACTTTCCTGTTTTTAATCCAGACTTCCATGCATAAAAATGCATCGAGGTTAATTTTGCATAATCTGGATCTTTCATAAACAAGTTTAAAGATTGAGATTGATCGATAAAGTATCCTCTTTGGCGAGCCATATCGATAATATCTTTCATACTCATTTCCCAAACTGTTTTGTACAATTCTCTTAATTCTGCTGGAATTGCTTCAATATGTTGAATTGAACCGTTTGCGCGCATGATATCTTCTTTCATGCTATTGTCCCACAGGCCTAATTCTACTAAGTCTTCTAACAAATGTTTGTTGACAACAATAAACTCCCCTGATAAAACTCTTCTAGTATAAATGTTAGAGGTATAAGGTTCAAATGCTTCGTTGTTTCCTAAGATTTGAGAAGTAGATGCTGTTGGCATTGGTGCCACCAAGAGCGAGTTTCTAACTCCGTGCTTCATTACTTGTTTTCGTAATTTTGCCCAATCCCAGTTTCCACTCAATTCATCATCTTTAATTCCCCACATGTTGTATTGAAATTCTCCTTCTGACATTGGAGATCCTTTAAAGGTAGAATACGGTTCTTTTGCTTTAGCGATTTCCATTGAAGAGGTAACGGCTGCAAAATACATGGTTTCAAAGATATCCTGATTCAATTTTTTTGCTTCATCAGAGGTGAAAGGCAAACGTAACATGATAAAAGCATCTGCTAGGCCTTGAATTCCTAGACCTACAGGTCGGTGTCTAAAATTGGAATTTTCTGCTTCAATTACAGGGTAAAAATTAGCATCGATCACTGTATCTAGATTTCGAATTACTTTTTTAGTAACATCATATAATTTTTTATGATTGAAGTATTTCTCTCCTGTTTCCTTTTCAGAGATGAACATTGGCAATGCAATGGACGCTAAGTTACAGACTGCAACTTCGTCTTTTGCAGTATATTCCATAATCTCGGTACATAAATTTGAAGAACGAATGGTTCCTAAATTTTTCTGGTTTGATTTGCGGTTTGCTGCATCTTTGTACAACATATATGGGGTCCCGGTTTCAATTTGAGATTCTAAAATCTTCTCCCAAAGGTCCCTTGCTTTGATTGTTTTTCTTCCTTTTCCTGCAGCTTCATAACTGGTATACAAGCGCTCAAACTCTTCTCCATAGGTGTCGTATAGATGCGGACACTCGTGCGGACACATTAACGTCCAATCTGCGTCTTCTTGTACACGAGCCATGAATAGGTCTGAAACCCACATCGCATAGAATAAATCTCTTGCACGCATTTCTTCTTTTCCGTGATTTTTCTTTAAATCTAGAAAATCAAATATATCAGCATGCCAAGGCTCTAAGTACATTGCAAATGATCCTTTCCGTTTTCCTCCTCCTTGATCTACATAACGGGCTGTATCATTGAACACTTTAAGCATAGGTACAATTCCGTTTGAGGTTCCATTGGTACCTGCTATATATGAACCCGTTGCTCTAATGTTGTGTAAAGACAATCCAATACCTCCTGCAGATTGTGATATTTTTGCAGTTTGTTTTAGTGTATCATAAATTCCCTCGATACTATCATCTTGCATTTGCAATAAAAAACAAGAAGACATTTGTGGCTTTGGGGTTCCGGCATTAAATAAGGTTGGCGTTGCATGGGTAAAGTATTTTTTACTCATTAACTCGTAGGTTGCAATAGCTTCATCAATATCATTTTTATGAATACCAATAGAAACACGCATCAGCATGTGTTGTGGACGTTCTGCAATAACTCCATTTAACTTTAATAAATAAGAGCGCTCAAGTGTTTTAAAACCAAAATAATCATAATTGAAGTCTCTATTGTAAATAATTGTAGAGTCTAATTTTTCTGCATTTGCTTTGATAATCTCATAGACCTCATCTGCCAACAAAGGTGCTTTTTTTTCTGTACGTGGATTTACATAATAATACAAATCGTCCATGGTTTCTGAAAACGATTTTTTGGTATTCTTATGTAAATTAGAAACGGCAATTCTTGCAGCTAATTTGGCGTAATCTGGATGTGCTGTTGTCATTGTAGCGGCAGTTTCTGCTGCTAGATTGTCTAATTCGGATGTGGTTACCCCATCATATAAACCTTCAATTACACGCATGGCAACTTTTACGGGATCAACAATTTTGTTCAATCCGTAACACATTTTCTTTACTCTTGCCGTGATTTTGTCGAACATCACTGGCTCTTTTTTGCCGTCTCTTTTTAGTACAAACATGAATTTATAGGTTTTATTTTGGTTAATTCTTGAGCCAACAAAAACGTCCAACTTTTGTCACTCCTTAGTATTTTATGATTTATCGTGTAGGTAGCACGCTAAAAATCTGAATCGAAACTGATACTTCCAGTTCCTCCAGATTTTACCCCTGCTTTCTGGTATTCTGAAACTCTTTTTTCAAAGAAATTGGTTTTTCCTTCTAAGGAAATCATTTCCATGAAATCAAATGGATTTGTGGCATTGTATTCTTTTTCACAATTGAATTCTCCCAACAAACGATCGGTCACAAATTCTAAGTATTGGGTCATTAACTTCGAATTCATTCCAATTAAACTCACTGGTAAAGACTCGGTCACAAACTCTCGTTCTATGTTTAATGCGTCTACAATAATCTCTCTAATACGATCTTTTGGTACTTTGTTTACGATGTGGTGGTTGTGAAGGTGCACCGCAAAATCACAATGCATTCCTTCATCACGAGAAATTAATTCGTTAGAAAATGCCAATCCTGGTAACAACCCTCTTTTCTTTAACCAGAAAATCGAACAAAATGCTCCTGAGAAGAAAATCCCTTCGACAGCTGCAAATGCAATTAATCGTTCCGCAAATGAATCGGATTCTATCCATTTTAATGCCCACTCTGCTTTTTTCTTAATTGCTGGAAAAACTTCAATGGCTCTAAACAATTGATCTTTTTCTGCTTCATTCTTCACATAAGTATCTATCAATAAAGAATACGTTTCTGAATGTACATTTTCCATCATGATTTGAAAACCATAGAAAAATTTTGCTTCTGAATACTGTACTTCATTGACAAAGTTTTCAGCAAGATTTTCATTTACAATACCATCTGAAGCTGCAAAAAAGGCTAAAATATGCTTGATAAAGTAACGCTCGTCTTCTGACAATTTATTATTCCAGTCCAAAACATCTTCCGATAAATCAACTTCTTCTGCAGTCCAAATACACGCTTGCTGCTTTTTGTACCAATCCCATAAATCATCATGTTGAATTGGAAAAATAACAAAACGGTTATCATTTGGCTGTAAAATTGGTTCTGTGACTTGTGTTGCTTCTTTGACGGACATTGGATTTGTTTTTTATTTGAGTTCGGTACTTTGTTTAACGATTGCGTCTGTTAAAAACGACTCTAACAAAGATTGAAATTTTTGTTCCAAAATGAAAGTCATACTTATTCACAAATCCTATGAAGTTCTTAACAAAATGAACTTTTTTGCGATTTTATTAATTTTTTTTGTTTTTTGTAATCTATTGAAAAACAGTATTTTATGAAGTTTAAAAATTGAAAACCGTTGATTCTACTGGGTTTCGTCAAAGATTCTTTTTTACACTTTTTAAACCTCTTTTTTTTTAAAAAAAAGAATTCAAAAAAACGAGATGCTTAAACAAATTCTTGGAGCCCAAGAAATTTTGCAATAAGGGCGTTATTTTTTTAAATGTTTGGCGGCTACCTTTTCTAATTGATCATACCAATCTTGTCCAAACTTTCGAACCAACGCTTCTTTCACAAAGGTGTATACCGGTACTTGAAGCTCTTTCCCTAAGGAACATGCAGCATCACAAATTTCCCATTTATGGTAATTAACAGCAGCAAACTCACTAAAGTCTTTCACTCTAATGGGATATAAATGACAGGAAAGGGGTTTTTTCCAATCGATCACACCCGCGTTGTAGGCTTCCTCGATACCACAGAGTGCCTTGTTCTTTTTATCGAAAATCACGTAAGCGCAATCTGCTCCTTTAATTAGTGGTGTTTCTAACTCGCCCCATTCATTCGGAATCCAGGTGCCTTCTTTTTCGATAACAGCGATGCCTTCTTTTCTTAAAAAGGGCTTTACTTTGGGGTAAATTTCTTCAAGAATTTTCGTTTCCTCTTTATCTAAAGGTGCTCCTGCCTCTCCAGCAACACAACATACGCCTTTGCATGCCGATAAATTACACACAAAATCTTTTTCGATAATCTCTTCTGAGACAATGGTTTTTCCTAGTTGAAACATCTGGCAAAAATAGTATAAAAATTTCCTTTAACTTTACATGGTTATGGAGTTCGTTTAATAGTTTTGCAAAAAAAACAACATGAATTTTAATTTGAAAGAAGTTTTTACGGCTTTTATGGTTTTATTTGCTGTAATTGATATTGTTGGAAACATTCCAATTATTATAGATTTAAGAAAAAAGTTTGGGCATATTCAATCGGAGAAAGCTTCGTTGATTGCTGGAGTCATTATGATTATTTTTCTTTTTCTAGGGCAAAGTTTATTGGAGCTTATTGGTATTGACGTTAACTCTTTTGCTGTTGCAGGGGCTTTTATCCTATTTTTTATTGCCTTAGAAATGATTTTAGGGATTACCCTATACAAAGACAGCGAGCATACCGCACCCATTACGGCCACCGTATTTCCATTGGCTTTCCCTTTAATTGCAGGACCTGGAAGTTTAACCACCTTACTCTCTTTAAGATCCGAGTTTTATATTGAAAACATTATCGTCGCAGTCTTGCTCAATGTTGTTTTAATCTACATTGTTCTTAAAACATCTTCTAAAATTGAAAAAATTATTGGTCAAAATGGAATTCAAATTATCCGTAAGGTTTTTGGAGTCATTTTATTGGCAATCTCTGTCAAGCTTTTTGCTCAAAATATCAAAATATTATTCGTTTAAATATGAATTTTAATGCATTAATTATTGGTGGTGGCGTTGCAGGAATGCAATGTGCTTTGGTGTTGGGGTCTGCTAAGAACAAAGCTTTTGCGGCAGACAAAAACGTGGGTATCATTCTTCATCAAAAAACATCACACCTACAAAATGCATTGTTTAACAACGTTTTAGGATTGGATCCTGGAACACTTGGGGCCGATATTTTGGTTGATGGCAAAAAACAACTTGCATCTTTATATCCCGAAATTTCACAAATCGAAAAAGAAAAAGTAATTGCGATTGAGGATGCTGAAGAAGGTTATCGGGTAATTACAAATAAAAATAGATACTTCTCAGCAATTGTAATTGTCGCTCTAAATTATTCCAAGCCTGTTACTATAAGAGGCTTGGAATCTTATATAATTCCTCATAAAAAAGCCAATCCTGCAAAAGAAAGGATTCAACTGAAAAATGAAAATCACCTCATAAAAAAAGGACTCTACTGTTGTGGTACCATTGCAGGGTGGCGCAGTCAATTTGCCATTGCCGCTGGAAGTGGCGCTAGTGTAGCTACCGATGTACTAACGCTTTGGAATTTGGGGGTTCCTACCAAAATACACGATAAGAAATAAAGAAATTCATCATGGCAAGCTGAATTTTTAATCGGATGAATTCCCCTAAAGGCTGATTCCACGGTAATGTTTTATTGTTTTCGGAGTCGTCAATCATACCCTCGAACCTTGCCTAGAGCAACTGCTAATTTTAGCATCATAAGGGAAGTACTAAACTTGAGTTGATCCCACTTTTTTTACAGAGAACCTCTTTTTTTTCGTAATTTTCTGACAGAAACCTTAGTTGACGTTTAAATGACGTATTCAAAGTTTAATAATTGAATCAAAATTTCAGTTAATTTGTACCCTCTTTAATTAACTACTTTTCTATGATCTTGAGTAAAAGAATAAAAAAATCGAGACTAAAAAATGGATTAACTCAACTTGATCTTTCTGAAAAATCAGGGGTTTCATTGAGGACAATCCAAAGAATTGAAAACAACGAGGTAACTCCCTCGATATATTCTATAAATAAAATTAGTGCCATTCTTAATGAAGATTTTAGTGCTTCAAAAAATACGTCACTACTTAAGAAGACTTATGCGTTTATTTCATTCGGAATTATTTTATTACTCATTGGCTTTTATAATCCTATTTTTAAAGAGTTACCCGTACCGCCTGTGGATTATTGGAAACAAGTATATCAAGAATTAAACACCTCCGATGGAGGATACCTCAAATATTATGACACAAACTGTTATGGTTCCGATGGTACAGATTGCGATATTATTGTTTTAAAGTATTTGAATGATAATATCCAATGGAAAACAACTATTGGAGGGAATTCTTGGGACTATGTTGAGGACATTTTAGAATTAGAAGACGGTTACTTCGTACTTGGACAAACCGGTTCTTATGGCGTTGGAAATAATGATGTTTATTTAACCAAATTGGATTTAATGGGAAATGAACTATGGTTTAGAACATATGGAGATTCTTTAAACGATTATGGTAGAGAAATTACTGCATCAAATGTGCACAAGAATGAATACATAATAAAAGGAGAGAAACAAAATTGTCCAACACCAAACGACTGGGAAAACTGTTCTATGCAAGAACTCGTCATTAAAATAAATGGAAAGGGAGACCAACTTTAAAAATATTCTTGAATTTCAACCATCCTGAATGCTAACACTAAACACTTCAACCAATCTTCAGGATTGGGGCTTTTTCACTGATCTTCGCTTTTTTAGAAAAGAGATGAACACGAGGAGGGTTTAATCCTTTTTTATTGAAAATTTAAAACACCTATCTATCCCAAAATTGGCGAAAAAGAAGCGTCACCGGGAGCTACTCCACGGTAATCAGTAATGACAAATCTGTGGGTTGAAAGTTTAAAATAATTTGATGAGAGTCTATACTAAGGGGTCTTAGTTTCTAATTTTCCAATAAAATTTAAAACTACTGTAACAAACCCAATAATAAATCTGATAAAGAACAACAAGATGAGTAATCAAGAAAAGAAAGAGAGAAAGAGAAAATCTATTGAACTGATGGAGAGTATCAAAGTAAAGGAATGGAAGAAGAATCAGGTATTCAATGAAATCTCTTCTTTCGAATGGGTAGAATTAATTACATTTTATTAAATCAATAAATAAGGAATACAACAAACAATAAAAATGGACTTAACAAAATTGACATAATTAGAACTCTTTTTGGAAGTGATATTTCGTCTTTCCATTCTAAAGTCCATTTATTTTTGAAATATTTATCCAACATAATTATTAATTTTAATAGTTAAATCATGAAACTCTATCTTCTTACAATCCTGTAAAAGGATTCCTTCAATTCCATTTGAATTATGAACATTTAAAATTATCTATTGGTTAACCATATCATTAACACAAACCATAAAAAGGTAATAACCACCCAGTATTTTTTTAAAACTTTCAAAACTTCCATATTATAAAGTTACATAAAAACATTCCTACTTTGTATAAGTATCAAATTTTCAGACCTCATTTATCAAACCAATTGAAACAACCTTCGGTTTCTCAATTTTATCTAATCTTTTAATACGATTTTCCATCTTAAATTCTAATCCCCAAACTTGTTGTGGAGTGAATTTCAAAGTTCGTTGAGGTTTGAAATGAGATTCATTCATCATATCACTAATTTGAAGATAGTTGAACCCTTGACTTCTTTTTTCCTTAATGAAATTATATTTTTCAATCTGTGAGGAAGACAGTGGTAATACCCAAAATTTTGGAGAAATTACTTCTACTTCAACTAATAGATGGGTGATTAAATACCCCCTATCATACTCATTCCACAGTTACTGATTTCGCTAAATTTCGAGGCTGATCTACATTTTTATTCAACATCACTGCGATATGATATGACAGTAATTGAAAAGGAATGGTGGTTAACAAAGGAGTTAATGCTTCAAGGGTTTCGGGAA
>Ga0213863_10003053_pt1 | contig 11651 bp, 21 predicted proteins | sample PICome_8_FD_160128 | JGI IMG/M metagenome (GOLD analysis project Ga0213863, IMG submission 160128) | Coastal seawater microbial communities near Pivers Island, North Carolina, United States - PICO497 | ecosystem: Environmental > Aquatic > Marine > Coastal | place: USA: North Carolina... | reverse complement strand
CCCAATTGATTGTTGCATACTGCTCTAGACCTGCCATAGATTGATGAACAAATTGTCCAAGTGCTTCTATGTATTGCTGACGCTCCGCTTGTGCTTCAGATATTTCAGTAGCCCACTGCTGTTGCAGGTGAGCCATTTGATCTCTCTGGCTTGCAAGTTCTTGCGTTTTACGAGTATAGTCAGATTGTCGGGAGTACCCATTAACAAGTTCGTCAAGACTAACTTCAATCTCTTCTCCGTCAACTTTGACGGAATAGACTTCTTCAGTCTCTTCTTCCTCATTTTCATCTAACTGTTCCTCTTCGGATTCTTCCTCAACTTCGGATTCATCCTCCAAGGCATCCTCTTCCAATGGTTCGTCTTGAGTTTCCTCAGTGGACTCATCAACATCTTCGGTAGGTTCGCTTGCCTCAGTTTCTGGTTTGGCCTCTTCAGGCTCCAAAATTCCAAGGAAAGCACTTTGTGCTTCGGCTATACTGCCTTGCTCTACTGTTTGCGGGTCAATGGTATCCGCCATTACAAATTCTCCTATATATGGATGTCCTTAATCTTCCTCGCTAACTCTCCAGATTCTACGATACTGGTTAGATGTAAGCGTATCCGCTCAAGGAGCCGTAAAGAAAGCCATGATTGTTCACGACTCTCGACATCTTTCACACTTGTTTGTATCCAAGTGGTATGTATATGTTCTGCTAATTGTTCAAATGCTTCGTTAAACATCGGGTCATTGAGGAGGCGTTTTGCTTGTTCCTCTCGTTGTTCGTTCATATTATCTTGGCCTTGTTTGTTTTCTTCCTAAAGCGTTATCTACTCTTCTTCTGCTTTTTGTTGCTTGTGGTGATAACCTTTTCCATTCTGCCCAAATAGCATCTGCTTTATCTTTCTGTCCTAAAGTGTCCATCAGTGCCGCTTTGTATACTCTTCCAGCCTGACCTAAAGGAGTTCCAGAACCATCTATAGGTCTTTCTTTTTTCTTTTTTTTATATGTGTTTTTATGTCGTTGCTTCATTTTATATTATCCTATTGCTATTGGCCTATTTTGTTGTCTTTCTAGTGCAATCTCTGCCGCTTTAAGTTGTGCGTCTACTTGTGCATCTTGAGCATCTTGTTGGACTTTCATCATCTTAACTTGTAGTTCGCCCTGCTTAATCTCCAACTCTTTCATTTTATTCTGCTGTTCCATCATGGCAGATTGTTGCTCTGGAGTAGGCTGACCTTGCTGTGGTGGAGGAGGAGGGGTTAAGAAGTCATCGACGTTCTGGTATCCCATAGCCTTAATAAGAGCCGCACCAAGGTTATACATATTTTGTTCTGTTACAATAGGTAATCCACCCTGCATAGCCTGTGATGCAAATGAAAGCATTTGTGATAGATGAGCCATCTGCTGATCTTTAGACCCATTACCCAAGGCAACCGATACAGTGCAATCCATTTTGTCACTCCACATATCGGGTCGCACTGGAACCCACTCGTTACGCAACATAACAACACGTTCTTTATCCTGATACTTTAGAAGAAGTTCATAGATACAGTTCATTAACTGTTTAACGCCTGTCTCTGCAAACTGTCTAGCAATCAACTCAACCCTACTCTGGGCATTAGTCATTACCGCATTAACTGCTGTAGCCGTTGTGTGGCTTGTGAGGGCGTCTGCATTAATACCTTGAGTATTTTTATTTACACCAGACCTTGACTCCCTTACTTCGTCTAAGTATCCAAGCATCTGGAATGAGTATGGTTCAAGAGGAGGGGTAGCCAAAGGCATAATAGCGTTGGGTGATTTAACCCTGACAATGCCGCCCGGGCGTTGTGTAAGAAGATCGTCAAGATTTGCTTGACCTTCCATTACAGCATAGCGACCAAAGTTCTGATTGTATGCGTTGTCCATTAAGTTACGCATAAGTGTAGACTTGATTAACTGTAAATCCATTACTAGGTCAGCAATAGATAACCCAAAGAATTTATGCGGGATTTTTAAAGGAGTGATACTAACAAAAGGTTTTTTGTCTATTTCTTCATTAGAGAATATATAACTACCAACACTGCATACTTTTCTAAGTTCTGCGATACCGTCTTCATTGTAGTCTGTTTTTATAAAAGACTCATGTAACCAATATTCCCTTAACGCTTCTTCTTCATTACCACCAAACCCATAATTTTCTGAGTCATCAAACTCATATCGAGATAATCTTTCAGCACTAAAATAAGCGTCATCATCTCCGCTACCCAAATCTTCTGGGCCGAAATCCTGATCGGGATACATAATCCTAAGTTCGGATAAAGTTTTTCTTACGCGATGACAAACAAACCTAGCGTCTTCTATGCTTTTTGCTTCTCTGGAAATAAGAAATTCTTCTGGCGGTACGTTTTCAATTCTAACCCTACCGTCATAATTTGTTCTAATAATAACAACGTCATGGTAAGGCTCTGAAATACCGTCATCACTTTCAATTACTGTATGTTCAAGAACCTCAACATTTTCATCTGTAATTAAATAACCAAACTCCATATCAGAAAGGTTCTGATACTCTTCTCTTTGGGGTTCTTCGTACTCATCCCACCAAACTTTTACAATGCCGTTTTTCTGGAGAAGCGCATCGTGAAACCACGAATACATAATCTCCCAACCATTATTATCTTTAGAGAATACATAGTTAACATAGTCGGTTGCTTGTGCGGCGGCATCCACGTCTTCTGGGCCATGTGGTGTAAACTTAACAAACTCGTCACCAGAGCCAAAGATACGCATAAGACTGGGTTTAATCCACTCAATAGTATCCTGTACAGTAGAGTCAACGTACTGACTTCTACCCTCCACTTCATTGCCAAACGGTAGCGCGTAGTAATACTCTTGCGCTTTTTCACGTTGTTCTGATATCTCACCGTCATAACCCAGAGAATCTGTAATCTCTGCGTTAATCTTTGTTAATAGTTCTTGTTCGCTGTCAGACAATGCCGTAATTCCTATATGTTAAATCGCTAGTCCATTCTGGGTCTGAACCCGCAATGGCGTGTCGTTGTGACTGAAAGGCGTAACGTGTGGCAGACATCAAGTCATCACGAAGTGCGACCACTTTACCTTCCTTTCTATGGTACATTCTGTACTCTTCAAACCAGTGAGGTAGTGTGTTAAATACTTTAAACTTACCTGCCTCCATGCTTTGTAGCATAGCCATAAGCCCTTCCTCTACTGAGTTAGAGCCTTTAGTTTGCCCCAAGCCCGGAGGGTTGGCAAAGTGTTCAAGTCTAAAGTTGCAACCTAAAGCCCTGTATTGCTCTGCAAGTCCGGGGTTTCCCATGCTATCCCTGCGATTTCCGTCATGCGGGTAGGCTATGGGAATAAAATACGGTCTTTGCCGTATAACCTCAGAGTGTACAGCGGGGCTTGCTTTGGATGCCCTGTAGCAATCGTAAATGTAAAAGGTCTCACTTTCATTATCTACGGCACACCAAACTACTGCGGTTGGGTGATCCCAACCAAAATCTATAGCGGCTATTCTAGGCCAATGATCCTGTATCTCTATAGGATCAATCATTAATTTCTCTTCTGGTATTGGGAAAATAAGACCTGACCCAATAGAAGGTCTACCAAAGCGGCGCATTTCACGTTCATGCGGCGAATAAGCAGACAGAATCTGTTCCATTACGTCATCATTAAGATGACCATCTTTACCTCTTAGGGTCTTAACGTGTTCACTAGCGTCATCCCATGTGGCATTAGTAAGGCTCTGCCCCTTCTTTATGTCGTTCATAAAGGCGGCTACAGTCTCTGTCATACCGCTTTCTGGGGTAAATGTCATGTAGACCATTCCCTTCCTATCCAGAGTTCGCGTGACAGCCTGTGAGTAGAGTTCCCTACTGGGTTCCTCGTCTAGCCATACAACGTCAACAGAGCGTCCCTGCCACTTGTCTACACCCATCTCGTAGGCTTTGAAGTGTAAAGAAGAGTTCTCCCCAGAAATATGCCGTATCAATGCTACGGACTTAGCGTTTGGTACTCCAGGTTTACGTTCCGTTTTTATTATAGTTTCTTTAGGAATCGCTCCAGAGCCAAAGGCTTCGGGGTCATCAGGAGAACCCAATAGTTCTGCTTGTACAATATCCCTAGTTGTTTCGTTAGAGACACCACCTGCCCAAGCCGTAATAGGCTTGTAAAACTTTTTACCTTTCCACCACTCAGGGTATAATCCTGTTAGGTGATAGGCCATCTCAGCCGCACCACAATAAGATTTACCTATTCGGTTAGCCGCCATCAATAAGCGTTGGTTATTTTCAAACCCTGTGGAGTGGAAGTCTAGTTGATACGGATAGGGATCATAGAAGGATATCTTCTCAAATCTCTGTCGTTTCTTTAACTCCTTGGCTAATTCGACCGCTTTTTCTACATCCACTAATTTAATGGCCCTATAAGGGACTCCAGTTCCTTCTGTAACTCTTCTGTGGACTTACCCTCTACACTGGTGACGGTCTGCTCTACTTTGTCTGTAGGCTTAAGTCCTGCCCTGTCAAGGATATCTTTTACCGCCCCCAATTTTACAGACTCACTTTCTGCGTTTTGTGCTAGATTTTGTAGGACAAGCAGTGCGGCAGGGACAGCATCTTTAATTAATTTTCTGGTTCTAGCCTCGATCTCTGAGGTAAACTGGTTCTTTAATTCATAGCCCCTTTGCTTGGGATGCGAATAACCTGCCATCTCAGCGGCTTTAGCCGCATTGCCATGCAGACAGTATTGGTCTATAAATATTTCTTGCTTATCTGTTTTCATTCTATATTTTTTCCAAACTGCCAATTGTACTGAGGGTTTCTCATATAACCCCTGTTATAAATGCTTTCCTTTGCTTTTAACATTTGATTGTAAAAATCAATCATTTGATCTTCTTTTTTAAGATCATCAAAAAATTGTTGGGCAACATTGTTATTCATAATGTCGTAATCATTAGGTTTTTCATCAAACTCTTCTGCTACATTCATTAATAAGTTACCAAACAAATTAGTTCCGTAAGCGTGGCCTAAAGCGTTATGCTCTGAAAGATTTCTTAATTGCGGCTGTTTATTTCCTATTGCTTGAGAAGCCTTACTAATGCTATCTGGATTTAATTCTCCTCTTTGCATATGACGTAGTATTTCTAGTAAGTTCATTTTTATGCTCTCAGAGGCTCTGTAATAGCCTGTACAGGGTTTTAAAGGGTTAAGGTATGTTAGGGTGCCAGTTATATTAGAATGTGCTTATAAAGGGTATTTTACCCCGATGGTGAGTGGGTCGGATATATTACGTTAGCGCAAAAACTCAAGGGGGTGCCCCCTCCCTCGCGATTCGCGCCCGCTCTTTTCCCCCACGTTGCGAGACAGTGACCCCACCTTCTTGATGACTCGCCCAGCGCCAGAAAATTTTGCGAATTCTGCGCAAATTCTGGGGTTAAACTCTTGCTACTATTAGTGGCAGATAAAAAGCCGATTGCTTTTGGTGGCGTGTGTGTGAGTGAAGGCAACATTCAAAACACCATACACCTACCCATTAACTTAGTTTATACCCCTATAAATTCTTTATGATTTACCGTATGCTATTAATCTGATCTAATCGCTAACACTTAAACAACAGGGAATAAAAACAATGAGTACATTAAAAAGCCAATATTTTAAAGCACATAACGCACAGGCAAAACATCTTACCGAATGCGGTATTCAGTTAGATGTGGATGGTTATCCGCTGTGCAGTGACACATGGCTCTCAAAGGCGCTCACACCTAAGCAATTGCGGGAGTATGATCATTGGGAAAGCATCAAAGATGAATTACTCAGAAATCTCACTGACTTCTATATAAGGGAGGATTAAATGCTTAAATTCAGTACTTATAAAACTACTGGCGGACTAAATCACTATGCCGAAAATAAAAATTTTGAATTGGAATTTATTATATTGCTTAATCCTACTGGGGATTATGAATTGCGGGAATATCAATATGGTGTATTAGAAGACTACAAATATTTTGATAAACTGGCTGAAGCAAAAGCATGGGCAAATAAAAACAATGATTACTTAGACGGTATATAAATAACCCTTTCAATTAACCCTTGTGGCCCGCTATATGCGGGCCTTTGGGGTGAAACTAACCTAATGGAATAAAGACAATGCAAGACTTACAAAAAAAGGCGGATGATTTTACTGCCAACTATGCCGAAAGAATGATCAAAGCGGGATTAAATAAAAATGATATGGTCAGTCTAGCAGACTCAGTTGTTCGGGTTTTTGGCGAGCATTATGGTGTAGAATTAACGCCAGAACAAAAGGAAATCGTAAAAGGCGATTTTATTTTTCACGTTGTAGATAAAGGATAAAAAAATGATTCAACAAATTAAAATAAGCAAAATGAGCGGTAAACTTCAGGGAATTGGCGCTATCAATACCGATACCACTACCAACGAGTTCTGTATACGCCAGAAGTCTACTGATACCATATGCGGCAAATGCTATTCGCATAAAATGTTAAATACGTTTAGAAAATCGTGTGTCCCTGCCTTTCAGCATAATAGCGAATTAATGAGGGATTTAATTGACTGGGATTTATTGCCGATAATCAATCAAGCCTATTTTAGATTTAATGGCCATGGGGAATTAATTAACCTTAACCACTATAAAAACATCATTAATATTGCAAAAAAGAATCCACACTGCACATTTACCCTATGGACTAAACGCGCGTCAATTGTGCGTCAAATTGCGGAAGTTCCTGTTAATCTGATTTTAATCTTCTCTAATCCTCGAATCGATAAGGTTATTGGCGTACCTAGGGGTTTTGACAAGGTGTTTAATAACGTCAATAAGGATTCAGGGATCAAACAAAACTGTACTGGTAGAAAATGTATAGATTGCCTTATGTGTTATAAGCACAATGGAACTAACGTAATAATTGAAGCGGTGAAATAATGAAAAAACCAATCTTTAAACACGACTGCGACAAGTGTACATTTATTAGAACTGATACATACGACAAAAAACTATCTGATTTTTATTTATGTGATAACAGTCTGATTGTAAGACATAGCGATACCCCTAGTGATTACGGATCATTTAGGATTGAGGCTTTGAAATTTAAGCAATAAGTAACTTAGAATAAAAACTTAAAAGGGTTTTTTTAGCGGGATAATTCCCGCTTTTTTTATGCCTACTGATAACGCTATTTAAACGCGCTACAAGGCCACTATTCGCGCTGTAGGGCGTGATTATCAATCTATAGGGCTATCCCCTAGGGTATCGTTTAGGTCTCGCTGTAAGGCCTTAGATTTGCGATTATAGGCGACCTTTGTTTTATGCGTATATCCCTTATTAAATTTGTGGGAATGTTTCGCTACCATATTGCGCCTTTTTAATTTTGTTTCCTTGTCGCTACTCATAGCCTTAGCCTATTACTCTATAGGTCATCTAATTCAGTGATAGATATAAACTATCGTTCGATACCCCAGAACTACCCCAGACTGATTGATAGGTTCTGCCTATCGTTCAATTTATAATTGTCATTTAGACCGTATTGACCCCCAGTCTTTATTCGGTATGGGTTATTGTTAACCCCCGAAGGTTTAAAATATATGGCTTGTCAGGTGTAGTTATTTTTACTGGCTACGAAACCAGCGACCCATTCAAAGAATGTCAATGTTTGCCTGTTTCCAACGCCGTCTATAAGCGCCCATATAAGTAATTACTTTCGGCAAGATTTAGGGATAATCAGCCCTATAATTTATGAGTCTTGGCCCGCTCGACTATGGATTGTACCACAGTTAAAATAAAAAAAAGAAAAAACTTCCTGTTAATATTATCTTTTAAGGTAAGTCATTGATAATAAAGGGAAAGCCAGGGAAAAGATAATTAATTGCTACTTTTCTGAAAATAATTGTTGACAACAAGATTTACCTGTTTTATAGTCGCCCTACTGAAACAAACCAAAGGCAAAAAAAATGTACGCAGATAAACTTTTAAGAATCGAAAAATACCGAAAACTGGTAGCACGATTAAACAAGGAATATCAAGATCGAATGGGATTTACCCATCTGGAAGACCAAACAATTGAATTCAGTATTGGCAAGCGATTTGCCAGAATATATTTTGCACAGTTTGGCGAACCAAGATCAGTTCATTCATTTGTTGACATTGAATCTGGCGATATTATCAAGGGTAGTTGGAAATCCCCAATCAGGGATAAATCTGGTAAACTGGCAGTTCGTGGTAATATCAACGCAGATGATGTTGGCGAGTCATCAATTGACCATAACGGCACAAAATACTTAAGGTAATAAAGTCGCAATCAGATAAGTTCATGTCGCATTTAGGCATGGACTTATCTCATTTGTGTGGTATAATATTATCTCACTCAGAAAAGAGAAAAAGAAATGAAACAAATATCTTTTGAAACAAACGATAGAGTTTTAAACGAACTTTTAAAGTGTGTAAAAATAGGTAGGGAAAAGTACAACCTACCGCATATTAAAATTCCCGATGTTACCTACGATGTTAAAGGAACGTATGCAGGATGGGCGCATTGCAGGGAATGGAAGATCAGACTCAATGGCGAAATGATGATGGATCATCTTGACAAATTTATCGAGTCAGAACGTAGCACAGTTAAGCATGAAATGGCTCACCTTATCACTCACAAAATTGACCCCACTGCAAGGTCGCATGGCAAACTTTGGAAGTCAGTGTGCAAGGCGTTAGGCCACGATGCATCGAGATGCCATGATTACGATGTTACCAAATATAAAACAAGAACCTACACTCGACACGTTTGGGCTTGCCCATGCGGAAAAAGCAACGAAGTTCTTTTGACGGCTAAAAAACATAAACGCCAAATGGATTGGATAAAGCAAGATCCGACTGGAACTTTAGGATTTTATGTTCGCAATCATAAAAAGTGTGGTAGAATGGTGTACCTCAATAAAACTACTGAAATATAGGAGTTAAGTTAATGACTGAGTTAAAAAAATACTCGATTGATGAAGCAGAACTGAGAGTGATAGTAGAACTTAAACAATTTGTTGAGACAAAGTTAGACAGGCTTGCAGAAGAGACAATCTTCTGGAATGATGAGCGTATTAAACTATGTAAAAGAGAGGAGTCGTGTAAGTAATGGAAACAATTATTGCTTGGCTTTGGGTAATATGTATGATACTATCTGGTGTAGTTGTAATACTATGGAGCAAAACAAAATGAGTTACAATTTAAATTTGAATAAAGACAATCACGATGATATCAAATGGCAAATGGTCAATGAGTTATCAAGTCCCATGTATAAATATCTGGATCAGGCAAAGATTGACTTGATCGAGGAACTGATATCTGATAGCATTAGTCAGGATGAATTAGAAGATTATTACTACACAAACTACGGTGAATAAAATGAATTTATGCGATGATCAGATTGACCATGATGAATACCTTCGGGATATCAGGGTCGAGGCCAACAAACTCTTGGATGAATACTTAACTATAGATACCGTCAATCGAATTGATCTTTACGAGGGCGGCGATGACTCTATATGCCTTGAGATCAACGGCAATGGCATACCCATTAGCGAGGCTCAGTTGGATGCTATCGTGACGCAGGGGGTATTTATACTTCAGGATAGGGACATGGCTAAAGCCGAAGATCAGGACACTAGACGGCAATGGGAAGAATAGAAGAAAGAGCAATAAAAATTCTGCGGAATGTACCCAAAAGATTGGTGGCGAATCTTCGCCATCAGTCGGAGGTAAACTCAGATACCCTGCTGAACAGTGCTGTTAAATGCCTTAACATTTTATCGAGATCTAGCAATGTTTCTAACAAAATACTATTGGAAGCATGGGCAATTTATGGTAGACTACAGCGGTTGTCAGGGAAAGTTGCTACAAAATTTATGGATAATGACCATAACAAACCATTAAGGGTAGAGTCTGCATCCATTAGACCTAACATACAGGGTCAGAACTGGGATCAGTTCTATAATGCAGGTGGTAAACCTTTCGATCAATACTACCGTCATGGTGGAAACTGGAGATACGGAACTAGAATATGGAAATCACAAACGAAGACCTCAAAAAATACGAGAGTCTAACCGCTGTTGAGCGCAAGATAAGACCATCAAATGATTTTACTCAGGAAACTCTTGACTTCTTTAATCTCGATGAAGCAATGTCGGGAACCAAACTACCGCTGTCCCAGTTTGATGACAAGTTCAGATTACGCGATGAAGAAGTTACAGTATTAGCGGGGATTAATGGGGCGGGTAAATCTTTATTCGCCAGTCAGATACTCTTATCCGCTATGGATCAGGGAAAGAAATGCCTGTCAATCTCACTGGAAATGTCACCCAAGTCGCAACTGGCTAGAATGTGGCGTCAGGCATCACTACAGAACAAACCCGATATAGATGCGGGTCTTGAGTTTACCAAGTGGGCAAAGGATAAGTTATGGTTTTACGATCAGCATGGAACTATCACGCCCAAAGCATTGCTGTCAGTCATGCGGTATGCAAAAGACAATCTTGATATTGATATAGTCTTGATTGATTCTCTAATGACAATGAGCCTGAACAGTGATGATTGGAATGGTCAGAAACAAGTCGTGCAGTCCATTGCCAATACAGCCAGACACTTGGGGATCCATATCATCTTGGTTGCTCATGCTCGTAAAGGCGGTAGTGTCAAGGATAGGCTAGACAAGTGGAGTGTAGCAGGTAGTGCCGACATTACTAACAGGGCGGATAACGTAATCATTCTGGGTAGACTGTATGATGATCCTCATGCGGATGCTTACATGAGCCTATGTAAAGCGAGACACTTTGATGGGGCAGAACTGGACTTGGATTTAAAACTTGACATGGCGTCACTGAATTACTACAATCAGGGCTTACATCCCAAAGGTATATTACCAACTCCCGCAAAGGGTGGCCCTGCGGGTAAACTAGAAACAGGTGGGTTAAAAGAATTTGCAAATGAAAACATCATCAGGAAAAGCAAAAGGGAGAAGGTTACAGCAGTGGGTAAGGGACTCGCTAATTGAGATATTCAAACTGGATGATGACGATGTTCATTCGAGGAGCATGGGCGCACAAGGTGAAGATGTTATGCTGTCGCCTAAAGCAAGAGAGTTATTCCCATACTCTATCGAATGCAAGAACGTCGAGCGACTTAATTTGTGGGACGCTTGGAAACAAGCGCAATCAAATGCAGGGGGCTACGAACCTTTGCTTATCATTAAACGTAATAGACAAGAACCGTTAGCAGTCGTAGATGCTAAACACTTTATAAGGAAACAAAATGAAAACAAACTATAGCGATTGGACTCCCCGAAGTTTTATGGATGAATTCTTTTCACCAGTAAAATATTCTTACGGAAATGTTGAGGGTCAAGGAACAAAGGATAATCCTTTCGTAATTACAAGGCGAAAAGTTGTTGACACTACGTATCATGGGTGGTATGATGACGATGGTTCATATCACGAAACACCAGTAAAGGAAAAAAACAATGGCAATTAAAGACAGAATTGCGGAAAGGATTAAATTTCAAAGTTTACCTAATGATGTATGGGATGGGATAAAAAAGGCTGACTCTAAACATTGGGTTCCACCAAAAATTAATGTTGACACAATAGAAAAGTTTATGAAAAAATATAATCCT
>Ga0213863_10003047_pt1 | contig 11669 bp, 8 predicted proteins | sample PICome_8_FD_160128 | JGI IMG/M metagenome (GOLD analysis project Ga0213863, IMG submission 160128) | Coastal seawater microbial communities near Pivers Island, North Carolina, United States - PICO497 | ecosystem: Environmental > Aquatic > Marine > Coastal | place: USA: North Carolina | collected... | reverse complement strand
ACCGTCTCACTATACGCTGGCGCTCTGCGTGCCAGGCGTCGCGCCAAGTGATATCGAGATCACGACAGAATCGAATCAATTACAGGTCACCCTCAGATCCTCTTCACAGGAGGAGGCAACCCAAGCGCAATGGCTTTATCCCGAGATCGACAGCTCGAATGGACAGCGGTCCTTCAATTTACCAAAGGATGCCGACATTGACTCCATCTCGGGCAAACTTGAACGCGGGATAATCAATATCAGCATTCCGAGAGTTCAAAAGTCGCCTCCTCGAGTTGTCCCTATCGAGGGTTAGGACTGGAATCACTGACCTCATCTAAGCCTGGACGAAACCTGGCGGCGACGCCTCAGGAGAATTTTTTCACAATTGGGATCCGTCGCCCCATGCCAAAGGCAACCTTTGAAACTTTAGGACCGGGACAAGTCTGTCGCCGCTTGAACTCCATCGATGCAATCAATCGAATTAATGTTGAGTATCGCTCTACGGCATCCGGGCTTTGAAGCCACTGATTGAGCACAGCCGCATCAAGGGAAATTGCATCCTGTCGGGCGAGACTACCGGCAACCCAGTCACTGAAGGCATCAAATTGATTGATGTAGTCCTCAATGTAAGCCTGTACCAGCGGGTCTAAAATCGCATAGGGCAGCAGACTTTCTTCATCAGTTTGGTTGGGTGCAAGTTCGGCGCTCGGTGGTTTCATGAGAATAGCCTGCGGAATGCACACCTTTTCACGCGCTAGTTCAAAGACTTGGCGCTTGTAGAGGTCCTTGATCGGGGCAAAGCTAAAGTTCATATCAAAATGGGTGTAATACCCGCAGGCTGATTCCGTTTTGTTGCCCGTCGACAAAGGCATTGCGCCAAATGCATTCGAAAAATGCATCACATATAAATCTCTCAATCGCGCCTGCATATTCTGATCAGCAATCCCGTTATATGCGCCGTCAGAGAAAGTGCGAGTGACCAAATTATTTTGGGACTGATTGGCCGCAAAATTTTGATTGAGGGCCTCCACCACTGTCTGATGCTCGATTGGCACTTCGTAATCCCAGCAACCAAGATTCGCATGCAATGTTTTCGCATCTTCGCTTGAAGCGGTGGCGCTGTAAATTGAAGGCATCCTGATGGCGTGCACCTGTTGCGCACCGACTGCATCACAAGCGATTTGCGCAACGAGGGCACTGTCAATTCCACCACTGCTTGCCAGAACAATCTGATCGAATCCAGACTTGTTGGCATAATCTTTCAAACTCAAAACCAACAAATCATAAAGCGCTATGCATTTGGGCCGACTATTGGAAAAGGGTCCTGATTTTTCTTGGCTGTTTAAACAAGTTACGACCGCGTATTCATCATTGTTAACTTGACTCGAGATATGAAGCAATTGCTCGTTCTCTACGACAAGACTTTGACCATCAAAGACCAACTCGTCTTGGCCGCCCCACTGGTTCACGTATATCAGGGTCATATCGCCCAGACCCGAACCAATCGCCGACAAACGCTGGCTCAGTTTGCCATGCACATAAGGAGAGCTGTTGAGCGAAAAAATCCCATCAACGCCTGCCTCTCTGTATCGTGCCAAAGGATTGTTCTGATAAGCGTAATGATCTTCACCCTTGTCGTTCCAAAGGTCTTCACAGATAGCGATGCCTATCTGCACGCCACCTAATTCAAAAACAGTGAGACTTTGCCCCGGTTCAAAATAACGCTGTTCGTCGAACACGTCGTAAAACGGCAGCAAAAGCTTTCGATGGTTCGCGACCTGAACGCCACCGCAGATGACCGCAGCAGAATTAAAGAAGGGCTTTCCGGCAGCGTGATTGGCTTCTAAGTATCCAACCACGATGTGCAAGGTCTCAAAACCGGGCTCCCCGGACAGCGCAATCACGTCGTTAAGGACGTGGGTGTTCCCGGCAAGAAAATGCTCGTGGTACATCAGGTCCTGGCTCAAATAGCCGGGTATAGCAAGCTCGGGAAATACCACCGCGTCGCAGCCTTCCGCTTTGGCTTGAACAATCCCTGCTCGTATCCGCGCCCAGTTGCCAGAGAAATCCCCCGGCGTTGTATTGATCTGAGCCAAACAGACTTTCATCGCATGGTTCCTAGGCCTTCTGCGGCCGAACAAGATAATTCAAATAGACTAAGCCCAAAACCAAGAAGCAAGCAAATACCTGATGCGATAACGCCCAGTTTAAAGGAACGACCAACACCAACGTGGTCACTCCTAAAAGGAACTGCACCGCCACCAAACCTACGCAGAGGCAAGCAGCTCGAGTAAGCCGCGCCGACGCCCCCCAGCGCAAAGCCGCGATACACACCATCAGTGCTGAGATGACAACCGCCAAACCCAACCAGCGATGAATGAATTGGATCATCGCGCCGTTATCGATCAGATTCGTCCAAAATGGCATCAACGTCAGCGCCGCATCGGCGATCCATTGCTCTCCCATTTTCGGGTAGGAGTTAAACCCTAGTCCCGCTTTAAGACCTGCGGTAAATCCCCCATAAATCAATTGCAAAACCAACAAAATTGTAAAAGCCAAGACCATCGATCGAAGCCACGTTGGAACCACCGTTTTCGCGGTTCGTCCAAGCGTCAAAAATAAGTCAAAAATATAGGCCAAGATGAACAGCGCCAAGCACAAGTGCGCCGCTAACCTGAAGTGACTGACGCTAGGACGGTCTACCAAACCGCTTTTGACCATATACCACCCTAAAAGCCCTTGGGAGCCTCCCAAACCCAGCGCGATCCAAAATCGCGGTAAAAATCGGCGTTCAATGCTTCCCGACAACCAAAAATAAAGAAACGGCAACGCATAGATGAGCCCGATGGCACGTCCCAGAATGCGATGTCCGTATTCCCAATAAAAGATGGTCTTAAACCCTTCCAAAGTCATGCCACGGTTGAGCTTTTGGTACTCCGGGTACTGCTTATACTGGGCGAATTCGGCTTCCCATTCCGCAGCGTTCAGCGGGGGTAAAATTCCGGTGATGGGCTTCCAGTCAACCATCGAAAGTCCGCTATGAGTGAGACGAGTGGCACCGCCTACACCGACCATCAGCACGATCGTGGCGCAAACAAGCAGCAGCCATCCTCGAATTAAACTCAATCCCCGGTTTGTATCCACTGCTGCTCCCACCGCCGCCTCCTGAAATCTTCCAAACATGCACAACGAACTGTTCTGTCGACGAGCGCCTATCGCTTCGCTCAGGCCTCACATGGACTCGGCCTCTACACTGACCATCGTTCACAGACTTCAGGCCCTCAAAGGCACACTCCGCCTCATCGCCGAACCTTGCGCTTTTCTTTTCCGTCTTCCTCTTACGCAAAGCAAAGTCATCGGAGATGAGTCCCCATCGAAAAACCAATCAGCGAATACCCTATAATAGCACCAGTTAATAGTGACCCGAATTAGCTGGACAAAAGCGTCGCGATGACGACAATCTTACGATCACTCACTCCATGACAACACGCCTAACAGGATTCGCCCATGTCCGATGCAGAAATTTTCAGAGCCGAAACACGAGAATGGCTAGAGGCTAATTGTCCCGATGAGATGCGTAATCTCTCATTCCACTGGGAGGATGCCCATCTCATTTATAACACCGAGGCCGCTGAAGTCTGGCGAGAGCGCATGGCTGCAAAAGGATGGATTGCGCCAATGTGGCCATCCGAATACGGGGGTGGCGGGCTCGATCGAGAAAAAGCGAGCATCCTTTCTCAAGAAATGGGTCGGATCAAAGCAACCGCAGCGTCGAGTGGGATGGGACTCACCATGATTGGCCCCACTCTCCTTGAATTCGGAACTGAGGCACAAAAACAAAGACACTTACCACATATTTGCGATGGTACGATCCGCTGGTGCCAAGGGTATAGCGAGCCAGGCGCTGGCTCTGATCTCGCTGCCCTGCAGACTCGCGCCGTCATTGAAGGTGATCAATTTGTCATCACCGGCCAAAAAATATGGACCTCAGGCGGACAGCACGCGGACTGGATGTTCGCATTGGTCAGGACAGACCCAGCCGCAGCAAAGCATGAAGGTATCAGCTTCGTTTTGCTCGATATGCGTCAGGATGCTGTCACCGTCAAGCCGATAGGCTTGATTTCAGGCTCATCACCCTTCTGCGAGACCTTTCTCGATGGTGCGATCGCCCAGCGAGAAGATTTGATTGGCGAGATGAACAAAGGCTGGACCATTGGTAAACGCCTGTTGCAGTATGAGCGGTCTGGCATCGGCGGTCTTTCCGGGGCAGCAAACAAGAAGAAAGTCGCTAAGACGCAGGTTCTCGCCGATATCGCCAAACAATATATTGGTGAATCCGATGGCAAGATTGCTGATGCAGAGTCGCGCGATAAGGTGCTCCGGCATACCATGACTGAGCGCGCCTTCTCTTTGACGACTCGCCGCGTCGTCCAAGAGAACCTCAATGGAAAGACCCCCGGCGCAACAACCTCAATCTTTAAGCTCGTAGGCTCAACCCTTGCCCGCAACGCGGCGGAACTCAAATCTGAGCTGATGGGCGGACAAGGCCTTGGTTGGGAAGGTGAGGGCTTTGCAAACAGCGAACTTGAAGCAACCCGCAATTGGTTAAATTCAAGGGCGGTGACCATTTATGGCGGCACCAACGAAGTTCAAATGAACATCATTGGCAAACGCGTACTCGGATTGCCCGACTAGTCACCTAGCGCTGTCATTGAGCGTTGCCCGCTGTTTTTAAGCAAAAGGCGTTGCTCTGGATCGCAGGGCGTCGACAGAGATAAGCTCTAACATGCGCTGCGCGTGCACAGTTCGTCTGCTCGCTGTTGCACGCTTAAGAACAAGGGGTTGAACCAATCGATTCACAATCAAGCGCCGCCCCGTCATCGACCACCTCAGACAAGCGGCTCTTTGCTGCCCTTGGTATCAAGGATTATCTTTTCCTCTGGTTAGGCATGATGGGATCCGCCTTTGCCATGAACATGCAACTCGTTGCACAGGGCTGGCTCGTCTACGAAATGACCGAATCACCGATTCAGCTAACCTGGGTCACACTGTCTTTTATGCTACCTCAGGTCATTTTTTCTTTGGTTGGTGGTGTGCTGGCGGATCGCTTCCGAAAAAAACCCATTATCGGTTGGTCCCCCATCGTCAATGGCGTCGCAACGCTCTATTTGGCGGTGGTGATTTTTTCTGGAGACGTGACATTCTGGCACTTTATCGCAATTGGCTTTCTGAACGGGACCGTTATGGCGCTGTCCATTCCAGCCCGAACCGCTTTCATCCCTGAGATTGTTGGAGAAGGGCTGATTTTTAATGCGATGGCGTTCAACACCGCTGCCTGGAACTTATCTCGAATCCTTGGCCCAGCACTGGCAGGATTCATGATTGCGTACTTGGCTGGAGGCGATACCACCTCGACCTTCGGCGTTGGATGGGTCTACATTGTGTTGTCGCTTCTCTACTTCTTTTCAGGTCTCTCTGTACTCCTGATCAGAAACCCGGGTCACCCAACCCAGACCCAGCGTAAAAGTCCGCTTCAAGATACCCTTGAGGGATTGAAGTACGTTGCCAATTCACCCATCGTGGGCGGTCTCATCCTCTTATCAATACTCCCCTTTCTCTTTGGACTCAGCATTAACACGCTGCTACCCGCATTCAATTCAGACGTGCTGCTAGCAGGCCCAGATACCCTCGGCCTGCTGATGACGGGGATGGGCGTCGGAGCGATCGCCGGATCCCTATTACTGGCTAAACTTAGTGCTCTGAGGCACAAAGGCTATTGGCTCCTATCAACCAATATACTTTGGGGTATTTCGGTAGCCGCCTTTGGATTGTCCAGCACTTTCATCACAGCCTTCTCAATGATCTGCTGTATGGGGTTTGTCTCGGCGATTAACATGTCGATGAATCGAAGCGTGGTTCAGCTCCAAGTAGATCAGCAAATGCGTGGCAGAATTATGAGCATTGATCTGATGTCTCATGGCCTGATGCCCCTTGGCATGCTGCCGATCGGGTACATTGCGGAACATCACGGCGTGCAAGCTGGCTTGATCGTCAGCGGTTGCGTCTTGGTGATTACAACGATCATTCTAACCGGGCCACTCAAAGCGATACGGTCAATAGATACCGGCTATCGGCGCGACGCTCACAACCTTTGAAATCTAATCCCGGTTACCAATTCCGCTGAAATGCTGGCACACTTCAGCGATCAACCATCTGTTTCTGAGCTGAACCCCTTGCAACTGATTTTTCATTATTTCTGGCAATTGTGTCTGTTTAGACGCCACCCCGCAGAGTTGCCTGGGGGGCACTCTAACCTTTTAGTCATTGCCTTGATGTATGGCCTGATTGTGATCTGCGCGAGCGCACTGAGCTATCCCTCTCGTAGCTTGTTAACCACAATATCAATGGTTGTCGTGGGCCTGACAATCCAAGTTTCTCTGATTTTCATTTTGATGTGGTTTAAAGGCTTTATAGACCGCACGATTGCTGTAATCGGCAATCTCTTAGGCGCCAGCGCCCTAATGACCTGCCTGTTACTCCCCATCAATCTTATTTTACTGCAAGGCACCCCAGGACTTGTGGTTTCAGTTGCAGATGCGTTGACTTGGCTGTGGCTGGGTTGGTGGCTTTGTATATCAGGTTACATCCTCGCACGATCAATCAATATCAGTATTGTTCAGGGTGCCTTTATTGCTTTTCTGATCGAACTACTGAGCGTTCTCACCAGCTTTTCGTTATTTCCGGAGCTTTAGGGATGCACGTTCACATTTTGGGAATCTGCGGCACGTTGATGGGAAGCATTGCCCTGCTTGCACGGGCCCAGGGACACATCGTAACCGGAAGCGATGATCAAGTTTATCCTCCAATGAGTACGCAACTGGCTGAAGAAGGCATCGAACTTCAAAGTCCCTACACCCGAGATAGCATTCCCAAGAACGTCGATCTGGTTGTCCTAGGCAATGCAGGATTAGGCCGAGGCAATCCAGCCGTCGAAGCACTTTTAGCCGGCAGAACCGATTTTTGTTCCGGCGCTGAGTTTTTGGGTCGATACATTCTTAAAGATAAATGGGTCATTGCTGTTGCGGGCACTCACGGCAAGACCACCACAGCGAGCTTAATCGCCTGGATCCTAGAATGCGCTGGTCTTTACCCTTCTTATCTGATCGGGGGTATCCCGAATAATTTTGATCGTTCAGCGCGATTAACGGACAGTCCATTTTTTGTTATCGAAGCCGATGAATACGACACCTCATACTTCGACCGCCAATCAAAATTTCTGCACTACCATCCTCAAACCCTGGTCATCAACAATCTCGAATTCGACCATGCCGATATTTTTGAAGACCTGCACGCGATCGAAAATCAGTTTCATCAACTGATTAGACAGATTCCAGCGAATGGTCTCGTCATTCACAACGTTGGCGATCCAAATGTCAAAATGCTGATCCAGCGAGGTTGTTGGTCGGAGACGTTGCCATTTGCCATTACCGACCAAGATCGAGAAATCGTCATGACCGGTTTTACGGCGAATTCAAAAGATTCGGAGGTTTTACTAAACGGCTCGTCAGTCGGCAATCTAGACTGGGATCTAACCGGCACGCACAATGTCTCCAATGCTTTAGCGGCGATCGCGGCGGCGCGCCATGTGGGCGTAGTGCCAAGAGACAGTCTCGCGCACTTAAGCGGGTTCCTTGGGGTTAAACGACGCATGGAACTGGTCGCCAAGGCAACAAGTGCGACCTTGTATGATGATTTCGCACACCATCCTACGGCGATCAGGACGACACTGGCGGGTCTTCGAGCCAAAGTGAAAGACCAACCGATCTACGCGCTACTCGAGCCTCGTTCACACACCATGCGATTAGGCCATCATCAAGACCAACTCGGGGAGGCTTGCGCAAGCGCCGATCGAGTCTTTTGGTTAAAGCCTGAAAACCTCGCATTTAATCTTGATTTAGCCGTCGCTGAGCAGGGGCATTTGACCTTTGAATCGACAGAAGCTTTCATCGAGAGTATTCGTGAGAACCTAGTCAGAGAATCTCAGCACGTCCACCTCGTCATGATGAGTAATGGCGCCTTCGATACCCTCAAAACCGCTCTGATAAAAATGATGCATGATGTCTGAATCGGACCTTTATGGCCCAATCAAGGATTGGTTTGAAGCCAAAGGGTTTGAAGTTCGCGGCGAAGTGAATCACTGCGACCTTGTCGCAAAACGCGATAAAGATGTGATCATCGTTGAACTTAAGGTGAAACCCTCCCTCAAGATCTTATACCAAGCAATTGATCGATTCGCGCTGACCGAAGCCGTCTACATTGGCTTACCCGGCATTCAAGGTCGTGGCCGAAATTTTCGATCCTTCAAAAAAGTACTCCGCCGACTGGGTGTTGGACTTTTACTGGTTCATACCTCGACTCTGGGACATCGAGTTGAACAGGCTTTTGGCCCAACACCGGTTAGACCACGATCATCAAAGCGACGGACCGCAGCTTTGATTAAGGAGTTCGACGGACGAGGGGGCCTGGATAACGTTGGCGGTAGCGCTGCGTCGCCCTTGGTCACCGTCTATCGAGAGGACGCATTACTGATTTTTGCTTTTTTGGAGGCGCTTGGCAGCGCCTCCCCGAAAACACTCAGAAGCTCGGGGTGTTCGCTACGCGCAGGTCAAATATTGCGAGACAATCACTACCACTGGTTTGAAAAAGTCCAACGCGGGGTCTATCGCCTGGACGCCGCAGCAAGCATCGAGGTACCCAAAGCCTATCCCGAGCTAATGACGCGCTGCCGAGCACATTGCAACGCCTTACTTGCAGCAGACTGAATCCTGATAAATACTCGGTCAAAAGAACTGACCATGACCACTTACCATCAATCCGGACCCGCTACCCAGAGAATTTCCCACTTCATCCAGTTTTTTCGAGAACGTCGCTTGGGCCTGAGCCTCTTGACTCGAAATTCATCGCTGGCGAACAACGCATCGCAGACCCATGAAGCACTCACTTGGCGCGACTTCCAACAAATAATTACCAACGCACGCCAAGTCTTACCCGCCCACGAATTTGATCAAGCAGCCGCGACCTTTTGGCAACAACCAATGAACCGCTATTGGATTGATCTTGCTCAGATTCAACGCAGACCGTTCGGACTCTTAATCGATTTAGTGGGGGAGTACGGATTTTTATTTGAAGATATGCCACTTAGGATTGTGGTCAAGCAACACGACCCCCAAAGGCTCTGGATTCATGCAGAGTCTCTCAACGAATCAACGACCAACATCGCCCTGTCCTATTTGATTTCAGCAGAGGTCAAATCGTTTGCAGAGCTTTGCGGCCTCTCTCAGTTTAGTCTCGATGTAACCCCTAGACCTCGCGGTTTCGATCTACATTGCGTCACAGGCGTTGCCAGCGTCCCTCTTGTCCAGAGAATCATCCGAGCCATGCAGCGCCCACCGATTAGTCGCTTGATGATCAATCTGGATAGCCTAAGACTGAGCGCCTCACAATTGCGGGCCACTGTATTTCAGCAACATGCTCAACTGAATGAAACCCAGCGCTGGCTGATGGACGAACAAGAAAAAACCGCCGAACTCTTGAGCACCCTGAACATTGCGCATTTCTTGGTTCATCAGGATGACAGCATTACTTTTGCGGAGGATCGAACCCCCATCGACCTATTCCCGCTAGAACGCTTCTCGACACTCGCTGGATTTTGTCGTCAGCTTGATGACCCCAGTCATCAGGATTGCTTGCGACTCATCGATGAGGCTAGACATACTGCGTTCAAACCATTGAAAACCACACTGGTTATCAAAACAGACACTATCACCGAGATTACGCTTCTCCTTTACCCCAACAATCAGAACAACAACATCACGGTTTGTCTTATCTCAGACAGCACATCGATTCAAAAGCCTGCTATGCGCAGAGCTCCACGCTCTGCCGAGCCTGCGATTGAGGCGATCACCCAAGAGGCCATGTGCATTACAGGACCTCGAGGCACCATCGAATGGTTTAATCAGAAGTTCATCTCAGTTTTGGAAAGAAGCGAAGCTGAGGTCCTTGGGGCACCGATTAACGACTTCATTCCACAGACCTTGACGGATGATCGACTTCGAAGTTTTTACCAGGACCGTTCTGGCAACGAGCGCCTTACCGCACTACCCGCAGGCGCATTGATCAGAGACGACGCTCAAGTCGCTATCTGTCTCTCTGCCCAAAGCTTTCTGGATCAAGGGCGCCAGAAAAAGTTATATGCTTTTACGGACCGAACCTCTGCCGTGGCGCTCAGCCTAAAAGCTCAAGATGCAGAGGCGCATTTTACGGCTCAGGCAGAAGCCATCATCGCAGGTCAAATGGCACGTGGCGCGGCCCACGATCTCGGCAATCTACTGACCATCATCCAAGCGCAAACCGATCAGCTAAAAGCCAGCACCACCGCCCAAAATCAGAACACTTTTGAGTCTTTAAAGAGTGCAAGCGCCGACGCGGCTTTAATTGTGAAAAGTTTGCTGCCAGGCAAAGGCTCGTCAGAGGCACCTTCCACGTGTGATCTGGTCAGTTTGGTTAGAGATATTGAGCCGGCAATGGCGCTCACATTAGGTCCTTCGATCAGGCATCAGATCGAAATCCAAGGCCAACCGTCTGAACTTTTTTGCGCCATGGCGCCAATCACTCTGAAAAGCATTTTAATCAATCTCATTGCAAATGCGCGGGATGCGATCGCTAACGCTGGTGAGGTGACCCTGCGCTTACTGCCCAATACCCGCGAACTTCAGCAGGAGACGATCCAAGGCAGCTATTACATCATCGAAATTGAGGACAACGGCTCAGGGATACCCGCGGCAATGCGCGATCGCGTCTTCGAGCCCGGCTTCACGACCAAAATCTATCGCGGTGGTCACGGCATTGGCCTTAGCATGCTGAAGCAGCTATTGGTTGAAGCAGGCGCAGAAATTACGATGGAGCAAAGTCCCTCAGGCGGGACCTTAGTTCGCCTGCTTATTCCTCAAGCAAAGAGATCCTCTGTCTCTTTACCTTCGCCCAAAAACCAATATCCTATGCATCAACCCTGTGCTCTGGTGGTAGAGCCAGCTCCGGAGCTGCAAGATTTCATCGCACTCACACTCCAATCCTTGGGTTATCGGGTTTTCAGAGCCAGCGACGGTCTCAGCGCGAAAACAATTTTTGAGCGTCACGGGCAAAAGCTCGACCTCATTGTTTGTGCGCTTGTCCTGCCGCGCTTGGGTAGCCGAGACTTTGTTCAATTCGTTTTAACGACAAAACCCCATCAGTCGGGGCTGATGATCTCTTCAAATAACCCGTCAGCTCTTCATCAACAGCTTCTGAGAGACCTCCCCTGGGAAAACCTCAATAAACCTTTCTCACATGCTGCTCTGAAAACTGCAATCACTCGGGCGACAACCGAGAGGGTGCACTGGGAACAAGCCGATCAGATGCTTCCCAGGCCATGGTGATCTCAGAATACACGCAATCGTACAGCGATTGATCGCCCGAAAGAGCTAATCAAACTGTTATACTCCGCACATTTAACCGTGGGCCCATCATGAACATTCGGCAGTCTCTAGAACAGCAATTGGCGCTTGCCATGACAAAGGCGGGAATCGATCAACCTAGCCCAATGATTCGTCAATCCCAACGTGCCGCTTTTGGTCATTATCAAGCCAATG
>Ga0213863_10003043_pt1 | contig 11691 bp, 6 predicted proteins | sample PICome_8_FD_160128 | JGI IMG/M metagenome (GOLD analysis project Ga0213863, IMG submission 160128) | Coastal seawater microbial communities near Pivers Island, North Carolina, United States - PICO497 | ecosystem: Environmental > Aquatic > Marine > Coastal | place: USA: North Carolina | collected... | reverse complement strand
GGTGGTCTGCAGCGTGGCGATGAGGAAGAGCAGGAAGAGGACGTATCGGCGGTACCACTTGTTCGGGTAACACGTCTTGAAGTCCTCCACGCCGCTCGAAGTCCCATCTCCATCCCCAACGAGGCCCGCCCCCTCGTCCGGCTCTCCCATCCCGACGCCCATGTCCCTCGGACGCGCCTTCCGTTATGCTCCGTCCGTCGAACTGTGAATCGCCAAAACTTCAACACCCCAGTTCAGACGACGGTATTTCTCGCGATGTGCACTGACAGTTAGTCTGCAATTGTGTAAAATACAACGTCGAGTTAATAAACCGCCGCGCGGCCCCACGAAAAATCGGGCGAAAAAGGAAAAAAGGTCCCCACTCCGAGTCAGCGCATTCATTCATTGATTGCAGACGAGATGATGACCTACGACAACGAGTTCCTCGAGGGTTTGGTGAAGAGCGGGACGATGATCCTGATCAGCGAGATTGGCGATAAGACCTTCTTCATCGCCGCCATCATGGCCATGCGCCACTCGCGCCTCACGGTACGCCCCGTCCCGCCGATCCCCGCGGAGTTCACTCGCCTTCCACTAGGGTTGTCGGCTGACCGTTCCCGCTTCCGTTCCCCCGTCCCCATCGACTCCACAGGTCTTCACTGGCGCCATCGGAGCGCTCGGCGTGATGACCGCACTATCCGCGGCGATGGGATGGGCCGCGCCCAACCTGGTGAGTCCCACTCCACCTTCACACCCCAACGAACCTTCATCCACCAATCAAACGACGCAATCCGAAAAACGAGTTCGTCTCGCACACACACACACGCGTCGTCTCACCCACCCGTGAATCCCTAATCACCCGCAGATATCCAAGGAGATCACGCACTACCTCGCCGTCGGCCTCTTCTTCTTCTTCGGCCTTCGCTCGCTGTACGAGTCGATCTTCGCGTGGGACGGTGGCGGCGACGAGCTGGCGGAGACTGAGGCGGAGCTCGCCGACGCCGACAAGAAGAAAAAGTCGACGAAGAAGAAGAAGAAGGGCGCCTTGCTCTCGCCGGTGCTCGTGGAGACGTTCATCATCACGTTCCTCGCGGAGTGGGGCGATCGCTCGCAGATCGCGACGATCGGCCTGGCGGCGAGCAGCGACCCGGTTGGCGTGACCATCGGAGGCGTGGTGGGTCACGCGGTGTGCACCGGCGCCGCGGTCATCGGGGGCCGCCACATGGCCGAGCACATCTCCGAGAGGGCGGTCGCCATCGCGGGCGGCGTGCTCTTCTGCCTGTTCGGAGCGCACTCGCTCGTGACGGGGATGGAGCAGTGATTCTTTTAATACGACACGAATGTCTTTTAATACCGACGAGACGCGACAGCTTTTCACAGCTCCTGTCTGCTTCTGTCTTCTTCTGTCAGTCTGTACCAGTCAAAAATCTTCCCGGGAAAATTCTATCCTGTCCTCTCACGCACCGAGCACCACCAAAGAGCGCCACACCCGGGCGCCTGATACCCGCGTCGACTCATCCGGTCCGTCTCCTGCGGTCGTTGACGCGCGAGGGGCGAGATCCGAGGCTCGGCGGCGGCTTCCGGGCACTGAACCGGGCGGGTCGCCGCGCCCCCCGGCCTGAACTTTCAAAAAGCCAGAGACGCGGGTGCCCATTGACGTTGACGTTTGATCCCGAGGCCCCCGCCCGATGGCGTCGCTGAGCGAGCTCTTGAACCCCACCGGGGGCATGGACGAGCACGACTACGCGCAGCTTCCGTCCATGATCGAGGAGGAATACGAGGAGGAGTACGAGGACCAGCCGGGCGCCGTGGGCGGCCCCGACGGCCACGGCTTCCTCAAGGGCGAGGTCGGCAGCAGCATGCGGATACGCAACCTCGACGCGTGGTTCCAGGCGCTCTACCAGTACTTCAAGGAGAAAGGGTTCTACTGCATCGTCACCAGTAGGGTGGTGAACCTGCTGACCCTGGGATTCACGATCTTCCTCTCCGGGTTCCTCCTTCTCTACCTCGACTTTGCCTACCTGAGCGGGCGATGCGCCCAGGATGGGGACGAGTGCCACATCATCCGCGACGCCACCTACCGCAACCCGCTGCGTCACCGATCCTTCCTGTACAACCTCGTGGTCGTGTGCTACCTGATGCTCTTCTCGCTGTATTTCCTGTGGTCACTGGTCAGGCTGGCGCACGATTTCAAGCCCTTGCTGGAGATGCGCGCGTTCTGCAACCGAAAGCTGCAGCTGACCGATCGGGACATTCAGACAATCACCTGGCCGGAGGTTGTCGCCAGGGTGGTGCACCTGCAGGCCACCACGCGGCTGTGCATCGTGAAGGACCTCAACGAGCACGACATCGTGGCCAGGATCCTGCGCAAGGAGAACTACCTGCTCGGCATGTTGAACAGGGAAGTGATCGGTTTGAAACTCGACGTTCCGTTCTTTCGCGGGCGGACAAAGGTGTGGCTGACAAAGGCGGTGGAGTGGAACCTGGACTGGGCCGTCTTCAACGGGATGTTCGACGACGACTTCTCAATCAGGCCGTCCTTCTACGACGTCACCGCGCTGAGGCTACGCATGAGGTACCTCGCGGTGGTGAACCTGGTGTTGTCGCCGTTCATCGCGATGTTTTTGGCCATGTACTTTGTCATGAACAACGCGGAGCGGTTTTACAGGCACCCCGGCGTCGTGGGCCAGCGCGAGTGGAGCACGCACGCGTGGTGGAAGCTGAGGGAGTTCAACGAGCTGAGCCACTTCACGGAGCAGAGGCTGGCGGCTGCGTACAAGGGTGCGAACAACTACGTGTCTCAGTTTCCGTCGCCGGTGGTGTCGATGGTTGCCAAGTTCGTGAGCTACATCGTCGGCGCGCTCGCGGCCGTGGCGCTCGCGCTGCCGCTGCTGCTGGACGATAAGCTGTTGCACGCGAACGTGATGTGGGATAAGGATATCCTGTGGGTCACGATGGTGAGCGCGACTGTGCTGGCGGTGTCCCGGGGCATGGTTGGCGAGGAGAACAGGGTGTTCAGGCCCAACAGGTACATGGCCGAGGTTGTCAGGCACACGCACTACTTACCCAAGAACTGGCGTAACCTCGCGCACAAGCCGGAGGTGCAGGCTGAGTTCGAGGACATGTTCGCGTTCAAGGCTGGCCAGTTCTGGCGGGAGATGCTGTCCATATTCGCGGTGCCGTTTATCCTCTGGTACCCGATGTGCGAGAGCGCTCCGGACATCGTCCAGTTTGTCCGACAGTTCACCGTCCACCGCAAGGGCGTCGGGCACATATGCAGCCTCTCCGCGTTCGACTTCCGCAGGCACGGCGACGCGCGGTACGGCGCCCCGGTGAACGCGCGAAGGGACGCCCGGAGCAAGCAGGGCAAGATGGAAAAATCGTTTGTATCTTTCCACGCGCACTACCCGACGTGGGAGCCCGACGCCGGCGGCCGGGAGATGCTCACCTCGCTCGCGGGGTTCAAGAGCGCGATGTACGGGCAGCTCGGGCCGGAGGGTACCGGCGTGCACAACACGGGTCAATACGTGTCCAGGTTCGGGGGCGCTCACTCAAGGTTTGGAACCGGGACGGTACTCGGCGGTCAGCTCCGAGGCGGTTCCAAGTTTGCCGCGCCGGGGAGCGAGAGCATGTTCCTCGGCGAGGACGCGGCCGCGCTCGCCGGGAGTAAGATGGCCGGCTCCGCGATGCCCGGGGGCGGCGTGGGTGACGACGACGGGTCTTTACCCAGGGATGAGCGCGAGGAGGAGGAGAACCAGGTGCTGTTGCAGCAGTATTACGAATTTCACGGAACCGACCGAACGGGAACGGACGACATGGAGGACAGCGACGTGCTGGAGAACGGGCGCGGGGACGGCGTTCGGAACGGCGCGACGCCGCCGCGTTCGGTGGTCAAGAAACGCGAGCACCAGCACCCCCCCGCGTCATTCGAGATGACGGAGAGCGTGAGCGTGACGCCGCCGAGCTCGATGCCCCGGCTCTCGTCGTCGCTGCCGGGGAACGGGCCGGGGACCCCGCCGGGCTCGACGACCACGAACGGCGCGGCGGCGGCGACGGAGACGCCGAGCGCGGGTACGACGGACAGCGACGAGCAACTCGACGGGGCGAACTTCGACGACCCGCCGGATCTGTTCCAGCTGGAGAACGGACGCGGGTTCGTTTGAGTGTACGTACGTACCGTAGGTAAGTGTTAGCATCAGTCGACTCTAATCATGTTTTGATACACGCGACGAACAAAGTTCTATTTCTTCTTCCCGAGTGCCTTCTTCACCGCGGCGAGACGTGCGTCCACTACCGTGGCGGTTTTGGAGGCACCGGGCACCGCGGCCGGCGACACAGACCTCGGGGTGTTGACGCCGGACGTCTTCATCGACGCGACCGGTGAGGGTTTTATCGACGTGTAGAGCGAAGCCTCCGCCCTGGCCGCCTCCGTCTCCCCCTGCGCGCGCTCCGCCTTCCGCCGCAGCTTCGTCACCTCCTTGCTCATGAGCTCGTTCTTCTCGCGGAGCATGTCGATTTGCGACTGGAGCGATCCCTCTCGGGCGGACGCCTCCGCGGATGCCATCGCGGCGCGCTGCTCCTGCTCGGTTAAGATCACCTCCTTGCCACCTCCGAACATGGCGACTCGCGAGGGGACTCGCGAATGTTCAGCCCCCGAGCTCTGGCCGCTAGTTCGAGTCGCTCGCGGGGGTTTGCCGCTCTGGAGACGCGCGGCGTGTTGCTTCGCCTGTTGAAGCTCCTTGCGGATGCGCGCGATTTCCGTGTCTCTTTCTTTACGTTCCCGCACCGCCTCCGGGTGTTCGTCGGGGCGCTTGAAGCTGGCGGAGACCGCCTCGGCGAGACCCGCGCCCCACGAGCCCTTGGAACCCTTGGTCATCAACGCGTCCGCGCCGACGACGGCAGCCTGAAGCTCCCGAATCTCCAGCCGCTCGGCGATGCCATCCTCCCGAGGCGGCGGCGTGATTTTCTTCCGTTCGTGAACAGGGGTACTTCGCGGTGTGGACGTCGGCGCTGAGGGCCCTGGGGTGGCCGGGGTGGACGGCGGGGTAGTTCGACGCGGGCCTCGTTTCCGGACCTCTCGTTTGGGGGTCCAATCCGAGTTGACCAGCTCGACGTCGTCCTCGTCCACGAGCGCGACTCGCGTGATCGGGGTCATCGCGGCGGCAGCCTCGGGGCTCGGCCTGGAGTACGCGATGGCCCATAGCGCGAACGACGCGGCGGTGAACGCACCGATGTAGCTCGCGTAGGACACCACGAAACGCAACGGCGGCGGCACGAGCGACGTCACCACGGACGCCACCTCCCCGGCGGGCGCGTAGGTCACCAGCGCGACGGCGACGGCGGCGCCGAGGAAGATGAACGCGGTCGAGTACCGCGCGTTCTTAGCCTCGGCGACGAGCCGCGTGAACCTGTTGAGGTACTCGATCCGTGCGATCCTCTCCGCGGCGGCTTGCTCCCCGGCTTCCACCGCCTGTCGCTTGAGGAACTTGGCGGCTTGGTACGCGGACAAGCCTTTGGTGAGCTCGCCGTCCTCGATGAGCTCGTCGAGGAGCTCGTGGTTCTCGAGCCGTAACTTCTCCGACGCGGTCAACAGAGCATCGTTGGTCTCCCTCAGCGCGTTGGCCTCCTCGCGGAGCAACCTCGCCTCCGCCTCCGCCGCGTCCCTGGCCGCGAAGACACCGTTCCTGTGACTGGCCGTCGCGCCGCCCTCCTTGTTCGCGTCGCCGCGCTCCTCGAAATACTGAGCCGCGCCGCTCGCAGCCGCCGCCGCGACGTCCATCCTCGCGGCTCTCAGCTTCTCAACCTCGGCTCGAAGGTACAGCAGCTCGCTCGTGTGCCTCTCCGCCACGACCGACGCGTAGTGCGCCTTGGAGTCGAATGCGGACGCGTCCAGGAGCTGCTTACGTAAACCGTCGTTGTCCTCGCGAATAGCGGCGTTGAGCGCCGAGTGCGCCTTGATCGAGGCTCGAAGCTCGTCGACTGTGGTGCCGATCGCCTTCTCGTCGCTGACGTCGGAGTAGAGCCGCTGCCGGGCGATCGCCACGGTGTTGACCGCGACGTCGAGCTGCACCTTCAGGTCCCGGGCCCTGGCCTTGGCCCTGGAGCACTGGACTTTGTGAAGCGCGGCGGACACCGCGAGCTTGGTCACCTTCCGGTTGACGATCAAGGTGCCGACGACGGCGAACGCGACGAGGTAGTTGAAGAGACCCCACGGCTCGATGCGCGACACGTACGTCTCCACGGTGCCCGGCGCGACGCGCATGCGGCGCTCGGCGTCGCGAACCTGACGCGTGAGCGTCTCGACCGCGGACTCTAACCGATAGGCGTCGTCCCTAGCCGCCTCGTAAGCGGACTCGAGCGCCGTCACCGACTCCGGGAGCTGGGGCCAACCCAAGGATCCCGACTCGTCGTCGAGTGACGTGTCATCGACGAGGTCGTCGCCGTCTTGCGCGATGAGCGCGCGGCGCTTACCGCCGTCGAGCGCCATTCGAATCGCGGCGTCTTTCCGGTGTTCGATTCTCTCCAACTCGAGCTCGCGTTCCCGCCGCGTGGAGAGCTCCTCCGCGTGGTGCGCCGCGAGCGCGGAGGCGTACGCGCGTTGCTGCGCGGCAGCCGCGTGCGACCGACACGTCTCCAGCGCCGCCTTCGCCGCGTGACGCTCCTTCACGAGCAGCATGCGGTGCTTATCCGAGGCGACTCTCAGCGCCTCGGCGGCTTTGTCGCCGCCCAAAAAGGATTCCGCGGCGACGACCCGCGTCAACTCCTGCGCCGCGTCGAGCTCGTTCTGAAGCGATTGCGCGTGCCTCTCGGCGTCGATCCTATCGTCGATGGCGTCGCTCAACGCCGCGGCGCACGCCGGGCCCGCGGCGGACGCCATCTGTCGAGACATAGCCGTGATCCTCCGCTCGAGCAGCTCGTTGTGATACCCCAGATCCGCTGGCTCGCCCGACACGACGCCGATGAAACCCGCGGCGAGGCGCCGCAGGATATTCTTCCGGCTCCTCGTCGCCGGTGTGCCGTGAGGGTCGGAGGCGGCCGCGGACGCCTCCGCGGCGGCCGCGTTGGCAGCCTCGGTGGACGCCGCCGCCGCCTCGGCGACTGATCCCGGCGGCGAGTAGCCTTTAGACGCTTTGCTTTTCTTCGCCTCACCCAACTCCTTCTCCAGACGCTTGACCTCCTTCACGAGCGTCGCCACCTCGCCCTCGCGAGTGACGCCGGGGGGTAAGAGCGCGAACGCGCTCTTCCTCTGCCCGGCACGCGCGCGCTCAGCCTCCACGTGTCGCACCGCCGCGAGTTCTACGCGATATACCTCCGCCCGAGTCTCCGCGAGGGTCCTCGCCTCCTCCTCAGCCCTCAGGCGCTTCTCGACGAGGGCGTGGGCGGTATCCCTGGCCGCCTCGGCGGCTTTGGGCGCGCCGGTCACGTACCCGCGCGCGCGGTCGACGGCGCCCGCGCCCGTTCCGTTGGCGCCCACGAGGAACTCCAGCGTCTCCACCTCGATCCGCCGAGCCTCCGCCCGGGTCTCCGCGTCTCGCAGCGCCTCCGCCGCGAACGCCACGCGCTCGCTCGCAACCTTCGCCGCGGCGACGAGCTTCGCGGCGCCCACGATCTTCAGTCGCGCGCGCGGGTCCGGGTGAGCCACGAGCACGGGGGGAACCGGCGACGGCGCCCCGAACTTGTACGAAGACCCGGAAGAACCGGAAGAAGAACCGGAGGAACCGTCGAGGGCGCCGTGCGCGTAATCCGCCGCGTCTCGAAGCTCAGGCCCCGCCGCCTTCAGCACGTCGAGCTCGATCCTGTACTCGTCCGCGCGCGCCTCAGCCTCGCGCCGAGCGGCACCGTACGCGGCAACCTTCTCGTCCATCAGCCTATTCGCCGCCTTGTGCGCGGCGGCGGCGGCGTCCTTAGCCGTCGACGCCCTCGCCTTGGCCGCGGCGCCCGCAGCCTCCGCCCAGCACGACGCGCCGGCGCCCCACCCGCTTCCACCGGACCCGCCGGGGAGGAAGCCGTCGTCGACCAAGGAGCGGAGGAGCTCAACTTCGACGCGAGCGGCGTCCGCTTCCTCCGTCGCGGCTCGAGCGAGTTCGGTTGCCGACTTGACTCGCTCCTCGGAGACGACGGACGCCGCCGCGGTGGCAGCCTCCGCCACCTGCGCGCTGTAGCTGGCGCCGGGGTCGTCGAGCCACGCGCGCATCGGATGGGATTCAGAGTTACTCATCGGTGACTCACCGCCCGTCGACCGACTGGCGCCGCATTTAGTCGCCATCGACCGCAGCGCGTGAACCTCCACCGCGAGCGCATCCGCGCGCTGCTCCGCGACGCGCGCCCTCGCGGTCGCCTCGCGTGTCGCGGCCACGTCCCGCGCGCATTCATCGCACGGACTCATTCCCCCCGTGCTCTCCAGCGCGCGTCGGCTCGAGTCGAGCTGCGACTCCAACGAAACGACGGAATCTTTGAGCTCTCGGTTACGCTTCCGAAGCACCACGTTCTCCCCAGCCTCGATCCCCGACGCCACGCCGTACCGCGCGTAGTCGTGCTCCAGGGGCGCGAAGTGCCGGGAAACGTCCCACGCCGTCTGCCCGTACGCGCCAATCTGGTGATACACCCTGGTTTTGGCCCGGGCCCACGCGTAGCGGCCCTCCGTTCGCGCCCACGCGAGAAACGCGTAGAGTAAAAACGCATACAGGAGCGACCTGGCGGTACCGAATACGAAGACGAGCGCGCGCTTACGTCGCTCCGACTTGAGCCGTCGCTGTTTTTTGAGTTCGGCCCTGGCGCGGTAGTTGCGCTGGATGGTGAGCGCGGCGCCTATGCGCCTCGTCTCCGCCATCTGAAGCCGCTGTTCTTCCTCCTCCTCCGGCGTGAGCTTGCGCTTGAACAGGAGGTTGATGACGTTTCGTTCCTTGAGCTGGTTGGCGAGCTGGACCTCCGTGGTGGTCACCGCCTTCTCCGCGGCGTCCTTGGCGGACTGCGCGGCGCCGTATTCGGAGCGCGCGAGGAGGAGGGAGGACCTGGCGAGCGTGCACCGCTTCATCGCATCTTGGGGCGCACGTTTCGGACCGCCCGCGTCCTTGAGCGCCGTCTCCGCGGCTTGCACCTCCCTCGAGGCGGCCACGAGCTTCGTCTGTGCGTCCCTCATGGACTTCAGCGCGGCATCCTGGACGTGGTGCGGGGGGAAAAGGGCGTGTCGGTCAGGCTCGGCGGTGTTGTTTTGGAAATGATTCGTCTTTTTCGGGTCGCACTCACCCGCTCCTCTCGCAGCGTCTTCAGGCTCTTGCGCCCCTCGAACTGCGACTGGACCGTGTCCACGGCCTCCTCGGCCGTCTTCTTGATGTCCTCGATCGCCGCCTCGAACTTCTGCACGTTCTTCTTGTGCTCCTCCTCGAAGAACTTCACCGTGGCGTCGGTGTTCTTCTGATGCTCCTCCCACAACTTGGAGAAGAACCCAGCCTTGGACGCGTCGCCGCCGTCCCTCTCCATCGATGCTGGGGCCGACGCTTCGATCTCCGAGGCGGACCCGCGCCGTGCTCGCGGCGAGTCCGGCGTCGGGCCGGGCTCGCCTCGGGGCGCCATCGTCGCTCTCAACCTCGACCGACGCTCCCCACGTGTGAGATCCTCCTCACGCGGGTGTTGGAAATCTGGCTTTAAAAATGGGATGCTCTAATAACGATTCTAACTGTTTGTATGTGGAAATGTGTTTTTAATTCAACGCGCGTGACTGCTAAGCCTTGCTCCTGGTGGACCTGGTGGACCTGGCGGGCTCCTTCTCAGCTTTCTTCACCGGAGTCTTGGCCTTCTTCTTCGCCGGCGTGGCCTTCTCCTTCGCCGCCGCCGCCGCCCGTTTAGCCGGGGTCTTCTTCACCGCCGGTTTCTTCGTCTCCTGCGCATCATCCACACCCGCGTCGCCTCCCGCGTACCCCGGGAAGTCGTACTCGATCCCCGATGCGGCGATCTTCTTGCGCCGTTGCCTCTCCTTGCTCTTCAGCGCAGTCGTCCTTTTCTTTTGCTCCTCAGTCGTGCGTTCCCTGTCGTGTACGTCCGCCGCCTTCTTCTGCCAGGGCACCTGCTTGAACTTCCTGTTCGCGCCTTTCCATATCTCGGGATGGCACTCCTCCTCGGTCATCAGGCGAACCTTGAGGACGGACTCGAAGAGGAGGTAGTTGTTCATGCTCTCCGCGACAATCTCCGCGACTTCGGGATGCTTAAACTCGACAAAGGCGTAGTGCTTGGACTTGCCCGTCTTCTTGTTGCGGGACAGGCGCAGGCGTGAGACCTCGCCGAACTGGCTGAAGTAGCCGCGCATCTGCTCCTCGTAGAAGCCGTGCGGGACGTGGCCGATGTAGAGCACCTTGGGGCGGTCGTCCTTCTCGCGGCCGAACGCGCCGGCGATCTTCTTGCGGAGCTTGGCCGCCTCTTTCCTGGCGGCATTCTTGGCGACCGGGACGGGGATGCCGTCGCCCTCGGAGTCGGATTCGAGCTTGATGATGTCGTCACCGACGTTCTTGGGCGCCTTCTTGGCCTTCTTGGTCGACGCGTCGGCGCCATCCTCGGCGGCGCGCTTGGGCATCTCGACAACCTCTCCTTTTCACGACGCAGAGTCGGCGGCGGCTGCTTTTACGTCGGAATCCGAGAGGGTGGCACGAGCGTGTTCGCGAGGTCTCCGAGTCGTTCGCGGTCGCGTGCGATGCCGTGAACGTGTCCTCCGAAAGCTGGAGGGTGTGCGGGCGCGGACTCGAACTCGAGTCGCGTGCCTCGGCGGTGTGTGACGCCGCCCAGTCGGAACTTTACATTAGGCGGCGGCTCTCCTGCAAACTTGCTCCGTGTCAATTTTTCTCAGCTATTTTTCTCGGCCCAGCCATTTTTTTGCCATTTTTGCAGGGAGAGCCGCCTTCCCTTCATCCCTCTTCGATGGGCGACGGAGGTATCGGCGCGTCGAGTAAGGACAGTTCGTCAAGCGAGCAGTGCATGATAAGATTACAACAGGTTTGGCAAGCGATGAGAGCAGACTAGAGGACTAAAAGGAGGTGAATGCGGAAAGCAGTTTTCTGCGTTTGCGCGGTGGTGGAACATGGTGACGGTGATGTACAGCTCTTCGTGTGTGTGCGTGTGTGTGTGTGTGTGTGTGTGTCGTTGTACAGCGCGGTTTGGATCAGTGCGACGCCAGCACCGAGGGTTGCGACAGTGCCCGCGTCAGCTCCGACGTCCTCAATTCCCCCCCGGGCGACGCCAACGACGTCTTGGCGAGTAAAACGTCCACGCCATCCGGGGATCCAACGTTCAACTCAGAGTTCAACGACTCGTTGGTTACGCGTTCGTTGGTCCATCGACCCCGCGGCACCCATTTGCCCGTACGTGCCCCGGGGACCCGTGACTCGGCGCCGCTCGGGTCACTTCGCGTGTCCCTGGTCACTTCGTACCCGGGCCACGTTTGCGCGCCGTGACGTCGGTGGGGCCCGGGCACGGCCATCGGGGGCGACTTGGGAGTCGAGTCGGGCGGCGTCGTCGGCGAAGAATCCCGCGCCTCTGATTGCCCGTACGCGTCCTCCTTCACGCGCCATTCCCCCCGTCCCTTCCCGCCGCCGCCGCCCCAGAACGAGCCTCCCTTGGTGCCTACGGTTCCCCCGTTGGCTGATTCGGTGGGCTCATCGCCGGAGGGTGACGTGGCAGTCTTCGCCGCCGCGTGCTCGACGCTTCGCGCGGCTCTCGCGCCCG
>Ga0213863_10003037_pt1 | contig 11696 bp, 12 predicted proteins | sample PICome_8_FD_160128 | JGI IMG/M metagenome (GOLD analysis project Ga0213863, IMG submission 160128) | Coastal seawater microbial communities near Pivers Island, North Carolina, United States - PICO497 | ecosystem: Environmental > Aquatic > Marine > Coastal | place: USA: North Carolina... | reverse complement strand
AATGCAGGAGCTGATATTATTACTATTCATCCAGAAGCAACTGATAATTTAGAAGCCTCTATTTTAAAAATTAAACAATTGAATAAAAAAGTAGGTGTATCACTAAACCCTGAATCAAAAATTGATATGATCTTAGATTTCCTTGATAAAATTGATCTAGTATTAATCATGAGTGTTAATCCTGGGTTTGGTGGTCAAAAATTTATGCCTGAAGTTTTAGAAAAAATTAAGAAACTTAGAAAAATTCAAAATGAGAGAAATCTAAATTTTGATATTGAAATTGATGGAGGAATAAATTTTGAAAACTGCAAAAAAGCAATCGACGCAGGAGCAAATATTCTTGTTTCTGGTACAACGATATTTAAAAGTAACGATGGAGACATAAAAAGAAATATTAATTTATTAAAATTAAAATAAATTAATGATTAACAAAAACTTATTAGGTGACTTAAATCTAATTTATTTAAATACAAAAAAAAATATTTATAAGATTTATCAAAATTCTAATTTTTATGATAAAAAAATATCTAAGATTTTTAATAATAATTTTGAGTATAAGCCGAGTCCTCACTTATTTTCATCAATAGTTAAATACCAAAAAAAAAAATATAGAATTGAAGATTTTGCCTTAGAATCTATTTGGCAAAATGATATAAAAACAAAAGACTATGAAAAATTGAATAGTTTTTTTTGGTTTTTTAGTCTAGATCTTAAATCCTCAAAAAAAACAGTCCAATCGTTAATCGTTAATTGGATAAATAATAACAATAGATATAATAATAAAAGTTGGAATTTTGATCTTACATCTAAAAGAATAATTTCTTGGTTATCCAATCACGAGCTTACTTATGAGGATAGTGGCAAAGAATATAGAATAAAATTTGATCACTGTATTCAAAAACAAGCAAATCATCTTTTGAGTGAAATAAAAAATTCAAATAATTTTGAAAATAAAATAATTGGATGTGCTGCAATCATTTTAACAGGATTAGCTTACAAAAATAATAAAAACTATCTCGATAATGGATTAAATCTTTTAAAAAAAATTATTAAATCTTCGTTTGATAATCAGGGGTTTCCAAATTCAAGAAATATTAAACAAGTGAGTTTTTATCTAAAATACTTCATTGTAATTAGAGAGTGGTTTAAAGAGTCTCAAAATACAGTTCCGGAATACATTGATGAAACTATATATTATCTCGGATTAAGCTATGCTTTTATTTGGCAAAACGTAAATCATGACATCTTATTTAATGGAAATTATATATCCAACAATAATGAATTTGATCAATATTTAAAAAGATTTGGATACACATTTAAAAATGAAAATAAAGAAGTTGCTGGTTATGCAATTCTAAAAAATAAAAAAATTATATTAGCAATGGATATAGGATCTAGTCCAATTATTGCTCAATCAAATGACTATCAGTCTGGCGCTTTATCTTTCGAGATAATATCAAGTGGAAAAAAGTTAATCAGTAATTCAGGGTACTTTGTCAACAAACAAAATAAACTTAATAAACTCTCAAAAAGTACCGCGTTACAAAGTACTTTAATAATTGAAGATTACTCTTCTTGTAGTTTTAAAAACAGAGAAATATCAGGATGCGTTATTGATCAAGGTTTAAAAATTATAAATAAAAATGTGATATTAGAAGATAATTATTGGAAAATTTCAGCTTCACATGATGGTTATCTTAAGAAATTTGGTTCTATCCATTATAGAGAGATCGAGTTTTATCCTGAACAAACAAAATTTGTTGGTACTGATAAAATAATAAGAAAAAATAAAGATAAAAATGTAAAATTTGATATCAGGTTTCATTTAGATCCTGGCTCAAAAGTGATGAAAACACAGAATAATAAGTCAATACTAATAGAATTAGAAGATGAAGGTTGGAAGTTTAGCTGTGATAAATTTGATATAAGTATTGATAATGGGTTGTATTTCGGTAATAAAAATTCTTATAAGGAAAACCATAATATTTTTATATCAGGGATAACTAATGAGACAGAAGAAATTATTAGATGGGAAATTACAAAACTATAATGAAAAAAATTAAAACAGCCTTAATATCTGTTTCAGATAAAAAAAATTTAAAATCACTTCTCAATATCTTAATACAAAATAAAATAAAAATAATTAGTTCTGGTGGTACCTATAAGGAGATAAGAAGATTAAAATTTAAGTGTTTGGAAGTTTCTGAATTTACAAATTCACCAGAAATTTTAGATGGAAGAGTTAAAACACTTCATCCTAAAATTCATGCTGGTATTTTAAATAAAAGAAATAACAAAAATCACTTAAAAGATTTAAATAATAATAATTTTGAAAATATAGATTTAGTAATTGTTAATTTTTATCCATTTGAAAATACTTTAAAAAATACAAAAAATCATAACAAGATAATTGAAAATATAGATGTTGGAGGACCAACAATGGTCAGGTCTGCTGCTAAAAATTATGTTGATGTAACAGTGATTACGTCTTCAAATCAATATGAAGAATTAATTGAAGAACTAAAAAAAAATAACGGATCTACTACCCTAGAGTTTAGAAAAAAATTATCAAGAATTGCATTTACAGAAACTGCTTACTATGACTCAATTATTTCAAATTATTTTAACAAAATATCCGAAACAACTTTTCCAGAAAAAAAAACTTTTCATGCAAATTTAATTGAAACACCAAGATATGGTGAAAATCCTCACCAAAAAAGTGCTATCTATTCAAAAAATTCTACCCTAAATATAAAACAAATTCATGGAAAACAGTTAAGCTACAATAACTATAACGATATCTTTGCAGCATTAACCATCTCTAAATCCTTACCTAAAAATAAAGGAACCGTAATTGTTAAACATGCAAATCCATGCGGGGTATCTATCAAAAAAAATCATCTTGAAAGTTATGTTTCAGCTTTAGAATGCGATCCAGTAAGCGCTTTTGGTGGAATAATCTCTTGTAATTACAAAGTCACCAAAACTGTTGCAAAAGAATTAAGCAAGCTTTTTCTTGAGGTTGTGATTGGAAATAATTTTGATGCTGATGCAATTAAAATTCTTAAAAGAAAGAAAAACCTAAGGTTAATTGATGCTTCAAACTATACCTTAACAGATCACTTAAAAGTTATATCTAATAATGATGAAATATTAGTTCAATCCGAAGATACAAATTCATTTAGCATTAAAGATTTCAAAATTGTATCCAAAAGAAAGCCAAATCAAAATCAAATGAAAAATCTTATTTTTGCTTTTAATATTTGTAGATATGTAAAATCTAATGCAATTGTTTTAGCAAACAATGAAACAACGGTTGGGATTGGATCTGGTCAGCCAAGTAGATTAGATAGCTGTCAAATTGCAATTGATAAAATGAATAAGTATATAAAAATAAAAGGTGAAATAGTTGCTGCATCTGATGCATTTTTTCCTTTTGTAGACGGTATAGAAAAATTAGTACAATCAGGTGTGACTGCAGTCGTTCAACCTTCTGGTTCTATAAGGGATAAAGAAATCATCAAATTTGCAAATGAAACAAATACTATATTAATTTTTTCAAAAACTAGGCACTTTCGGCATTAGCTAACTGATCAATTTTTGCAGCCAAAATAAAATCGTTTTCAGATAAACCTTCTATTGCATGAGTAGTTATTTTAATTTCTGCATATCCCCATCCAAATGATATATCTGGATGATGTCCCTCATCCTCTGAGATTTCTCCTACTTTATTAATAAATTCTTGACTTTCTATAAAGTTATTGAAATTGAATCTTTTATTTAAAAAAAATTTTTCTTTAATATCTTTCAAAACATCCCAACCATCTACTTTCTTTTGATATTTATGAATTTCAGATATATCAAAAGGAATAACACCTCCTTCACATGGAGCACACTTTTTATCTTTCAAATTACTCATATTTTAGTTCTTTAAGTTCATTAAAAAATTTATCTTTGATTTTGCTTGAAATTTCCTCAGGTAAATTTTGTTGCCATTTATTTTTAAAACCTAAATTAAAAAAATTTGTTTTATTACCTTTTTTATATGCAAGACTCTCTTTAAAGCCATGCAATTTCTCTTTTTGTTTAAGGCTAGAAAAATTGGTTGAATTAATGGCATTCTCAAACTTTCTTTTATTTATAGGCTCATTTTTACCAGTTAACTCCTCTATAAATTTAAGTATTTTCCAGAATTCATTATATGCATTTTCTTCGAGATCTTCATATTTAACAAATAAAGTTTTAAATTCAAAATTATTTTTCCACGATTTATAATGATTTGACCAACTTCCTAAAAAAGAAAAATTACTTAAATCACCCTCTGAATTTTTTAAAGATAACGAAGCATTTTCATCTATCATTTTATTATACACCTCATTAAAATTCATCGAGTAATGATTGCACATTGAAGAAATAACATTTCTTGGGTCTCTTACTATATATATTGCTCCTAAAGTTTCTGAAGATTTTGTAAATCTATATCCGAAGTATTCCTCTAAAGAATTATGAGTTTTTAAAAAAAAAAGTTTTTCTTTAGTAAAAAATTTCTTTTGATTTATTCTCCAATTTTTTGCAGCTTCAACGTAAGTATAAGATTTAACATCTGAGTATCTTGATGCTGGAAATTGATTAATGTTTAATAAAAGATTAAAGTCAAATTTACCGTCTTTTGAAAAATAATAAGAAGATAAAAAAGATCTCAAGTAGGTATTTCCACTTTTAGGGTATGAGGATATCCATATTATCATAATTTATATTTTAATGGAGCGGGCAAAGGGGGTCGAACCCTCGACCTTCTCGTTGGCAACGAGACGCTCTACCACTGAGCTATGCCCGCATATATAAGAAGTATAGTTAGACTTTTTTTTTAATTCAATCAATACAAAATACTAATAGATGTGATATATCTTATATATATTATGAAAAAAGAAGAGCTTCCAAAAACAATACCTATTTTTCCATTAAGTAATTTTATCATTTTTCCCAAAACCACTGTTCCATTGAATATTTTTGAACCACGGTATATCGATATGATCAATGAAAGTATGAAATCAAAGAAATTAATAGGCATGATACAACCATTAAACTTTAATAATGTTGATAAATTGCAGCCAGATCTACATCAAATTGGGTGTTTAGGGAAAATAACAAGTTTTAAAGAAACAGAAGATGGGCGTTATTTAATTGAACTGAGAGGTTTAATTAGATTTGAAATTATGAAAGAAATTGGCTCAGATAAAAAATACAGAGAGTTTGAGGTTAATTTTGAAAAATTTTATCATGATCTCAACGTAAAAAAAGAAGAACTTAAATTTTCTGATCTTGAATTAATTTTTAAAGATTTAAAATCATTATTTGAAAAAAGAGGTTTTATAATTAATTGGAAAGAACTTGAAAAACAAAGTCTAGATGAAACAATAAATGCTTTAGCAATGGCTTCGCCGTTTTCTTTAGAAGAAAAACAGGTTTTATTAGAGGCTAAAAATCTTGATATAAGAAAAAATAAAATAGCTGAAATTTTAAGTACTTACACTCATGATGTTTTCAATAATACTACACTTCAATAATTTAAAATAAAATTCCTTTGTCTGCAATCTTCGTGAACACTTTATTTACTGAAGAATTTTTTCCTAAAAATTGAACTGATTTACTTAAAATATTATTATTTGTTTTTCTTTCTATATTAAAAAACTCATGAATAAGATCAACTCCATTTGAAAAAATAAAATTTTTATGTTTTAAATTTTTTTCGAATTCTTTGTTCACTGAGCTATCCAGTGGCAAACCTAAATCTAATTTATCTTTAATTATATTCATAAGAACCTTTATATCTCTAATAGTCATGTTAAATCCTTGTCCAGCTAAAGGATGAATTTTATGAAGTAAATCACCAAACGCCAAAATATTATTATGATAATAAGATCTTAAATTTAAAGATTTTAATTCAAAACTATCTATTTTAGATATTTTAATAATCTCATATTTAAAATTATATTTTCTAATTAATTCACTTATATTATTTCCTTTTTCAGTTGAGTTATGAACTGAATAAACTATTGAAGTTTCTGTATTTGAAACCGGTAAAAATGCTAAAGGCCCTCTTTTTGTAAAAATTTGTGATGCTATTTTGTTTAAAATTTTTTTATGTTTAATGATGGTTGTATAAGCAATACTATTATATTTTTTTATTATTTTTTTATTAAAATAGTTGTTAGTAAAATTATGAAAATAATCACAATTAATTATTATTCCATAATTATAAACAAAAGATAAATTTTTATTAGTAAAATGTTTTTTTGTAAAATATTTATTTTTAGATAAATCTTTTTCCAAAACTTTATATAATTCATGATTTTTTATAATAGAAAAAATTTGTTCATTACTGTTTTCAAAATTTAATAATTTTTCATTTTTTAAATTATCTGTATATATTTCGATCCCTTTCAACTTCCAAAGAAGTTTTTCAATATTAATTATATTTTTTTTAAAAAATTCAATATTACTTTTTGAAATACCAAGTGTTCTAGATTGATCTATTTTTAAATTTTTTTTTGGTGCTATAAGCTCAACATAAATATTTTGATTAACTAAAGCTTTGGCTAAAGTTAAGCTTGAAAGGCCGTTTCCTAGTATGCAAACTTTCATAATATTTTTAATTTTAACAATAAAAATTAGATGATACAAAGTGATTAAATTGATTCATTTATATGAATATAAAAAAAACAGCTGATTTACTGATTAATTTCGCCATTAAAAGATTGGCTGAAATTCTTGGTATTATAATTTTTATTGCAGGAATTATGTTGTTGTTGTCCCTAGCAAGCTATTCTCCTGAAGATCCCAATTTTATTTTTCCCGATGGTACCAAAATTAAAAACTTATTAGGGTTTAATGGTAGCTTTATCTCTGATTTATTTTTTCAATCTATTGGCCTCATAGCGTATTTGTTGTCTTTTACTCTTATTTTAACTGGTTTTAATATATTTAAAGGAAAAGAATTTTTTTTAATTATTGAAAATATTTTTTTTGGAATTCTTTATTCAATTTTTGGTACACTTTTTTTAACCTATTTTTATTCTGAAGGATTTACACTTCATATAAATGGCAATGGTGGATTTGTTGGCAATTACTTAAATCAAACATTTCTAAATTCTTTAATAAGAATTAATGAAAGCATATCTTATTACATCTTACTTCTATTGGTCTTAATTTTATTTCTAATAAGTATTAATTTTAATCTTAAAAATTTTAATAAAAACATTAAAAAAATTTTTAACTTTTTTTCAAATGATAAAACTAAAAATTATACTGATAAAAGTGAAATAATTAATGAATATATTCCACAAGATGAAATTAAAAATCTTATTCAGGAAGATTTGCCATTTATAAAAACTGAAAATATATCTGAGAAGAAAATTAAATTTAAACTACCTGATTTGGACTTGCTTAAAACACCTTCTAAAAAAGAAAGAGAAAATTTTAGTAAAAATGAAACTCATGATCCAGATTTTTTAGAAAAGATATTAATGGATTTTGGTGTTAGTGGTAATATTAAAAAAGTTAGTCATGGACCTGTGGTTACTCTAAATGAATTTGAACCCGCTGCTGGTGTAAAAGTTTCTAAAATTATTAACTTATCTGATGACATCGCGAGAAATACTAGTTCTGAATCAGCTAGGATTGCCACAATACCCGGAAGTAATACAGTTGGGATTGAGCTTCCAAATAACTCCAGAGAAAATGTTTATCTAAGTGAAATTTTAAATAATCCTGATTTCAAAAAAAAAGAGATTAAATTACCAATTGCACTTGGAAAAAATATTTCAGGTAAACCAATCGTAGGTGACTTAGCGTCAATGCCACATCTTCTTATTGCTGGAACAACAGGTTCAGGAAAATCCGTTTGCATTAATACCATAATATTATCTCTACTATATCGTCTCACACCAGATAGATGTAAGTTTATTTTAATAGATCCAAAAATGCTTGAACTTTCTACTTATGAAGGAATTCCACATTTATTATGTCCAGTGATAACAGAAGCTAAAAAAGCAGCATCAGTACTTGGCTGGGTCGTTAAAGAAATGGAAAGTAGATACAGATTAATGACAAAAGAAGGTGTCAGAAATATCGATGGTTATAATACTAAACATAAATTGCCTATGCCTTACATAGTTGTTGTAGTTGATGAAATGTCTGACTTAATGTTAGTTGCAGGTAAAGAGATCGAAAATTATATTCAAAAACTCTCTCAAATGGCACGTGCAGCTGGAATTCATATTATAATGGCAACCCAAAGACCAAGTGTAGATGTAATTACTGGGACTATTAAAGCCAATTTTCCTACCAGAATATCTTTTCAAGTTACATCTAAAATAGATAGTAGAACAATTCTTGGAGAACAAGGAGCAGAACAATTATTGGGTAAGGGAGATATGCTATACATGTCTTCTGCTAATAGAATAGTTAGAATACATGCGCCATTTGTTTCTGATAATGAAATTGAAAAAATTAATACCTCACTCAGATCACAAGCAGAACCTGATTATGTAGATGAAATTTTAAACTTTGCAGATGAAAAGGAAATTGGAGATGCCAAGAGCCAAGGTGATAAGGATGAACTTTATCAACAAGCATTAGAAATTATTCGATCTGAAGGCAAGGCTTCTACTTCATTTTTACAAAGAAAACTTCAAATTGGATATAATAGAGCTGCAAGAATTATTGATATGATGGAAGCAGATGGAATTGTCAGCAAGGCTAATCATGTAGGTAAAAGAGATGTTCTTTAATGTTTAAATATTTTCTTTTTATATTTTTTTTTATTTTTGTTACTAATACTAATGCAAATAATAAAACTCAAATTATAGAAAATTTGGAAAAAACTAAAAATCTTAGTTTTAAATTTGAACAAAATATTAATGGAAAAATAGAAAATGGAAACTGCATAATTGAATATCCAAAAAAAATTTTTTGCAAATATTTAAAAAATAATAATAAAGTTCTAGTATCCAATGGTAAGTCTTTAGTCATAAAAACCTCTACAAGTTTTTATAGATATCCTCTGCAAAAAACTCCACTAAATTTAATATTAGATAAAAAGTATTTAGTTAAAAAAATTAAAAATTTAAATGCAAAAAAAATAGATCAGGCTTTTATCAATTATACAATCATAGATAACAATAATGAAATTAATGTTTTTTTTGATAATAAAACATTTGATTTAATTGGGTGGCAAACAAAAGACATCTATCAAAATCTGATTATTACTCTACTATCTTCAATTCAAATTAATCAGACGATTTCTAAAAATGTATTTAAACTACCTTTGCAAAACTAAATTTTTATTATTTCAGTTTTAAAAATTTTCATACCTCTATCAATATAATTAGTTAAAGCATTTTTATGATCTAGCGAACAAGTGTGAACCCACACACGATTAATATTTTCTACAAAAGATTTCTTTATAGCTTTAGATAACAGATATGATCCTAATTTTTTATTTTGATATTCTTCCAATATTCCAAAATATGCAATCTCTACCTCTTTTTGTTCGTGATGAAATATTAATTCAAAGAAACCTACTAGATCATCTTTGTACTTAAATACATAAGTTTTAACTTTTTTACTTAAAATATAGTCTATCCATTGTTGTTCTGACCAAATTAGTCTATCTACCCAATTATGTTTCTTACCAATATTTTTATAAAAAAATTTATTTAATTGAAAATTAATAGGATCTAATAATTCCAAAGAATAATCTTCAGAGGGAAGTTTTGTTTCTTTTAAATCGTGTAATGAATTAATTTCTAGATAATTTCTTTTAACTTCTTGTTTCACTCTACCATTCTACCTACATTTTCACCGCCAAATAGATGAAAATGCAAATGTGGGACTTCTTGGCCACCATGATCACTTGTGTTAGCTAAAACCCTATAACCTTTGCCTACTTCTGTTGCAATACTTAGCTTTTTAGCAACTTTATTTATTCCCTTTATCAACCCAACCATCTCATCTGGGGACGCATTTAAACTAAAATCATCAAGATCAATATACTTTCCTTTTGGAATCACTAAAGCATGAACTTTTTTTTGAGGATTTATATCGTGAAATGAAAGAACAAAATTATCTTCATAAATTTTATTACAAGGAATTTCTCCTCTTAAAATTTTTGCAAAAATATTATTTTCATCATAAATCATTTTTTTCTTTTTTCTAATTCTGACATGATATCTTCAATTTTAACCTCATTTGCTTCTAGATACATTAATAAATGATAAAAAACATCTGCTGCTTCGTGAATTTTATTTGTATCTTCTTCAATTGCTTCTATTAACTCATCTACTTCTTCTAATACTTTTGCTTTGCTTAAGGATTTATCTAAAAGTAATTTATTTGTATAAGAACCTTCGATGGGATTTTTTTTTCTTTCTCTTACAAGCTTAATTAGGTTTTCTAAAGTATTTAGCATATTAAATTCTAACAGGAATTCCTTTTGAGTCCAAATATTCCTTAGCTTCTTTTACTGAATGTTTTCCGTAATGAAATATGGAAGCAGCTAAAACTGCACTAGCATTTCCTAATTTTATGCCATCTGCTAAATGATCTAAGTTACCAACCCCACCTGAAGCAATCACGGGTATATTAACTTTTAATGATATGTAAGACATCAAGTCAATATCATAACCAACCTGTGTTCCATCCCTATCCATAGATGTAACTAGTAGTTCGCCTGCCCCACAATCTTCCATTTTTTTTGCAAATTCTATTGCATCTATGCCTGTGTTGTTTCTTCCACCATGCGTATAAACTTCCCATTTTTGCTCATTTTTTTTAGCATCTATTGCAACAACAATACATTGAGATCCAAATTTTTTGGAACTTTCAATAATTACATCAGGATTTTGTACAGCAGCAGTATTGATTGAAACTTTATCTGCTCCACAATTTAATAATTTATTAATATCATCAACACTTCTAACCCCACCACCAACAGTTAATGGAACAAAACATTTCTTGGATGTTCTTTCGACCACTTCATAAATTATATCTCTGTTTTCATTTGAAGCAGTAATATCCAAAAAACATATTTCATCTGCTCCACCATCACTGTAAATTTTAGCCTGTTCCACTGGATCGCCAGCATCTTTTAAATTAACGAAGTTAATACCCTTTACTACACGGCCATTCTTAACATCTAGACATGGTATTATTCTATTTTTAAGCATCTATTTCTCTTGCCAATTCATCTAGTTTGATATCACCATCATATATTGCTTTGCCAACAATTATGCCTTCAATATTCTTGTTTAAATTCTTTGCATTTTTAATATCATCAATTGAAGAAACACCTCCAGAAATAATAACTGGAGAATTTGAAACATCAGCAACTTTTACTGTTTCTTCAAAGTTGGGGCTCTGCTTCATTCCATCACGACTAATATCTGTATAAATTATTCTACTTGCACCAAAATCATTAACTTCTTTTAGATAATCCAAAGTTAATTGATTTGAATTTTCTTTCCAACCAGAGACTGACAGATATCCATCTTTAGCATCTAAACCTAATGCAATTTTATTTGGAAATTTTTGGCAGGCATCTTTTAAAAAGTTTTTATTTTTTATAGCAGCACTTCCTAAAATAACTTTTTCAACACCCACATTTATATATTTTTTAATTCCATCAACAGTTCTAA
>Ga0213863_10003032_pt1 | contig 11702 bp, 14 predicted proteins | sample PICome_8_FD_160128 | JGI IMG/M metagenome (GOLD analysis project Ga0213863, IMG submission 160128) | Coastal seawater microbial communities near Pivers Island, North Carolina, United States - PICO497 | ecosystem: Environmental > Aquatic > Marine > Coastal | place: USA: North Carolina... | reverse complement strand
TCTGAATTGCCTAATCATTTCATCCACCATTGGACGCGCTGAATATCCTTGAATACCACCGTCAAACGTTTGAGCTTGCGGTAAATACTGCTGACCGCCAGTTGTCGGCATCCCGAATGCGCCAGCCATCATGTCTGTACCTTGCATCCCAGCCTGCTCCATTGGAGAAAAAGACGCCACCTGTGGGCCATACAAAGGCGTGTAAGTATCTGTCAAAGGCGCAAGGTCTGTTCCCATACCAATGCTCTGCTGCATTGCTGTTTCCGCATAAGACGGAACATATGGTTTTTCTATTTGTCTACTGCTGCCGCCCATTACGTGGCCTCCTTAACAAAATGGGAATGCAATAATTTCCACCCCATTGGCTCTAATACTTTTTTCCATCCTACACGACCCGTAAGGCTTCCACCAGTACATCCTTGATTTACAGCCCACGCATTCATCGCGTCATTCATATCCTTTAATTGCTCTAATTCACCAGCCGCTAAGAAGATGTTTAAAACTTTCTTTCTAGGATATACCACAATTTCTGTTACCATGCACCCTCTTGGTGCAGGCCAAAACTGCATACTGCTTTCCGCAATCGCTTTTACAATATCCTCAAACTCATGCGTACCGTTACAATACTGCAACGCATCCTCTATATATGGCCTGCAACGCGCCAAGTCATCACTCAGAACATAATCGCCAATAACCATTTTTTGAGGCATGTCATTCATCCGTGAAGCCTCACCATAGATATAGTTGCTGACGGCGTAGCTGGCGCGAATGCAGTTGCGGCCACTGCTTCTAAATAACCGCTTGTGCTGTCAGTCGCCCACACGACCTCTATGTAATCTCCTGCAGAAAGTTGCAGTATCGCTGACTTTGTAACGACAAGGGTTGACCCATTTTGGTGCAACGTATTTTCCATTGCAGATTTGGAAACATCTGTGCCATTAATTCTAACCCAAAACCACATCCTAATAGTTGAGGCAGATGTTGAGGCCATTTGCATTGAATATGTCACAGAATATTGACCAGCCTCGTCAACGACCAAACGCGAAGCTGGCGTGCCATTTATTATTCCTTCAGCCAAATCTTCAGTAAACGTCAGCGCATATGCAGTATTTGTTGATGCCGCCGTCTGATCCGTGCTGATAGTGCCATCGTAATGACCATCCTCAAGCACAACCTGACGCCATTCACCGTTTTTACTAACAACAGGATAACCGTATTGCCGATCCCAAAGAATAACGCCATCCTCTGATGCTGAACTGTAGCCCTCTTTTGCATCTAACTGATTAAGCGCCTTACCTAAAAAACGCCTAATGTTTTCTGCCCACGACCTCGCATCACCCACATATGGCGGTATAACTCTCACCTGCGACCACCCTGTTTTCCGTCAACACGCATAATCCCAACACGCCAATCAGCCGTTGCATCACCCTCTACGCGCATTCTAAACTGCCTACCGTTAAAACGAACAGAAGTTGGATTTGAAGGTGTGTAAGGGCCATGACTATATTCAGTGTCGTTTGGGTAATATCTTGTTTTAAAGGTAACAGAGACATCACCCTGTGTTTTTTCATCTGGAATTAAATCAGTAACATGGATAATATTATTGCCAGAACCTAACGCAATTGGCCCTGTTTCAGCAAATGGCGTTTGGCTATCAAAGCTGCGACCACTTTCATGCTCATAGATTGTTCCATCAGAGCCAAGCCACATAGGGGTTGAAAACACACCTAAATCCACACCGGCAGTCCGTGAAAGATTACCCGTAGTCCAAACATTGTCTGTGTAATCATATGCAACATAACGGTCTATTTCTGTTGAGCTACCTGATGGATAAAACCACCAAATCTCACCCCACCGACTATTAACAACCGCAAAAACCTTAGAATGCTGATCCCTATTAATATCAGAGAAAACATAATCAGAAACTTCGCATGGTATTTCCTGAACTTGGCTTCCATTAAAAAGAAAAAATGCACGATTACCCATCCACATTGCACCCGCAGACACAGATGCAACCGCATGTTGACTAACCACACCACATGATTGACCAACTTGCTCAAACCCATATACGAACGGAGGCCCTTGATATGTAGCTGTATGCGCGTCTTGTGTGGTCAAAATTAAAGATTGGTTTTTTGTGCGAACCCCACATAGTATTTCACCAGTAGTCTGCAAAGGAATATCACCGGCCTGATTAGTTGTTGCAGGCGTCCATGTGTTGTTGTCCTCACGGTCTGACCATTGAACCTTTCGCGGATCACCACCAGCGCCAAGAGCAAATACAAATCGTTCTTCTGTAACCATCATGGATTTGCTGCCCGTAGGCGCGTTACTAAGAACCGCTGCTGCTGTTCCAGTGTTGAGTTGCCACTCGTAAATCTTGCCATCCTCATTAGATAACGCCAAGAGATATTCACCCCAATTATCACATGCCCAAGATGTTGCTGGAAGCACAATGCCTGTTTCTGGCCTCTCTGTACCCCATTCAAAAGAACCCCAAGACAAAGACCCAAATCCAGTGAAAACACTTGCATCATCGCGGCCAGTAGTTAAGCCAACTGGCGTGATGTCAAATATAGCACCCTCATCATCCATTATATACAGAGCATCCTTGGAGCCAGTAGCAAGCCACTTGTTGCCGCTATTGTCTGACCAAGAGCATGTACCGCGACATAAATCATTTACATCAGCCGTAATGAATTGACGCCAACCACCAATCGGACGTAATGCACCATCATGCCACCGCACCAAATTTGCATCCCGCCAACGATTAGATGCTTGGTATTCTGTGCCGTTTCTGTAAACGCCAGCAGGTATATTAAGCGGTATAAGTGGCATTTATGACCCCATTGCTGAAAAGTCTAATAGAAGCATTGTTTTGAACGGCTCTGCACCACGCAACCCAAAATTGTTATCTAAAGTTTGTGCAATAGACATCGAAGACGGATTAGATACATTAATTATATTAACGGGATCTTGGGCAGTTGTTGAACCTGAACCGCCTGCTGAAAGATAAATTCTATCGTTTGCAAAGTCAGCAATGATCGGGCATCTATTTTCATAACCACCGTTAATGTGCAAAACTGAAAGCAAAGCCGGTGAAGCAGGGCTAGAATAATCTATTGCCAAAAGATCATCATTTCTTGCGTCAATTGCATACACAACATCGCTTGTTGGATCAGCTATTGCTGAGAAAATACGCCGATCATTTCCATCAGTACCCGTTGTAAAGGTAATAGAACCAACTGATGACGTTGTACCTGCACTGGCAAAACTTGTATAATCGCGGATGTAATACGTTAAATTATCATTATCAGCATAAAACACATACTTATTAGTTGTGTCTACGCAAAGACCAACGCTTTCATACATCTTTGAGCTAGATGCTGTTAATGTCGCTATATTATTATGGTACGATAATGATGTATAATCTGCTGCGGCAGCAACTCCTTCAATTTTGCTGTCATTAATCCCATCTTGTATGCTGTAAAAAAATACACGTTCAGACAAATCAGCAGCGACTTGGAAACCATCACCCCCACCTGCGCTGCTTGGATCAAAGTTGTGCAATTCAGTCACATTTGATCCATCGCTAATATCTATAAAGTAATTTGAATTATTGCTTGTATAAAACGCTATTCCGTTCGCAACATCAATGATGCCATCAGTTGGCTGACCATTAAGGTTAGTTGCGTTCTGCACCGCTCCTTGCGTGTAATCTGAAAACTCTAGCTCATAAAATTCATGGCTATTATCGTTATCACATAAAAACAGTATTTTGCTATTTGCCGTATCCGCAGCCATAGCAACAGGTTCACCGTTGTTACTACTTTCATCCATAGGGTTTGTGTAGAAGATCGGCACATTTTCTACGCTAATATCCGCGACCATCCGCCCATAAACCAAAATTGTAGCGTTTGGATCAAGCTGCTCAATTGACATTAGCTTTTCTGCAATGCTTGTCATTAGAACATATCCCGACCCGCCACGAACCCATACCAATTTACGCCGCCATCGTGCGAATAGAATGTAAATAAAGTTACGCTGCTTGCCGTGGTAATCAATGTTGGTTCCACTCCACGGCTCCATCTAACCGCAGAAGGCCATGTGACTGCAAAAGCACTAGCAGAAGCATCCTGCACTAATTTCAATGTGAAAGCATACGCCGTTCCTGTTGTTGGTGCGTTGGAAAACGTAAATGTTGTTGCTTCTGTCAGCGTATGAGCAAAGTTGTTTGCTGTCGTGCAGTCAATTGTTGTCGCGTTAGAGCTAGACGTTACTGTTGAAAACCCTTCATTTAACATTCCAATTGTTGTGCTACCAGTAGCGGCTGCAAAGGTCACGTTTCCACTTGCATTTGTAGTAACAACTTTAGAGCTTTCAGTAGTGCCAATTGTAGAAATGTTTAAAATGGACTGTTGCAACTCTGCCACATTAGCCGTTGCCCCGCCACCATCACAGTAAATTAAAGCATATTCACCGTCTAAGATAGAAACAGATGTTCCAGAGCCTTGCGTAAAGATAACTGTCTGACCACATCCATTTTTAACAAAATACAACTTTTGTGCATCATTTGGGGCCACTGTGATCGTATTTGTGCCAGAAGGCGTACCTGATAACAGCAGAACGCTATACATTCCCTCAGAAAGTGTACCATCTGTTGTTGTAAGTGTGTGTGTTGTTCCAGATAACGTGATTGATCCCACGCCGCTAATTAGTCGGTCAATGATGTCAAAATTGAGGTTTGTTGTCTCGCCCCATGTGCCAGACTGTTCACCGACACCAATCTTTTCTATGCCGCCGTTTGATGTGTATGTGCTGGACATCTTAAACTCCTAAATCTAAACCTTTATAGCGCAATATTAGCATTTAAACAATGCTATGGCTTTGTCGGGTATGTCACGCTGAAAGGAAACCCGCCTTGGTCTGTAAGGTTTCGCAAATTTGTTCTGTAAGTCTCCCAGAGTAGTTTATCTGCATCTGAAAGAGGGCTGTCAGAAAGAACCGTCCAATCGCTATCCGCAAGAAGTTCATTGCGTGTAGCGCGAACATTTTCTTCGGCTACACTTTGACTAAGGTTATTCACCACCCACCCGCGCGACCAGTTTCCATCCGATCCCTGCACAAAAGAAGCTGCGGTTAGATACTGGGTATCCGCATTATACGCTGGTTTATCTGATATGGTGTACTCATAAACATCATACGCTGCCAAAACATTGCTTGGCATACTTTCTGGAAACGCGGTGTTAGGATTGTCAGACCGCAACTGCGCCAAGGTGTATTCTGTTGCTGTTCCATTGGTTGTTTTAATGTAAGGCATGGCTTTTCCTAACTTCCAAACTCATATTGCACACGGCTCCAATTAGTGGTGCTGCCGCCAACACTATAGTTGATTGTTGAACTAGATGAAACTGACGCATAACTCATTGCAGCCGCAACACCCGCACCCGCACCCTGATTAACGTCTGCAATCAATGTTACTGGGGAAGATGTCGTTAAGTCAAAGTCATGCTCACCCGCCACACAATAAACCACCCCCCCAACAGAAAGATTTACTGTTGCAAATGTTGCGTCACTATCCGCAGATGTGATTGATCTGTTATCATACATGGATGTATTAATGTCACGAAAATGCGAACAGACATAAGCATATCTGTCAGAGGCGGGTTGTGTAAACGTAAAAGTGCCAGACCCAGATGTTGTTGGTTGAAAGGAAAAGAACGCGCATTCTTCTGGGCTATCGTAATCTTCATTCCAACCCGCTGGCGCAGTCACAACAGGCCCGCTAATTTCCCAACCAATCGCAATTATAAAAACATCATACGCATTCCATGTAAAAGATGCAGTTGTAATTGAATTTGTGCCAGAACCGTTCCCGCTGTCATTCGTCACAAGGGTTATAGGCGTATCACTGCCAAGACCACCTGCACCTTGCAGCTTTCGCACAAGCATTATGAACCATCCCCAACCAACGCACCGTATAGCGTTGTTGATACTTTCCACAGCGCTACAACGGTATAACCAGTTGTTGCAAGTGTTGGTGCAGTACCACCATTATTTAACCATGTTGTTGTCGGAAATGTAGTAGTATTTGCAGTTCCATCATCAATCATCAGGGTAATGCTTTCACCGTCTGAAAAACTATCACTGTATGTCGTTGTGCCTGACAATGTGTGCGTTTGGATTGTGCCGTTCGCTGGGTCTAAAGCAGGCGTTGTTCCAGATAGCGCATAAACTTCCTCATCCATAGCACCAGTAAATACCGCATCAGCTATGGTTTTATTGCTAAGATTTTGCGTGTCTGTCGTACCTACCGCATCCCCTGTTGGTGCAGTTTTAGAAGCCCAAGACGTTAAATCAGCATCATATGCTTGAACATCTGAACCAATCGCCAAGCCTAAATTTGTTCGCGCTGTTGATGCATTCGCCAAGTCTGACAAGTTGTTTGCAGCCATCGCAGCGCCTGCCGCAGCTACATTTGTCGCATCTGTCACATCTGCACTAGCCTCAACGCCATCTAATTTAGTGCCATCCGCTGCTACATCACGCCCATCCACAGTGCCAGTAAGTGAAACATTGCCTGTAATATTAACATTGCCAGTGCCAGTAATGTCACTACCGTTGAGGTCTAAGTTACCGCCAAGCTGTGGTGATGTATCTTCTACAACATGCGAAATTCCACTACCTGATACAAACGCACCCTGTTGCCAGCTTGAACCATCCCAAACATATAAATTTGATGTGGTTGTGTTCCAATATATTGCGCCCGTAAGCAAAGGGTTGCCGTCATTATCTAGTGTAGGCGCAGAAGATTTAGCACCTAAGTATCGGTCATCAAAACTATCATATGAAGCTGCCGCATTCGTCGCAGATGTTGCAGCGTTAGTTTCTGATGTCGCTGCATTTGTTGCAGAAGTAGACGCAGAGGACGCAGACGTTGCAGCGTTACTCTCTGATGTGGCTGCGTTAGTTTCGCTTGTTGCTGCATTGGTTGCAGATGTAGACGCTGTTGTCGCGGCTGTAGACGCTGTAGAGGCTGAAGTTGATGCATTTGTTTCACTTGTTGCCGCATTTGTCTCACTTGTCGCAGCAGCAGTCTCTGACGCAGCCGCATCAGTTGCAGATGTCGCTGCTGCCGTTTCAGACGCAGAGGCATTTGTTTCGCTTGTTGCTGCATTAGCCGCAGATGTTGCAGCCTGTTCAGCTAAACTGGTGGTGTTTTCCGCCTCTTCACCAGAAGCTAAACCCGCTTTTTGTTCCCAAACAGTTGTATCCATTATCGTGGCACTCCTATCCTCAATGGGCCAGAAAACTTGCTATCTTCGCTTTCCTTGTTTAGCGCAGCAACCGCCCCAGCATAAAGACTACCCCAAACCTGAATGCGGGGATCATCTACTAAATAAGGCGCTGCGTGTATCAATGAGCCATAAAGATAAACATCAGGAGCATAATCTATGATCCAGTTGCTTGTATCGCTATCGCTCAAGGCAGATGTTCGCGCTAGATACTGCAAAGAAAGCGTGTAGCTGCCATCAGGAGATGGGAAGAACTCAAATTGATCTGCGACTAAACGATAATATTTTGGCTCGCCAGTGGCTGATGACGCCTCTTTTCTACGCTGCATTTCAGCAGTTGAAATTAAAGTTATTTTACGGTCATTGTTTATCGTTAATTCTACAGTTTCAAGATAATCGCTTGGGATATCTTCATACTGCTCATCAAGGGTTGTCTCTGATCGCTTCTCTTGCCGCCAATGGCGAATATCGCGTGTCATACTAGCTTCTGCCATTGAAATAAAATCTGGAATAACCGATGTTAGATCATCCCTGTTCAGCCAGTTGGCTATTGCTGTTTTTAGTTCTGAATATGTTGTTATAGCCATTAGTTTAACAATCCCCTTCTGCGCAAATATTCCTCTATGCGCTCAGCCTGCTTATCAGATACACCAGATTGCGCCAAAAGGCCACCAAGAGGCGATACGTTGGCGGCAGACAGGTTGCTCAGGTGGGCGAACTCAGGGTCAAAACGGGCGAAGCGTGAGCGGAGTGTAGACGGGTCAATCGCGACAACATCATCCGAAATTTCGCTGCCAAGGCCAATGTGGTCTTTGTGCGGGAAGTTTGGCCCTATATCTACGACATCCTTAATCACCAAACCGCTTCTACCTGTGTCTCTTGCGGCTCTAACGGCTTCAGATGTATACGGCCATGCCCGCCAATCTTCTCGCACTTCTGAAATACGCTGAGATGGCTGGCCGCCGCCTCTAATGATAGCGCCTTCTGGAGCGTCTCCCCAATTTCTGCCTCTAAAGTTAGTTTCACCATATCCAGACGTTTTCGCTAAAAGGGGATATACAGATCCTCTGTCGTCATAAATAGACCAGTTTTGCCGATCGTTTATTTTAGGAGCGCCTTCCGTCCTACTTCCCGCATACCTATTTGCGTTATATCTGTCGCTCGTTGTCCAAACGCCCGTATCAAAGTCTTTGCCTTCTGACACATCTGCGTCCATATCCTTTATGCCGCTTGCGCCCCCATGAAAGACGGGGCTACCAACGTCAAACCCAGCGGCCTCAGCCCGCGCCATCCGCGATGCTTCGTCCATCGGCAGCGGCGTATTGGCAAACATATACTGCGGATCTGCTTGCGCCATCATCTCATCGGTCACTTCAGACGCGCGCCCCAGAGCGCGTAGCTCCAGAATGCGCTTGGCCATGTCCTGCGCTTCAGACGCAGCCGTCGTCAGCAAGCCAGCAGACTTAGAGGCGTTGGCGGCAGTGGTGTCGTAATCGCGCAGAAAATCAATCAAATCTTGACCCGTAAGGGAGTATTTAGGGTCAATTGTTTCGCGCGTCACCAACTCATTTCTTTCAATCCCAAATGGGTATCGGCCAACGTTGTCATCGCCAAATTCATATAAATCTGTCGCGTATAACGGCATTTTTTCCCCAGTGAGGTCTGACACTTGCGATCCTTCGTAATCTATACCTTCTTCTGGTATCCTATAAACTGTATCTGCATACTCATCAGCATCAGCAATAGATAGATGGCCATATTTACGAATATCATCAACAGTCACATCGTTTACGTTCTTACCTGCTGCTCTCGCCGTTTTCATCTTTACCCAATCTGGTTGCTCGCTCCACCAAGCAGCCATTGGCATTTCATCAAGAAATCTAGGATCTTCCGTTGCCCCTTCTGCGATTTCCCTTGTCCACGGGCCATATTGCGGCTCAACGCCATATTTGTTTATTTCGTCAAATTGGTCTGCTTGACTTGAATGGAAAATGCCACGCCCAGATTTTGCTAACTTTAAAGCGTCTTCAAGTGTTCCATCTTCTCTTGCAAAAAAAGCGCCCAATGATCCTTTTGGCTTTGCAACAGCGCCGCCTCCCGCCATGGCTAAACCCCCAACGCCAAGCGCTTCGCTTATCATGTCTTCCTGCGGGATCGTGCCGCGCATTGCGGAGATAGGCGCGTCAACGGCTTTGGCAGCGGGCGCAAGCAGCCCCACAAGCATGTCGCCAATGCCTTCATACCGCAGCGTGTCGGTACCGTACACTGGCTCCTTCGACAGCAGCCCACCAAACACGGGGCGGCGGCCTTGCGCAGCCAGTTCGCTCTGCTGCTGGCGTGCCATGTCGTACAGAAACGAAAATATACTTTGTTCTTCTCGCAAGCGTCTTAATTCTTCAGCACTAGCCATCTTTATCTTTCCGACAAATATCTAAACAGACCGCGAGCGAAACCCATTTTAGTCGCAGGACTTACACCAGAATGCAAAAGCGTTTTAAGTGTATCCATCCCGACATTCAGGCCACCTTTCTCTGAATCTCTGAAATTATCTAGCTGGCTTCTAAAATAATCCTCACCAGCCTCTGGCGTAAGATCATACATGCTCCCAGCAAACAAACCTTTTTTTGGCCCCATATTTGTCATTTTTGACATCATATAGGCTTCCTCTGGGCCAGCGGGCATTGATTGCAAACGCTCTACGGCTCGCCTCAATGTTGTCTCGCTGTACATATGGCCCTCACTACCATCCTCTCTTGGACGGTAAGCGTTGAAAGTGTCGCCAGTAATTTGTGCGTAAAGATCCCTGATGCTTTCAGCCATCTAACACTTCCACCTTTTACGCGCAGCCTTGCCACGTTCACCCGTCCAGCCTTGGGATCTAGCGCAGAATGACTTTTTACGAGCTTTCTCTGATTTCGTCTTTGGGTTAGGCGCAGGAGCCTTGAGATTGCTTCCTGTGGCCCTGTTATACTTTGCTCTGCCCTTAGCCGTTAAACCACCGCCACGCTTGACAGATAGCTTTTCTCCGCGCCCCACAGATAAACTAGGGCCAGACTTTCGACTTTTAGGTTTTGCTTTTGCCACTAATTCATCCGCTGCATTTGTGTTTGGTACATGTTCATGTACTCTTGTTCACTCATTGGCTGCATACCCATCTGCGCTTCCATTTGTTTTTGCATTGCTACAAATTCTTCAAATGAAGGCTGGCCCGCTGACACACCCGCTGTTGGTGGCGGGGAAGGTATAGTTAAACCTGTTGCCGCTTGAGCAATTGGTGGCATCTCATTAGCAGCGGGATATGGTGCAAAATCTGCCGCTCCTTTGTAACCTTCTGCCATAGGATTGACTATTGCAGGCTGAGCAACAGGCGTAAGCCCATCTGGACGGGCTGGCGGGCGTATGCTGGATAAAGCATTGCGTGTTGCCTCTGGGATTGCGCCGTTTGTGCTTTTAATTGCTGCTTGCGCCTGCACTTTTTCGTAAGGTGTACGCTCCCCAAAATCTTGACCACTTAACGCATGACCTAAATTTGCTAAGAGGCTGTAAGTGCCTGCACCTTGATACATTCCACCAGATGCATAAGGCCCACCACGATCAAACATATCTGCTGTGTCACGATAGCCAAAAAGTTGCGCTAGAAATGACCTATCAGAAGCAGCTTGATTTGCGCTTGAAGCGCTACCAGATCCACCACTAGAACCAGCGCCTAGAAACGACAAAAGACCACCGCGAGCAGGCATCCCGCTAGATCCGACTGTCTGGCCTCTATCTAACCCTGTTTGGCTGCGGTATCGGGCCTCATTACCGGCACGTTGCGTTCTACCAATGGTTTGTGCAGTGCGTTCATAATAATCATCGTCACGATCTTTTAGGCCCAAGCCCATTGATATATCGTCAAGCAATCCCATAACTTACCCCTTTGCTAAACACTTGCCTGCCATTGAGCATTTGCTAGGCGTTGGGCAACCCTTGCATGGCTTAAACTTAGCAGATGATCCGTATTTTCCTGTTCTCATTTCTTTTTCTTCTTTGCTGTTTTGGCTGCTGCTTTAAAAGCTTTTGCTGATGGTGCGCCTTTGGCTCCCGCCCTACGCATCCTCTCACCCGAACCCGCAGCAATACGCTTACGTTTCGCATGGATATTAGAATACAAACCTTTTTTGGGCATAGGAAGCTCCTGTGATGAGTTGCACCCTATCATATTAGGCTATGCCGCGCAAATTCCTTCTGATTGGTTCACCCCAATCCCGTTGCGTTTGCCTTCCAACGGCTAAATATCGAAACGCATCAGCGCCGTGAGATGTCCAATCATGCAATGGCCTGCCCCGCCAAGTCTTTAAGCGCTCATCAAATTCTCTGCGATATTGGCGCAATGCCTCTATGCCTCTGGCGCAATCTTCTTCATCA
>Ga0213863_10003030_pt1 | contig 11704 bp, 9 predicted proteins | sample PICome_8_FD_160128 | JGI IMG/M metagenome (GOLD analysis project Ga0213863, IMG submission 160128) | Coastal seawater microbial communities near Pivers Island, North Carolina, United States - PICO497 | ecosystem: Environmental > Aquatic > Marine > Coastal | place: USA: North Carolina | collected... | reverse complement strand
GTGGGGGGCTGGCGCAAGGGCAGCGGCGAACCAGACCGAACCATGGGAGAGCAATTACCGGCGGCGTTTCCCCCTCCGATAGGGGAGGAGCGGTAGGATGAAGGTTATGTCGGGAGGATGGCACAAAAATAGAAAAATATGGTAACCGCATCGAATTATCTTTCCATTAATACCACTGAGCTGTCCCAGCAGTGCAGAACTTGCACTGTGACGTTGTGAGAATTGGGGGGAGACGTCAATATTGGCGTTGTACCTTCCCCCCGCTGATCAAACTCGATGGGGCCGTGAAGACACTGAGTATTACACGTCACGAACGTCAACTTAACTCGACCAGCGGAGCGCAACACAATGTAGGAGGGCAAGAGTAAAGCACTGTGTCGGCAGTAGCGTGAACTACAAATATCAGAGCGGGGCGGCAGACGGATGAAAAAGACGGACACCAATTGCCAACAACGTCCAGAGAAAGAAAGAAAGAGAGCATAGCATTAGAGTATCCAACGGCAGTAAGCGATAGAATCGCAGGAGAGCACCCAACACACTTGATTCAAGAATTAGGGCTAATATGGAGCGGAGTTACGTTACGAGTAAGCCCACAATGCGGCCATACCACGCGGAAACATCAGGGAAAGATCAACTGGGAAGAGAGAGAGAGAGAGAGAATAAAGAGAGAGAGTAATAAAGAATAAAGAGAGAGAGAGAAATTGAGAGAGAGAGAGAGAACCAGCCTTTAGCACGTTCGTTGTAAGTACCGAGGAACCAGTCCGAACATACCACAGCTTCATCGAGTATTCGTACCCTTCTCGACAGCAGAAGTAGGAGTCGTACCCTTCTCGACAGCAGAAGTAGGAGTTGATGACTGTATCAGAGACCTACAGCAGTTCCGGGCCGACGACATTCCCTTCATAGATACCAACCGTGGAGCCAGCGAAGCCGCAACAACCTCGCCTATTCCCAGTCGGCGAAGCAAGCCGAGAGAACGTGAACATGTGGTGACATGGATATTCCATCCCTGTCCTTGTCAGCAACCTTCGTCGAAATCAACTGTAGACAAGGAACAATGCACGTCCGAAACCACTGGGAGAATAGACCACGCGGAAACATCTAGGGAACGACTAACTGGGGAGAGAGAATAAAGAGAGAGAGAGAGAGAGAGAATAAAGAAAGAGAGAATAAAGAAAGAGATAAAAGAAAGAGAGAGAGAGAGAGAACCAGTATTGAATATTCCTCCAGCTACATAGAGGTATCAGAGAACTGCAGTAGTACCGGTCCATCGATTAGATATCGAACCACTACCATCTTGACAACTACCACCGTAATCCGAATCAACCAGTTCGGGGCTCACCTACAGGCCAAGCCATGCAAGTGATGGAGAAGATCTATAGCTCCGTCATAGCTTTCAAGTATCATACGCGGCACCGAGCAATGGGATGAGAATTTTACAACCACACACTGTACGTACCCAGGTTCCTGATTAGACAATGGGCTTTATACGGGTCTGACATAGAAACATGTGGAACCGCACCGAAGACCGTTGCAAGAGTGAGAACTGACTTAGTACATGGAAGTACACCAGCAAACAAAAGAATGATTGGAGGCATCAAACAAGGGTATTACCCTTTTAATCCTGGCTTGCTTGAAAGATAGCAAGCTTGGGGTGCGATCTGGGAAATAGAGATTTACAAGGCAACTTGTATCACATGTTCGTTATCAACCATAGATAATGTAGCCCCTTCAGAGAGGGCACACCTGACGTACTTTAAAATTTCTGTTATATTAGGAATTGGGACAGTTGAGTGGCACTGGTGCGGTGTCGCCTAGAGCTAAAATTAATTCGCGACAAAAAATTTGACGCGATTTTTTGAGCATGGTAGCTAGCTTTTCGCCCATGCGACGAATTGAATTTTGAATTGAATTTTTTGAGTTGAATATTCAACTCGAAGATACTAGTTCCTACGCAGACTGAATACGATAAGATACTGCATGCCGCCGTTCTCACCGTGCCTCGTGCATCGATGACGAATGAGCAAGTACTGCCAAGAACAACAATTATAATCTAATGCATTAACTATATCTACTCTTCCTACACCTGCTTGCCCTCTCTGGTTTGATATTGAGGCTCTCATGGCCACCTAATTTCTCATCTGCTTGCACCTTCTTTTCTAAACTTGTGCATCAGAAATGCTTGCAATGTATACATTCATATTACAATACACAACCTTCTCTGCAGACACAGACCCTCCAGCCAGCTCAAATAGGGTTTTATCTATGTGCCATTGCCGATGTTTTCCATAGCACATCCTGATTGTTGCGTGTGGACAGATGTTGGGCGGAGATGTGCCCTCTTTCTTTCGCGACAAAGCAACATGCATACCCGACCGACGCAGCCACCAACGCCCACAAAAACCCATCCTTTGACGGAGCAGATCGGTATGAACGATTATACGAGTAAATATAGTGCGAGAAGAGACGGTAGCTTCACCCAACATATCGTATATGGTTGATGTCGAGCGACGCCAAAAAGCATCATCACGTGTTGAGTGTTTATTCAAGATCGACAGCGCTTCAAAAGTCGTCATATTGTCGGCAGCATCGCATATGCTCCCCGTGTATTTTGGTTCGGTTGCATGCCAATCGTCTGGGGTGTAGCAGCAGCCGACGTGAGAGTTGAGGTGCCAACACACAAAAAGTGATGTTTGTGCATCATTTGCGTAAATACGGTGGTTACACGAGAGTGCTGTCTTCAGAATTTGATCCGTAGGAGAGTCGTCTTGAGAGAGGAGATAATGTTTTTCATTCGTCCAGCACTTCCTACTTGTTTGTTGCCTCTCGTCGGCGCAGTAGTATCATCATCATCTTGCTTTGTGTGTTCGGTGTGTGTGGGGGCTTAGGTTATTTTTGTGCTACGGTAAACTACGTATCACTATGTTGTGAGGTGAAGAAAGTATCTGTGAGTGGTTGAGAAGACCCTTGGGTCGACTGAGAGCTGCTTCTTTGCGAAGTAGTCCTCCCACGTGTACTGTTTAGTAAATATGAAATTTGATCATCACTTTGTGATGATGTTGACATCGGGCCATTTTTGGTCTCATAGAGAGATTGGATGGCAGCTAGTCCTGCTGAGCCGTTCGCTGTACAAACTGTTCTCCCGAAGATTTGGGTGTAATATGTGGTTGGGTCTGGGCTTTTGTAGGATCCTCCGTAGTGGTAGTTTCGTGATTTGGATTTCCAGATTGTGTTTGCTCTCTCGAGGATGTTTGCTGGTGTTTTGGTGAAGGCTTGGCGGGCCATTTTGGAGGCGTTGGGGAAGGTGGAGTTGTCGATGTTGTGGAGCGGTGATGGTGGATTTCACGATGGGAGGGCTTAGAGTATTTCACTACACGATGAGTTGCTACCGCGCCAAAAAAATGCGAATCTCAAAAAAATGCGAATCTGCAACAAACACTAACAAACACTAACAAAAAGAAGCAAACAACCATGTCAGTACCTCAACTATAGCAGGCACAAAAATAGACCTTCGACAAAAAAGGCGATTGGAGATGCCAAACTGAAGTCTATCCGAATATGATTATTCCTTAGTTGAATAATTTATATACATTACTGGTGGAGATAACATAGTAGCGGTTTCGTCATTTCTACCTAGTAAAAATCACTAACAATAATCGCCTCCTGACCCCACATGTCCAATGTTGCTCAACTACTGCATGGCGAGTATAGTAGTTGAAATGCTGACCAGTGGCTCTATAGAAAGCGAATAATATGGGCTATCATATAATAGCTGGTTGATAGTGTTGAAATCCTACCATGACTCTTAATCAGGCTGTGGAGTAGGTTTGTCGACATGGTTGTTGGGAATGAGAAGGATTTGAGAGGATTTTTGTGCGAGTTCGCTAGTAAAAAAGGTGATTCACGAGTTCCAACTCGGGACCTAATGAGATTCGCATTTTTTTGAGCGGTAGTTTTTGCAAAAATTGCGTACGATACTCTCACAATTTTGTTGTCGAACTCAACGCTCATTCACTACAATTAATGTAGTGAGGTTGTAGTGAAATTGTACCATAGTGAGAAGTATAGGCACTCAAAGCCATGCGGTCATTCTCGATGGTGGCGGTGCTACAGCCTCGTAGCCGTCCTGATGAAGTCAGTCTCCAGAGAGATGCAAATAAGCAACTACGTCAGCATTCAGAGACTGCTGGCACAATCGCAATGCTCCCAGCAGTAACTGAGATTGGAGATGGTGATCAGTGGTGGTGCTGTTATGAATTGGGTGCTGCATTTTTTTGTAAATTGAGTCAGCCGATGGCGAAACGCTGTCACAGACTCTTTACATACTAAACACGCTATGCATTCCAATTATGACTTATGACTCCGGGAGCGAGCGAAGCGAGCGACCTTACTTCTCTCTATAATCACTCGTCGTGCCAAGGCTGCCACCACATTAACATTCACAAACCGTGACAACGTTGACCTCGACACCCTCTATGCCGATCTTGACCGTGATGAAGACGATCTTCCGCTTGTCGCTCTGACCGCAGGAGTGGATGATGACGATGCTGACGACGAGGATGACGAGGATTTTGAACCCGACGACTCTGGCTCTGACTCAGAATCTGACTCTGAATCAGATGACGACGACGGCGATGATGACATTGGTGATAATGGAGGTAAAGATGAAGAAAATGCAGGAGTGCAATATGAAGATGAAGTAAGTGCAGGAGTGCAATACAACAATGAAGAGGAGCAGAGCGCAGGAGTGGATAATGAAGAGATTGAGAATGCATCATCAAACGATAATGAGAACAATGAAGCAATGGATCCGGACAACATCCCAGGAGTGGAGACCAACGAGGACATCAGCGAAGCAGATGAGCCTGATAATGATAATGGGAATGATGAGATTGATGACAGTGACGAACAGATCGACAGTGACGCGGACGCCAACGAGATGGACACCATTCGTCGCAGTGATCGATCTAACAAGGGAATTACCAGCAAATATGAGGATTATGTGCACACCACAGTAGCATCTGGACCAGTCAATGTGTTGAACCCAAGGATGTTCAGCAGGGGCGCGATTGATGTAGCTACAGGGACGGATATGCCCAGAAAGGATGACGCTCCTGCGCCGCCTCAGATAGCATGCAATGTGTTTGCTACATGCGGTGATGATCTCAATAATGATGATCAGATTCTTCTACTCAACATAAACGAGACAAACAGCAATGGATATGATGAAACCATCATGGCACAAACCGACGCTGAATGGATGTTCCTAACTCAGAATCTTGGATGGGGAGAAGGACTGGCGAGTGATAGCCATGACATTGAACAGGGAGAGGAATACCTGTTCACCACAGATCAAATGAACTGGAAGAAAGGAAGCGCCAGGCTTTTTCCTTCGATCTGGAAGGAGTTTCTCCACAACCACCTACATATTCCAAAGAGCAGTGGGCGCGTCAAGGATGGAGCATCGAGATATACAGGAGTCAGAATCTATAAACAAATGAATAAATGGCAGGCGCAAATCGAGATCGATGGAAAGCAACACTGCATCGGGTATTATGGTGATGAGGAGGAAGCTGTAGTAGACTATGCTCGTGCGTTATTGAAGTACAGAGGAAGAGAGCAGCGGCAGCAGAGGCAGAGAGAGTCAACACTTGATTTGAGTGACATTCCTCCACAAACAGCTATTCCAAAGAGCAGCGGCCATGTTAAAGACGGCGCATCAAAATACACTGGAGTCAGCTTCAGTAAACAAATGAAAAAATGGCTGGCGCAAATCATGATCGGCCCAAAGAAACATTTCATCGGGTAGTATATGGTGATGAGGAGGAAGCTGCAGTAGACTATGCTCGTGCGTTATTGAAGTACAAGGGGCAAGGAGCGCTAGAAAAAGCAATGAGATAGCGTTTTCTGTAAACAGCGACGGGGCGGCTATTAAGATAATTTGGACTTCCTCCTCATCACAACAGCCAGCTGCAGTCTCGTTCTACAAGTATAATAATGTCCGAGAGCAAATGTTATCCATTGCACTATTATCTTATTACCACAAGACGCCAATCGATAGCAACTCATCAACCTCTTGCGATGGCAAGTGCTGAGTTGTATATCGAATATAGGCAGTTTAAATTTGAAGTAGATTATGAGATAGGAGTACTAGCTTGCTGAAGTAGTATCATCTGAACAAGTGAGTAAGGAGTAAAGGGGTTCATCATGGCTGACTTGAAGATGATTCATTTTAGCTTCATTACTGCATCTCGATACATCTGCGTCACATTGAACCGACCACCATCGAGGTATGCAAGCTCTGGCTCCCACTTCTCGAGAACGTCATCACACACGACCCTTCTACCAAGAGCATTATCTGATTCAAGCCAAGCCATCTCGCCCAGAAAGTGTTTGAGTGCATTCATGTAGATGAAAGAATCGGCTGAAGTGAGGTTTGCCACCATTGATAGAGTTGTATTAGGAAGGTCATTCAGAATTGATCGTTTCCCCATACTGTGATGCTGTACATAAACGGTTTCATTCTTCTCATCTTCGTGCTGCTTCTCACAGTGGCATGATTTACTCAAATATGATGCTGCAGCAGGAGGAGCTTTGTCGCCTAATCGATAGTATAGCATGCACTGTGATTCGTGTACAAACTCCACCAGCGCCACAAAGTCAAGATTATTGTACGTGTCCATTGCAAGAGTCATGTTTGGGTCGAACCCTCCTCTGCCATCGTGCACGTCATCAAGGGGCGAAGTCAATGCTCTGGTTTGAAAATTTGCTGGATGATAACAGTTGTAATGGTTTGCTGTTTTGTTACCCATAGAATCAAAATGAGTAAGCCATGAGTCAAAGTCAGCTTCATCGTCTTCATACTTGTCTCCGCTCCGTGGGAAATCCTTGCTAAATCGTGTGACTCTCTTACCCCAGCGAGAGTATTTGCACATTGTGAACTGACTCCAGACATGGTGTCTTGGAGATCGCAATGAAATGAGTGTGTAATCTGCGTCTTTGCATGTATATTGCTGTTGGTACGAGACTGAGTGCTCGACGCCGTCTTCTTTCTCTGGGCATATGTTGAGCTTCAGAACTGTCTTGAAAAGTCGTATCCAGGTAGATCCAGCACACTTCGAAATATGCACGAAGCTGAATTTGTTTGCTGCATCAAGATTTGCAATTCGTCTTGGAAGTGGCCCCGTGTCCTTCGAGAGAAGGTCGGGACGTCTGTGATGAATGTTCGTGTTTATGAGCGTATCACTTCCAAACTCGAGTAGAATCACTTTGCAATACGGCACTACAAGTGCTAGCGTCGTCAATAGGAATAGTAGAGATTTCTTGGTGCGGCTAGACGTCGACGTCGGCGCTACATCTTTGGTATCACGGTATCGGCCAGCTAGCAACACATCTTTTTGTTTATGAGGTGCCGCCGTATCTGTGCAGAGATTTGTGTACATCGCCGACATTGTATCCATTTCCTCGTCTTTCAAACTACCATTACCATGCTCTGTATGCTGCTATGCATGGCAACAACTTCTCTCACAGTACAATACAGTACTTTCATGTTATTTATCGAGCTGATTTGATGCAATCAAAGGACGAAAGAGCAACGGACTTCTCTGATGCCAAGCAAAATTGGCCCACGGGAACCTGGGGTTGACACGTCTTGCTGAGAGATTTGTCAAGAGGCTGGCAGGAGTTTCAAGTCGTGTTTCTTGTAATCGAGATGTCTGTGCCGCAAAACTTGATGCCACCCACTAAAAGTTGCCGCCACCGCCACAAGTGACACGCTGCTTGACAGCGCACCGTGTCAGATGGCCGATCTGGTGGCTGTGGCATCAAGTTTTAGGGGGTGGCATCAAGTTTTGAGGCACAGACATCTCGATTACGAGAAACACGACTTAAAACTCCTGCCAGCCTCTTGACAAATCGGCTGCTAACAAAAAGCAGCCAATGTCAACCCCAGGTTCCCGTGATTGGCCGTTGCTCTTGCCACTCGCTCGCTCGGAGTTGGAAGAGAAATGCCGTTGGTTAGGCACAAGAAAGTTGGCCTTCCCTTTCTCCAAATAAATGTGATGTGAATGCCGTTGGGTTCTTTCTCTTTCTTGTTGAACCGGTTATGGTGTCGTCTCTCTCATTTGGCTTGAAATTTCTTGAAACTTCTTCACATCTAATCTATCTACTACTTATGATCTCTGTGGATGCAAAATTGCATAGTGCACTTAGTTAGTCTGCTACTATCAACAGCTTTAAGCTACAGTTGAGTCTAAGAAGAGTTATTATGTAGTGATTAGACAGATACGGGGTCTCCATGTACTCGCACACGATATAGACATGTGTACTCATGGTTGCCCCAGTTCTCTTTTATGATGAATGAAACCGCACTCACAACTTGGCGTTCACTTTCATCAGAAGAGGATGTGTCACCTCCACACGAGGGCACGTCGTCAGGCTCTTTTGGAGGTGCACACGACCCTGCTGGAATTTCATAATCTTCGACTTCAAGTTGGGGCTCATTACTGCTAAGAGTTTCATCATCGTCACCTTTCTCCTCAATGCCAGATTCGTTCACCTGCCCACCCTTCACGGTAAATGTCTGAATACTCCTGCGTCGCCTCTCTGATTCTGAGTTACTCGCCGTATCTATATCTCCTCCTCCAGATGAAGTCACAGGGTTATATTCGAAAGATCCCAATTCAATTGGTTGACTAATGTCAAATCCAAGCTTACCGCATTCCTCTTCAACTGTATCAACATGATTTCCATCAAAACCATCGCAGGGTGGAAAACCAATCACATTTATCCACCGAGGAGCACTCTCGCCTCCTCTCACTCCATTATTCAATGTACTCGGAGGGAGAGGGAATGCTCGATGTTCAATCGATACAGCGTCAATATGTATTGGATATGGCAACCGCACCGTGTACTTTGGTCCTACAAGCAAGGAAGCATTCGTATTTTCTTCATCATCCACATCTGCTGCCTCCATACGCTGAGTATCTCGACTCAATAATGACAATATCGGATCGTTCTCTGGGCGCATACTAAGTGGATAACAATTCCCAAGAGCTTTGGCACTCCATCCACGACCACCTGTACCTCCTCCGACTTTGCTATATCCAGCTGTAATGGCAACCTCTGGGCTAGCAGTTCGGCCAAAAACACTCCCATAACTTGCCGTGTTACTAATCCCAAACGCATGATAAATGTAATCTGGAATGAGAGCATCCACTAAACCACGGGGTGTGTACTCTCCCCAGTTTGCGGTTGATGCCCCCAAGTAACCCGATGAGGACAATCGATCAAGCGCACGTTCCCAATCATCTGGAAGATAGCTTCGAAGTGAGTCCAACTTGAAGTTGGTGTACCAATTCCACAAATCAATTTTATCGAGTTCAGCATCGAGCTTTTGAGCAATACCAACACTCTCGTCTCCACTCATCGTCATCATGTCATTGTGTTGTTGCTCATAGTACATGCGTTCCAACGCCTTATCTACACCAAGCTCCTTCTCATCTTCCTGCCTCTTATTCCGAGGAGATGGTTGATACGGAGCACTGGTCAGTTCATGTACCACACTCCCCCCATTCTCATAGCTGGCTACATCCATCATACCAACGCCACCATCTTGATAGTGCAGAGTGAGTGCGTTGGCGACTAATTCAACTGCAGATGGGATATGGATGCATTCACCACTATTGTCACCATTCGAGTTCAGTATCATTTGTTGTTGTTGTTGTTGTTGTTGTTGTTGGACATGCTCTTGAATCTTTTGAGGCAGAGTCGCAAAATGATTGTTCCAAAACGCTTCATCATCACTTGTACGCTGTTTCATCATGTTCATCGCCAGTGCTGTTAGCTTTGCCTTTAGTTCGTTGTCGGACGATGTGATGATGTCATGGGTGGACAAGAGTTGGTCTAGTTGAGCTATGGTCATGTACTCATTCTGGTTGGCAGGGTGAAGTTCATCTTCTTCATCCTTATTATTGTCAGCATCGTCACTAATTTCATCCTGTTGTCGAGTCATCAAGTCATTAGCAAAGCGATCACGTCTCTCAATTTCGTCCTGTTTGACATTCATCAATCGTTCCTGCAGACCACCGCTAATTTTACCATCACTGCCCAGCAATGCCGCCCTGTTAAACTCACTTATCCGCCTCGTCACATCTTCTGTCCGCTTCATCAAATCTAACAGTTTCAAAGACACGTCATCCATGCTCTCGTGAACAGCCTCTATGCTCATCAAACCATGAGGATTGTCAGCCGATGATAATTCAGCCTCCAAAATCGATCGACGCTCCCCAAATTTTGCTAATTTATCGGACAGCAATGACTGCAATTCTGCATACTCGGCTGATTTCTGAGAGAGGGATTGAGCGGACTGTTTGGTCTGTGCGGTGAGTTCTGCTAGAATATCATTGTTGTTATTGGATAGACGATGATCATTGGAAACAGATGATTCAGCTGCCGTGACGTGGGTTGTCGATGAATTGATTGAGTCTTTTGAAGCCACGGCGGCATGTAACGAGCTGCCGGCTAATAATAGCAATGCTGTGCAGCCAAGCGGTGATGGTATTTTCTTTTTCATGGTGATAATATCATTTGGTAGACAAAGATCAGCATAAGTAAGAAGTATGCTATTGAACATGACATCAACAAAACGAACACAAAGTTGTGTTTTGTAGTCGGGAGCTTTCAGTAGATAAGTACCGATAGCGACTCAATAGTTGTCGCATCGCAACACAATAATGAAGCTTGCTTGCTTGCTGTCAACTCTATTTAGTAAGTACTTAGTGTCCTCCTTGCCTCCACTTGGTTTTGCACCCATCATTGTTGCAGCTGCAGAGTATAAAGAACGGCTGCAAGGCAGGCCAAGGCAAGACGAAGCACACGAACAAATGAACAACGCAAACTTACACTTACAGCTACAGCAGAGGCAGAGACAGCTCCTGGAGCGATTGAGAGAAGAGCCAAGGCGGCGGAGATAATAAGATGAAGCTTCATGATTTTTGTGATATTGATATGGTTTGAGTTGTTGACGAGTTGTTTTACTATTGGATAAGAATGATAGAACGTGACTGTGCTGTGACGCTTGCTTCTATGCTTGCTACAGTTACAACGTTTGATACGACATGTTGCTCGACCGTAACAAAGGAAGGCTAGCTCACAACTTGGCGGCATTAGTCATCTACGAAGCTATATTGGAGCTTGTAGAGATGTATTCGTCTATGCTATCCTTCTTTGCTTCTATGCTATCGTATATAGGCAAGTATTTTGGTCCACTACAAGCGGCTCATTGCTACAGTGATAAAGCTTGATACATGATGCTGCTTGCCCCTTCTTATCTTTCATTGCAGTTTTGTCGTATGAATGCGACGAGTAGTGATTTGGAAAGTTCTGAAGCTGCTCTATCGAATGATACTGTAATCAAGACATCATATTGACCCCGAAGCGTGTCCCCTCTATCTCAGCTATGTCATAAATTGAAGATGAAGCATTCCACACGTCTACAGGTCAACTATTTGCGCTGCTGGGCCGAGTACAATGTTTCCCGGCCACGAAGACTTCAATCTGCTGAGATAAGAGTACTGTCTCCAGCTCGATTCGAATTTATTCATGAGTGAGTGAGTGAGTGAGTGAGTGAGTGAGTGAGTGAGTGAGTGAGTGAGTGAGTGAGTGAGTGAGTGAGTGAGTGAGTGAGTGAGTGAGTGAGTGAGTG
>Ga0213863_10003027_pt1 | contig 11708 bp, 9 predicted proteins | sample PICome_8_FD_160128 | JGI IMG/M metagenome (GOLD analysis project Ga0213863, IMG submission 160128) | Coastal seawater microbial communities near Pivers Island, North Carolina, United States - PICO497 | ecosystem: Environmental > Aquatic > Marine > Coastal | place: USA: North Carolina | collected... | reverse complement strand
CCGAAGGGTCCCTCGAGTTGCTTCACCTTGTCGACAACGACGGACCCTTCGGCACCGGCGTTCTCTGCGATTTGTCTGATCGGGGCTTCCATCGCTTTACGGCAAATGTTGATTCCGACATTTTGATCTTCGTTATCGCCCTGAAGACCTTCAAGCGCAGAAATTGCACGAATCAGCGCCACACCACCGCCGGCAACAATACCCTCTTCAACTGCTGCCCGAGTAGAGTGCAGTGCATCTTCAACACGTGCCTTCTTCTCTTTCATCTCCACTTCAGAGCCGGCGCCTACTTTGATGACGGCAACACCGCCAGCAAGCTTGGCAACCCGTTCTTGGAGTTTTTCACGATCATAGTCTGACGATGTTTCTTCGATCTGGGCCCGAATTTGCTTCACTCGCGCCTCGATGTCGCCAGACTCGCCAGAACCATCAACAATCGTCGTATTTTCCTTCGTCAGCGTAATGCGTTTAGCCTGCCCAAGATCTTCTAAGGTTGCACCTTCGAGCGACAAGCCCACTTCTTCAGAAATCACGGTACCACCAGTCAGGATAGCAATGTCTTGCAGCATTTCTTTGCGGCGATCGCCAAAGCCTGGTGCCTTCGCGGCAGCGACTTTCACAATCCCTCGCATATTGTTGACAACCAACGTTGCAAGCGCTTCGCCTTCGACATCTTCGGAGATGATCATCAAAGGACGGCTCGACTTGGCAACTGCTTCGAGTACCGGGAGAAGATCGCGGATATTAGAAATCTTTTTGTCAAACAACAACAAATAGGGTTCCTCAAGTTCAGCGCTCATATTTTCTTGATTATTGATGAAGTAAGGGGACAAATAACCGCGATCAAACTGCATCCCTTCAACCACGTCGAGTTCATTTTCCAGACCGGAACCTTCCTCGACGGTGATAACACCTTCCTTGCCAACTTTCTCCATCGCTTCGGCAAGAATATCGCCGATCTGCGTGTCGCTGTTGGCTGAAACACTGCCCACTTGAGCGATAGCTTTTGTGTCAGCACAGGGAACAGCAAGTCCTTTTACTGACTCAACTGCAGATGCCACTGCTCGATCGATCCCGCGCTTGAGATCCATCGGGTTCATACCGGCCGCAACCGCTTTTAAACCTTCATTCAAAATTGCTTGGGCCAAAACAGTCGCAGTCGTTGTGCCGTCTCCAGCGACATCTGAAGTCTGCGATGCCACTTCTTTGACCATTTGAGCGCCCATGTTTTCAAACTTGTCCTTAAGCTCGATTTCCTTTGCTACAGAAACCCCATCTTTCGTGACTGTTGGTGCGCCGAAGGACTTATCAAGTACTACATTTCGGCCTTTGGGTCCGAGTGTTACTTTTACAGCGTCTGCTAGCACATTCACGCCTTTGAGCATTCGCTGCCGAGCTGAATCACCAAACCTTACGTCTTTAGCTGTCATATCTATTATTCCTTATGTATTTCTATCGATTGCGTGTAGTTTCGAAAGTGGGTTCGTTATTCAATAACGCCGAACACTTCGCTTTCACTCATTACCAGCAACTCTTCCCCGTCAACTTTCACGGTGCTTCCGGCATACTGACCAAAAAGAACCTTGTCGCCAACATTCAGGTCAACGGCCTGCACCGTGCCATTGTCTAATTTCTTACCCGTACCCACGGCGAGCACTTCACCCTGAGAAGGCTTTTCTGCTGCGGATCCAGGAATTACGATCCCACCGGCCGACTTGGTTTCTTCTTCCAGACGTCGTACGACCACTCGATCTTGTAATGGACGAATATTCATTCTGTTCTCCCAATTTAAGAAATGGCTGATCACAATGATCAACCCACTATTTACCTGAAATGTTCCAGAATCGGCCCTTTTTTAAGCCGTTTCTGGCACTCTCCCCTAAGGACTGCTAATAATAGGGTCACTTTTAGCAGAGTCAAGAGTAGACTGCCAAAATAGCGGTAAAATCCTATTCCGCTGCCTTCACAATGATTTTTCGATTGGAATAATCCTGACTGATAAAACAGGCAACACATGAATCAGACTGAGGAGTATCAACAGGCCATCTGGCAGGTGATCGCGACCATTCCCAAGGGACAGGTCGCAACCTATGGCCAAATCGCCACTATGGCGGGTCAATCCGGAAAATCGCGTTGGGTGGGACGGTTACTCAGTCAACTGCCGCAAGGCACATCGCTTCCCTGGCATCGAGTCATCAATGCCAGCGGCCGTATCACCAACCCGAATTTTGATCTTCAAGTGTCTCGTTTAATTGCGGAAGGAATCAGGCCAAATGCTGGCAAAATCTCATTAAAAGACCACCAATGGTGCCCCTAAATATCTCGTAGCTGACGCCGAATCAGCACCACCACCATCACCACCGCGGGTATGCCCAGACAAGCAGCCCCGATGAAGAAGGACGAATATCCAAAGCCATCAACCACCAGACCGGAGAAGCCACTGGTAAACTTTCCAGGCAGAGTCATTAACGAACTGAAGAGCGCATATTGTGTGGCTGTGTAGCGCGTATCGGTCAAGCTCGACAGATACGCGATAAAGCTGGTTGCAGCGATACCGCCACTGAGATTATCTAAACCAATGACAAGCGCCAGCAACATCAGATCAGGACCTGACAATGCGAGGCCAGCGAAGGTCAAATTAGTCAATGCAACCAAAATGGCACCAAGCAAAAGGGTCCTTAAAAGTCCAAAACGAACAACAAAAAGGCCACCTAAGAACGAACCCAATAACGAAAGGCCAAATCCCAGCCCCTTGGCAATATTGGCAATCTCGACCTTGGTATACCCCATGTCTAAATAAAATGGGTTAGCCATAATCCCCATCGTGATATCGCTCAATCGGTAAACAGCAATCAACGTTAAGAGAAACAATGCAAAGCGCCCATTACGCTCAAAGAAATCAACGACCGGGTCAATGAAGAGCCGAGGGAGTAAAGCGCTTCGGCGAACTGGCCTCTGCTCATTTCCCATCGCCGCTTCAAGTCGATCATTTTTCTCAGCGACGGGCCTCCGAATAATCAATGTCGTCAACACGCCAACGCAACCGAAAGCCGCCATGATCTGATAACTGGCAGCCCAGCCAAAATATTCAGCGGCATAGAGTGCGCCAGCACCGGAAACGAGCAAAGCCACTCGATATCCTAAAATATAGGCGGCAGACAAGGCCGCTTGGTGCTCGACCGCGCTGGCCTCAATCCGATAGGCATCGATGGCAATATCTTGGGTCGCAGACGAAAACGCAACGATTACCGCTAACGCGGACAATAAGACCAATCGTTCCGGCCCCGCCCAACTCATCATCACGAGAGCAGCGACAATCCCAAACTGCGCCAATAACATCCAGCTTCTTCGGCGACCGAGCGCCTGGTGGAGCTTGGGCAATCTCAAGTTGTCCACAATCGGCGCCCAAATCACCTTAATTGAGTAGATCATTCCGACCCACGCAAAAAAACCAATCGCAGAGCGGCTAACAGATTCATCTCGCAGCCAAGCTGTCAGCGTAGAAAAGACAAGTAGATAAGGTAGACCCGCTGAAAAGCCCAGAAAGACCAATGACAGCACTTCAGGCTTTGTATAGGTCAACAACGCGTCCCGCCAAGAGGTCACGCCAGAATCAGTCAAGGGTTTTAATCCCTAAAGTTCTGAAATTGGAGCGGGATATCAAAATCGGCTGCTTTAAAGTCGGCCATAATAGCTTGTAAGTCGTCGCGCTTTTTACCAGTAATTCTGACCTGATCGCCCTGTATGGCTGCTTGAACTTTTGTCTTTTTGTCTTTGACCATTTTCACCATTTTTTTGGCTAGCAAGCTCTCAATTCCTTGACGCAGAGTGATGGTCTGGTGGAGCAATTTCCCTCTGGGTGTGGGATCAAGGGCCTCCATCACTCTTGGATCGACGGATCGCTTAATCAACTTTTCTCTCAAGATATCCCGCATTTGATCGAGCTGGATATCAGCTTCCGCTGTAAGCTTGATTTCGCTCCCTAAGCGCTCAAATTCTGCGTTCACACCGCGAAAATCATACCGCGTTGAAATCTCTCGATTGGCTTGGTCCACTGCATTATGAACCTCTTGAAGGTCTACTTCTGAGACCACGTCAAATGAAGGCATCACTCACCTCGAATACTAATTGGCTCGCTCAGTATCACCTAAATCACAGTGTCAGTTAAAGCGTCAGGCATTAATTTCGCATCTGGATTGAGATAATGTCCTGAGATTCACGTACACTCAATGGACCGACTAGGAACACCATATGGGCAATCGACTCTCAAAAATTTACACCCGAACCGGCGATCAAGGTGAAACCGGGTTGGGCGACGGCAGCAGAATACAGAAAAATGCGCCTCGGGTTGTTGCGATGGGCGACATTGATGAACTCAATGCTCAACTGGGTTTGCTCATCGAGCATCTCAAAGGGGATCAGTTTCCGACTGATTCTGCACCCAACGCAGAGCAATGGATTTCTTTTTTAAAGTATTGCCAGCACAGAATCTTCGATCTTGGAGGAGAGATCTCGATTCCCGGTTTTGAACTCATTCGAGCCGAGCACACTACCCTCGTCGAGACCCACTTAGATGCACTCAACGAACACCTTCCTCCTTTGGAAAATTTCATTCTCCCCGGCGGCTCCATATCGATCGCGCAATGCCATGTTGCCCGAAGTACTTGCAGACGCGCAGAACGGGCCGTTATTGCGCTTTCTGAGGTTGAGACGATCAACCCAGAGGGCCTAAAATTTTTAAACCGCTTCTCTGATTACTTGTTTGTTCTGTGCCGGGCCATCGCTGACATTAAGAATCTAAACGAAGTTCTTTGGGAGAAGGACAACCTGATTTAGCGCTATTGGCTTCAGTCCATAGCAAACAGAGCCCCACCAAGACTCCAAGGTCCAAATGCCTTTTTTAGAGGGAGCCATCAAACCGATAGGTAGCGAATATCACTCAGTTGACGCGTTAGTTCCGACACAAACCGCGCTGCCTCAGCACCGTCGATCGCTCGGTGATCATAGCTCAACGCCAAAGGCAGGATTTTTCGAGGGACTAAAACCTCATTGATGTACCTAGGCTCAATTTGCATTCGTGCAACCCCTAGAATCGCAACTTCTGGACTATTCACAATGGGCGTAAACCCCGTCCCACCTATGCCGCCCAAACTAGAAACGGTAAAGGTGGTGCCTTGCATTGCCTCAGGGGCTAGTTTTTTGTTTCTTGCCTGCTCGGCCAAAATAGCTGCCTGCTCTGCTAGAGCCGATATAGACATCAGATCAGCGGCCTTGATATTGGGAACAACCAATCCGTTGGGCGTCTCCACTGCAATCCCGATATTAAAAAAACGTTTGACGACCCAATGCTCGAAATTAGGATCTAAAGAAGAATTAAAACGTGGATACTGCTTTAAGGTTTGCACGACGGCCTTTAGAACAAACGCCAAGGGCGAGATTTTGACATTGGCCGAACCGCGCTCTTGGTTCAACGATGCACGAAAAGACTCAAGATCGGTGATATCTGCACTGTCGAAATGTGTCACATGCGGAATTGCGCGCCAACTACTGTGCAAATTTCGTGCGGAGGCTTTCCGAATACGAGGTAACGCTTCGAACTCAACCGATCCAAAACGACTGAAATCAGGCAAGGGCTTGGCCGCTTGACTCTCCGTGTCCTGGGGACTCGGGCGCGAAAGCCTATTTTTGACAAACTGATGGAGGTCTTCTTTTAAAATTCGAGCATTTGGACCTGATCCTTGGACTTGCGACAAGACAACACCAAACTCTCGAGCAAGTTTTCGGACGGCCGGACCAGCATGCTCAAGCGCATGCTCACCGGCGGCAGAGATGACCGTGGCCGATGGAGATTCGGTGACACGCGGCATCTCAGTCTGGACAGCGGGCGGAACATCTGACCCTTCGGAAGCTGCTTCATTTGGGGAAGCTGCCGCTTCTACACCACCCTCGGACAAGAATTGTGGCGCCTGATCCTTCTGCACAGAGACGCCGGAGGTCGTGCTCAGGACCAATGCCAATTCACCGCCCATGACTTTGTCACCGACCGCGAGCTGAATCTCAGTGACGACGCCCTCGGCTTCAGCGGTAATCTCAAGGCTCGCTTTATCTGACTCGAGCAGCAACAACACTTGACCGACGACCACTGTATCGCCCAAGCCGCATGAGATTTCAATGACTTCTGCATCCTCGACCTGGCCCAGGTCCGGAATATTGACGTCCGAATTCTGCGCTTTCTGCACAGCAATTTCTGACGCTGTGTCTTTCTGCACAACCGATGTTTCAACATTGGAACTCGATACTGTGGAACTCCTCGCTTGAGCGGGCGAACTGCCAGCACCAGCTTCAACGTCGCTACTCATAGGCATCTCGAGGTCGGCCTCGCCAAGGTCAGCTTTGGCATCCCGAGCAGATGAGGATGTTTTTTCGATACGCATCAGCGCATCACCTTCTTTAACAATGGCACCAGGCAGCATCAAAATTTCGAGGACCAGCCCGTCAAAAGCTGCGGGCAGCTCAACGCTCGCCTTGTCTGACTCCAGAACCACAAGGGATTGATTTTGTGCCACAGAGTCGCCTGCGGCTACCAGCACTTCAACCAACTCGATACCCTCAGCCTCGCCGACATCGGGTACCGTAATAACTTTCTCCACCATTATAAATTAACCGGGTCCGGGCTATTCGGATCCAATCGCCAACGCGAACGCGCCTCCAAGACCACCTTCAAATCCACGATGTTTTGTTCTGCCAAGGCCTGCAATGCGCTGTAGGCGACAGCATACCGGTCCACCTCAAAATGACGGCGCAATTTCTCACGAGTGTCACTGCGGCCAAACCCATCCGTGCCGAGCACATGATAGGGTGATCGGACCTGACTGCGAATCTGATCCGCGTATAATTTGATGTAGTCTGTTGCCGCAATAACGGGTCCACCACCATCACCCAAACACTGCTCAACATGCGAAAGCCGAGGAGACTGATCAGGATTGAGGCGATTCCAACGCTGCACAGAATCTCCATCTCGCTTGAGTTCGTTAAAGCTGGTCACACTGAATACTTCAGAAAAGACTTTAAACTCGCTTTCTAAAAGGTCTGCCGCAGCAATTACCTCACGCAGAATGGCGCCGGAACCAAGTAACTGGACGCGCTTTTTCGTTCTTTTAGGCGCCGCCGGCGCGCCGCGAAGCAGATACATTCCGCGGCAGATATCCGCTTCGCAACCCTCAGGCATCGGTGGCTGAACATAATTTTCATTCGTCACCGTAATGTAAAAATATTGCGCGCGCTTCTCAACAAACATCTGTTGCAACCCATGACGAATAATCACTGCCAGCTCATAAGCATAGGTCGGATCATACGCCACGCAATTGGGGATCGTCCCCGCTAGAATGTGACTATGACCATCTTGATGTTGCAGCCCCTCACCGTTGAGCGTCGTTCGACCGGACGTGCCGCCCAAGAGGAACCCGCGCGCGCGAAGATCTCCCGCTGCCCAACAGAGATCTCCGATGCGTTGAAAACCAAACATCGAATAGTAAATGTAAAAAGGCACCAAAGTCTCAGCGTGATTCGCGTAGGAAGTCGCTGCTGCCAGCCAAGCGGCAAAGGCGCCACCTTCGTTAATGCCCTCTTCCATTACTTGGCCATGGATATCTTCTCGATAAGACATGATCTGACCTGTATCGACCGGCTCGTAAAGCTGGCCAACACTTGAATAAATGCCAAGCTGCCGAAACATGCCCTCCATCCCAAAGGTGCGGGCTTCATCGGGAACAATAGGCACAATGCGCGATCCAATGGCTTGATCCTTGACAAGAATCGAAAGTAACCGAACAAACGCCATCGTCGTAGAAATTTCGCGCTCGCCTGACCCAGCCAATATTGATTCGAAAGCTTTCAATTCGGGAATGACCAAGGGCTCAAAGTCACTCACTCGAGAGGGTATGGCACCCCCCAATTTTTGACGACATTCACGAAGATACCGCAGCTCCATTGAATCCTCAGGTGGACGATAGTAAGGGATGGAATCTAGGTCGGCATCGCTGATTGGAATATCAAATCGATCTCGGAATTCGCGCAAGGCTTGGGTATCTAATTTTTTGACCGAATGGGTGTAATTTTGAGCCTCGCCTGCCAGGCCCAACCCATAGCCTTTAACCGTCTTGGCAAGGATGACAGTTGGTTGTCCTTTGTGCGCAACCGCTTCGGCATAGGCTGCATAAACTTTATAAGGGTCATGACCGCCACGGTTAAGTCGAGAGATTTGCTCATCGCTCAAATCTTCGACTAATTTCGCAAGATCCGGGTGCACACCAAAGAAATGCTCTCTCACATAGGCCCCGCCACGGCTCTTGTAATTTTGATAATCACCATCAACCGCTTCATCCATTCTTTGCTGAAGCAAACCCTGCTGGTCTTTTTCAAAAAGCGCATCCCACTGGCGGCCCCAAACCACCTTGATCACATTCCAACCGGCGCCTCGAAAAGCGCCCTCGAGTTCTTGAATGATCTTACCGTTTCCTCGAACCGGACCGTCAAGGCGCTGCAGGTTACAATTCACCACAAAAATAAGATTGTCCAGGCCCTCTCGTCCCGCCATCGAGATCGCACCAAGGGACTCGGGCTCATCCATCTCGCCATCGCCAATAAAGCACCATACCTTGCGATCGTTTTCGTCGGCTAAGCCCCGGTTCATCAGATATTTCATGATGTGGGCCTGATAGATCGCTTGAAGCGGACCCAGGCCCATCGATACTGTCGGGAACTGCCAATAATCTGGCATCAGCCAAGGATGAGGATAGGAAGAAAGCCCATTACCGTCGACTTCCTGACGAAAACGATCGAGCTGAGCCTCATTCAAATCGCCTTCCAAAAAAGATCGAGCATAAATCCCTGGTGCGCTATGACCCTGAATGTACAGCAAATCACCAGGGGCTCCAGGTTGGTTGGCTCTAAAGAAATAGTTAAATCCCACATCATAAAGGGTCGCGGAAGACTGAAAAGTCGAGATATGCCCGCCCAAGGTGCCATCTTTAACGTTGGCCCGCATGACCATCGCCATTGCATTCCAGCGAATGAGGCTACGAATATTGCGCTCAACAAACAGATCGCCCGGCATTCGCGCTTCTTTATTGCTAGGAATCGTATTTCGATAAGGCGTCGTGATGGCGTAGGGCAACTGTGAGCCCTGTTCCGTTAGTTTTACTGACAACTTTTGAAGTAAATACTGAACGCGTTCGACGCCCTGGGTTTGAAGCACTGACGACAAAGCATCGAGCCACTCCTGAGTTTCATCAGGATCTGGATCAACGTTTTTAGATTCAATCATCCTTGCTGGGTCCAATCATGCGATAGGGAGAGACATCACGATTCACGCTAGCAAATGTCCAATCAGAAGATTATACGCCCGCACTAGGTATCGACCAAATGAATGACTCCGCAAAGCTGTTCAATACCCTTTAAAATGCGACGAGCGGGTCGACTGAGCAGGTCTGCATTCATCCCACGCAACTGGGCTCTGGGGACATACTCCCTCCATCGATCGCTCCATTTTGAGGCCCCAAAATTCTCTGAAACAATGACCACCACATCTGGATCAGTCAGGATCACACTTTCAAGGGAGACCACCGCGACTTCGACCGGCATCGCCTTGAAGACGTTTTCAGCCCCACAGATTTCAATGGCCTGCCCCATATAATGGGCATCGCTGACCGTAAAAAGCTGATCACTGGCGATCTGCAAAAACACTTTTTTAGCAGGCAGGGTTCCGAAACGAGATCGCAGCTGCGCAATCCCTTCCTCGAACTCTTTTGCTACATACTCGCCTTCCGGCGCTGCCCCAATCAACCGGCCCAACAATCGATAGCCTGCACCAATCGATTCAAGCCCTTGAAGCTCATGCCTAAAAACCGCGTAGCCCATCTCTTCCAACTTAGAAACAGATCGGGGCGAACCCCCTTGCCAGGTCAAAATCTGGTCGGGCTCGAGCTCAATGATTAATTCTAAGTTGATCTGAAGTGCATCTCCGACAATTGGAAGATCGAGTGCTACAGGCGGATAATCCGAATAACGAGAAACCCCGACCAATTGATGGCCCCGATTGAGATCAAAGATCATTTCAGTCAGGTGCGGCGATAACGTCACAATACGCTCATTACCGAAAGCGACGGAAAAATTTAAACCGAACCCAAGAAGCAAAGAAATGCTCCAATGGCCTAGAAAAAATGCCCTCTTGGCTCTCATTTCAGTGGTCGAGCCATCAAGAAAGCAGCATCAAAAGTGCGGCAAAACCCATCCACCCAAAAAATAAGCGACTCAACAACTTTTCATATTGATCGAGCCATAGACGGGCCGACGCCAGGTCTAAGCCGCCCTGCGGAGGGGTTCCTAAAACCGCCTCGAAGGCCGTGTGCAGTAAATCACCGTCATCTAAGGTCCAGACTTTTAAACTGTCTAAGAAATAACGCCAACCTTCCTTAAATTGCCCTACAAGGGCCAAAAGCAAGAGGGAAACTCGTACAGCAAGGCCAATGAGCCAAAGTGAGATCTGCATTTGGTTGAATTCACCGAATGAGGAATCAACAGTAATGTTGGAGGCATCTGACTTTGAGCGCGTCGAACGTTCAAATTGACGCTGCAAATAACAAAACACGGGGCCAGCCGGACCAAGTAATAGATACCAAAGCACATAAACAAAAAAGTCCTCGTGAAGCATCGCCAAAAGCTGCCTGAGCCGCTGATCTAGCGTTGCTTTCAGGTCCTCAGCAACGCTGTCCGCCTGGCGCGCCTCGACATGGAGCGCATCAAACACAAATTCCGGAGAAGGTGCTCTAACGACCCATAGCAGCACAACCACATGCAGCATCAAAAGTGGTAGGCCGAAACCAATTTCGCCACCCACTACAGCGAGCCAAGCCAACGTCAGCGTTGGCAATAACACACTCACGAGGTAAGCCGGGATGCCCTCAAGGTAAAGACCGACCGACGCGATCCAACGACCGGCAAGCTCCGCTCCGAAGACCGGCATTTCTCCCCACCAATATCGAACCGCCAGCAAAAGTAGCAGTACAATGACAAAATCCATGGAAGCCAGCCTCACACTAGAACACGTTTCACTCTCTAATTTACAATAGAATCACCAAAACGCTGACGGTTTTTGATGGATAACGCTTTTAAACTGTTCTGAAGACCCAGATTATCTCGTTACTTTTTCTAAAACCCAGCTTTGAAACGTTGCCAATCAAATCCAGGCCCCGGATCGCTTTTGCGTTCTGGAGCAATATCAGAATGACCAACCACGCGCTCAAACGGAATGCTATAGGTTGCGGAGAGCGCGCGTACAATCTCCACAAGCTGCTCATATTGTTTTGAGGCGAAAAGACCTTGATCTGTCCCCTCGAGCTCGATGCCAAGGCTAAAATCGTTGCACTGTGTACGACCCTGATACTCCGAGGCCCCGGCATGCCAGGCGGACTGGTCAAAAGGGACAAACTGCAGGACCGTTCCATCTCGTCGAATCAGCAGATGGGCTGACACCCGCTCTCCTTTGAGATCTGCCAAGTCTCGATGAACATCCGTTATTAACTCGCCGGTAAAAAGGTCTTGGATATAATGGCCACCGAAGTGTCCTGCTGGCAAACTGATACAATGAAGAACAATCAGACTGATTTCGTCGGTTGGGCGCGGACTTTGATGCAGGGTGTCGAAATGCA
>Ga0213863_10003025_pt1 | contig 11711 bp, 5 predicted proteins | sample PICome_8_FD_160128 | JGI IMG/M metagenome (GOLD analysis project Ga0213863, IMG submission 160128) | Coastal seawater microbial communities near Pivers Island, North Carolina, United States - PICO497 | ecosystem: Environmental > Aquatic > Marine > Coastal | place: USA: North Carolina | collected... | reverse complement strand
CGTCGGCGCATTCACCGGGTCCTATCCGAATGAGACGAGCGTCCCCAACATCTGGACCTGGGACCCCTCCACAGATCAGTGGACGCAGGGGCCGCTGATCCCCGCTGCGCGTCGCCGCGGCGCGAACGGCGTGTTCGTGCGCGACGGGAAGATCTACCTCCTCGGTGGCAACAACCAGGGGCACAACGGCGGCGCGCGCGCCTGGTTCGATGAGTACGACCCCGCGACCCAGTCGTGGCAGGTGCTCCCCGACGCGCCGCGGGCCCGCGACCACTTCAGCACCGTCGTGATCGGGAATCGCCTCGTCGCGGCTGGCGGCCGTACGACCACGCAGCCCAACCCCTTTGCGAACACGATCGGCGCGGTTGATGTCTACGACTTCAGCTCCGGGCAGTGGTCGACCATTGCCCGCGACCTCCCGACCCCGAGGGCCGGCGCCCTGGCGACGTCGGTGGGTCGCTTCGCGGTGGTCATCGGGGGAGAGAGCACCTCGCAGCTGGACGCGCACGACGAGTGTGAGGCCCTGGACGTCATCGCCGAACGGTGGACGACCCTGCCGTCGCTCGTGGACGGGCGGCACAGCGGCGGCATCGGAGCCGTTGATGGCCGCATCTACGTGGCCTCCGGTGCCGGGCGGCGGGGCGGCTCGCCGGAGCTCGACACCCTCGAGGTCATCGACGGCGTGGCGGCCGTCGAGTTGGCCGACCCGAACGGGCTGGAGAACGGTTCCTTCGATGAGGGACTCACCGGGTGGCAGTCCACCAGGCTCGCCGAGCTTGTGCCGGCGGGAGGCGTCGCGGCGCCCGCGGTGCGGCTCGATGACTCATCCCTTTGGGCGATCACGGGGGTCTCTGGGGCCACCAGCTGCGAGCTGAACGCCCTCCTCCGAGCCAGCGGGAGCGGGGCGTCCAGCCTCTCCGTAGAGGCCCTGGACGCGAGCCAGGCGGTCCTGGCCGCCACCACAGTGCCCGTGGCGGCAACCTCGGCCTATGCGTGCGTGCGGGCCAGCCTGTCCATTCCCGCCGGAGCTCAGACGCTCCGCGTCACGGCCACCGCCTCTGGCGGCCAGGTCCTCTTTGTGGACGACGTGGTGCTGGTGAGGAACTGAGACACATTTTCGTTCGACGCGGTTCGAGGACTGCTGGAACATCTTTTGGACGCGGGCCGTCCCTCCCACGGCCCCTCACGATCCCTCTAACCCCCAACTCGATGACACGTCTCCCGCGCTTGATTCCCGCTGCCCTTCTTCTGGCAGCGCCGCTCGCCCACGCCCAGGAGCTCTCGAGCCCCACCACGTTCGTGGAATTCGAGGAGGTCGAGGGGCAGCTTGAGTTTTCGGGCGTCATGTGCGCCCGGCCGCTTCAGGTCTCGAACGCCGCTGAGCGTGGTCAGACCCCGGAAGAGGCGCGCCGCCTCCAGGAGCTCGCTCGGCGGGCGCTGGAGTCCTTCGAGCTGAAGGAGTACGTGGGGGCGACCGACGAGTACCTGTTCTTCGTCCCCTCGGGTGCCACCGAGACCAGCGTCGCGAACGACCTGCTCGTGACCGGCGCGTTCCAGTACGTCGAGCCGGACTGGACCGTCTATCCGATCGCTTGCCCTGACGACAGTCAGTTCAATCAGCAGTGGCATCACCAGGCGAACCGCATGGCCTCCTGCGCGGCCTGGGACCAAGAGACCGGCGATCCCTCGATCGTCGTCGCGATCTGCGATACGGGCATCCTGCTGTCGCACGCGGACCTGCAGCTGCACCGTCAGGAGGGCTACCACGCGCCCTCGGACACCTGGGAGAGCCAGGGCGGTCCGATCGAGGACATCAACGGCCACGGCACGCTGTGCGTGGGCACCTCCGCCGCCAACGGTGACAACGGTATCGGGGTCTCCGGTGTCGGTTGGAACCTCGGGCACCGCACCATGCGGGTGACCGACTCCACGAACGGCGGCGCGTCACTCTCTAACCTCACCCGCGCGGCTCGCTCCGCTGCGGAGGTCGGCGACAAGGTGGCCAGCGTGAGCTACAGCGGCGTTCAGTCCGGCTCGGTGAACTCGACCGGCACCTACGTCCGCGGCCTCGGCGCCCTCCTCGTCTGGGCGGCAGGCAACTCATCGGACGTCCTCTCAGGGCCCCGGGATGACGACGTGATCGTCGTCGGCGCCACGACCTCCTCGGATGCGCTCGCCTCCTTCTCGAACCGCGGTTCGTTCGTGGACCTCACCGCGCCCGGTCAGGGCGTCCGGACCACCAATGACAGCGGCGGCTACAGCAACGTGAGCGGCACGAGCTTCGCTTGCCCCATGACGGCCGGGCTCTGCGCGCTGATCTGGTCGAAGAACCCGAGCCTGACCCCGCAGCAGGTGGAGGACGTGCTCCGCATGTCCTGCGACGACCTCGGCGCCGCTGGCGTCGACGACAACTTCGGCTTCGGCCGGATCAACTCGGACATCGCGATGCAGATGACGCCGGCGACGTCGGTGGGGATCTCCTTCCCCGTGGCGCGTCCGGATGAGGTCAGCCCGGCTGGGGGAGATATCCTGGACGTGATCGTCACCCCCGGGACCGACGCGGCGGACACCGCCGCCGCGCTGGTCTGGTTCGACACCGGCGCCGGCTTCGTCTCGGAGCCGCTCCCCTTCATCGGGAACGACACCTTCCGGGCCACCTTCCCCGCGGCGGCTTGCCCGTCGCAGATCGACTACTACTTCGAGTTCCCCCTCGTGAGCGGCAGCACCGCGCTGGCCCCGGCATCGGGAGCCGCCGCGGCGTACTCCGCCCAGGCCATCGAGCGGAACATCGTCTTCACCGATGACCTCGAGGCGACCAGCGGCTGGACCGCGGGCCTCGCGGGCGACACGGCGACCACCGGTGTGTGGGTGCTCGTGGATCCGATTGGCACGGCGGCGCAGCCCGAGGACGACCACACCCTCGGCGGCTCGCTCTGCTTCGTCACGGGGCAGGGAAGCCCCGGCGGCTCGCTGGGCGAGAATGACGTGGACGGCGGCTTCACCACGCTGCTGTCTCCGGCCATCGATGTGTCGACCTCAGCCGACCCCTACATCGGCTACTGGCGCTCGTACAACAACTCGGCGGGCTCCAACACCGATGACGTCTTCACGGTGGACGTCTCGGCGGACGGCGGCTCCACCTGGGTGAACGTCGAGACCCTCGGACCGGCAGCCGAGGCCGGCGGGTGGGCGCGGACGACGTTCCGCGTCAGCGACCTCGTCCCCACGACGGGCTCGGTGACCCTGCGTTTCATCGCGGCGGATCTGGGGAGCGGCTCGATCGTCGAGGCCGCGGTGGACGACCTCGAGGTCTTCGAGCTGTGCCCCGCGAACTGCGGATTCCAGTCTTACTGCACCTCGTCTCCAAACTCGTCCGGCCTCTCCGCGGTCATGTTCCCCGGCGGTAGCGCGAGCATTGGCGCGAACGATCTCCTCCTCGTGGCGTCCGGCTGCCCCGGTGGGACGATTGGCATCTTCGCGTACGCGCCGGACCGTGCCACCGCGCCGGTCGGCAACGGGACGCTCTGCCTTGGTTCGGTGATCCGACTGGGGGTCGCCTCGGCGGACTTCTTCGGGACTGCGGTCTTCCCCTTCGACAACACGGCGCCGCCCAACCCGAGCGGACAGGTCGCGGTGGGCGAGACCTGGAACTTCCAGTTCTTGTACCGCGACCTCGCTGGCGGCGGCGCGCTGTTCAACCTGACGGACGGTCTCAGCGTCACCTTCTGCCCCTGAGCCAAGGGGTCCTCGATGGAGGACCCTGGCCTCCAGGTGGGATGCTCCCCCCTGGACCCGCGGCCCCGCTCGCGCCACCTGGCGGAGCGGGGCCGCTCCATTGGTGGGACGGAGGGGCTCTGCAGGCGGGTGTCAGGGCCCTATGATCGCGCGGCTCATGCGGCGCAACAGCGGCGCACCAGAGCCTGGAGAGACCATTGTTCCTGCCCATCAGCGACGCGCCTAACCCGCCCGGTCGGCCCCTGGTCACCTGGGCCCTGATCGGGCTCAACGTGGCGGTCTATCTCCTCGCGACGGCGGCGCTCCACGGCGCGGCAGACCCCTCGCACCCGCTCGTCCAGGAGTACATGCGGGAGGCTGGACGCAGCGTGCTCGCGCCGGGGCTGTCCAACTACGACGTGCTCGTCTTCGAGTACGGATTCAGGCCGGCGCACGCGTCGCTCTTGACCCTCTTCACCTCCATGTTCTTGCATGGCGGCCTGCTCCACCTCGCGGGGAACATGTTGTTCCTGTGGATCTTCGGCGACAACGTCGAGCACCGGCTCGGTCGCCTCGGTTACCTGGCGGCCTACCTGGGGACCGGCGCCGCGGCGACGGTGTTCTTCGCGGCGATGTCACGCGGATCAGACATCCCGCTCGTCGGGGCCAGCGGTGCGATCTCCGGGGTGATGGGGTTCTACTTCCTCCTCTTCCCGAGGAACGTGGTGAACGTCTTCGTGCTCTTCTTCGTCTTCATCCAGGTGATTCGGGTTCCGGCCAGGGTGGTGCTCGGGGGCTACATCATCCTGAGCAACATCCTCCCGGCGCTGGCGCAGGGAAACGCCGGCCCGTCCGGGGTGGCGTACGGGGCCCACATCGGCGGGTTCTTCGCGGGGCTCGGCGCCGCGTTCCTCGTTGACCGCCGGGAGCGCGAGTCGCGTCCGCGGGAGTTCCGAGAGGCGAGGGGGCACCGGGCCGCGGCGGCGCGGCGACCGTCGTTCGCGGACCTCGTCGCCTCAGGTCGGTTGAGTGACGCAGCAGACACCTACTTCGCGACGTCGGACCACATCCTCGACCGAGAGTCGCCGCGAGAGGTGCTGGTCCTCGGTCGATGGCTCTCCGAGGAGGGCAATGCGCGCGCCGCGCTCTCGGCCTTCAGGCGAGTGCTCGCGAGCCACCCGAGCGGCGTCCTGGCGGCCGACGCACACCTCGGCGCTGGGCTCGTGCAGCTCCGCAACCTCGAGCGCCCCACGTCCGCCTACCAGCACTTCCTCGACGTCATCGATCTCGAGCCACAGAGCGAGGCCGCGGCTATCGCACGCGAGGGAATCGACTTCATCGAGCGCTCGAGCGGGAGGCGATGAGATGAACTCGCGGTTGGAGGATCAGGAGCGCCAAGGGGCGGCTCTTGCACAGGTGAGCGGTTCAGTCGCCGATCCAGGGGCTGGATCAGTCGCTGGATCAGTGCTTCGATCGGGGGCTGGACCGGTCACCGGTTCGGTCGCTGGGTGGGCGAGCCTGCCTGGCTCGGGCTCGGCGGGGTGCCCTTGATCCCCTCCTCACAACGTCGCCGCCGGCTCGGCTTGAGCCTCCTGGTCAGCTGGCTCCTCTTCTCCAGCGCCGCGGTCGTGATCGTGATCGCCGCGCCGGCGCCGCCTGCGACCGTGGCGGCGTCGAGGGTCGCGATCACGGCTCTTGCCTGGGCGTTGATTGCCCGTCTGCGCGGAGCCGGGCTCCGGTTGGCGCAGGTCGACAGGGCGACCCGGCGGCGGATCTGGATCTCCGGCGCGCTCCTCGGCGCGCATTTTTCCCTGTGGATCCTCAGCCTGACGCTCACCTCCGTCGCCCACGGGGCGGTCTTGGTGGGGTTGCAGACGCTCTTCGCCGGCCTCTTCGGTCTCTTCCTTGGTGATCGAGTCTCCTGGCGCCTGGCCTTCGGCGTGGCGGTAGCGTTGTTCGGGACGGCCATCCTGACGGGATCGGATGCAGGGACCGCGACGCTGCTAGGGGACGGTCTCGCGGTCCTCGCGGGGGCCTGCAGCGCGGCTTACCTCGTGGTGAACCGGGGCGTCGGGCACGCGCTGCCCCTCCCGACGTTGCTGGCCTGGGTCAACGGGGTCGCAGCCCTGACGATTGGCGGATGGGTCCTGCTCAGCGGCGGAGAGGTCTGGGTTCCGGAGGCCGGTGGGGTCGAGGTGATCGCGATCCTCTGGCTCGGCCTTGGCCCGGGGCTGGTCGGGCACGGATCCATGAACTGGGCGGCGAGGTCCCTGCCCGTCCATGTGGTCTCGCTGACGGTGCTGCTCGAGCCTGCCGGGGCCGCGGCGCTGGCCTGGGTCGCGCTCGGTCAGTCCTTCGGCCTCGAGGAGGTGCTCGGGGCGGCGCTGCTCCTCGTCGGCGCAGGGATCTCAGCTTCAGATCAGGGACAGGTCGCGCCGCCGGACTGACCGAGGGCGTGGGCGATGGCCGCGACGTGCGCCGCCGAGGTGCCACAGCAGCCTCCGACCACCCGCAGGTCGTGGGACCTGGCCGCGCGGCTGCACCACGCGGCGAGGGCGTCTGGGTCAATGGGCCAGACCGGGTGATCCCCGGAGGTGTCGGGTAGCCCGGCGTTCGGCCAGGCGCCGAGCGGCCCTCGCCAGGCGGCGCGTACCGCGGCGAGGGGAGCGTCCATGGGCTCGGGCCCAAAGGCGCAGTTGAGTCCCAGCAAATCCAGGTCCAGCTCCTCGGCCAGGCGGGCGAGGTCTCCGGCGTCGCCGCCCCCCGGCAGCTCGCCGTCCGCCGTGAGGCTGAAGCTGGCCAGGAACGGCACCTCCCGGCTGACCTGCCGGACCGCGTCGGCGATGCGTCGGGCGACGTGGAGAGAGGGCAGCGTCTCTGCGAGGATCCCGTCCACCCCTCCATCCAGGAGCCCTCGGATTCGGCCCGGGTCGGTGCCCGCTTCGCCGCCCTCATGGGCCGAGGTCGTACCTGGTCCGATGACCCCCAGGCAGAGCGGGTCGAGGCCGGAGCGGTCGGCTGCCTCGCGAGCCAGCTCAGCGGCTCGACGCGAGAGATCCTCTGCCTGATGGGTGAGGCCGAGCCGTCTCAGCTCGCGCTCGCTCGCGCAGAACGTGTTGGTCCGCAGGACCTGGGCCCCGGCGCTCAGGAACTCGGTGTACAGCTCGACCACGGCGTCGGGCTGGTCGAGACTCAGCCGCTCAAGCCCGCCTCCGGGGTGCACCTCCGGCCGGATCGCGCACAGCCCTGTCGCGGTCGCGCCGTCCAGGATGAGAGGCTCTGGGCCGGAGAGTCGGCGGCGAAGCAGCTCCGTTCCGGGCATCAGGGGGTGGCTCTGAAGGCCTGGTCGTCCTCGAGCATGAGCTCCACCACGACCTCGGTGCCCTCGCCTGGCGTGCTGTCCATGGAGAAGTTGGCCCCGATGAGTCGAGCGCGCTCTCCCATGCTGATGAGCCCGAGCCCCGAGTGGGCTTCTGGGCGATCGTTGATGAGCTCGAACCCCACTCCGTCGTCGTGGACCGAGAGGCGGAGGTGATGATCGGCAAGCTCGAGCCCCACGTTGATGGACTCTGGGCTCCCGTGCTTGATGGCGTTCCGAATCGACTCCTGGGCGATTCGGAAGTAGGTCAAGCCAACGTCCGAGGGGAGCTCGAGCTTTACGCCCGGGCCATCAAAGAGGATGTTGGCCTGGGTGAGACTGTTCTGGCGCACGCACTCGGAGTCGATGGCTCGTACGAGCCCCAGGTCATCCAGGACGGTCGGGTGGAGCTGGCGGGAGAGGGCGTGAATGTCAGTGGTCAGGCGGTCGAGGTCATCGTGGAGGCCGTCGAGCATCAGCGGCACCTCCTCATCGTCCGTCTTGGGCAGGCGGGCGCGGATCGTCGCCGCGTTCATGGTGGTTGCGGCGAGGCGCTGGGAGAGGTCGTCGTGGATCTCGCGCGCGATCCGGCTCCGCTCTGACTCCTGGGCCTTGGCGAGCCGGCGTTGAAGGTCGACGAGGCGAGCCTGCGCCTGCTCCTCTTCGCGTAGGTCCTTGGCGACAGCCATCAGGACCGTCACCTCACCCTGAATCGTGGTGAGGGGGGAGATGGTCCAGGCGACCCGGAGCGACTCACCGGCTGGACCCCTCGTCATGTGAATCGCCTGGGTCTCAGACCGCGCCTCTGTGGTCCGATGAACCTGGTCCACGAAGCTCAGCTGGGCGAGGCCAAACTCAAAGGCGCTGGAGAGCTGGGCGTCAACCCCTTCGATCGGGCCGAGCAGCGCTTCAGCGCGCCGGTTCCAGTCAATGATCCGGAGGTCGGGAGCGAAGGTGATGAGGGCGGCAGGTGCCCCCTGGAAGAGCGCCTGGAAGCGCCGCTCGCTGGTGTTCAGGCGGTCGAGCAGCAGGTTGTCCGCGGTGAGATCTCGGATGACCACGAGGAGGCAGCCCTTCCCATCGAGCTCGGTCCGCGCGGCGATGATGTCCGACTCATGGGGGATGCCGAACTTGTCGGTGACCTGGACGTTGCGTGAGAACAAGGGGGCAGACCCGCTTCCCTCGGCGGCTGCGAGGATGGCCTTGGTGTCCGTGATGCCGAGCCATGAGGCGTCCTTCTTCAGCAGCTCCCCTCGATCGAATCCGAAGCTGCGGGTCACCGCGTCGTTCGCGAACGAGATCTGCTCGTCGAGTTCGATCAGCACGATTCCGTCATGGGAGGAGTCCAGAAGCCGAGCGTAGCGGTCCTCCCGTAGCGCAGCCTGGGCCGCGAGTGTCTTGGTCTGCTCGACCTGTGATGAGAGCTTTTGAGAGGTCCCCTCAGCGCGCAGGAAGCGAGCGAAGCTGTAGGCGGTCATCATCAAGAGACCTAGGAGCAGCGCGATCTGGGCCTCAGGGCGCTGGTAGAGGTACGGGAGAACGCTCGCCACCTTGATCGTCTTCGGGGCTGACCATTCGGTGCCGGGGAGTCTCGAGCGGACCTGGAACGAGTAGTCGCCTGGGGGCAGGTTGAAGTACTGCACGGACCTGGCCGAGAAACTGTCGACCCACGCGACGTCCGAGCCGTCTGCCTCGGGTGTGGTGAGCAAGCGGTAGGAGAACGAGGCGTCCGCGGTGCTGGGCATCGCGATGGCGGTGAAGCCAATGTCGATATCTGCTTTGCCAAACACCTCAGTGACTGGCACGCCGGTGTGGGTGTCCCGGTCCATGCCGTTCACGACGACGGCATCGATCATTGGCCGTGGCGCCTGCTTCGCGCTGCTCGCCTGGTAGAGGCTGTAGCCGAAGAGGCCACCCAGCGTCGGGAGCAGAATGGTGCCGCACGCGAGTCGGGCGCCGGTGGGGCCCTCGCTCTCCTCGGCGGATAGCACCTCGAGGGAGTCCAGCCTCGTGGTCGACTCATCCTCGAGTTCATCGAGGGCAATGGAGATCAGGCCCCTGTTCGAGTTCAGGAGGATCGAGGTGCGGTCGGAATCCTCGACTTCGAGGAAGTCAATCCACCCGAGGTAATTGCAGTTCAGGCCCGAGGCCGCCGTGAACCTCCTCACCTCACGGCCGCGGATGTGGAAGAGCCCGTCGCCGTAAGTGGTCAGCCAGAGGTCTCCTCGGGGCCCGATCTTCAGTTGGCGAGGCTCCACAGCCCCGCTGAGTTCGAAGACTCGTTCGATGGGGCCGTCCTCAGCCGTCGTGTTGATGTGATAGATGCCGTCGGCCCCGACGTAGAAGATGCCCGCCTGGCTGCCCGCGACGATGGTGGGGGCCTTTGGGGGTCCAGGCAGGGAACGGCCACGCTCTCCGTCAGGGAGCACGCGGAAGAAGCTCCCTGGTTCCGTGGCCCAGACCTCACCCTCGGGGGTCTCGACGACGGCGCGGACTGGACCGGTGGAGCACCGCGTTGGACGGATCGCCCCCCCCTCGTACCGGAGGACGCCGGCCGGCGAGGCCATCCAGGCCGTCCCGTCTCGCAGGCGCGTGCAGTCGAAGATGCGCTTCGGTGCCATGCCTGTGAACGGGACCTCCTCCATGGTGCCGAAGGCCTGGGCAGAGGGTTGGGAGTAGAGTGCAGCGGGTCCAGCCTGGGGCTGGATGATGGCCGAGTCGGGCCCTAGCTTGAAGACGCTGCGGGCATAGACGTAGGGATCTCCTGCTCGATTGACAAACTGGAATGCGGGTGTCCGTTCGATATAGAGCAGACCGTCGCGATCCGAACCGATCCATGACCCGCTCCCTCGGACCGCGATCGCCCGCGGCCTTCTCGCTGTCTCGTCGGCGAGCAGTTGGAAGCGGCCCGACGCGCCCGGCGTGGCGAAGAGGAGCTGGGTCGACTTCTCGCACGCGAGCATCGTCATCTTGTCGCTGACCTTCTTCGAGGCGTAGACGACCGGGAGGTCCAGTTCAATGGCCTCGCTCGGGGCTTTGACGGGGGCGGCCAGGCCGCGCTTGCCGGCGTAGAGGTCCCCGTCCGGAGCGAAGAACAGCGAGTGATACTCGGCCTCGTCCAGCAGTACGTGATCGTCTCCGCTCATCTTCCAGAGGCCCCAAGGGCCGGCGGCGTACAGGACGCCCTCGTGCTCCTCGAGCCCCATGGCCCGCTTCGTACTGCTGGACGAGGCGAGCGTCTCCACCTCCCCGCCCCGCAGGACCAGCAGGTCGGTGCCTGCCGTCACAATTGATCCGTCCGAGCGAACTCTGATCTGGCGAATAGCACCCGAGCCGCCGGGGAGGAGCTGCTCGAAGGCCCCATTCGAGTATCGGAGCAAGTCGCCGCTCATCGAACCGATCAGGAGTTCGCCGTTTGCATCGACTTGGAGCGCGGTGATCCGATGTGCAAGGGACGGACCTCCGTTCGTGAGGGGAATGTCCGTGAACACGTTCCCGTCAAACATGGTCAGTCCGGCGAGGGTCCCGATCCAGAGCTGGCCGTCGGCATCAAACTCCAGGGCGCGGATCGAGTTCGATGGGAGGCCGTCCTTGGTGGAGAACTGAAGCTCGAAGTAGTGGTCCTCCCTGACCTGCGCCGTGACGGCCGGAGTGAGGGCAAGGGCGACGGCCGCGAGGGCCATCAGTCGGGGGAGCGCCATACTTGTGTCTCGGCAGGATGGGAGTGAGGCCGTTCAACGAGGGCCATCCTGGCTCGTTGAGGGTCGGGCGACCTGTCGGACTATAAGTGACGGGCGGGTCTGGACTGCAAACGAGAACGACCCGTGCTGGCCCGGGAGGTCAGCACGGGTCGTCTCGCGCCGTTGTGGCGCTTCAGACGCTGTCCTGTTACTGGTTGATCGTCGCTGTGGACGTTGAGATGACCTGAAGCGAGGTGTCCTGGATGATCCACTGGAACAAGAAGCCTCCTTCGATCGCAGGTGTCTGGGTGAAGAGAAGACCCCCGGCGCCGCTGCTGTTGAGCAGGATGGGCGAGAAGCGGCGTCCGAAGGCGGCTGAAGAGGCCTGCAGCGCGACGGGGTAGAGTCCGCCGATGTCATCGATCAGCGGGATCGATTCCCAGGCCGACGAGCGCGCGACCCAGAGGGAGGCGTAGCCGTTCGGGACCCCACCTTCGACGTCGATGAAGGCCGGCCCGGTCATCATCGGGCCGGGGCCTGAATAGACCGCCGTGGCCTGCCGGGGAACGACGTTGAAGATGTCCGCCGAACCGTTGCCAAAGCACTGGGAGTAGGAGATCCGCAGCGAGCTGTACCCCGGCTGGTACCCAGCGAAGGCGGTCCCGAGGCCGGACTGGACGAGCTGGGCGCCCCCGGCGAAGCCGGGGATGCTGGCCACCAGGTCGACGCGGTCGCCCAGGCTGTTCACGCTCCAGGCGTAGCTCTCGGAGCCCGTGGGCTCTGAGTTGACCTCGATCACCGAATAGCGGTCCGTTTGGGCGTCGTAGTCCATGGAGGAGATCCCGTCGTAGGCGACGGAGAAGTCCTCACCGTCGGCCTCGTCGGTCAGCACGGTGCCGAGCGTGACCTCAACACTGTCGAATCGGACGAGCTTGACCGAGTCCGCGGGGATGGGGAAG
>Ga0213863_10003023_pt1 | contig 11713 bp, 8 predicted proteins | sample PICome_8_FD_160128 | JGI IMG/M metagenome (GOLD analysis project Ga0213863, IMG submission 160128) | Coastal seawater microbial communities near Pivers Island, North Carolina, United States - PICO497 | ecosystem: Environmental > Aquatic > Marine > Coastal | place: USA: North Carolina | collected... | reverse complement strand
ATAATTAATTGCGATGCGAATACTAAGACGGATGTGAAGGTGCTCAACTCCGTCTCTCCGCCGCCGAACGGACGCGGAGAGGAAGAAGAGCGAGCAGCTTTACCAGTCATCGATAAAGGAAGGCAAGAGAGACGGTTTGAAACCGCGGTGAAAGCGGCGCAGTTTGTCGCGGGTACGAATGCAATTCGCTCGTCTTTGGATTTCGACGTCTCGTTCGATCGTCGTCGTCTCGCGTTCTTTTGCGTTCCTCCTCGCGCGATCGTGGACGAGTGCACATCCTGTGCCGTCGCAGAATGGAATGCGTTGTTTGATGGTGTCGTTTCTTTGCTCATTTGGAACGTCCAGCCTTTCGGTGATGTGCCATTCTCGCGAGCGGGTCTTTTTGTCTCCACTGACCTCTCTCTCTCTCTCTCTCTCTGTTTAACGACGACGACGCAAACAGATAACATCGGCGAAAACGTGACGGAGGAAGCGCAAGAAATCTTCGACGCGTTAGCGCGAACGTTACCGTGCAGATGGAAAAACCAAGAGATTATCGTCCTGGATGAAATTTCCATACCGCCGCCGTATACGACGCCGGCGGGCGGGGACGAGTTGTTCCGAGAACGGATTAAGAACGTGTTGGTGCACGAGAGAAGAAGGTTAGGGATGAGCTAACCGCGAGTATTAGCATCTCTCTCTCTCTCTCTCGAAAGGTGTGAGGTTTGTTGGAGAAAAGAAGAAACACGAGAGGAGGAGGAGGAAAAGGAGACCTCCGTCAAAGTCGGTTGTTGGTATCGTCGCGAGGCGAAAGCGCTTTCGCGGAGCCGTTCGTTCGTTCGACTGTATCGTTGTACCATTATTAATCTATTAGAAGAAACTATGTTTAAGTATTACAGAGCTAGCTAATTAAACTACTACACGAAAACCCGCCGGATCATTCGTTTCAGAGCGTTCTCTTTCTTGTCTTTCTTCGCCTCCTCATCGTCCTCCTCTTCAATCTCGTCCTCTTCTTTCGCCGAAGGATGCTCGTCGTCGATCTCCCTCCATTCGATCGGATTGCGTTTCAAAAACGGCCAACTCGGGAGCGTGACCACCACAGAGGCGACAATTCCCGCGAAAATTAAATTCCGCATCAAGTCGTAGTCTTGCAACAGGTACCCGAGCACAAAACCGACCGAGGCAGTCGAAGAAACGACCGAGACGGTGAACGTTTCCACGAACTTTTGGCCTTCAAAATCAACCATCTTTTTACGCGCTTTGACGGACTCCTCTCTTTCGCCTCCTTTTCCTCCTCTCCAGAGAGACTTTGAACGCGTTTTGAAACTCTGTCGTGCACTTTCTTTCAGGTGAGACGCAGAGGTTGCGCTCTTTGTGTTCTCTCAGGAGGAGTCGTCTCTCTCTCTCTTTAGCGCTGCGAAGGAAAAGAGCGAGAGAGAATGGAGAAAATTCGAAGCGTTTTCTGACGTCATTTCACGCGCACGTTTTGTGTACCACGCGACAGAGACTGCGCAGGAATACGACTCAGACGGAGCACTCTCGTACTCTCTCGAAGGAGTTTCGGTGTTCTACGCAGCGCGGGCTCGAGCACGAAAAACTCGCTCGAATCGCTCTTTCGTCATCGTTTCTCTTTGAAACACATTCGTTGCGCGCTTTCGTCGCGTTTGGACACGTCGGCGAACGCGGAGAAGACTTCAAAGAAGAACGGAGAACACAGAGGATGATTCGACGACAAACCCAACACCAACATCAACGAAATATTCGTTTCTTTCGAGACGTTTTGTGCTTCACTTCTTCGAAACGAGGAACGCCTGATGCTGCATTCAGGAGTCGAAGTGGTGTCGACGACGTTTCGCCCCGAAAGGGCACGATACGGAGAAGGAGCAGCGGCGGCGGCGGCGCCAACAACAACAACGGAGAATGTCCCGAAGGCGATTTCAACGTCAAATTGTCGTCTCACTTGAAGAATTTGTTCAAAGAAGAAGCGAAAGCGAGAGCGTCTGGGTCGAAGTTACAAGGCGGGAACGCGCCGAAGAGCAGTAGCGATAGGAGTCGTAGCGGCGGCTTCGCCGCTTCGGGCGGCGACGCTTCGTCTTCGAATTCTTCTCCGAACGCGTTGGTGTCGTCCGGGCACGAGTCTATGCACAGGAAAGTTATCGCGATTCCGTTAGATCGAAGACCGATTATGCCGGGGATAATTATGCCGGTGAGGACGTTTGATATGACTTTGGTGGCGGAATTGGAGGACATGAAGAAGAGAGGGCAGGCGTACGTGGGGGCGTTTTTGAAAAAGGAACGCGTGAAGGAAAGCCAAAAGGAGGACAACAGTAATACTAGCAAAAACGGTAATAATAATAACAACAAGGATACTAATAATAACGGGGCAATCGCGGGTGCGATGAAAGAAGACGTTTCGGGACTGAGCGTGGGTGATTTAGAGTACGACCCGGCGTCGGAATTACACGACATCGGGACGTTCGCGCAAGTGCACAACATCGTCCGGTCTCAAGATACCGATCCGGATTCAAAAGACGGGAACGGCGCGACGTTGTTGCTCTTAGGCCATCGACGGATTAAGAAAGTCTCCACGGATAGGAAAAGCCCGGTGACTATTGTTAACTGTGAACACTTGAAAGATGAAAAACACGATCCAGAATGCGACGTTTTGAAAGCCACGGCGAACGAGGTTGTCGCGACGATTAAAGATTTATTGAGGACGAACCCGTTGCACAAGGAAACTTTGCAATATTTCGCGCAGAATTTTAACGATTTTCAAGACCCGGCGCGGTTGGCCGATTTAGCCGCGAGCATGACCTCCGCGGACGACGACAAGTTGCAGGAGATTTTAGAGACGATGTCGGTTCCGGAGCGTTTAGACGCGAGTTTGGTGTTGCTCAAGAAAGAAGTCGAAATCGGTAAAATCCAAGCAGATATCGGGAAGAAGGTTGAGGAGAAAATATCCGCCGATCAAAGGAAGTACTTCTTGAACGAACAGTTGAAATCGATTAAGAAAGAACTCGGATTGGAAAAAGACGATAAATCAGCCATGATTGAAAAGTTTACGAAAAAGTTCGCGCCGAAGCGCGAGTTTGCGCCGGAGGAAGCGGTCAAAGTCGTCGACGAAGAAATTCAAAAGTTGTCCGGATTAGAACCATCGAGCTCGGAGTTTAACGTCACCCGAAACTATTTGGAATGGCTCACGTCTCTCCCGTGGGGCGTCGTCGGCGAAGAAAAGTTGGACATCGCGCACGCCAGAGACATTCTCGATGGCGACCATTACGGCTTGAAGGACGTCAAAGAACGCATACTCGAGTTCATTGCGGTCGGGAAGTTGCGAGGCACGACGCAAGGTAAAATTATCACCTTGGTAGGGCCACCCGGTGTCGGGAAAACGTCCATCGGCCAGTCTATAGCGAAGGCGCTGGATCGGAAATTCTTCCGATTCTCTGTCGGCGGCATGTCCGACGTCGCCGAAATTAAAGGCCATCGTCGAACTTACGTCGGTGCCATGCCCGGAAAACTCGTTCAGTGTTTAAAATCCACGGGCGTGTCGAACCCGGTGGTCTTAATCGACGAAGTCGATAAAATCGGTCGTGGCTTCTCTGGCGATCCGAGTTCGGCGTTGTTAGAATTGTTGGATCCAGAACAGAACGGGACGTTTTTAGACCACTATTTGGACGTCCCGGTCGACTTGTCCAAAGTTCTATTCTTATGCACCGCGAACATCTTGGATACCATCCCGGGTCCGCTTCTCGACCGGATGGAAGTCATTCGCTTGTCAGGTTACATCGCGGACGAGAAGAAAGAAATCGCGAGAAAGTACCTCGAGAAAGAGGCCAAGAATAAAACCGGAGTCAAAGACGAACAAGCGACTGTGACGGATCAAGCGTTGTCCACGTTAATCGAAGAGTACTGCAGAGAAGCCGGAGTGCGAAATTTGCAAAAACATCTCGAGAAGATTTACCGCAAGGTGGCGTATAAAATCGCCGTAGACGACGAAGCGACGACGACTGAAAATAAAGAAAATGAAGAATCGAAGAAGGCGTACGAGATCAACGAAACCGATTTAGTCGATTACGTCGGTCAAGCACCGTTCCAAAGCGAGCGGTTTTACGAGCACACGCCACCTGGCGTGGTCACCGGCCTCGCGTGGACCGCCATGGGCGGGTCTACCTTGTACGTCGAGTGCGCGAAAATCGAATCGAGTCCAGGTAAAGGCAATTTGAAGGTCACGGGATCCTTAGGCGACGTCATGCGAGAGTCCTCGCAAATCGCGTTTACGTTTGCGAGAACGCTTTTGGAGAAAAAGGAACCAGAAAACACCTTCTTCGCGGACGCGAGCGTACATTTACACGTCCCTCACGGAGGCACGCCAAAAGACGGGCCGTCCGCGGGATGCACGATGATCACCGCCATGCTTTCGCTCGCGCGTGAGAAACCGATCAAAGCAAACTTGGCGATGACTGGTGAAGTAACTTTAACCGGTCGAGTTTTACCGATCGGCGGCGTGAAAGAGAAAACTATGGCTGCGAGACGGTCGGGCATTAAAGAGCTCGTGTTTCCGAAAGGAAACCAAAAAGATTACGAGGAGCTCGCGGAGGAAATCAAAGAAGGATTGACGGTGCACTTTGTGGAATCGTACGAAGAGATTTACGACGTGGCGTTTGAGAAGAAGTAATACACACATGATATATAACTATGTAACAAAGATATCAGTACGACAACAAGATTAGCGACAATCACAAATTTCGAAATACACTCACACTCATTCCCTCCTTCTTTTCTACAAACGCCAATCGATCGTTTCGCGGCCTACTTCGCGCAAGAACTCATTCGTTTGCGAAAAGTGGCGGCACCCGAAGAAACCTCTCGACGCGCTCAGAGGAGACGGATGTGCGCATTTCAAAATGAAATGGTTGTGTCCCTCTGCTATCAAACGTTCTTTGGACGTCGCGTTCTTACCCCAAAGTAAAAACACGACGTTTTCAGTATTCTGCGAAAGTTGTTCGATGGCGCGATCGGTGAAAGTCTCCCATCCTTTTCCCGAATGCGAGTTTGCTTCGTGCGCGCGCACGGTCAAGGATGTGTTCAACAACAGAACGCCTTGTTCGGCCCATTTGGTTAAATCGCCATGAGCTGGTATCGTGAACTCCACTTCCTCGTCGCCTCTCTCGCGCGCTTCACGCGTGTCCTCTTCTAATTCTTTGAAAATGTTCTTCAACGAAGGCGGAATTTTTGTCGTCTCGCGAGGCACGGAAAACGCTAATCCCATAGCTTGGTCATCGTTGTGATACGGATCTTGACCGACGATGACGACTTTAACTTTATCCACCGGCGTTTTTTCAAACGCGTTGAATATCAAATCTTTCGGTGGGAATACTTTTTTATTGTTCTGAAACTCATCGTCGAGGAATTCGTTTAAACCGAACTCCAAGTACGGCTGATGAAACTCGTCGGCGAGCAGCGCGCGCCAAGACGGCTCTAACGCGGTTTCGTTCAAGACTTTTTTCGTCGAATCACTCACTCTTTGATCATCATTCGATGAAGATTTTGCTCTCGTCGTCGTCGTCGTCGTCGTCGAGTCAAAAACGACAAATTCTTCCTCCGACGCGTTCGTGTTATTATTTTCAGCGGCTTTTTTTGTCGCTCGATGCCTGGCGATGATCTCGTCTAAATCTTTTTTCGAAATCACCCACGTGGTGCTTTCGTTCGCGATCCGTTGACTCTTGACTTTCAGCGTTTGACACTTGTGATGTTCCTCGCTCGGTCGATACTTTTCGAAATCCAATCCTCGATGCATTGCGTGTTTCGCCGGAACGACGTGCTGCCACCAAAACTCCGACAACGCTTCGTACATTTGCGCCCAATATTCGCGGTCTCTTTTGACGCGATATATCGCGCAGCCGTTATTCACGGTGTACGCGAAAACATCCACCCACGGGCGATCAAAAACCGCCATCAGACCTTGCACCTGCGGGACGTAATACCAAGGTACTTTCGGGTACGGCTTCGCCTCTAGAGGTTTCCCGCGATTGAACGGACATTTCACCTCCAGTATCCCGCGCTCGTTGTTGTTCAAACTATCGCTCGCGTCCCCGTTATTCGCGACTTCGGATTTATATTCCGCCGCATCGGTCGTCGCAGCGACGACTAACCCATCCGGTGAAGCACCCATCCACAACTCCGCCTCGTCCGGACTCAACGCTCGAAAAAGTAAATGGCTCACGCTCGCGTTGGTCAACGCCGCGTACGCCTCGCACGCTTCGTCTTCCGTTTTCGTCCCCCACTCCGTGGCTTCGTTTCCTGTAAACGGAATGCCAATCCCTAATTTTTCCTCCCAAAGCGCGTTTCTCCCGTCCCGCCAAAACCCAACCGCGTTGGAAAACGCGGAAGCGGTTAACCGAGTCGCCCGCAACGCCTTCCATTCGTCGGTGCCTTGTTTTTGCGATTCATCTTCTTCCTCGCTTCCGAAATCTTGCACTTTTACGGGAGGAGTCGATGCCGTCGCGTTTACATTCGCGCTCTTTTCGTCGTCTCTCTCTTTCTTCGCTCCTTCATCTTTCTTTTGCTCGACTACTTTTTCCAACTCTTTCCTCCTGCGAGCGTCTTCTTTGAGCGCGTGTTCCCACTGCGGCGTGTCCACGATGAACGATTTTCCAATCGCTCGTTCCTTCGGTAATATCTGTCTGCTCGTACTCGTACCGCTCGAAGAAGGAGACGGACGAGCGAGCGGAGAACTTTGAGCGATATCCGAAAACGAAGACCCCGCCCTCGCGTGAACAGATGAAGAAGAAACGACAGATGGTGCCGCTGATTCAACCGTCGCCGCCGCCTTCGCCGCGTCGTTCGCTCGACTCTTCTCCTTCGTCTTCGTCTTCTCGCGAGAGACTAATCTCTCCACCAAAATCCCAGCCTCTTTGACCACCGTTTCTCTCTCTTCTCTCGTCAACGTTTCGTATTTCGCGAACCCTTCTAAAACTGCTCTTTCTTTTTCCTTTTCCACGTTTACGACGATTTTCGGAAAGTACGCTCTCGCGAAGGTGGAAAACGGCATCTGTTTCCCCTCGACGTTGGAGAATTGATGTCTGGATTCGATTCGGAGCGACAGCGTGATGCGTTCGAGCAAGGACAGAAACTTCTCGTCGTCGTCCTCGTTATTCGTCGCAGCATCGCTCCCATATCTCGCCACATGTAAAAAAAAAGGTTTCAAACTCGCCCTTTTCTTCCTCCCGAGTGATGATGGCGCGCGCAGAAAAGGCGGAGATATCGAGAGAGACGAGAACATCATCACCAATCGCTTCATTTAAAGTGCGGACATTTCAAAAGGAATCGAACACGTAAAACACACATTATACTCTCAGTATTTAAATGAAAGAAGCGCATTCGTTGTCCGAGATACTTCTCAAACGCTTGGACGAAACGACCGCGCACGATTTGAGGAAGCTCAACGCGGTGCTGTTTCCGGTGAAGTACGCGGTACGTCGTTTTCCGTTCCATTCTTATTCTCTCTTTTTAAGCGCGATGGTGCAACTGTTTTTATTGACATTGTTCTCTTCTTATATCACTCGCAGGAATCGTTTTACCGGGACTCCGCGGCGGCTGGGACGTGCACGGCATTAGCGTACGCGAGAGGAGAAGGAGATGATGAAGATGAAAATGCATTTAACGAGCTCGCCGGCGCCATCGCCGTTCGATTGGAAAAACATCCAAAATTACCAGACAAGGCAAGAATGTACATAATGACGCTGGGCGTGTACGCGCCGCACCGCGCTCGAGGCATCGGGTCGAGGTTATTAATGAACAGTTTAAACGAAGCGAGCGAAGATGAGAACATAGTGGACGCGTATTTACACGTCCAAACGAACAACGAGGAGGCGATTAAGTTTTATTGCGACCCGACTGGGAAATTCGCGTTCGAGAAAGGCGAGGTGATTGAGAAGTATTATAAGAGGATCGAACCGGATAGCGCGGTCGTTTTACGGTTGGAGATGAAGAAGTGGAAGAGGAAAGAATTGGAGAATGCGAGGTACATGGAGTACCACGCGTGAGTTTGTGTAGATCATATTCGCGCGTAGTATCCCCTTCTTTTGTATAACAGTAATATCGTTCGTAAAAAAGCGTCGCGGCGGTTGATACCAATTTTAAGAGACACAGGCTCGCGACGTGCGCGGTGTATAAAAAACAAAGCGGTCACAAGAAGAAAGTATATATTTGTATTTGTAATAGAAAGTGAAGAGTGCGCTACAATCTTCTTCTCTCTTATTATTCGTCTCTACGTTCAAAGTAAACTCTTACAACGAAAGACTTCTATACCCGCTACAGAATCTAAACACAACTATTTACATGTATATAAACGTGGTCGAGAGCGCTCTCTCTCTCTCTTTTCTTTTAGTTGTTCTTGACAAAACCAATGTCTTTGGCGTACTCGCGGAAGCACTGACGGCAGATCATGATGTTGTATTTGCGGATGATCGCGTGTTGGTTAGAGCACACGCGGCTGTTTATTGAAGTTTACAAGAATAACACAAGAAGAGTAAAAATGTCAGTCTCGTCCACCAAAGGAAGAAGCTCAAGAGGAAAAAAAGAGGAAAAATCGATTAAAGCGCGCCGAGTGCGCAAAGAGGGACCCTTCGTTGTACACCGCCAATCGATCGTCTCTGCGATTGCGAAATCGAATGGAAACTATATCGACGCGCGTTATTTCGCGCTGAAATCCGTTCGCACAAATTCGCCGCGCTTATGGTTCATCGTCTCGTCGCCACCCTCGCTCGTCATGGGGTCTCGGCAGCCGCACTTTGGAAGAAAAAAAAGGCACAAAACAAAGAGAAAAAAATCTCTCTCGTCTCATTCGGAAACAGAACATCGCCCACGTACCAAGCTCGACCGCCTTTGGCGTTATCTTTCGGGTGAGACCCCCACACGTTTGCAAAGCCCATTTTTATGCGTAGATGTGCGTGTGTACGTTCGGAACCAACAGCAAATAGAGTGATGGATTTGTGCGCGCGAATTTCCTTTCTGTGGTTCCTCTTGACGGCAGCGTTTAGGGCTGTCCTGTGAAAAAAAAATTCCTTCTTCGAGACAAAAATTCAAACAAGAGCGAATAAGTGCGCTTGGAGCGTAAGCACTCTTTCGTTGCGCATAATAATAAAAGCATAAGAAGAGAGAGATTCAGAGCGAAACGAGAGAGAGAGGCGCGCATTTGTAGTTTGCTCTCTGGAAAAAGGCGCAAAAGGGAGGAGAATACTACCACGCGCTGCTCCTTTTTGTATATCTAATACACACTTATAGCAGGCAGAGGATTTTCCATTTTATCCAAACAAAAAGAGAGACATGTCCTCCTCCTCCTCTCCGCAGCAGCAGCGGCAGCAACACCACCACCGCCAGCAACAACAACAGCGCGTCTCTTCTTCACTGACGACGACGACGGCGAGGAACGAAGAAGGAGAACTCCTTGACGAGGAGAAGCAACGAAGGAGGATTCGGAAGCAAAGAATTTTAACGAGATTCCGAAGAAAAAGCGAAAGAAAGTTCTTTCTCGCGAGCGCAACCGTGACGCGTTTGCTCGACATCCCGTACGGGAAAAAAGGAGAAAGCGTGAAAGTGCCGTCGCATCATATTCTAGATGACGAGGAAGAATCGAACGCGCCGCTCATCGCCGGCGGGGTGAGGAGGAAAAAAGTAGCCGCCATGTTGAACGTGGACGTGTACGTGATTGGGTTGTATTTCCTACCGAAAGCGTGTAAGAAACACGAGGGAGAAGAGGACGCGTTGGACGCGGTGGCGAACGACAGTTCGATTGCGAAAACGGTACGACTGACGTTCGTGAGAGACGTGAGCGGAGAGTCGGTGGCGAAGGCGATCGCGGTTAATATAGAGAAAAAATTAGGATCGAGAGCGGAGAGCGGCGGGAACGAGGAGTCGGAGAAGAAAGCGAAGGAAGCGTTGGAGATGTTTAAGTCGATGTTTCGGAGCGTGAAAATCGAAAAGGGCGCGAGTTTGACGTTTAGCACGAACGAGAGCGGCACGTTGACGACGAGATTGAGAGGAAAGAAAATTGGAGAGTCGATTAAGGACGAGAGGCTGTGCGGGGCTTTGTTTGAATCGTGGTGCGGGCCGGATTCAGTCATCCCGGAGATGACCGAGGCGGCGAGTTCGATTTTGTCGCAAGCGTTGAAGTTGATTCCTTCCGAGGATAATAACGGAGGAGGGAGCGCCGCGGCGTAAAATTTGTCTTCGTAGTAGGAGTAGGAGTAGGAGGTGTAGGAGTAGTCTTGACCCAAGCGCGAGGAGCGTGTAGTTTAAACGCATATGAGCGTTGATCATCATCATTAATTATTTTATTTTTACCATTTAACGATTATTTTACATGTACAACATTCATATTCTTACACTCGAGTCGGGAAATCGTTCAGGCTTTGCGCGGCTGCCGCCAAAATCCATCGCTTGACGACTTGATTGTGCAACTCTTTCGTCTCGTTCGAGAAACGCCAATCGTCCATGGAGACAAAACTACCTTCGTAAAATATTCGATGGTCGTCTTCCCATTCTCGATCTCTCGACGACTCGATGAACGCCTTGAATCCTCCTTTCAAAACGAACATGTTTGGGAAACACAAGTTTGGATACGTGCGCATGTTATCCAATCTGTCTAAGTTTCTGATGTGTCGAAATAACTGCGTGGCTCGGTGATGCATCGCCATCGCGTTCGCTTCGCCGTCGTCGTAAAAGACGTACACCAAATCCCTCTTCTCGCTATTTCTATGATTCGCACAATTCAGCAGTTTATCTCTGGCAATTATGAAACCTCTCTGACAGTCGTCCGGGAACACCACGTTATGGCTCGACGATATGCGACCGTTTCGGTACTCGTAAAAGTATCGACAATCGATCAAAACTACGCCGTTCTCATCCTCGAGTAACAATTTTTTCACCGCGTTCGAGTCAATCATGGGAATCCCTCCCTGCGAAGCGTCTACTTCGCTCGGAATACTCGTCACAGATTGAGTAGCTCTGCCACTCGCATTTTCCTCCATTCTCTGCATTCGGACACCGATGGAAAAGCAATCGTCAAAGTCGTCGATATCGTCGTCGTTGCGAAAATTTTTTATTCTCTCTTTCGTGTCTCCGCTCGTCGAATGAGGAGGAGGAAAAAAACAGCTCGTCGTCGTCGTCGCGTTGTTTGCCGTCGTGGTTTGCCTCGGCGCCGGCGTGTGCAAATCCTCCTCCTCCCAACTTCTCTTCGTCCCTCTCATTTCTGCGAAATCATCGCCGAAATCGTTCGCCAAGTTCATCCTCGGCATTCCCGGACTCTCAAAGAACATTGTTCCAAAATTTGAATTTTCCCGACGACGATGATGCGAATGATGCACGTGATGAATGCGAGCACCGCGATGACTCTCCCCGAGACTGCTGCTCCCTTCAATCGTCGCCGCGAAAGCCTTATCTAACGCGCACGCGGTTTTCGTGACTGGGGTGAGAAGAGAAGAGAGACATCGTTTCGCTTTTTGTTGTTTTTGCGAGGACTCGTTGGTCGAGGAAAACTTTGTTCGTTTTTCCTCTCGTCGCATGATGATGAATTTTTTTTGACGATTTTTTGCCTAAAAATAGACCAAAAAAACGTCTCTTTTTGAATTCGCACAACACACACATGCACACATGTGCAAAAATGATGCTTTGACGAAAACAAACGACAGGAATAATACGAACAACAGAGTCGCGCGATGTTGGGCGCGGG
>Ga0213863_10003022_pt1 | contig 11714 bp, 12 predicted proteins | sample PICome_8_FD_160128 | JGI IMG/M metagenome (GOLD analysis project Ga0213863, IMG submission 160128) | Coastal seawater microbial communities near Pivers Island, North Carolina, United States - PICO497 | ecosystem: Environmental > Aquatic > Marine > Coastal | place: USA: North Carolina... | reverse complement strand
GTCATCGGCGTGATCATGCTCGAGCGCTGGGCGCGACGGCATTGGACCCGAGTGAGGCGCTGCCCGTGATTATGGACAAAACCCTGGGCGCAGGGGTGCCACGTGTATTTGAGGCCTCGGGGTCAAAGGACGCAGTGGCGTTGGCGATAAAGGTCGCAGGAGCCGGGAGTACCGCCTCCTTTGTTGGTCTACCGCAACCCGACGTTCAGTTGCCCATGCTGAAGGTGCTTTACAAGGATATTACGATTCGCGCGGGTGTCGCGTCGGTAATTGACCAGTGGCCCCACCTGATCCCGCTGCTACAGCATGGCCGTCTGAAGGCAGAGGGGCTCTTTTCGCACACAATGGCACTGTCTGAGGGGGCCGAGGCCTACCGCATGTTTGACCGGCGAGAGGACAATGTGCTCAAGATCATGATGACGGTTTAAAAAAGTACGCGATCCTTTCCTCGCAGCGCTTTTCCCTCAAAGGTAGGGCATTTGTATGGTCGAGCTGTTATCGACTCTAATCTCAGCACCATTGATGTGTCGCGATTCGTGACTGGCTAAGAAATAAATGACGTCGGTGACGGCCTCGGGTTCGCAGGCAAAACTGTAGGCCTTCATCGCCTGGTCTGGCGTCATCTCGGGAAATTCGCCTTTCATGTGTGTAACCATGTCGGTGAGAATTCCATCGGGATGGACACTGTTACAGCGAATAGGGAGCTGGTTCGTTTGGCAGTGAACGGCAACGCTCATGGTCAGACTTCGCACAGCCGCTTTCGCTGCACCGTAGGCGATGAAGTGTGGGTATCCGGCTAAGGCTGATGACGAGGATAGATTTACAATCGAGGCCGCGCTGCTCTTTTTCAGCGCGTCGAGCATGTACTTCATGCCTAGAAATACCGACGTACTATTGACCTCCATCATTTGTTTGAAGTCATCTAAAGACGATGTCTCGATGGTATAGGTCATGAGAATCGCAGCGTTGTTCACTAGAACGTCAAGCTTTCCATGGTCTGCTACGGTCGACTTGGCAAGCGCCATCCAGTCTGACTCGCTGGTGACATCGCAGGTCTGGTAACTGACGCACGGGTGCTCAAACAAGCCCTCAGGTAAGCGAATATCCGTTCCGATAACGGTGTAGCCGTTCTCCGCGAATTTCTTGACCGTAGATTGGCCGACGCCACCGGCAGCGCCTGTGATGACGGCGACTCGATTATTTTCATTAGACACAGAACAACTCCTTTAAGGGCCTTTCAAAAAACGTAAATACCAAAATGTAAGAGGGGCAAGAGTGCACATCTTGGGCGCTAGACTGCAAGTGCAGGTGCCTGCTCAAATGGACCATGTGAAGAAAGTCATACCGTGGGATGGTCATTGCGTGTTCCTGTGTCGATCGTAGCTTTTGGATAAAGTTACCACGGTGTTGGGCGTTGAGGAGGTGGTGTGATGTTGCTCGAAAATAAAGTGGTGGTGATCAGCGGGGTCGGTCCAGGACTTGGACAAACACTGGCGAAAATGGCAGCTGCAGAGGGCGCCGCCGTCGTACTGGGCGCGCGCAATCAAGACTTTATTGATGCGGTTGCGGACGAGATTCGGAAAACCGGTGGGCAGGCGGTGGCACTCGGTACCGATGTCACCTCGACCGAGCAATGCAACGCGCTAGTGGCTGCGGGAGCAAAGGCGTTTGGTCGAATTGATGGCCTGGTGAATAGCGCTTACGCGCACGGTGATTGGGCAACGGCCGATCAAGCGGATCCTGATAAAGTGGGCGACGTCATTAATGTCATTTGCCAAGGTGCGCTTCGAATGGCGCAGGCGTGTGCGCCGCACATGCAAAACGCGGGTGGGGGGTCGATCGTCAACGTCTCGACCATGTCGACGGTAAAGCCCTTTGCCGGTGAGACGATGTACGCGGCAGGTAAAGGCGCGCTCAATGCATTGACTCGACACATGGCCAATGATTTTGGAAAGTTTTCTATTCGGGTGAATGCATTGCGTATGGGATGGATTGGTGGGGCTCCCGTTTATGCGTTCATCGATTCTCAGGTGGCCGCGGGCGCTGATCGCGATACGGTGATCAGTAGCATCACGGATCGTATTCCGCTGGGGATCATTCCCCCAGAAGCAGATTGCGCGAGGGCGGTACTTGCCTTCCTGTCGGATTATTCGGCGGTCATTACCGGTAGTTCGGTCGATGTGAACGGCGGCGAGTACATGGCGCCGTAAGAATGAGTGAAGGGAGGCCGTAATGACGGACGTTATAAATGAGCAAGAAAAGCGAGCTGTAGACCCCAACGCGATTGTGCGCTCTATTACCGTACCGATCGCCGCACCCGCTCAGGTCGTGTGGGATGTGCTGGTCGATTTTGACCACTACAGCGAGTGGAACCCCTTTTGCGTTGAGGCTTCGGGCGTGCTCGAAGTGGGTGAGCCACTGTCGATGAAGCTCAAAAGCTACACGGAGGAGGGGCAGTACTTCGATAACGTCGAGTTCATCACCGAAATTGATGCGCCTCGTCTCGTGTCATGGTCAGCACCCTGGGTCGACGAATGGCCCTACCCGGCGCGACGCGATCAGTTCGTTGTCTCAACTGGCCCTGACAGCTGCGAGTACTACTCGACCGATGCCTTTCTAGGTCCACACGGCATTCATGTGATGCGGTTTGCGGGGCCCTGGGTGAAGCGTGCCTTTGATGACACAGCCCATGCGCTGAAGGCTTATGTTGAGGCTAACTAAATAAAAGACTTCGACACGAGATCTCTAATCTCATGGTGTTAAAGCGATCGGGCTTTCAGAGTCCCGGTCAGTCTCAAAGAACTTTCAACCGTTCTTAACCCCCGTACTTACCGGCGCAGCAAAGCGCAAAACGGACTTAAAAGTAAGCCTCGATGTACTGCGAGAACTGGTCGCCAATACCTTCAGCATCAAAACCAAAATCGGCGAGTTGGTAGTGATGCTCGGGGCGACTCTCGCGTTCGTTAAAGGCTCGCCAGTGTGCCATTTCCGTCAGCGCCTCAGGCGTGAGCTCCAAGCCCGCAAATTCGTAGATTTTCCGAATCTCCATCTCTGGATTCGTCACCGTATCCATGAAGTAGAGATCGAGATAGGGCGCTTCAGGGTGTGCAGATCGGTAGTTCATTGTTTTGGCCAGCCCTTTTGCCCACTTTTCTGCCCAGCTTTGCGCGAGGCCTGGCGCGTCAAGCACATCAGTGAAGGGTTGTGCTAAGGCAGCCATCATGCTGCCGTAGGAGGGGATGACATCGACAGGATGACGGTGTGTCTGCACGACGGCCGCGTCGGGGAAGCGCTGAAACAAATATTGGGGATAATGCAGGTGGTGGGGTGTTTTTAGTAACCAGCGCGTCCCGGTTTGTCCTTTTCTACGCTTTTGCCACTGCAAAAACTGAAGGCACCGGTAAAGATAGTCATAACCTGCGGACTGGTCTTGTTCATAAAGCCAATCCCCAAACTTTGGAATATGGGCGTAGCACTCTGGCACAGTGCTCATAAACGAGTGCTCGAGCAGCATGATCTCTTCGTCGGGTGCTCGGGCATCCATCGGGTGAATGGCCGCGAGCTCAGGTGCGGCTTCCAACATCGCTGTCACCTCGGCCTCTGAAATGCCGATGCGTTCATCTTCACGCTCAAAATCGTCGGCAAGCGGCACAGGTTGCCGGACTTCGTACCAAATCGGTGCCAGTAACGACCTGTCAGTTGCGATGGTGCGATGCAGCATGGTGGTACCTGTTCTAGGCAGGCCCACGACGACAATGGGGCGTTCGATGGTCTCCTCAAGAATCTCGGGATGCTTCTCGATCCAGGCCTCCATGCGGAGTCGATTAGTCAGTAGGTCGCGGAGTCTTGCGCCATGAAATCCCACACCGACCTCGTTAAGCGAGGCCTCCGTATTAAGAGCCGTTACTAAACGGTCGAGCACAGGTTCAAAACTGGCGTCTAAAAATGTGGTTCGCTGTGCCTGGACCAACGCCTCGTTAACCAGAGTCTGTTTGTCGAGCATTATCGAATCACCTCATCCATTGAGTTTTTTGTGTTTACAACGCGTGCCGTCGGGGTTTCTTCTGATGTCGCGAGTAAATAGCGAATAGCCACAAGGCCTTGCTGCAGACCGCCTGTGCTGAGCCAGTTCTCGCCGTCAGGCGGGGGAAGAGCCCCGATCCAAATACGGTACCGTCCGTCGCGCACTGCAATTTCGTCTCCTCGAAGCGATGCTTGACCTGTATTGGGCTCAAGCGATTGCATCCAGTGATTTTGTAACGTGACGCTCCAAAATGCCGCATCTGGGGTCTTTCCGTCGATCACTAGGTGTTCGTCAGGCGCGAGATCAAACGCACCGCCGTGGTAGCTGTTGTCAGGGGTGGGATAAAAGATACCGGCGAAATCGGGTGACACCTCGGTGGGCCGTTCGAAGGAGTTTGCTGCTGCGGCGGTTGCACGTGTCAGTGCTCTGCTCCCTTGCCAGGTCTTGTTAAAGAAACCACTGGTATTGGCAAGACGTGTCTCGACCGCACTGTCGCTCGCACGACCTGTCGAAGAAGAGACCGCTATTGAGATGCGACTGCTGTCCTCGACCGAGCCATCGAAGCGATAGGTGCGAACCATGACGGTGTGCGCTGTCGCAGAGAGTTGAAGCGCTAAGCTGCTGCTTGCGCTGTTGGCCCGCGCGCGGTTTTTACTTGGTGCAAGCCGAATACTCTTTACGCGACCCACGTTTCCAGCGAGAAAATACAGGCTATCCGCTGCTCGATTCCAACCGGTCAGTGGGTTGGTGTCATAGATGACCACTCCAAGGTAGTCCGCATCACCCATGTCGAAAGTGAGCTCGTAATCATATTCAGAGTCGATCGGTGCGGTGAGATAGCGCGCGTCAGGGCTGTCACCAAGAAACTTCCGGTAATCACCCATCCAGTCCGTAAATTTGGGCTCAGCGGGGTCGCCTTTGGACAGCTGCATTTCAATGGAGGCGGCGAGCAGCTCCAGTAAATACTGATAGATCTCATCATGCGGCAGTGTCGCTTCACTCGCTTGGGAGCGCGAATACGCTTCGCTGCCGGCGAAATCGAGACTGATGAGCAGATTCTGGAATGCTTCACTTGCTGCATCGTCCAGTGCCCAAGCATCGTCTGGCGCAGTGATCACCGTCGTTCCGGAAAATCGTCCCGCTTGGTAACTGACGTAGGTAACGATAATGATAAGAGCAAGTCCGACAATGACACGCATAAGCGAATTACCGCGTACCTGCCATCCGGCACTCATCGGCTAGTGCAGCTCCGACAGGTTCACGATATCCACCTGCGGATGTACGGGGTCATCCGTTCCCACCCAGCGGAAGCACAATGTGCCCTCAGTGTGGCCAGCGGTGGACAACGTATTCACTGCGTCCAAATTAGCGGGCGTCACAATAAGTGTGACTGAGCCATCGGTATTGACCTCTGCCCCATGCTTATTCAGGGATATTCGTTGATACCGATAGTCGAGTGACTCCATCCAGTAATTATCGACCTGCAGATTCCACGTCTGGCATTTTGGAACGCGCTCGAGCCTTATGCGAAAGGCTTGGCCAGCCTTGAGTTTGAAGTGCCCGTGGTAGTAGAGAATATTGGGATCCCCACCGACTGACTGACAAAAGGACTGATCCCACAAAGGCAGGGTGTTTGGGTTCTCGATGATCTGTTGGCTCCAGCGAGCAAACAGCCCCAAGGTGTTCTGATAAAACGCGATGGCCTTGTCAAAGTTGGCCGTGGCCGTAGCTAAGCTGAGGGGCTCAGGTGTTGCTCCGCTGTCGCGCCGTCGAATCTGGAATACGGCGGGGCTCTCCGTTGCACGATCCAAAAAAGTTTGCCTAATCAGCAGTGACTCGCTGTCTTTATCGATCGGCAGCCAGTTGCCCTCGTGCTCATGCCGGCTTAGGACGATTTGGAAGGAACCGTCGTCGGCCGTTGCCAGGGCGTTGCTGTCGAGAAAGCCGGTTTCGATTTGTTTGAAGTTTTCCGCATAACTGCCCTTGCTGGTAGCCATGCTGATGTAGTCGACAGTCCCCCGATGACCCGTTAGCAGGTAGTCGTAGCGACCATCGATGACGGCTTTCTCATAAATATTGTCGGGGTTATCGGCGCCGATTTTGATGGTTTCGTGAGAGGGCTTGTAGAGCTCTGGGAACTCGGGATCGTTAAATTCCACATACCACTCGAGGGCTGCGCGGGCGATACGCGAGAGGTATCTGAGGCCCTCTGCTTGAGTCTGTTCATCTTGTGGGACACCGTCCTCGCCAAGCAGCGCTCCCGCCGCCTTGAGCGTGTCGCAAAATTCCACCCATTTCGCTTGGCTAATACTCAACCTGATCTCCAGCCTTACTCGGTCACGAGTCCGGGGGCGGCGCCGATCTGTTCGATAGCCAGTACCCCGTCAGACGAGGATAAGAAGAGGTTGGACATGAGTGTGTACTTGGACAGCCGCATTTTCCACTCGCCATTTACGCGCGCATATACGTCCTCGTAGTAACCGCTCATTAACTGGACCTGTTCTTTCTGAGTCTCAAGGAGCTGAAATCTCATACGCCATCGACCCGTCGCCGTGTCCGGCCCGGTCATGACAATTTCGGGGGCCGTCCCGTGGTGCATATCGACGTGTGTCGGGTGGCAGGCGAGTGACTCGAAGACCTCAATGAACGCATCCACGTCCGTGAACTCACCGATGAACCCAAAGTCGATGCAGAAATTGGCCTCGTCGTAGCAGGAGCGCATTCCGGCGATGTCGCGGGTGTCGCAGGCAAACCACCAGCGAGCCTTTAAACGTTTTATGGCCTCAATGTCCTCAAGGGCTTGAACCCTTGAGGTCAGATCATCCTTTGGAGTCATCGCGCGCGTTACTTACCCGGTGCACCGTTGACGCCCGGCCAGCGTGATCCGGAAATGGTGTCTGCGTGAGGCAAGAACGCATCTGGATCAAGGGGCTTGGACAATGTAATCGAACGGTCTAGGAAAATTGGCCACCACAGGTAGGCCGATAATTGCTCGTGCATGGGTAGTTTGCTGGCGAGTGGGTCCCACGGGCTGTCGCGTAAAAGGAGTTTGCCGTTCACTGTTTCTTTCCAGGCGGTACCGTATTTACTGGCGACGTGTACGACATGGGGCGGGAAGTCGTAACCGGTGGCCGGACCGCCCATGCTGACCGCTCGCGACACCTTGATCCACCATTCGTTTTGCACGAATTCATCGCCTGGGTCAGAGGGGCCTTCGCTCATGCCATCAAACTCAAGAAAGGTATAGCCTTGGTGCGTGCACTTGGCGCGAACCATGGGCCCAAGCCTGTGATAGTCGATTACGCAGGGGTACTTGGGTTGGCCATTTGTCTCTTGCGATATAAAGATCGCCGACTCCTGATCGATGCCATAGCCGAGGGTGTATTCACCCTCCACACCGTCAAAGTCAGCGTTAACCGTAGTGACGACTCCGTACTCTGGGACATCGGGTACCGGGAAGTTATACACGGTGAGATTGACGTTAGGCTCTTTACCTACGGTGAACCCAGGTGGCAGTAGCGCCGCAATCGCGTCGGGGTCAGTTCGGTAGTGGATCTTCAGCATGGGCCAGTTGATGATGTCGCCGGTATTTCCCATAGGGGCTTGTGCTTCACTCATATTATTATTCCTTGTGCGGTATAAACGTATTGTCAGCCGACCGATTCTGGTACGGGCGTCGTCTTATTGATAATCATGTCGGCGCGGCGCTGGATCTTGGCTTTGCTTTCGTCCGTGTGCGCCAGCAACCAAAAATCACCATTTGGAATGCCTGCAAGCGCCATCTCTGCGACCTCATCGGGGTGCGTGGTCTGGATATTGATGCCAAATTCTTCAGCCATGCGTTTCATGTCTTCGACAGAGTTGATGCCTGTCTCGTTACCAATGACCCCTTTATCGAATTCTTCAGGTCGAACACGTCCCGAATTAAACAGACCCGTTTCAACGACGTGCGGTCCGGGGAAGAGGGCACTCACAACAACCGGAAGTCCACCCATTTGTACTTGGTAGTGTAGGTTCTCTGTAATGGTATGAACCGCCGCCTTCGTGGCCGTGTAAATAGGCACATCAGGCAGTACGGTGTAGGCGCCATTACCTGAGCCGGTGATGATCATGTGGGTTCGATCAGGCCGTGTGATCAGGTAGGGCATGAACACGCTGATGCTATTGACCGCGCCCCACAGATTGACGTTAAAGCACCACTGCCAATCTTTCTCAGAAAAGCCCCAGATAGGGCCCGCTTCGCCTGCGCCAATGCCCGCATTGGCAAATACGAGGTCCACCTGTGAAAACGCCTCTAAGCTCGTATCAAGTAACGCTTGAAGACTCTCTGTCGAGGTCACATCACATCGTTCAATACGGTGCGAAATACCTTCCGAACTGAGGTCCGTCGCCATGGATTCCATGGCGGTCGCATCGACGTCGCCAACGACAACGTTCGCGCCCGCACGACCCAATCCAAAGGCTATTGATCGACCAATGCCGCTGGCACCACCGGTAATAATGGCTGTTTTTCCACTGTAATAGTTGTCGCTCATTGTTGACCTCGCGGGCTGTCGGGAAGGTAAAACTGGCGCACCCATTTTCTGAACAGCACCAGTGTCTCGTCGCCTTTGCAGAAAATAGGCTGCTTGCGGTGAACTTTGTTTTCCCAAATCGGGTAGTCGTCTGACAGACCCTCAATAATGCCGTCCATGACTTGGTCGCCCACAAACTCGGCTATTTCATTGCGCACGATAAGGGTCCATCGCAGGAGCGTTTCATCCTTGGAAATAGGCTGTGCGGAGTTATAAACCATCATTTCAGCGCCCGGGCCATAGCTGGTGACAACACGTGCAAGACCGGGTTGGAACATGGTGGCGTGAAGCTCCCCAGTCATGCCTTGAGCTTCTATTTCGGAGCGTAAATGCACGGCACCGTCGTCCTCAACCTTAACGGAAGAGGGCGGCGTCTGGTTTTGCTTATGCACGTACTGAAAATGCTCCGGGTCACATGAATTTTCCGCGATATCTTGAATATGAACTGGAATGTTGAACTCCACTTGGCGGGGCTCGGTCCAGTTTTCGTCGCCTATCTGCGGGATCACGGGCACCTCTTTGTTCGGCGCGGCGCCCGTTGGGTGGTACCACATGTAGATCTCGCCGTTGACCTCACTGGTGGGCCAGTTTTGAACCTTTGCACGCGCCGGAATCGTTTCGCAATAAGGAATGTGCTGACACTTCCCATCGCCGCCGAATTGCCAGCCGTGAAAAGGGCATTGAATGGATTCGCCAACCACTTTGCCGTTCACACCGAGGTGTGCACCCAAGTGAGGACAATACGCGTCGTGGACCCGTGCTTCGCCAGACTCAGTCCGATAGAGGACCAACTCACGGTCCAGTGCAGTGACTGCTTTGACGTCACCCACCTCAAGTTCGTGGCTTCGCGCCACTGACCACCATCCGATAGGGAAGTCAGGCGCTGTGTTAGTTTTGGAGTCGCAGACTGCGATGAGTTCCATGTCAATATTCTCCCTGGGTCGTTATTGTTTTTTAGCCGTTAAAAATACTGCTCGACGGACCAATTTCGGCCGCAAGTCCATCCAGGTATTGACGGTCTAAACCGTAAAACTCGATAGCATTGCCGCCTAAAATTTGACGACCGTCATCGGCATCAAACCCTTTAAACGTGTCTGAGTAATACTGCGCGGTATTCGGCCAAGTCCCCTCGGGGTGCGGGAAGTCACTGCCCCACATGATCTGCTTCAGTCCAATTTGATCTCTCATATCGAGATCGCGCCGGGGCACACATGACGCGCCGATGCCGCAGTTACGTGCAAAGTACTCGCTCGGTGCCATGGACAGGTGCGATCGAAAATCACCGAGCTTCGCTGAGAACTGAATGTCCGTATAGTTGTGGTCTAACAGCATGAGCCATGAAGGGACCATGAACATGGTGCCACCCTCGACGACCATAGTCTTCAGGCGAGGGAAACGCTCAAATACGCCGCCCCATAACATGAACGTTAAGGGTCGGTAGAGCCAGAACATGACCTCAGAGACATAGGCTCCCATGGCGCCAGGCAGCTCTGCACTTCGGTCCTCATTGGGAAAGGCGGGACCAAAATATTCGTTGTGCGGCGCTGGACCGGAATGGAAATGTATGACGATGCCGAGGTCTTGGCAGGCCTCCCAGAACGGATCGTATTTGACGTCGTGGTAGGCCGCGTGCTCGCCCCAAAGCGTTGGCAGCATGACACCCTTTAGACCGTTTTCATGGCACCAGCGAACCGCATCGACGGCTTGGGCGACATCGAATAATAAGGGGATTGAAGCCACGCCAAAGTGTCTTTTGGGGTCGTTAGCGACCAACTCTGATAACCAGCGATTGTGCGCCATAGCACCGGCCCACTGAAGTTCGGGCACAGCATCTTTAGGTGATAAACCCAGACCGGCACCAAACGGTGGGGTGTTTTGCTCGGTAATCCCGTCTGGAAAAATGACTTCAGCGGTGATGCCGTCTCTGGCGAGCATCTTGCTACGCTCTTTGTAATCCCAGGCACCGGTCAACTCCTGCTTGATGGGAGCGCGCCATTCGTCGTTGATCTCTTTGATCAAAAACTGTTGCTCGGCTTTGTCCATCATGTCGACTTGGACCTCGACGGCCATATCGATGAAGTCATGATACTTGCTGTCGACGTAAGGCTTGTATTGCGAAATAGGTAGGCCTGCGTGGCAGTCTGTGGAAACGACAGTAAGGCGATCAGTCATAGCATCCTCTTAGATTACACGTTGTTTGCGTTGTTACATCAAACATAGGGGACACGATGGGCCAGAGCAACTTGTGCTGTCGCCTTGTCTTAGTCCACATGTGGGTGTTCCAGTTGGTTTTCATAAAACGCACTGTATTTTTCCAGCTCACTTTCGAGCCAATAGCGCTCGTAATCGTTGCCAGTAATTGCACCGCACACGCCACTCGATGCCTCCGAGGGACTGTAGGCGAAATACGCTGACATGAACGACGATCGCGGTCAGTCGAGAAGCAAAATGGCAGATAACACACGTCTGATGGCGAAAGTGACTGGTCGTAAAAGTCCCCGGCCTATGTACGCCGCCGTCGTCGATGGAATGGATCAATCCATTGGCCGCGTGTTGGCCACGCTCGACACTCAAGGGCTGGCCGATAATACGATTGTGCTTTTTTTCTCTGATAATGGCGGTGCCGTAGACGCGATGGGCGGCGCCGCTGAACTGGGCAGACTACCCACAGCAACCGTCTGAATTACAGCCAAACGCATCTGGCGGCATGCCCCCGGAGAATGCGATTCGTATGTTGGACTGGCAACACGGGGAGAACGGTCGTCTCATTTATAGCTGCGAGCCTTATCGATGGCTGGGCGGAGGCCTTTGCCGACGTTAGTGGCTGTGAGTTATTGCACGACAAGCCGGCGGTTTTAGCCGCTTTGAGGGTCACGAATCTGGCGTTTAATAGGTCTAACGAGGACGGTTGTCGTATCAACACAACCTAATCACCGGTTAACGCCGTGGAGTACCAAATGCCGAGTTGTCCCTTTACGCATCCTTTAGATCTTGAGGCTTACCGCGAGGGCATGCCTTACAGCGCACTCGCGGAGGCTCGCGAGCGGGGCAGTTTCGTGTATTACGAAGACGCTGATACGGGCGTGCCGTACTGGGCTGCAGTCAAACGCGATGCG
>Ga0213863_10003021_pt1 | contig 11715 bp, 10 predicted proteins | sample PICome_8_FD_160128 | JGI IMG/M metagenome (GOLD analysis project Ga0213863, IMG submission 160128) | Coastal seawater microbial communities near Pivers Island, North Carolina, United States - PICO497 | ecosystem: Environmental > Aquatic > Marine > Coastal | place: USA: North Carolina... | reverse complement strand
CGCAAACCCTTTCATCGGCTAAATAACCGCCCAATAGTCGGCAAAAAAGCCAACTTGAAAGGAGTTTCACAATGAATTTGAATGCAACAGTCTTGGGTCAAAGCATCGCTTTCGTCCTCTTTGCCTTCTTCTGCATGAAGGTGGTTTGGCCACCGGTAGTCGCAGTATTGGAAGAGCGTCGCAAGAAGATCGTTGACGGCCTGGAAGCTGCAGAGCGTGCACAGCTCGACCTAGCTGCTGCGCAGACTAAGGCGGGTGAAGACAAGGAAATTGCGAAGCGAGAAGCGGCGGAAATCCTTGAGCAAGCCAAGCGTCGAGCAAACCAAATAGTCGAAGAAGCGAAAGAGCAGGCGCGCGCAGAAGGCGAGCGTCAACTCGCAGCAGCGACCGCGGAAATCGAGCAACAGTCTAATCGCGCTAAGGAAGCACTGCGCGAGCAGGTCGCGCTTATTGCGATAGCGGGTGCAGAGAAGATCTTGCAAAAGTCGATCGATCAGGCTGCAAACGAAGACCTCCTTAAGGGTCTCGCTTCGGAGCTTTAGTCGTTAAGGCTGCGTTGAGTAAAAACTCTCAGCGCGGGCCGATAGCAGACTCGCTTAGGCACAACTAGCTTAACTACCAGGTTTATACACATGGCAGAACCTATCACTCTCGCGCGGCCCTACGCTAAGGCCGTGTTCCAGGTCGCAGCGCAGAGCAATGACCTCGCTGGCTGGTCGAAAATGCTTCGCCAAGTAGCATTGGTGTGCAGTGACGAGCGAGTACAGTCGTTACTCGCATCGCCGCTAATCACAGCGGACCAGCAGGCGCAGCATCTGACAGAGCTTCTAGGTGATGAACTAACACCTGTTGCGCAAAACGCAGTAAAGGTTCTCGCGTACCACGGCCGACTCTCTTTGGTTTCAGAGATCGTCGAGTTGTACGAAGCCCTACGCGCACAGCAAGAAAAGTCGGTAGATGCGTCTGTGACTACCGCTTTCGAGGTAAGCAGCGCAACAGTTGATGCACTAGCGGCAGCGCTTACTAAGAATCTCAATCGCGAAGTTAAACTGGTAACTAAAGTAGACCCAAGCCTAATCGGAGGCGCGATAATCCGCGCTGGCGATACGGTGATCGATAACTCGGTGCGGGGCAAACTTACCAAATTAGCCGAATCAATAAATTCCTAAACACGTCAGGATCTAGGATATAAGCATGCAAGAACTGAATCCCTCAGAAATCAGCGAAATTATTAAGCAGCGCATCGATAACCTCGACGTTTCGGTTCAATCGAAAAACGAAGGCACTATCGTCAGCGTGTCCGACGGTATTATCCGCATCCACGGTCTAGCCGACGTTATGTATGGCGAGATGATTGAATTCGAAGGCGGCGTCTACGGAATGGCACTGAACCTCGAGCGTGACTCGGTAGGTGCGGTTGTTCTCGGCGACTACCTCTCGCTTGCCGAAGGACAAACTTGTCGCTGTACACAGCGCATTCTGGAAGTGCCGGTAGGCCCCGAACTCGAAGGCCGCGTTGTAGACGCGCTGGGTAAGCCAATTGACGGCAAGGGCCCAATTGAAGCCAAGCTCACTGCGCCAGTTGAGAAAATTGCTCCTGGCGTTATTGCACGTAAATCAGTCGACCAGCCGATTCAAACAGGCCTTAAGTCTATCGACGCAATGACACCGGTTGGCCGCGGCCAGCGCGAACTGATTATTGGTGACCGCCAGGTTGGTAAGACTGCGGTTGCGATCGATACGATCATCAACCAGAAAGGCAAAGGCATTAAGTGTGTGTATGTTGCGGTTGGCCAGAAGGCTTCTTCCGTAGCAAACGTTGTGAAGAAGCTAGAAGAGCACGGCGCACTGGAATACACGGTAATTGTTGCGGCAACAGCTTCTGACCCCGCGTCAATGCAGTTCATTGCACCCTACGCGGGCTGCTCGATGGGCGAGTACTACCGTGACCGCGGCGAAGACTCCCTAATCGTTTACGATGACCTGTCAAAGCAGGCGGTTGCTTACCGTCAAATCTCACTACTGCTGCGTCGCCCGCCAGGCCGTGAAGCCTACCCCGGTGACGTTTTCTACTTGCACTCACGCCTACTCGAGCGCGCATCACGCGTAAGCGCAGAGTACGTAGAGGCGTTTACCAACGGTGAAGTGAAGGGCAAGACAGGGTCGCTAACAGCCCTGCCAATCATTGAAACCCAAGCCGGTGACGTTTCAGCGTTCGTACCAACCAACGTGATTTCGATTACGGACGGTCAGATCTTCCTCGAAACCGACCTCTTTAACTCGGGCATTCGCCCTGCGATGAACCCGGGCATCTCGGTATCGCGTGTAGGTGGTGCGGCACAAACAAAGATCATCAAGAAGCTTGGCGGTGGTATCCGAATCGCACTCGCGCAGTATCGAGAGCTTGCGGCCTTCGCCCAGTTCGCCTCGGACCTCGATGAAGCGACACGTGCACAGCTAGAACACGGTCAGCGCGTGACAGAGCTAATGAAGCAGAAGCAATACTCACCGCTGTCGGTAGCCGAAATGGGCGTCGTGATCTTTGCGGCTAACAACGGCTACCTGAAGGATATCGAGCTAAACAAGGTTCTCGATTTCGAAGCCGCGCTACTGTCTTATATGAACAGCGAAGAAGCGGCTCTTATGGCGAGCGTCAACGAGAAGGGTGATTGGAACGACGACTTCGAGGCTAAGTTTAAAGCCGCACTAGAGAAGTTTAAGTCCACTCAAACTTGGTAAGACAATCTAAGAGCAACTGAGCATGGCTGTCGGAAAAGAAATACGAACGCAGATTTCGAGTATTAAAAATACTCAGAAAATCACTAGCGCGATGGAAATGGTCGCGGCTAGTAAGATGCGCAAGGCACAGGACCGCATGGAGCTGGGCAAGCCCTACTCTCAGCGTATTCGCGCGGTAATTGGCCACATTGCTCACGCTACGCCTGAGTATAAGCACGTGTTTTTCGAGACCCGTGAACTCAAGCGCGTTGGATACATTGTTGTGTCTACAGATCGCGGTCTGTGTGGCGGCTTAAACACCAATCTGTTTAAAGCCACCGTAAACGCAATGAAGGCCAACAAAGAAGCGAATGTAGAAGTTGATGTCTGCGCCATTGGCGCTAAGTCGATGAACTTCTTTAAGAGCTTCGGCGGCAACGTGCTCGGCTCTGTGCGCGACCTGGGCGAGGCGCCCGAGGTTGCAGACGTCATTGGTGTGGTCAAGGTCATGCTCGATAAGTTCGAAAATGGCGAACTCGATCAGGTAAACATCGTGAGCAACGAGTTCGTTAACACGATGACCCAAAAGCCTACGGTTCAGCAGCTTCTGCCACTTGAGCCTTCGGATGAAGATCTGGGCGAGAACTGGGACTACCTTTATGAGCCAGCGGCTCAAGAGCTTCTCGACGGCCTATTAGATCGATATATCGAATCACAGGTTTACCAAGCAGTGGTTGAGAACAATGCCTGCGAGCAGGCCGCGCGTATGATCGCGATGAAGAACGCTACCGACAACGCGGGCGACCTCATCGACAATCTACAGCTGGTCTACAACAAGGCGCGCCAAGCGGCGATTACGCAAGAACTGTCAGAGATCGTCGGTGGTGCATCGGCTGTCTAGCAGCGATCGCGAACTGATATTTTTAATTTACTAGAATTTAGTGCTTACAAGCTTAAGAGAGTGAGGAACCGAACATGAGTAGCGGTCGAATCGTACAGATTATTGGAGCGGTTATTGACGTCGAGTTTGCGCGCGAAAGCGTGCCTGCAGTCTATGATGCCCTGACAGTAGACAACACTGAGATTACCCTCGAAGTTCAGCAGCAACTCGGCGACGGTGTCGTCCGTACGATTGCACTGGGCAGCACCGAAGGCCTGCGCCGCGGACTCGACGTTCAGGATACCGGCGCGCCGGTCACTGTACCTGTTGGTCAAGAAACTCTGGGTCGCATTGTCGACGTACTGGGCCGTCCCATCGACGAGCGCGGCGACATCGGCGCCAAGGTCAGCATGCCTATTCACCGCAAGGCACCGACTTACGAAGAGCTCTCGGCGAACAACGAGATTCTCGAAACGGGCATTAAAGTTATTGACCTAATCTGTCCCTTCGCAAAGGGCGGTAAGGTTGGTCTACTCGGCGGCGCCGGCGTGGGCAAGACAGTAAACATGATGGAGCTCATCAACAACATCGCAACGGCTCGTGGCGGTTTGTCCGTATTTGCCGGCGTAGGTGAGCGTACTCGTGAAGGTAATGACTTCTATCACGAAATGCAGGAATCTGGCGTTATCGACCTCGAAGGCGAATCTAAGGTATCGATGGTTTACGGTCAGATGAATGAGCCCCCCGGTAACCGTCTGCGTGTTGCGCTTACAGGCCTAACCATGGCTGAGCAGTTCCGCGACGAAGGCCGTGACGTACTCCTCTTTGTTGATAACATTTACCGCTACACGCTCGCGGGCACCGAAGTATCGGCATTGCTTGGCCGTATGCCTTCAGCGGTGGGCTACCAGCCGACGCTAGCTGAAGAAATGGGCGCCCTGCAAGAGCGTATTACTTCAACTAAAGACGGCTCTATCACATCGATCCAAGCGGTATATGTCCCTGCGGATGACTTGACTGACCCATCACCGGCAACGACATTCGCGCACCTCGACGCGACCGTTGTATTGTCGCGCGATATTGCCTCGCTGGGTATTTATCCGGCGGTTGACCCTCTCGATTCAAACTCGCGTCAGCTCGACCCGCTGGTTATTGGCACCGAGCACTATGAAGTCGCTCGCGGCGTGCAGACAGTTCTGCAGCGCTATAAGGAGCTGAAAGACATCATCGCGATTCTGGGTATGGACGAGCTCTCAGACGAAGACCGTCAGACAGTTGGCCGCGCTCGCCGCATCAGCCAATTCCTGTCACAGCCGTTCACGGTTGCTGAGATCTTCACCAACGTCCCAGGCAAATACGTGTCTCTGAAGGACACTATTGAAGGCTTTAAAGGCATTTTGGCTGGCGAATACGATCACCTACCTGAGCAAGCGTTCAGCATGGTCGGTACGATCGAAGAAGCCGTCGAGAAGGCTGCGACTCTTAATAAGTAGAGCAAACCCTTTGCAATAGCGATTGCCTCTGGTGATTGAGCAAACAAGAGCGAGTAAGACTATGTCTAAAACCCTACACTGCGATATCGTGAGCGCCGAGAAGAGCATCTTCTCCGGCTCGGTCGAGATGATCGTAGCCACAGGCGTATTAGGTGACCTAGGTATCGTGCCTGGCCACGCCCCTCTGCTTACGCAGCTCATGCCTGGGCCTGTGAAGGTTACGCTTGAAGGCGGTGAAGAAGAGTTTTACTACGTTTCAGGCGGCTTCTTGGAAGTTCAGCCGCGTATTACTACTCTGCTAGCAGACACCGCAGAACGTGCGGAGGACCTCGACGAGGCCGCCGCAGCGAAGGCTATCGAGGATACTAAGCAGGCCATTGCCGATCGTCAGGCGGACTTCGACTACGGCAGCGCCGCGGCGCGCATCGCCGAAGCTACCGCGCAGCTTCGAGCTCTACGGCAGTACAAGCGCTAGGCGCAAGTAGCATCAAGTTTGATTAGCCAAAAGGGTAGCGAAAGCTACCCTTTTGCGTTGTGGCAAATTGAATCATGAGGCGCCCTGCGATGGGGTGGAGAAAGGCCACAGAAAACCATGGAACGGAGCAAGCCTGCCGATATAGAGAGTGGACATGGCAGTTCTGCAATGGTCATAAAAACTGCCTAACGAGATGAGAAACCTTCGTAGCAAGCTGACGTCTAAATACTGAGCATAAACCTGGATCATAAGGTCGCTAGAAAGACATCTAAAAAGACGTCTAGCAAGACGCCAAAGAGGCGCTAGAGAAACACTGGACAGAGGCTAGATAGGCGCTAGCCGGAGACCAGAAAACGCCAAGACAAGCTAAGCTTATTGTAAGAAAAGCTTTTTGCGCGAATAGCACCTAGCAAGAAAGGCCAAACGCACTCTTTCGAGCGAATCGTACTTAGAGAAATTGGCTTTTCTAAAGAGAGTAAGACGCTCGGCTGCCAATGAAAGCTCGGTGAAGAGCTAACCGGCTCACTAAGAGCCCAATTATGAGAGACCCCAATGAGACTCGACGTTGTAATACTCGCCGCCGGCAAAGGCACACGCATGCATTCGGACTTGCCCAAGGTCCTGCACTGCCTCGCTGGCAAACCCCTCGTTGAGCATGTGGTCGACCGGGCTTCATCGCTCGCAGCAGACGCCGTTCACGTTGTGGTGGGTCACGGGGCCGAACAAATCAAAGCGCACTTCATTGACTACCAGAGCGCTGAGGGGCTAAAGGGTGTCGATCTATTATTCGCCAAACAGGAACAGCAGCTAGGAACCGGCCACGCGGTGAGCCAGGCTATGTCGGCAATTCCCGCTCGCAGTGTCGACGACCGCGTTCTCGTCCTTTACGGAGACGTGCCGCTGGTTAGTAAAGACACACTCATAGAACTTATCGAGCGAGCAAAAGGGGCGCCCTTGGGCGTGTTAACACTTTTCACCGAGAACCCAGAGGGCCTCGGCCGCATTGTGCGTGACGATAACTATGCGCTAGAGGCGATAGTAGAAGAGCGTGACGCTAGCGAAGAACAGCTCGGTATAAACGAGATTAACAGCGGCATCTTGGTCGCCAGCGCGATTGAGCTCAAAAACTGGCTCGGCCAATTAAGCGATGACAATGCGCAGGGCGAATATTACCTAACCGATATCGTAGGCATGGCTGTTGCCGATGGTCATACCGTAGAGTCACTCACCACGGGTGACGAATACGAGGTTCAGGGCGTAAACGACAAGCTGCAGCTGTGTGTTCTAGAGCGGCATTTTCAAATGGTTCAGGCGCAGGCTTTGCTAGCAACCGGTGTGACAGTCATAGACCCCACTCGGGTCGATATCCGTGGGGAGCTTAGCTACGGCAAAGACCTTAGCGTGGATATAAACGTGATCTTCGAAGGTACGGTCAAGCTAGGTAAAGGCGTGAAGATTGGCGCCAACTGCCTCATTAAAGACGCGGTGATAGGCGACGGCACTTCCATTTTACCCGGAACACAGATTGACGGCGCCACCATTGGCGCGGGCGCGAGCATAGGGCCCTACGCGCGCCTGCGTCCTGGCACCGAACTGGCCGATGACGTAAAGATAGGCAACTTTGTCGAAACAAAAAAGGCCAAGCTTGGCGCAGGGAGTAAGGCCAATCACCTCGCTTACATCGGCGATGCGACGATCGGAAGCGGCAGCAATATTGGCGCCGGTACTATATTTTGTAACTACGATGGCGTGAACAAACACCAAACCGTTTTGGGCGACGACGTATTCGTCGGATCGAACGGTGTGCTCGTTGCGCCTGTTGAGCTGGCCAGCGGCGTTTTCGTGGCAGCGGGCTCGGTCATTAACAGCGATGTCCCCGCAGATAATCTCGCCGTTGGCCGTGCCAAGCAGCGCAATATTGCGGGCTGGAAACGTCCCAAGAAATCCTAAGGAAAAATTATGTGTGGAATCGTTGGCGCTATAGCCGAAAGAGAAGTGCGCGAAATTCTGCTCGAGGGGCTAAAGCGCCTTGAGTATCGCGGCTACGACTCAGCCGGTATTGCCCTCATCGCACAAGCGCCAAGCGGTGCAAAGAAGAAGCCTGCCATCGACGCAGTAAAAACAGTCGGCAAGGTTAATAAGCTTGTTTCTGCGGTAACTAAGAGCCAAACCAGCGGCCGACTAGGCATTGCGCACACGCGCTGGGCAACGCACGGCAAGCCCACCGTTGCCAACGCCCACCCGCACCGTTCGGGCGAAAATCTGGCCATAGTGCATAACGGTATTATCGAAAACTATGAAGCACTGCGCATTGAGCTAACGAAGAAGGGCTATGTCTTCGCCACTGAAACCGACACGGAGACCATCGCTCACCTTATTCATTCCTATCAAAGCGCAAGCCAGCAAACGTTGCTAGATGCTGTAAAGCTAGCGATAAAAGATTTGGAAGGCGCATACGGGCTCTGTGTTCTCGACAGCAATGAGCCGGACAAACTAATCGTTGCCCGCAGCGGCAGTCCGCTAGTGATTGGCGTGGGGATGGGCGAAAACTTTGTAGCCTCGGACCCCCTCGCGCTAGGTCAGGTTACCGACCGCTTTATCTATCTTGAAGAAGGCGATATCGCGCAGGTCGAACTCAACGCGATTAATATCTGGCACAAGGGACGGAAGGTAAAGCGCGCGGTAACGACTGTCGCCAAACTGGCTAATGATTCCGACAAAGGGCGCTACGAGCACTTCATGCTCAAAGAAATTTTCGAACAGCCCAAAGTCATACAGGACACGCTAGACGGGAGAGTCAGTAAAAACGCGGTACTAGAACAGGCCTTCGGCTTGCTCGCGCCCGAGCTGTTCGATCAGGTCAAGTCGGTTCAAATCGTCGCTTGCGGAACCAGCTCCCATGCAGGCTTAGTTGCCAAGTATTGGATTGAGTCAATCGCCAAAATTCCGTGTCAGGTCGACATAGCAAGCGACTATAGATACCGCGATATCATCGTCACGCCTGGCACGCTGTTTGTCACTATCTCTCAGTCTGGGGAAACGGCCGACACCTTAGCCGCGCTACGCTATGCAAGAAAACGCGACTATGTGGCTACCCTCGCTATCTGTAATGTCGCGACTAGCTCCCTCGTGCGCGAATCAACGCTCAGCATGCTCACCTTGGCTGGGCAGGAAATTGGCGTCGCGTCTACCAAGGCCTTCACCACGCAGCTCGCAATTCTGTTAGTCCTCGCCATTGTGCTTGGTCGCCGCACTGGCCTTACGGCCGCCGCAGAAAAGAAGCTAGTCAAAGAACTACACAAATTGCCCGAGGCAATCGAGAATACCCTCGCTCTAAAGAAGCAGATTAAGACGATCGCTAAGCAGTTCAGTGATAAGAATCACAGCCTATTCCTCGGTCGGGGCATTCAATACCCCGTCGCTAAGGAAGGCGCGTTAAAGCTAAAAGAAATCTCCTACATCCATGCCGAAGCCTATCCCGCTGGAGAGCTAAAGCACGGCCCGCTCGCCCTAGTGGATAACAAAATGCCAGTAGTGGCGGTCGCACCGAATAATGACTTATTAGGAAAACTCAAAGCGAATCTGTCTGAAGTCAGCGCACGCGGGGGCAAGCTCTATGTCTTTGCCGACGAGAGCATTGGCTACGAATCCGAAAAGCGCCTAAAAGTAATCAACGTGCCTAGCTGCTCGGAGATACTCGCGCCCATCGTTTTCACCGTGCCACTGCAGCTTCTTTCTTACTATGTGGCTCTTACGAAAGGCACGGATGTCGATCATCCGCGTAATTTGGCGAAGTCGGTTACGGTGGAGTAGTTCCCAACGGACGCACTTTGTTGAAGGTTATTTGTGTTTCACCGTGACTTTGCGAACATCTCACCTTTGGTATTCACACTATTCTGATTACCAAGAATCACTGCACCATCTAATCAAGACAATGCATGATTCAGGCATAGGTTATCGTAGGATTGCCTACTGGTTGAATGAGCATGGATACACCACACTAAGAGGACATGAGTTTAAGAACACTCATGTCTTTTCTATTTTGAAAAAGAAACTAATCAGGGACACGCGCTTGAACAAGCGTTACAAATTTGAGATAGATAATTTGAGAATATGTCGTGTAAATATGCCGGAATAGTTGATAAAAAAGATGACAATTAGACTTGCTCAAAACGAAGATCTGGACTCAATCCTAAAGGTTGTTGAAACTGCTTTCTCTGATGAAGAGAACAAAGTCATCAAGAACCTTGTCCGAGAACTCTCTACAGAAACTGCTAGTCCATCAATTAAGTCATTAGTTGCTGAAGTTGATAATCAGGTAATTGGTTATGTGTCCTACAGTCCAATTTCCTTGAAATCTGACTCTTCTATCTCTGGATACATTCTTGCTCCACTTGCTGTGTCTCCTGAACATCAAAAACAGGGTGTTGGTTCAAATCTCATAAACGCTGGAATGGATATGCTCACAAAAGATGGTGTTGGTGTTCTTCTGGTTTATGGTGACCCTGCCTACTATGGAAGATTTGGGTTCACGGACGAGATTGGACACTCATTTGTGCCGCCACACACATTGCAATATCCATTCGGTTGGACAGGTATGATGTTGAATGACACCCCTGTTCCAGAACAACCAATCCAGTTTGAGTGTGTTTCTGCACTATCCAAACCAGATTTTTGGTAGCGGTCAGTTCAAATAAAGAATGCTCCATATCATAAACGGCAAAGCAAAGCGTGGTGGGTTAACTGTCTAAAATAATAAACGACCAGCGTCACAACTTGCCCTTAACTGTGACAGTGGAATAAGTATGTCAAAAACTTAGCCAAAAGAGATAATCTAAACGACTACACTTTTGGATGTGACATCATCATCAACACAACACAACTTTCTCAATTCTCATATGACGTGGATTATGACTATAGAGAAAAGTTGATGTATCAAATGAGTCAGGATGGAATTTCTAATAAAAACATTTCTGACTATCTAAACGAACACAAAATACAACCAAAAAGAACTGAGAAATACACGACTAAACTGGTATGGAGTATTTTGAAGAAGTATCGACTCAAATTAGAACGTCAGAGACATGTAGAAGTCAGATATGAGAATATTGGATTATACAAAAGAGTTGTGTAAACCAATAAAGCATCTCAACGTTACATAAGATTAATACTTTGAAGAGTTAAATAAGTTATGAGATCAATATGTAAAATATTAGCACTAACTATGTTATCTGGTTTATTGATATCAGTTAGTTATGCAGGTTTATTGCGTGATTTTCTTATTTCAAATTTTATTGATATTAGAGGAAATCGATATTGTGAACTTCTGTTTCAATATGAAGATAGAACTGAAGTTTGGGGGACGCAGGGACTTAATCAGTGTCCTCAAACTGATTGGGATGAATTAGATTTGAACGATATAAAATCATCGAACAATGCAACTCAGCTTATCGTAAACGGACCAAGATATTTTGTAGTAAATTCTTCGCTTGGGATGGATTTGCCAGATGAACCAACAAGGAAATTTGGCAATTTAGAAATGCGAAAATTGGCAACTGTTGGAATGCTTGAAATAGAGCAAAATTTCACAGAAGTTTCTGTCTATAGAGATAATATTTGGATATTTAAGAAAGGTGAACAAATATACTTATTGATAGACACTGACGGCAATGAATACATAATGCAGTCATTTTCGTTAATTAAAGATGCTTCAATGGAGCAGTCTAAGTTAAGCAATTTAGGGGAAAAACTTAATCTTCCAGTCGGATGGAGATATGAAAGTAGAGTGTTAGATAGTGAATTACGAGTCCCAGCAAATGGAGAAGCAATAGTGTTGATGGACAATCTTAGTAATACATATCAAAAAATAATTCATATAGATTAATGCAAAATAATTTTTTATAAAAACACCCCAGAAATCTGGTTATATCATTTACAGTGGAATAAATCAGATAGAACTCTAAAAATGAGTAAAGAGACTAAGAATTCTGAAAACATCGGAAGCTCGATCGCAATAAGCACGGCGATAGGTGCGACGATTTTTGCTCTAACAAATGATCCAGTTTGGATCGGAGTTTGTGTAGCGCTAGGTGCGGCAATTGGTTCTGCGAGAGCCGATAGCAATAAAGAGAAAAGCTGATATTAATAAA
>Ga0213863_10003020_pt1 | contig 11716 bp, 12 predicted proteins | sample PICome_8_FD_160128 | JGI IMG/M metagenome (GOLD analysis project Ga0213863, IMG submission 160128) | Coastal seawater microbial communities near Pivers Island, North Carolina, United States - PICO497 | ecosystem: Environmental > Aquatic > Marine > Coastal | place: USA: North Carolina... | reverse complement strand
GCAAAGTCAAATACCTACTTCCAATGTCTCGACTATGATACTCACATGAAGATATCTTCGAGGACGACGGGACCCTGCAAGGTTCCGTCTGACTAATTAATCTACATGAATATTTAAAATGAATTTATAATTCATTTAAGAAAGAATATTAACTTAAACGAAGTGTATAGTTTGAGCGATAGCGAAAACTTATATCTACGAAGTAGATATACTAAATACTTACATGAAACTTACTGATATACTTAATGAATCACAACTTGATGAGTTTATTCCTTTAACTAAACAAGGAAGAATGATTAAGCGAGCTGAAAAAGCTGGTAAAAAAGATGCTAAGGCTACTTTGGATAAAATGATTCAGAACTTTGCTGCTCATCTTGGCACACAAGGACTTAAATTTAAGACAGCATCTACTGATGATGTAATTGATTATCTTAAATCGAGAAAAATTGACGTAAGTGATATTGATACTAATGCTCCTATGACACCTGCACGTATAAAAAAGATATTTCAAACTAAAGTTCAACAAAAAATGCTAGGAAAAAAAGCAGCCCCGCAAGCTGCTCCTGCGGCTAGTGCACCTAAACAGACAGCAGTTAGTCCAAGTAGTAATTATGTTAGTACTAAAGATGCTGCTTTAAAATTAAATTCAAAAGAAAAACGTAGATTGATTACTCAACTACAGAAATCTGTTGATAAAACAGCAAGACCTAGAAAACAACCCACTATTGTTGATAAAAACTTTGATAAAAGCCAACGTTTAAGCAAGTTCGGAAAGGTTGGCAAATAGTTAAAAGAAAGGCAATCCGCTTTCTTTAGTAGTTTTCATATTTTCTTTGACTATTTCACTTATCATTTTACGATCTTGATAGCTCATAGCAAATCCTTCGTCTAAACCTACACTACCACGCATATACCAAATGAGTTTTAGTATTTCGTTTCGTAATTCTAGTCCTTGATTTTCAACTTCTTTAGAATATTCTAAGAGGTCAGCCAGGGGCATTGGTAAAATCTTTATACGAAAAAATTTGATTGATCAAATGCAATTGGAACTTCAAACTGTTCTGGTGCTCCTTGTGCTTTTTCGTCGTCAGTAGGTGTAATCTTCATCGGTTCAATGGAAAACTTTTCTTTTTGTATATCAAAATGTGTTTTAAGTGCATTAAAAACATCTTTATCTGCATTTAATACAAATTCTCGTATATGATCAGCGTTTGTTACAGTAACTTCGTCTGTTGTTATGCTAGTAACGGATTGTGCCATCATATCAATTGTTAAACTAGTTAATTTTTTAAAACTAGTTGTAAATTTAGCAAGTTTATCTTCATCTGACATTTCGTCATCGTTAACAACAGCGAATATTCTTTGTTCTTCGAATGTTTTCAAACTACTTTTAGTAAATTCTTGGTATGTTAGCGGTCTAACAGTGCATTTCATGCCTTGTACTACACATTCACTTTCAAACGACACACTAACTAACTTGTTTAGTAGTATTCTTAGGTCAACTGCATAATCTTTTGTTATTTCGGTGTTTGGAATGTCTACTGGAAAGTCAAGTTGCTCTCCATATGTAGCAATACGAATAGCAATTAGAATTGCATCAAGATCAATACTAGGCATATGCCATGGATTTTCAATACAAGGTATACAACTTTTAATTACATCAACTGTTGCTTGACCGTTTAGCAGTGCATCTGGTGTTTTCATAGTAAGTTCGTCTGCCGCAGTCATTGAATATACAGGTATTTCACCTGATTCTGGCATATTTAAACTACCTTCAGGGTAAAAATTACCTTTACTAGGTAATGTAATGTATACTTTTGGCTGCCTAAAGTGTTTTTTTAACGGATTAGGTGCTTCAGGTGGTATAAAAGTCGAGGGATCGAACTCAGGCATGGTTTACTCCAGATAAATACTTTGTAAAGTATATATCTATATTTATTAAGTGCGCAGTTTATAGGAATTAGGGTTGGCAGAAGAAGTAGAAATTACCAATTATGGTAAAGACGGTGTTGCAAGTGAGGAAACTCTGGCAGCACTTCTAAAAACTATGGAACGTCTTTCAAAATCTAAAGGATTTGATCCTAAAGAAGTTAACAAGAAGACAAAGCAGCTTTCAAAATCTATGCAAGGCGGTATAGAAGTTGTAGACGAAAACAGAAAAGCTCTTGATAAACATACTGATGCTGTAAAATCAAATACTTCTAAATTTGGAACTGCATTATCTCTTGCTGGCGCCGGAATAGGTATGGTTACAAATAGAGTTACATCGTTTGCAGAACAATTATTGTTTACTGGAAGCACTCTTACTGATTTTGCAAGCGAAGTACCAGTTATCGGAACACTGTTAGCGCCGTTAACTGGAGTAATTGATAATACTGTAGAAACTTATAGAGAATTTAGTACAATCGGCGGAACTGCTGGTAAAAGTTTATATGATTTTAGTAAAATGGCTACTGAAGCAGGTATGCCTATGAATGATTTTAGACAACTGGTGCTAGAAAATTCGCAAAGTATGAAACTATTTGGGTCTACAACTACAGAAGGTATGAGAAATCTTTCTGCATTGTCTAAAGAGTTTAGAAAAGGCCCAGGAGAAGCACTGTTTCAGTTAGGCTTTACAAGTACAGAATTAAATGAAACACTTGTTGATCTAGCTGAATTGAATAGTAACATGTTTACTATGGGCAGAATACGAGATAAGATTACAGCAAAGTCAGCAGCTGATTTATCTAATACATTATTTGACTTATCAGCTATTACTGGTAAACGTAGAGATCAGCTTAAAGATGAAATGAAGCAAGCAGCAAGTGATTACCGTGCAAGAGTTGCAATGGCATCAATGGATAAAGATCAAAGAGAAAGATTTCGAGCTAATATGACAATTGGTGGCTCAGCAATGCAAGACGCATTACTTGATATGGCTGATGGTATACCTCAAAGTGATTTAGCACAGAGATTAACTGCAATGAGTAGTATATTTAGAGAAAAATCAAAAGATATCGAAAATATGAATCCTCAAGAGATGAATAATTTTGTTGTTAAGGTTAGGGAGCAATTAGAGACATTTGCCGCAGCTAATGAAACTACTATCCAAGCTCTTGCTGAAGGTGATGCTGGCATTAGAGGCATGTTAGATTTTACAGAACAATCAAAAGATTTAAGCTTTTTATCAGACGATGCGTATGCAGCGCAAAAAAAAGATAAAGAAGCAATGAAATCTAGAAGAGATTCGATACTCGAATTTCAAGAAGCACTTAACACACTAAGAACTAATTTAATGGACACATTAATTAACTCTAAAATCTTAGAAACTGTACAAAAAACTTTTGAAACAATTGGTGAATTCTTTGGTCCAGAATCAACAATATTTACAAATCTTAAAACTGGATTAGATCAATTAACTCCGTCAGTAACAAGTGTAATGGAAAGCTTTCAAGGTTTTCTTGAAGCATTTGCAGCAGATCCAAAACAAGCAATTAACGATGCATTGTCAGGAATAGGTAAAAGCCTAGGAGATACTATACAAGATATTTTCTTAGGAGAGATGATTGAAGCTGGTCCTGGAAATATGGAAGTCGGGAGGCAAGGTGGACTCTTAGACGGTATACTAAAATCTCTTGCACCATTAGGTTCAACAATAATGACATCAATTACTGAGGGCATATCATCTATATGGAAAGATTTAACCTTTATAGAAAAAGTTGGAGTAGCAGCAGCAGGTTTATTTGCTGTTGGGGGAGTTATTGCAACTCCGTTAATAGCTGGTATAACAAGTTTATTTGCAGCCAAAGCAGTTACAGGTGCAATGTTAAGCGGTGCAAAAGGATTATGGGACGGTCTTAAGACACCAGCAACGCCAAAGCCTATAACACCACAGCCTGATCAATTATTAGACAAAAATGGAAAACCGTTAAAAGGCGCAGCAAGAGACGCTCGTATAGAAAAGTTAAACAAACAAATGTCAATGCCAGAAACAAAAAGTACTAAAAATGTTGCAAAGACTCTAGGTACTCTCCTTAAAGGTGGAGGAAAGTTTATTCCGGGTGTAGGATTAGTAATTGCAGGCGGCGCGGGTGTATATGATGCTGTTACTGGATTTAACGCAGATCCAAATGCCGGCTTAGGTGAAAGCACAGTTAATGCATTATCTTCTTTAGTTAATGGTTTAACATTTGGATTGTTTGGAAGTAATTCTTCAGAAATATCAAATAGAGCACAAACTAAAGACGTAACGCAAGAAGATACAAATGTAACTACGAATAATGCATTAAACGATCTAAGTGTTGAAAAGTTAGAAAAATTATCAGCCACTTCACCGGGAATAGAAAGACTTGCAGGAGCATTTGAACGTATAGGTGCAGTTCAGGGCTTGCAAGAAAATATGGCTTCGTTCCAAGCAGATTTAAAATTAACTGATATGATGAATTTTAATGCACAACTAAGTGAAATGGGAGAAAATTTTAAAGAAATTAATCGACAATTGTCTAAAGATAATAAATTTGGTCCCGGTAATGGTGTTAACGCTGGGTCACTATTTGAAAATAATGGATTTAGCCAAGGTATAGATCCTCAGATAATAAAAGACTTAAATAGTACACTAAGTGAGTTAGTTGGTTACGAAAGAAATGAAGTAGCATATCTTAGACAGATATCTAAAAATACAGGCGGAATGCCTAGTGATGTATCGGCTAATCCTACAAGCACAAGTAGAAGCCGAACCAGCGTAAGGTCAGGAAGATAAATGAGTTGGAAAAAATACTTTACACCTGTTGCTACTAGCAACAATCCAAGCGGAAGTTATTCTCCCTTTTCTACTACTGGTGGCAGCAATAGTATGCCTGGCCCTGCTAGATCAAACTATTCAAGTTATTTGCCTGATGTATATGTCGGTACACCTAATCGTGTTGAACGTTACGGTCAGTACAACACAATGGATCAAGATTCAGAAGTTAATGCTGCACTAGACATTTTAGCAGAGTTTTGTACACAACTTAATGAACAAAACAATACACATTTTAAAATTGACTTTAAACAACGAGCAACTAACTCAGAAGTAACAATTATCTCACAGTATCTACAACAGTGGAGTAAAATACAAAACTTTGAAACACGTATGTTTAGATTATTTAGAAATGCATTTAAGTATGGTGATCAATTCTTTGTGCGTGATCCAGAAACACAAAAGTGGTTTCATGTTGATCCAGGCAATGTAACAAAGATTATTGTAAATGAATCAGAAGGCAAGATGCCAGAGCAGTATGTAATCAAAGACTTTAATGTAAATTTTAAAGACATGGTTGCAACAACACCTTTTGACACAACAGGTACTGGACCAACAGGCGCAGGTTATCCTAGTGCTGGTACAACTAACATGACAGGCAAGGGTCCTATACCTACTGGCAACCGTTGGCAGAATGAAGAAAACGAAATTTGTATCGATGCAAAACATATGGTACATCTAAGTTTGTCAGAAGGCTTAGATAAAAATTATCCATTTGGTAATTCATTATTAGAAACTGTATTCAAAGTATACAAACAAAAAGAATTATTAGAAGACGCAATTATTATTTACAGAGTACAACGTGCACCAGAGCGCAGAGTATTTTATGTAGATGTAGGCAACATGCCGAGTCACTTGGCAATGCAATTTGTTGAAAGAGTAAAGACAGAAATACATCAAAGACGTATTCCATCACAAACGGGTGGAGGGCAAAATGTTATAGACAGTAGTTATAACCCGTTGTCAATAAACGAAGATTATTTCTTTCCACAAACAGCAGAGGGAAGAGGATCTAAAGTTGAAACACTTCCAGGCGGGACTAACCTAGGAGAAATTGATGACCTTAGATACTTTACTAATAAGTTGGTACGCGGATTACGTATCCCAAGTTCGTACTTACCAACTGGAGCTGATGATGCATCAAGTCAATACAATGATGGTCGTGTCGGAACTGCTTACATACAAGAACTTCGTTTTAACACCTATTGTGAACGTCTGCAAGGTTTGATTGCTGAGGAGTTTGACCAAGAGTTTAAGCGTTATATGCTTGACAAAGGTGTAAACATTGATACTGCTATGTTTAGTTTAAAGTTTCAACCACCACAAAACTTTGCAAGTTATAGACAAAGTGAAATTGATAATGCAAGAGTTCCTACATATACACAGATGGCTGCACTACCGTATATCTCTAACAGATTTGCTCTAAAAAGATTCTTAGGTATGACTGATGAAGAGATTGCAGAAAACGAACGTCTATGGCGTGAAGAAAATGAAGAAGACCTAGAGCCGATGCTAGATGATGCAAGCGCTGAGATGCGTGGAGCAGGTATTAGCGGCGCTGGCATAGGTGACGATTTAGACGGAATAGAAGATACAGCTGATGACGGAGAAGATCCAATCCAAGGATCTGAAGGTGAAGGACCAGAAACAACAACTGGACAAGATCTAGGCGGCAGTCCTGCGTCAAATACAGACCAAACGATATAAATACTAACATGATACTGAGAGAACTATTTTACTTTGACAAAGAAACAATCGAACCTGTTGAAAATGACAGGTACGAGCCAGAGAACGACACCTCTCCAGTAAACTATGATGACACACGTAAAACTAGACTTACTCTGCGTCAGATAAACCGTATTAGAAAAGCAGCTGATTTACATAAAGAAGAAAAAGTAAAAGATCTTCATTTTGTTAGACAGATGTACGGTGTATCTGCAAATGCAGAGGCATCTATGTAGTGGCAAAGATAGACAAGAGTCAATATACTAAATCAGAATGGCAACGAATTAAACAAGCGAGACGCTTGGCTAAAAAAGCTGACAGGCATAAAAAAGAATTTAATCAAACTATTATTCGTAAACCGATTGAACCCAAGGTCAACGGATCGACTGCATTTGTTATAGGAAACGGCACAAGTAGGTTTCCAATACAATTAGAAAAATTAAAACCATTAGGTAAAATATATGGTTGTAACGCTTTGTACAGAGAGTTTACACCTGATTATTTAATCGCTGTTGACACTAGGATGGTAATAGAAATATCCAAGCAAGGTTATCAGCTACAACATCCAGTTTACACAAATCCAAATAGAAGTTATCAAAAGATAGAAGGTTTAAATTTATTTAATCCGTCTAAGGGATGGTCAAGTGGACCAACAGCAATGTGGTTAGCTAGTCAACACACATATGATACAATATACATTTTAGGTTTTGATTATAAAGGACTTGACAAAGGACGTATGGTTAATAATATGTATGCTGATACCTTAAATTATAAGAAGACAAGCGACCGTGCAACGTTTTATGGAAATTGGCTCAAGCAAACTACAATTACTGTTAACGAATATCCTAAAATTAATTACATCAGAGTAATCGATCGAGACGGATTTATTCCGAAAGAATTGGTAAATATCAAGAACATGAAGCATATATACGTTGACGAATTTATGCAAATACACAATTTAACGTAGTATTTAATGGTGTTACGGGCATCAAATCGTGCCGTTTCACACCATTTTCGTGCAAATAGAGTAAATAATATTGACAGCCCATACCGTGTAAGCGGTATTTATTTTTTAACAGGAGAAAACAATGGCAGATCGTAGTAAATTTGAAGAAATGCTCGAGCTTCTTGTCAACGAAGACAAAGAAGGTGCAGAAGCATTGTTCCACGAGATTGTGGTAGAAAAATCAAGAGATATTTATGAATCACTACTAGAAGACGAAGAAGTAGATGAAGCATCAGACGAAGAAGTAGATGAAGCATCAGACGAAGAAGTAGATGAATCAGATGAAGACCTAGACGAAGCAGACGAAGAAGTAGATGAGTCTGATGACGATCTAGAAGAAGGTTTTGACCTAGATGAGTTTGAAGTAGAAGCTGATCCAATGATGGGCGGCGATCCAGCAGACGATTTAAAACAAAAAATGGAACCAGACATGGACGGCGACGACGACATGGACATGGACGGCGAAGGTGACGTAGAAGATCGTGTAGAAGATCTAGAAGACGCACTAGAAGACCTTAAAGCAGAATTTGAAAAAATGATGGCTGGTGACGACGAAGGCGACGACGACATGGACATGGACATGGACATGGACATGGACATGGATGACGAAGAACCAGAAGAAGAAGCGTTTACATACGAATCAGCAGACGAAGAAGTTGAAGAGTCAGACGAAGAAGTTGAAGAGTCAGACGAAGAAGTTGAAGAAGCAGCAGACGAAGAAGTTGAAGAAGGCGATAAGTCAGCAGCAGAACAAATGCGTGAGTATGTAGAAAAAGTTGCTCCAGCTAAAATGGGCGACAATGGCGCAAATACAAAGTCATCTGTAGCAGGTAAAAACGATATGGGCGGAACAACTGCAAATATCCTACGTGCTGACACAGAAGAAAGTGGTGAAGCAGGAGCAGGTACAACTATTAAAGGTAACCCAGTTCAGAAGCAAGCACCAGCAGCAATGAACACTAAGAACATTAACGTTCCTGGTGGTAAAGCTGGCAAAACATCTTTCAAAAAGAAAGAGCCAGGACACGGCGCTGAAACAAAAGGTAAGCCGGAAACTGCTGACAAAGCCGCAGGTTCAACACTTAACAAGTTGAGCAAGCGAGCAAAGTAAGCAAGACAAGGACGATTGAATGAGAAACCTACGAGAGCACTTGACATTTGACCAAGCTAGAATGGTCGTTGAGTCTGCTGAAAATGGCAAAGACCTTTTTATGAAGGGAATTGTTATACAAGGCGGGATACGCAATGCTAACCAGCGTGTATATCCTGTAGAAGAAATAGGCAGGGCTGTCAAAACTCTTAACGACCAGATTCAAGGTGGATATACGCCACTCGGAGAAGTTGATCATCCAGAAGGCCTTAACATTAACCTAGACCGCGTAAGCCATATGATTACAGAAATGTGGATGGATGGACCAAACGGTTACGGTAAACTAAAAGTACTACCTACTCCAATGGGACAGTTAGTTAAAACAATGCTAGAAAGCGGAGTTAAACTAGGTGTTTCATCAAGAGGAAGTGGTAACGTTAGTGACGACGGAAGCGGCAACGTTTCTGATTTTGAAATTATCACTGTGGATGCGGTTGCTCAACCTTCCGCACCCGGTGCATATCCAACACCAATATACGAGCACCTTATGAATGCACGTGGAGGGTATAAGGCATACGAAATAGCACAGGCAACTAAAGAAGACACAAAGGCACAAAAATATTTAAAGGAATCTCTGATTAACATAATCAGTAGACTCCAATGATAAGGAAAAAACCATGTTAGAAGCACTGACAAAACTTTTCGAGAATGATGCAATTAGCGAAGAACTCAGAGCTGAAGTAGAAGAAGCTTGGAATGCAAAAGTAACAGAAAACCGTCAAGCGGTTACTGCGGAATTGCGTGAAGAGTTCGCACAAAAGTACGAACATGACAAGCAGACAATGGTTGAAGCAATAGATCAAATGTTGTCAGAAGGTTTAGCAAGTGAAATTGCTGAGTTTTCTGAAGACAGAAAACAACTAAGCGAAGCAAAAGCAAAATATGCTGTTGCTATGCGTGAAAATGCAGATCTTCTAAAAGGATTTGTAGTTGATCAACTTAAAACAGAGATTGCAGAGCTACGTGCAGATAAACGTGCAATGCAAGAAAATCATGCTAAGTTGGAAGAATTTATTGTTGAATCATTAGCTTCAGAAATTGCAGAATTTTACGAAGACAAAAAAGATTTAGCAGAAACTAAAGTGCGTCTTGTGCGTGAAGCTAAGACACATATTGCTAAAGTCAAGAAAGATTTCGTTCAAGAAAGTGCAGCATTAGTATCTAAAACAGTTGCTAATACTCTTAATAAAGAGATTAGTTCACTTAAAGAAGATATTGATACAGCACGTAGAAATGACTTTGGACGTAAAATCTTTGAAGCATTCGCAAATGAGTATGGTTCTTCATATTTAAATGAGAAATCAGAAACTGCAAAACTACTTAAAGTTATTGATGTAAAAGATAAGCAACTAAGTGAAGCTAAAACTTTTGCAAAAAAAGCTAAAAGTTTAGCTGAATCAGCAAGCAAAGAGAAATCACGCTTAGTTGAAGCAGCTAAAAGAGAAAAGATTATGAACGACTTAATTGCTCCTTTAAGCAAGGATCAACGTTCAATAATGACAGATTTACTGGAAACAGTTCAAACGCCACGTCTAACAGCATCGTTTGAAAAATACCTACCGGCAGTTATTGACGGTAATGCTCCAGCAAAGAAAACCAAGGCACCACTTACAGAAGGCAAAGAAATCACAGGCAACCGTGAACAATCACAAAACACTAGTTCTAAAGCAGACGATCACAATGTCGTAGACATTAAACGTCTAGCTGGATTATAATAAGGAGATATACCAATGTCAGAACTACTAGAAAGTCGCTGGCAGGACACAAAAACAGCACTTCTTGAAGGCCTATCAGGCAACAAGAAAGGCGTCATGGCAGCTACACTTGAAAACACACGCAAGTACTTGTCAGAGAGCGCAACTGCTGGTGCGACATCTGCCGGTAACATCGCAACACTTAATCGTGTTATCCTACCAGTTATCAGACGTGTAATGCCAACAGTTATTGCAAATGAGTTAGTTGGCGTTCAGCCAATGACTGGTCCTGTAGCACAAATTCACACACTACGTGTGCGTTATGCAAATACAGACAACGGAGCAACAGCTGGGGATGAAGCATTCAGCCCATTTAAGATTGCAGAATCATATTCTGGTAACCCAGGTTCAGGCGCAGCGCCTAGCCCAACAGCTTCTATGGAAGGTGTTGCAGGAAACCAGATGTCAATTCAAATCTTAAAGCAGACAGTAGAAGCCAAATCACGCAAACTAAGCGCACGTTGGACTTTTGAAGCTGCTCAAGATTCACAAGCAATGCACGGCATCGACGTTGAAGCAGAAATCATGGCAGCACTTGCTCAAGAGATTACTGCTGAGATCGACCAAGAAGTACTAGCAAGCCTGAATGGCCTAGCTGGCACAGCAACTGAAACATATGACCAAAACGCAGTATCAGGTACAGCTACTTTTGTTGGTGACGAACATGCAGCTCTTGCAGTTCAAATCAACAGAGTGTCAAACCTAATCGCTCAGCGTACACGTCGTGGCGCAGGTAACTGGTGTGTTGTTTCACCATTTACACTAACACTTCTACAATCTGCAACAACTTCTGCGTTTGCAAGAACAACAGAAGGCACATTTGAAGCACCAACTAACACTAAAATGGTTGGTACTCTAAACAGTGCAATGCGTGTATATGTAAACACATATGCAACAGATAATGCAGACGTACTAATCGGATACAAAGGTACATCAGAATCAGACGCAGCAGCGTTCTATTGCCCATATATCCCATTAATGTCAAGTGGCGTTGTTCTAGACCCAGCAACATTTGAGCCAACAGTATCATTCATGACTCGTTATGGATATGTTGAGCTAACAAATACTGCTTCGTCTCTAGGTAACGCAGCTGATTACTTAGGTAAAGTAGCAGTAACAGCTACTAACGTAAGCTTCAGCTAAGTTTTAACAACTTAATAAAGGATAGGCGCTGCGGCGCCTATTTTTTTGACTTTTTTTCTAATAAAATGGTTGACATTGTCTGTATAGATGTTATATTAGTTACATAACAAAGACGACGGTCTGAGTTAGATAGTGCAAGGAAGAGGAGTAGCAGGCTC
>Ga0213863_10003015_pt1 | contig 11730 bp, 10 predicted proteins | sample PICome_8_FD_160128 | JGI IMG/M metagenome (GOLD analysis project Ga0213863, IMG submission 160128) | Coastal seawater microbial communities near Pivers Island, North Carolina, United States - PICO497 | ecosystem: Environmental > Aquatic > Marine > Coastal | place: USA: North Carolina... | reverse complement strand
CGATCGGCGCCATGGCTATCGTGGCCCCATCGCCACCTTCCCTCCCGCGGCGGCCGAGCCGGCTGAGGCGCTGCAGGAGCGCTGGCTGGAGACCCTTGCAGACGTCCCCGCTGCTGGCAATCAGCTGCCAGCAATAGTTAGCGCCGTGGCACCTAGAAGCTTTACTGCACTGCTGCGCGATGGCGAGCAAGTCACCGTGCCCTGGAGCGGCATATCCTGGGCCTACGCCTTCCGCAGCCGCAATGAAGCCTGGCCACCGCCTCAGGTCGCTAGCGACGCTGTGAGCGTCGGGGACCTAGTTCGCCTGAGAAGTGGCGAAGAAGGCTGGGAGCTCGGCCAAGTTCCCGAGATTCAAGGCGCACTAGTCTCGATGCTGCCCAATACTGGCGAGATCGTCGCGCTGGTGGGCGGCTACGATTTTCGCCGCAGCCAGGTTAATCGCGTGCTTACCCCGCGCCCGCCGGGGTCGAACTTTAAACCCTTCGTCTATGGCGCAGCATTAGAAGACGGCTATACCGCCGCGACATTGATTAACGACGCCCCGCTGACTCGCGGAGACTACCGGCCTAATAATTTTGAGAATAATTTCCTCGGACCCGTGACGCTTCGCTACGCGCTCAAGGAGTCTCGCAATGTGCCCGCGGTGCGACTCTTCGACCAGCTCGGCTCAGACAAGGTGCTTGAATTCGCGAAGAAGTTTGGCCTGCCTGTGGAGAATTTTCCCCGCAATGACCTCACGGTGGGTCTTGGCAGCAGCGACGTTCAGCCACTAGAAATAGTCACCGCGTATTCCTCCCTCGCAAACGGAGGCTACAAAGTTGAACCTACGTTTATTCTCGAGGTGCGTAATCTCAACGGGCCAATTTATAAGAATCAGCCGGCGCGCGCCTGCGCCGACTGCGAAGCGGTTCAAAATGGCGAAAGCGAAGCAGCGCCACGAATAGTCGACGAACGCGTTGCCTACATACTTGGCACCATGCTCCGCTCAGTTGTCGTAGAAGGCAGCGGCGCTAGAGTTCAACGTGAAATCGGTCGCAGCGATCTCATGGGCAAGACCGGTACGACTAATGGCCCCCGAGAGCTTTGGTTCTCGGGCTTCAATGCCGACCTTGCTACCACGGTATTTGTAGGCTTCGACACCCCGGAGCCCCTAGGCGAGCGCGAACAGGGCGCCACCGTGGCCGTGCCCATTTGGATCGACTACATGAAAGCCGCCCTAGAGGGCACGCCGGAGCGAACCATGCGTCGGCCGGACGGCATTGAAGACAGACTGATTGATCGCGAGACAGGTGAGCCTGCGCTGCCGGGCTCTAGCAATGCGGTGTTCGAATTCTTCCGCAGCGAAAACGCACCGAGCACCCCAGCTAGATCGACCAACAGTGGCGCGGACGATGACGGTGAGGTCGACGCCACCGAGACTATCTTCTAGCCGGGAGATTTCTTGCCGACGCGAAGAAAGCCTTGCTCAAGTACACTCAAAATTTTTTCACGCTAACGTTCAGCCAAGACCTCGGAAGCACTTTAATAGGAATTCTTAGTAGAACTCTCAGAAGGACTCTCAGTAGAGCTCGCGATCGATCTCTCAAGAACTCCGCTGCCAAAAAAGAGCCCGCACGACTGCACCAGAAAATGCCTTCGAAAGTGGATTTGGGGGTGGGTTCGGGAATGAAATCGAGAGCAGATTCAAGAACGCCTTAAAAACTAGGATAACTGAGCGCAGGAATCGCCGAACGGCGAAACAAGATCAACATGCCCGGGACCTAAAACGCCCCCGGATTTAAACCCTGAGCGCTCGAGCAAAAAAACGCCCCAGCGGTTTCCCCCTGAGGCGTTTCTACGTGTTCGATTTGCTATGCAGCTACCTTGAAGCGCTGCGGCCTTCGTCTGAGTCTAGACGCGGCGGCTACCGAAACGGTTCTTAAAGCGCTCGACTCGACCGCCTGTGTCGAGAATCTTCTGCTTACCTGTGTAGAAGGGGTGGCACTGTGAGCAGACGTCAATAAGGATGTCCTGCGCCATTGTTGAGCGTGTCTCGATGACATTACCGCAGCTACAGGTTGCCTTCATCGCGTCGTATTTGGGGTGAATCTCTGGCTTCATTGTGAGTCCTCTCAGGGATGTCGCTACGGGGCGGCGGGATTTAGGCTCTTGATTATAAAGAGCTAATCGGCCCGGCGTACCCGCACCACATCGGTAATTGATGCCGTTCGGTTAAATCAAGCGCATAACTTCTGCTTGAACAGGGTCGCGAATTCTACCAGACGCGCGCCTAGACGCAAGGCCGGGGGATACTGCAAGGCGAGTATTTACCGCGTATGCGGCTGCTTGTAGTAGTTCTTAGTAGTTCTGAGATCTCTAGCCTCTGCTAGCTAGTTTCAATTCAAAGGCTTTAACTTGCGACTAGGCGTTTTTCAAACGACGGTGATTTTCCACCGCTTCTCGCATGATGCGGCTGAACAACTCGTCTGTTAATGCCTCGCTGACACCACAGTCTGCGGCAAGGCTGCGCAGGCGCTGAAGCTTCTCCGCTTCTCGGGCGCCGTCAAAGGCCTCGAGACCCTGCTCGGCTTTGAGCTCACCCACCCGCCCTGTCAATTCGAAACGCTGAGCTAAGCTGTTAAGCAGCTGCGCATCGATTTCGTCGATACGATCTCGAAGCGTAAGAAGTTCGGCGGGCACCGAGTCTGAACCCATGGCATGGTCCTCAAAATATAGTCGTCTGTGCTGGCGGCGCAGAGCCTGCACGTTGAATCGGGTCAAATCGCAGAGCGCGTGCTCCGAGCTTCGGAGTATATACGATCACTCACTCACGGGAACAGCGGCTAGCTTGGTGCCGGTATAGCCTCTACACTTAGCGGCCAGATCACGCGCCGGCGAGCCTCCGTTCTACGATGTCAAAGAAAGCAAACAGCAGCAACGCGAAGCCCACGGGGCCGCTGCTCTATCGTGTCGCTGTGCCTTCTCCGCTGCGCCGAACCTTCGACTACTTGCCCGCAGGTGAGCTCACGGCTGCCGTCGGCACCCGAGTCCGCGTCCCCTTCGGCACGCGCAAACTCACCGGAATCGTCATCGCGCACGCCTCCGAGAGCGATGTGCCTAAAGCTAAGCTACGCCCCATCGACGCCGCACTGGATCGCGAACCGCTTTTTTCAGCGCCTCTGCTGACACTGCTGCTATGGGCAGCCGACTATTACCAGACGCCCGTAGGCGAGGTCATGGCTGCGGCCCTGCCCGCACGCTTGCGCGCGGGCGAGGGCCTGACGAGCTCGCAAGAACGCTGGTCTTCACCGCTGCACGGCCAGAGCCGGGAAAACTATGACGCTGCAGCCTCCTTACTAAGCCGCGCACCGCGGCAGCTGGCATTGCTAGACTTTCTGCTTGCGCAGGTTTCTGCGGATCCGCGCGCAATCACCGAGGCAGGGTTTGGCCGGCCGCTGCTGCGCGCCCTGCAGGAGCGGGGATTCGCTCAATGCAGCAGTGAAGCCCCCCCGGCACGTTCTCACTTCAGCCAAAGCTACGTCCCTGCAGACAACAGCTGTGCCAACTTTCAACTCAATGCCGAGCAGCACGCCGCGGTATCGGCGCTCAACGCAGAGCCGAAGCGGTTTCAGTGTTTCCTTCTCGATGGTGTCACGGGGTCGGGCAAGACTGAGGTTTACATGCAGGCAATGGCTAGCCAGCTTGCCCTCGGCAGGCAGTGCTTGGTTCTGGTGCCTGAGATCGGCCTCACACCGCAAACGATTTCGCGGTTCCGACAGCGCTTCACCTGCCCCGTGGTGGTCCTGCACTCGGGGCTAAGCGAGACCGAGAGACTAAGCGCCTGGACTCAGGCACGTGACGGCAGCGCGGGAGTCGTCATCGGAACCCGCTCAGCGCTGTTCACGCCCTTGGCGACCCCTGGCATTTTAATTCTAGACGAAGAGCACGATGCCTCTTTCAAGCAGCAGGATGGGTTTCGCTATTCCGCTCGCGACCTGGCTGCCATGCGCGGCCGCGCCGAAAACATGCCTGTCGTGTTCGGCTCTGCAACGCCGAGTCTTGAGACCCTGCACAATGCGCTCGCGGGAAAGTTCACTCATCTCAAACTGCCCCATTCCACCGCGGCACAGCCGCGAGCCGCCGTTGAACTCGTCGATGTAGAGACGCAGGCCCTGCGCGAGGGGTTTTCCGAACAGTCGCTGCAGAGACTCAGACTGCACCTCGAGCGCGGAAACCAGTGCCTCGTCTTCATCAATCGCCGCGGCTACGCTCCGGTATTAAACTGCAGCAGCTGCGGTTGGCAGTCAGAGTGCGACGACTGTAGCGCGCAGATGACCGTGCACCGCAGCCCGCCTAGGCTGCGGTGTCATCACTGCGGCGTAAGCGTCGCGCTGCCGCGCAGCTGCCCCCACTGCAAATCCGCGACGCTAGACACGCTCGGGCTTGGCACCCAAAAGGTCGAGACTTTCCTCTCACGAGAGTTTGCCGACTTTCCTGTGATTCGCGTGGACCGCGATTCGACCCGCGGCAAGTCGGCTCTGGATTCCGTGCTAGCTCGTGTCGACGCGGGTGAGCCCTGTATCCTGCTGGGTACGCAGATGCTCGCTAAGGGTCATCATTTTCCAAATATGACGCTGGTGATCATCCTCGACGCCGACGGCGGGCTATTTAGCGCCGACTTCCGCGGCCAAGAGCATATGGCTCAGCTCGTCACACAGGTTGCAGGGCGCGCAGGGCGGGCCGACAAGCCTGGTGAGGTCCTGCTACAAACCAAACATGCGGCCCATGCAACGCTGCAGGCTTTAAGCAACGAGTCCTATGCGCAGTACTCGGCGCGTCAGCTCGAAGAGCGCCTAGTCGCTAATCTACCGCCTTTCGCCCACCTCGCTCTGCTGAAAATTGAGGCTTCCGAGCTCGCTAGCGCCCTGAGCTTTGGCGAGACCGCTGCGAGTATCAGCGTGCAATTAGCTCAAGACCCTAGGCTCGCAATCGAGCTGCAGGGGCCTCTGCCGGCACCGATGGAAAAACGCGCCGGGCGTTTTCGCGTACACTTGCTCTTAAAGAGCGTGCGCCGAGGGCAGCTGCAAGACCATCTCAACTATTTGGTGAGCAATCTTGAACAGGCGAAAGCGCCTCCGCGGCTACGCTGGAGTGTCGACGTCGACCCGCAAGACATGATCTAGACACAGGCCCCGTGACTTTCACTGCAGTCACCGCAATACAGACCGATAACGAAACAAGTAATTGAAAACGCTGCTTGCATACTGCGTGTGACTGCGGCCCTGGAACCCAGATTAATGACCCAAGACTTTGCCAAGATTCGTCCCGAGCCGCTGCTCGAACGCAAGGCAGTGCAGGCGCCGCCGAGCTGGTCGATGCTGTTTTCGGGAATTGCCGTGGGCATAGCGATTGGCGTATTTGGCTGCGTTCTTCTTTACCTATCCGGCAGCGTTCCCCCGCTTGCCTCAGCCCCCGCGGTGGCGGACGCAGGCGCCGTCACTCGCAGCGCCATAGAGCAGACCCCGCTGGAGGAACCTGAGCCTGAGCTACAAATGGATTTCTATACCGAGCTCGCCAACTACCGGGTTGAAGTGCCCGAGGGGCGCGTGGAACTCACAGAGCAGCAGCAACTCGCCTTGGAACCCCCTGAGCAGCAGTTCGCGACGGGCTATCTCCTTCAGTCTGGCGCCTTCCAACAGCGCGCGCTTGCCGACTCCGAAGTCGAGCGTCAGCGAGCCATGGGGCTCGAGGTATTTATTACTCAAGAGAGTTTGCCGGGGCGCACCCTGTTTCTTGTGCAATCGGGCCCTTACATGAACAGCAGAGCGCTTGTCGAGGCCGAGCGCACCCTGCGCAGCAACAATCTCTCCAGCCTTCGCCTCGTCGTAGAATAGACGCTGGCCGGCTTGAAGAAAGTCCCCACGCCTAGCTAAATGAAAGCCTTTGCGGCTTGCCCGACGCTCGCCACCTCACCTTACTTCGCCACTTGCAGCGGGCTATGCCTGCGCCGCGCATATTGAATTTGGCGTATCCGCCCCAATACCTCGGATCATAGGCGCCAGATTGGCTCTTGTTTGCACGCGCCCAGCGTCGCCATTTCACTGCGGGAGAAACACTTGGAACAGTACAGAGGAACGACGATCGTCTCCGTTCGTCGCGGGAATAAGGTCGTGGTAGGCGGCGACGGTCAGGTCTCTCAAGGCAACACCGTCATGAAAGGCAATGCCCGCAAGGTGCGCAAGCTCTATAAGGATCAGGTGGTCGCAGGCTTCGCCGGCGGCACGGCGGACGCCTTCACGCTATTCGAACGTTTCGAAGAGCAGCTCGAAAAGCATCACGGTAAGCTGGTACGCGCCGCGGTCGAGCTCGCCAAACTCTGGCGCACGGAGCGCTCGTTGCGCCGCCTCGAGGCCCTCTTAATCGTTGCCGACAAAGACGCCTCGCTTATCATTACCGGCAATGGCGACGTGATCGAGCCTGAAGACTCGATTATGGCTATAGGTTCCGGTGGCACTTTTGCACAGTCTGCAGCGCGGGCCCTGCTGCAGAACACCGAACTCGGCGCCCGTGACATTGTCAGCAAGAGCCTCACCATTGCCGCCGACGTTTGTGTCTACACGAATCACAATCACACCATCGAAGAATTGGAGTTCTAGCTATGACCGCCACCTCATCAGACTCCTCAATCACGGCTCCCGCTGCGACGGCTAAATCACCCAACGCCTTAGGCGCTTCGATCATGACGCCGCGGGAGATCACCTCCGAGCTGGACAAACATATTGTCGGGCAGGCCAGCGCTAAGCGCGCCGTCGCCATCGCACTGCGTAACCGCTGGCGGCGCATGAATCTCGGCGACGATCTGCGCGCCGAGGTCACTCCCAAGAACATTCTTATGATCGGCCCTACCGGTGTCGGCAAGACCGAGATCGCACGCAGGCTTGCCAAACTTGCCCAGGCGCCATTCATCAAAGTTGAAGCGACGAAGTTCACCGAGGTGGGCTACGTGGGCCGCGACGTCGAGTCGATTATCCGCGACCTCGTAGATAGCGCCGTGAAGATGCAGCGCGAAGCTGAAATGAAGAAAGTGCAGACGCTCGCCGCTGACCGTGCGGAGGATCGCGTGCTTGATATTCTCGTACCCCGCGCCGACGGCGAGGAAGCGGCTCAGGACTCCAGTGCGCGCCAGGTGCTCCGCAAGAAACTGCGCCAAGGCGAGCTGGACGACAAAGAAATTGAGATCGCGATTGCCGATACTGTCGTCGGCGTAGACATCATGGCCCCACCGGGTCTCGAGGACATGACCAGCCAGCTTAAGGACATGTTCTCGAACATGCAGAACAAGAAGACTAAAGCTCGCTCACTCCCCATAAAAGTCGCCTTGAAAGCACTGAAGGAAGAAGAGGCGGCAAAGCTAATCAATGACGAAGAGATCAAGGCCAGCGCCGTTGAGCTTGCAGAGCAAACGGGCATTGTTTTCATCGACGAGATCGACAAGGTCAGCAACCGCCATGATCAGGGTGGCGCCGGGGTATCGCGGGAAGGCGTGCAGCGCGACCTTCTTCCTCTAATCGAAGGCTCGACGGTCAGCACGAAGTACGGCAGCGTAAAGACCGACCATATTCTCTTTATAGCCTCCGGCGCCTTTCATCTCAGCAAGCCTTCCGATCTCATTCCCGAGCTGCAAGGGCGCCTGCCGATTCGCGTGGAGCTCGAGGCGCTGACAGCAGAAGACTTCGAGCGCATTCTTACCGAGCCCAATGCCTCGCTTACCGAGCAGTATCAGGCGCTGCTTGCAACAGAGGGTCTGAGTTTAGAGTTTTCTGAGGACGGAATCCGCAGCATCGCCGAGACCGCGTGGCAGGTGAATGAGCGCACCGAGAACATCGGTGCACGTCGGCTACACACGATGATGGAAAGACTATTGGAAGAAACTTCTTTCGCCGCTTCCGACCTTGCCATAAGCGCTGGCAAGGTCCTTGTGGATGGGGACTTTGTCCGTGAGCAACTAGATGAGCTCGCGAAAGACGAAGACCTCAGCCGCTACATCCTCTAGGGCTTACCCGTGACTCCGACTGCGATCAAACTGCATAAGCGCTCTAAGCTGCTGGAAGTCAGCTACGGCGAGTCGCAGAACTTTCAGCTCGAAGCGGAGCTGCTAAGAGTCTACTCCCCCTCTGCCGAGGTGCGCGGCCACGGCCGTGGGCAGGAAGTGCTGCTAACTGGTAAACGCGAGGTTGCGATAACGCAGATTAGCGCGGTGGGCAATTACGCCCTGCGCCTGACCTTCGACGACGGCCATAGCTCCGGACTCTATAGCTGGGAGACGCTCGCCGATCTCGCGCACAATCAGCAGGCACGCTGGGACGATTATCTTGCGCGACTCGCCGCTGCCGGTGCGAGCCGCGAGCCATTGCCAGCCGATACCCAAGTCATTACCATAAAGCCTTAAGATTCAACTCTCCAAACCCCTACCGACTCAGCCACCGAGATCAGAGCAATGAGCGACAAAGACGCCGCCGCGACCACCCATTTTGGGTATGAGACCGTCCCCGTAGCTGAAAAACAGCAGCGAGTAGGACAGGTATTTCGCTCGGTAGCCCAGCGCTACGACGTCATGAACGACCTCATGTCGCTAGGCACGCATCGGCTAATAAAGCGCTTCACTGTCGAGCTAAGCGGGCTGCGCAAAGGCCAAAAAGTGCTCGATCTGGCTGGCGGCACAGGCGATTTCAGCCTGCGCTTCTCACCGATCGTAGGTGCAGAGGGGCAGGTCGTACTCGCGGATATCAACGAGGCGATGCTTGCGGTGGGTCGCGATCGCATTATCGACAAAGGCGCTGCCTTTAATGTCGACGTCGCGCAGGTCAATGCCGAATGCCTTCCCTTCGCTGACAATACCTTCGACTGCATAACCATTGCCTACGGCCTGCGCAACGTGACGAATAAGGAGGCGGCACTGGCGTCGATGCTCCGCGTGCTCAAACCCGGCGGGCGCGTCCTGGTGCTCGAGTTCTCCAAACCGAAGAACGAAATCGTACGCAGGGGATACGACGCTTTCTCCAAACTCTGGCCACTCGCGGGCAAGGTAATCGTAGGCGATGCGGCTAGCTACCAGTATCTTGTCGAGTCGATCCGTATGCATCCCGACCAAGAGACGCTTCTGGGTATGATGCAAGACGCCGGGCTTACCGACTGCAAGTACCACAACTTAATAAACGGCGTGAGTGCAATCCACGTCGGCTTTAAGCCCGCGGACTCGTGACACTGTTCGCCACCTTGGCACTCGCCCCACTCGAGCTCCTTATCGATCGGCTCATTGCCCACGACCCCCACACCGCCGATCGCCTCGCTCGCTTCGACGGCCGTGCGATCGAAGTGCTGGCGCGCCAGCGTTCTGGCGGCACGCTGCCGCTGCTCATTGTCGTTCGCGGCTCCACTCTGAAACTGAATCTAGCCAGCGCCGATGCACTGCATAGGCAGGTCGATGCGAGGATAGAAGGCTCTCTAGGCACACTGCTAGAACTGCTACTCACCCCGGCGGATAGACGCGCGCTGTCGAACCCCGACTTGAACATCAGCGGCGATGCGGAGCTCATCCAGGCGCTCTATCATTTCGCGTCCGATCTCGACCTTAAATGGGAGGACTATCTCGCGCCGTTCCTCGGCGATCTGCTGACCCGCGGGGCAACGCGCGCCAGTGGGGCTGCACGCCAGTGGGGCAGCGACGCGGCGGCGTCGCTCACAGAGACCTTAGACGAATACCTCGTCGAGGAGGCGCGCATCCTGCCAAGCGCCGATGAAATAGACTACTTTAACGACTCGGTTGCAGCACTGAGACTGCGCCTCGATAGGCTTGACGCGCGGTTGCAGCTGCTCGAGAGCGCCGATGCCTAGCTTTCGCGTTGGGGCTGCGAGTGCTATCTTTGCCACCCTTCAAATCGCCGAGAGCGCCTAGCGCAGACGACCGCCGTGTCCTCAATTACCCGCCTGCATAAAATTCTACGAATCGTCGTCGCCTATCGACTCGACGACTTCGTTCCTGCGGGTCGCGGCAAGGTTTTTCTAAGCCTGCTACTTGCGCCCTATTTTTTGCTGAGCCTCTTCTCTCGTCGACCCAAGGGAGACAAAGAGCAGCGGCTCAAGGAAGCCTTCGAAGAGCTGGGTCCGATCTACATCAAATTCGGACAGCTGCTCTCCACACGCCGCGACTTCCTCGACGACGCGCTTGCCGATGAACTGCAGGCACTGCAAGACAAAGTGCCGCCCTTCCCTATGCCCGCGATCGACACGCTGGTTGCGTCTGCGCTCGGCGCTCCGAGTGAAGAATTTTTTAGCCATGTCGATCATGAGCCGATCGCGGCTGCTTCGATCGCTCAGGTTTATGGCGCGACACTGCTTAATGGCGACGAGGTTGTGATTAAACTCGTGCGCCCCGGCATCGAGCGCGTTGTTCAGGCCGACATAAGACTCCTGAAAAGGCTTGCGCGGATAGTCGAGACCGTCTCGACCTTGGGACAGCGTTTGCGACCGATCGAGGTCATTAACGACTACGAAAAAATCATCTTAGACGAGCTTAATCTGCAGAACGAAGCGGCGAACACAACGCAGCTGCGACGCAATTTCGACGGCTCGAGCGAGCTCTATGTGCCCAAAATATACTGGGAGCTTTGCAATAGCAGCATGCTGGTGATGGAGCGTATTGACGGTATTCCAGTTGCCAATATCGAAGAGCTGAACGCGCGCGGCGTCGACCTAAAACATCTCGCCGAGGCCGGTGTGAATATCTTCTTCACCCAGGTGTTTGAACACAATTTCTTTCACGCCGACATGCACCCGGGCAATATTTTCGTCTCTAAAACTGAGGTGCCGCACTACATCGCGATCGACTGCGCGATCATCGGCTCTCTGACCGACGACGATCAGGACTACTTGGCTAAGAATCTGCTCGCTATATTCAAGCAGGACTATCGCCGGGTGGCGGAGCTGCACATCGCCTGCGGCTGGGTTCCGGCGACGACACGAGTGCATGAATTCGAATCCGCGATTCGCAGCGTCTGCGAACCCATTTTCGAGAAGCCGCTAAGCGAGATTAGCTTCGGTCAGATCCTCGTTCAGCTGTTTGCAACCGCGGGGCGCTTCGACATGCAGGTACAGCCCTCGCTCGTGCTGCTGCAGAAGACCTTGCTGAATATAGAGGGCCTTGGAAGGCAGCTCTATCCACAGCTAGACCTTTGGCAAACGGCCCTGCCCTTCCTCGAACGCTGGAACGCGAAGCGGCTGAGCCCGATCACCCTGCTACGCAAGCTCCAAGACAATCTACCAGAGCTGCTCGAGCAGCTACCCAATTTGCCCCAGCTGCTTGCTAGCGCGGGATCGCAGAGCCAGCAGCTGGCCGCTATCAATGAGACGCTAATGAAGCAGCAAGAGATGGACTCACAGCGGCTCGAGCGTGCTCGGCGCTCAGATCGACTGCTTGCTGTTTTAATTGCCGGCGCGGGGCTCGCGAGCGTAATACCCGCCAGCCGAGAGGTGTTAATTTCTTCACCACCCCTTATTGGCATGGGCGCCGCGCTTGTTGTTGCGTTTTTGTGTTTTCGGCGCTGAACGGTGATACTCAATTTATGAGCAGTTTTCTCGATGACATTCGCTTCAACGCCGACGGCCTTGTCCCTGTCGTTACACAAGACGCCAACACCGGTGAGCTCTTGATGGTAGCCTGGGCCAACGCAGAGGCAGTAGCTAAGACCGCCA
>Ga0213863_10003011_pt1 | contig 11739 bp, 4 predicted proteins | sample PICome_8_FD_160128 | JGI IMG/M metagenome (GOLD analysis project Ga0213863, IMG submission 160128) | Coastal seawater microbial communities near Pivers Island, North Carolina, United States - PICO497 | ecosystem: Environmental > Aquatic > Marine > Coastal | place: USA: North Carolina | collected... | reverse complement strand
TTTTGATGTCGACGCGAAAACTGAACCCCACACTCTGCTCATCCTCGTGGTCGCGTTGTTCAACAGCGCAGCAGCAGCCTCAGCAGAAGCAGCAGCAGAAAAGGAAGGATTTGTTGCAGCAGCAGCGCGTCTCAACATGATTTGCCTTCTCTTGATGTTTTTTTTTTTTTGCGGCTCCTTCCTTCTCTGAAAATAATTTAATCGATCGATTGATTTTTGCGTTCGTCGTTTCCAAATTTTCTTTTTTTGTTGTGTTTTTTTTCTCCTTTTTTTGTCTTTTGTCCTACTTTTTTATCTCTCAACACAAAAGCTACCACGCGCAAAGTAAAATTATTCTTAGTACGTAGTATTAATATTCAGTAGAGAGAGTTGTAAAAGAACAACAACAGTAACAGGAGAAGAGAGAGCGTTTTTTGTGGTATTCTTTTAAACAAGTGCTAAACAACGCTGCAACCGCCGAAACTGCTGCCAAAAGTGTGATGATGCTTTGATTTTGCCGCGCGGTTACGTTTTTGAATTTCCTTTTTATTTAGAAGAAGAAGAAGAAGAAGAAGATGACGACGACGACGAGAAATTGGAGACGAGAGGAAGACGACGAAGACAAAAACGACGACGATAACAGGAGCGATTCTGCCGCCGGCGGCGAAAAAGGAGTTGGTGGTTTTGGATTCGGGAAAGGCGTTTCCGCGTTCGTAAGCAAAAGCGAAGATGGAGAAGAAGAAGAAGAAGAACTGCTGCTCGCGAGGAGGAACGCTTCTCCTTCTTCTTCTTCTTCTGCCGCTGCTTTATCCCAATCGTCGCTCTTTTCCGAGGAAGAAGGAGATGAAATCGACGATGGAGGTGGTAACGATGGCGGCGGCGCTCCGGAAACGCCAAACTCGATCGATCCGGAGTGGTTGCGAAGGCAACACTTTTACGCAGCGGCGAGGCATCGAGAGAGAGTTTTGAGCGACGAAGAGAACGAGTATGGAATTACGAACGCGAGGACGAGGACGAATAGGCGCGCGAGACGAGATGCTTTTGGTAACGTTATGGACGATTTCGACGACGATTTCGACGACGACGACGAAGATAGAGCGACGATGAATTCCGAGGACGTGTTTAGTCGAGACAATAATACGAACGACGATTATTACGAAGAAGGCGACTCGATCTTCTCAGAAGATTCAGAATTTTTACGGAACGCGCAAAACGCCGCGGCACATAGGAATCGCGGCGCCGGGTATAACCCGTTTGGTATGAATATGAATTCAAGTGCGAGTACTAGAAACGTCGGGAGGAGTAGTTCAGGAAGAGATTTTAGAAGAAACAATAACAACAATAACAACAAGATTAGGAGCAGTAATAAAGACACAGAAATCGAATCCGACACCGACGACGACGACGAAGATACGACGACGACGCCACTTTTAACGAAGAGTCCGACGAGAAAAGGTCCTCACGCGTCTCCGGGTAGGAAGAAAGCCGATAGCACCAACGCTCATCGTAATCATCAACCTCAAGTCGATACTTTCGTGCCGGTACGGGCGAGAGATGTTTTAGAGCACTCGGCTGATTTTTACGACACTTCGGTAAACTCAGGTCTATCTCCGTTTGAAGTCACTCGCAGGTTACGAAAGTTCGGCCCGAACTCTGTTCCTGGAGAGAAATTCGATTACGGTCAGTTGGTGAAACACGCCCTTCGCGAGTTCAACGCGCCAGCTGGGAGGGTGATTTTCTTTGCTATTTTCTTACAATGCCTACAAGCTATGGATCCAGCGAAAACACTCGATTCTATTATTGATGTTTTAGTCTTGTTCTTGGTTTTCTTTGCAAACTGTTACGTTGGGTGGTCCGAAAGCAGAGACGACGGCGCTTTGATGGCTGGGACGGAAGTCACGACTTCGGCTTTGACGACGACTTCAACAAAAGCAACGACGAAACAATCGCAGAAACAAATTTTAGAAAATATGACTCGGACAAACGCGCCGAGAAACGGACAGTTCCCCGCGTACGCGACAGTAGTTCGAGATAACGGGAAGCAGATGCGCGTGTCGTCGAAATCGCTCGTGCCGGGTGATATTGTCGAATTGCGCGTCGGTCAAATCGTGCCGTGCGATTGCGTCTATCGAGGCTCGGGCGTATTATTCGTCACGCGAAACTCGAATTATCTCATTAATACCGCGTCGTCATCGACGTTATCCTCGTCTTTGTTTGCAAATGGTACGCCGCGCGGAGGTGCGAGTCGTGGTGATGAATTGTCCATGCTCTTTGGCGATGATAACGAAATGGACTCGCTGGATTTAATCGGCGTCTCCGAAGGCGAACCGGTTTTAGGAGGGAGTGTTATTTACGCCGGTTGCGGTGCCGCAATTGTAGGCAGAACCGGTCCTCGAACAGCCATCGCGCGCAAAATGCAGCAGATTATGCAAATAGAAGAACATCGCGCGAACGCCGCTGGTATTTTAGGTTTCTTCTCGATGACTTCAACGAGTCATCAAAATCGCTCGAGAAAATCATCCATGGTTCGCTCGAAATCGTTTGGTGCTCTGTTTGGATCGTCGGCTTCAACGCAACGACGAAGTCATCACCATCGACAGCAAGTACCTACGATGGCGCGTACTACCGTTGCAACACCGCCGAGAGGGTCTGCGTTTGACCGGTCTTTAGATCTCGTGATGACCGGGGTGGCTGTGGCGTCGTTCGCTTCTGCAATTTCACTTTGGCTCTTTTTAGTCGTAGCCGGTAGAGGATTTTGGTTTGCGTGCTCCTTTGCAACCGTATTGTGCGTGTGCGCGTTGCCAATAGCTGTGAGAGTTGTCGTTCACGCGACTGTTGCGTTGGGTATTCGGAGAATGGCGAAAGCGCGCGCGTCTCCTGGGTACAGCCCAGGACTCGACGATTACTATCCCGAGTATTATTTGAATGAGCAAGCAAACAGAGAACATCTGAACATGCAACAACGACAACAGTCGAACAAAGAAGCATCGAGTAGTAGCAATCCGTTGTCATCCTTCGTTGGCTCGACGACGACGAGAACTTTTGGTATCAGCCGATTGAGTGCAATACAAGACGTTGCCGCAATGCAAGCGCTCTTCTGTTCGACGTCGTGCTGCGTGGTCGATCGGTTCGCGACTCGTATTGTCGGAGAACCCATTGTGTTTGCAGATAGTTGTCAACCGAGGGACGTTTTGGTTGCCGCGGCATTGGCATCGCGATGGTGGAAGAATTCATCTTCAGTCATGGAATCAGCAACCCCAACCACAGCGAGATCGAACAACAACAATGTCTTTGAGCAACATCTGGTAGCAGACGACGAAATGAATTTGATATTCGACGATTCCGTCGATCGCGCCATCGCGGAGCGACTAGCGGAAGACGGTTTGAGTTCGCTCTCAGAAACCTACATCCAGAAAACGTACGAACCGTACGATTCCGTAGTCAAACTTTCGAGAGCAACGATTTCCAGAGAAGAAGCCATGGATGGTTCAAACTCTGGTGTGTTCGCTGTAGCCAAAGGATGCTTAGAATCCATAGATAATTTAGTCCGTCGAGAAACTATGATTTCTCGCGCCGGGAACGAAGAACACGCGAAAAAAGTCTTTAAAGCGTTAGACGAGGCTCGAAATCGCGAGAGAATGTTTGAACGACGAGGTTTGCGATGTGTTGCAGTTGCATGCGCATATGACGTGCAAACAACCGCGGAAGTGTTCGAAAATAGCGCGCAGAACCAAGGCAGTATCGTGAACGGATGGGTCTTCTTAGGTATCTTTGCCTTCTCGCGTCACGTCCGTCAAGATTGCAACGCCGGCAGAGACGCGCTGAAAGCTTTAGGCGTGGACGTGAAATTATTCACTTCCGCGTCGGAATCGTTTGCTAAAGTGCGAACGGAACAGTTGCACAATCCAAAACGCGTGCTTTCGTCGACGAGAACTGGTAACGCGGGAGAGGAGTTTGCGTCTTCATCTTTACTCGATAATCAAGATACGGACTCAGAACTCAATAGGTCTGAAAATGCGAGTCAAAAAAATCGACAACAACCACCATCGGTTTCGCCCCGCGTGCAATCGTTCTATACGAACGCGGGTAAACGATACGAAGGTATCGTTCGAAATTGTCGAGAAGTTTTAGAAGGTCGACCACCGCCGGAGCAAGTGACATCTGAACAACAAAGGAGCGATTTCGTTTCCGATGCCGAAAGAGGTATTCGATCGTCCACGATTCATTCTACATCTACGACGACAATAACAACCACATCCATAGTGCCTATCAGTAAAGTCGATTGCTTTTTCGAGTGCAGCAACGCGGAAACGAAAGCGAACATCATTCGCCGGTTCAAGCAAGCGGCGATGCATCAAAACAGTCGCCACAACCAGCGGTTTTTGGGCAGCAGCAGGAAAGTCATCGTTGGCGTTCTCGGAGATCGTTTAGAAGATCTACCCGCCATGCGGGCTTCCGACGCCGCTTTTGCCGCCTCGCAATCGTCCACGGATGCTGCCGTTCGCGTTGCTGATTTTGTCGTGTCGAGACCGTCGCTGGCGCACGTCGCTTCTGCAATCGTCGAAGCGAGAGCTGTTTTTGCACGCGCAAAGACTTACGTTTTGTACCGCATCATCTGCACGTGCCACTTGCTCACCGTGTTTGTCCTGTGCGCCTTCTTAGTGTTTCCGAACGAAACTAACGTGGCGTGGCCGAAAACGTTCACTTTACCAGTCATCGCGTTGGCGTTGTTAGCCTCGGTGAACGATTGCGTCGTCTTGTCAATCGCTTATGATTTTGCGAGACCGTCAGCGTCGCCCGAAGCGTGGCGTTTGCCGTGCATCTTGGCATCTGGACTAGCGATGGGCTTTGTTGCCACATTCACGACGTGCTTTGTAGCGCGCGAAATCTTCTCCAGCTCAAATGCAAACTTTGGTTTACTCGAAGCGTTGGACATCGCGCCGGATACGTACGAGCAAGCCAAGTGCATGATTTTCTTGAAAATGGCATTAACGGATGCATTCTCGGTATTATGCGCGCGCTCGGACGGACCCGATCCGTTTTGGACGTTAGCACCGGGTGGGTTCCTATTCCTGGCCACCATGGCGTCTTCTTTTGCCTCCATTTTGCTCACGAGACATTGGCCGTTTCACGAAATGTCGCCGTGTACGTTTGAGCAAACGTTGTTTTGCATATGCGTTGCTCTGTTGAGTTTTCTCTTGCAAGATGCCGCGAAGACAATCTCTTACAGAGCATTAGTCAGAGCAGAGTGGATGCCTGAACGCAGACGTCTATCGTCCGCGGAAACGAAACGAATTTCCGCGGTTGCGGCGAGAGACATCGATTTAGAACGCAGGGAGGCGTTGCGCAAAGCGATCAAAGCGAAAACGTCGAAGGATAACAACGTGGCCACTGGAGCTACTTTCACCCCGAGAAATGCGCCACCAATCTCACCGTTCCTAAAAAAATCCACCGGCGGCTCTCCTATACGATCTGGTCAGCGCACACCGACGGCAGCGAACGATGCGGCGTACTTCAACAGCGCCCAAAAATTCAACGCGTCGCCGCACAGATCGCCTCGGCGATTAGAGACCACTATGGAAGGAGAAGAGGATGAAGAAGATGAAAGTAGAAAAGACGAAGATGAGCGACTGGAACATCATCATCAACAACAGCGAGGAGAAGGCGAACACGTGAATGCGGACGATGACGACGTAGCGGAGGAATTATCCTCCATCGATGAAGACGAGGACGACCACTTTGGTGCTCGCCCGACGTCTCTCTATGACTCGCCCGCGGAAGAACCGGAGACTGTTTTGCAAAATAAACTTCGGGCGGAAAAAGGTGAATTAACCATCGATACCTTCACACGCTTGACGTTTGGATACCGCACAATATTGAACAAGGAGTTGAAACAACTCTCGCTCTCTATCGATTGGTCTCGAGCCTTTCGCGATTTGCGAAGGGCGAAAGCGGATTCACAAGTTGGCGCTTTGCTGGACGCGCACGCGACGTTGAGATGTTTAGACGCCGATTGTGGCGTTGGAGCGTTTTCGATGATGTTAGCCGAAAAGTTAGCCGCGAAGAAGTTGAAGAAGAAAGGAGGAATGAGTGGTGGGAAGATGATGAACAGCGATGATAACGACGGAGAGGAGGAGTACGAACTTTCGTCTTCGGACTCGGAGAATTTGGAGAGGGAAACGGGTTTGTCGAAGGAGGAGAAGAAGAAAGTCATGACTTCCGACGAGAAAGAAGACGAAGAATCCGCCTTGAACGGTCGCGTGGTGGCCGTTGAATTGTTATCGACCTCTTTGGTTTGCTTAAAACACGCTTTAGAAGAGATTAACGAGAACGACATCGACTCCCCGTTCCGCGCAGTGGCGTTGCATCGCGGCACCTTGGACGTGTTCAAAGTGAAACCGATGTCCTACGACGTCGCGTATAATGCGTTTGGCTTTGAACGCATCCAAAAAGGTACAAGCTTAAGAGCTGCGGCGAGAGCGTTTGCTATGTCTGTAAAAACGAACGGTTTAGGTTTCATCGCCGTGCACGCGGCGAAGAGCGCTGACGCTCAATTTCACGCTTTATATCGAAACGCCTTCGTCGCGTCTTCAACGACGACGATGTTACCTTCATCACCAACAGCTTCGTCTGCATCGATGACTACTGCTGAAGACGTCATTGACGAGCTGCATAGGCTCGGCGTCGCGTACAACGTTACCACAAAGTCCTATCAATTACGAATCGAAAAGATAGGCGAATACAATCGTAGAATTTTGGAGAGTTACTTACACGGCGTCGCGATGGATGATTCGTTAACTTTAGAGGAGATATGTGCGGACGCGAAAGTGGCGCAATTCTTATCCAAGAACGATCGAGGTGATCACTTTTCGTTCACGCAAATCGTAGCGCACGTCACATTGTAATATTATTTTAAGCAAACGTGTTCATTAAAGCGTACAATTCGTTTTTTTATTCGCACTTCCCGATGCATTTCACTTCAATTTTCCCTCCTTGCCCGCTCCCTTCGTACTTCTTGACGAAAGAATCGCACCCCAAACTCATCCTCGTATCCACTCCGGTGTACGGATTCACCCCTTCCGCGGTTTCGCACAAACCTAACACCTGGTACCGATCGATAACTGCCTCGGTAAAATCCGCGTTCTTAATTTTCATCTCGCCCATATCCGACCGAATAAAGTTCGCCCCAACTGCCACCGCGTCTTCAAAGTTCGCGCCTCGCAACAGAACGTAATCGAACAGCACGTTCGAAACGTCCGACCCGTGCACGTCCGCGTTCGGCATTATCGACCTCGTCATCACTGCTCCTCGCATGTCTGACTTTGAGAAATTCGTGTTCCGTAGCTCGGCTTCCACCCAAATCGTCCCTCGTAAATCCAAGTTTGAGAAGTCTTCGTTCGAGTGCTCCGACTTGGAATAAAAATCAACCCCGTCGAGTTGTTTCACCCGTAAATCCGTCACCTCCGATTTTACGCTGTCGTCTAAAAATTCCGCTCGAGCAGAAAAGAAGTCCCCGATTTGGGCTCCAAATCCCATCGAGAACGCCGTGGCTAAGGAGAGAAGGATGGATGTCGTTCTTTTTGTTCTTCTTCTTCTTGAATCGTCGTCGTCGTACGACGTGCTCGGCGTTCTTTCATCATCATCATCATCATAATTTCTGAGTGACGACGATGATGATGATGATGATGAACGAAAGACTACTCCTTTTCTCATCTCAAAACGACGACGTAAACGAGCATCAGCGACAGTCAATCTTCTCGCGGTACTTTTAACAGATGTGCCAAAACGCGCCGTCGTCGTCGCGGTAGGAGCGGTAAGAGTCGTCGTCGTCATCATCAGCGCAGCAAAGTAATTATTTTAGAGTAGTTGAGATACGATTTTATTATGAAGCAAAACGTAGGTAAAAGCAGCAGAGTCGATCGACGATAGAGTACAACCGGACTACTCTACTACGAATACTATTAAAACGACTAAAACTAAAACTCATCCAAAACTCATCACGCGATGGTAATCGAGTTCACCATGACCCCTTTCTTCGGGCAATCGTTTGGGTGCGTCTCCACCGCGGATATTTTCATCACGACGTTCATACCTTCGGTGACTTTACCGAACACCGGGTGCGCGGACGGCGACGATTTGTCGAACCAATCGCGGAAGTCGTTGTGGACGGTGTTGATGAAAAATTGACTCCCGCCGGAGTTTTTGGCGCCGGTATTTGCCATCGACAAAGTCCCGGGCTCGTTCGAGATCTTCGCCGTCAGTTCGTCCGGAATGCAGCCTTCTCTCGCGTCTCGCGTTATTTCTTCCTTCGTGGCGAGATTTGTAAACTTTGAGTTTGGCGGCGGCCCTCCCATTCCTGCGTTCGCGGCGCCGTTCTTTTTCGAGTTCGGGCACCCAAACTGTAACATGAATCCGTCGATGACTCTGTGAAAGTGCAGTCCGTTGTAAAAACCGGTGTTTGCTAAATCGATGAAATTCGACGCGGTTAATGGCATTTGGTCTACGAACAGTTCGGCTGAGAAAGACCCTTCCGTGGTATCGAAAGTGGCGATTGGGTTCGTGGTCGATGATGCCATCGCTTGTATTCGTCTGTTGCTGGCGCTTCTGCGTGTTCTGAGAGAAGAAGAAGAGACGACGTTTTTGATCACCCGAAACAGGAGTGATGACGTTGAGGACATTTTGTCGCGAACGAGACCAAACGAAAAAATGATCAAATTTGAGGTTTTTGCTCTCTTGGTCTTCTTCTCTCTTGTTGTTTTTTGCAATATTAAGGAGGGACAATGTATATAACACGTGGTATCATTATGCATTAAAAAGCAGCTATTAATAATAAATCATCACACCGCGTACGAACCGCGTGTGAACTTTGAAGTTTGTATTAATTAATATGTTTGGAATTCTTTTGCTTACTTTTCTTACGGAAATCTACCTCGCGAACGTCTTTTTCTATGGTGCTGCCCCCGGCCCCGGCGAATCCGTTTCCACCGGTCCAAGAGTACCCGGACGAACGCAACGGATTTTTCATCAAATACTCGTTCGTGAATTCCTCTTCGTATTTCTTCTTTTTCTTCTTACCTTTGACTTTTGGCGCGAACTCTCCGACGCCGTTCGCTTCGTCTTCCGCTTGTTGCATACCTTCGGAGATCCAGTCGCGGTTGTCGACAGTTTCTAAAGAAGGCAAGTCTTTGTTCAAAAAGTTATCTAATCGATTTAAAACCGCAGATTCGACGTTTTGTTGGACTCGCATTTGACCGCCATGGCCGTCGGAGCCGAACAAGTGCGCGTGACGAATCTTGGCTTTGTTTTTCGGTCCCGTCCACGTGTGGTCTTTGTAAGACTCCAAGTGCGCGGTGTGCCCCGAGCATACCGGCGCGGCTTGTCTAAACGTCGAGGAGGTGAAACAGTTGCATTTGGCGTCGCACACTGTCGCGCCTTCGCTAAACGCGACGTCGATGTACGGGTCGTTGTGATGCAACGCCATAACTAAATAGGTCATGTCGTCTTTAATCGAATCTAAGTGCTCGTTGTATCGAACGCCGTCAATGCGCATCAAAAACGGACGACCCGACGAGGACGTTTCATCGCGCGGTTTGCCGACAATGAACACTTGAAACGGTAATCCTTTAAACGCTTCCGAGGCTTCTTTCAACTTTTTCGCGCGGAAGAAGACGATGCGAGGGGTGGAGACTGGGCCGCCGATGCGTCCTCCGTGGTTCAACGTCTTTTGGAAACCTTTGATAACTTCATCCACGTGCTCTTCGCCCATGTGTAAAACGATCGTTTTCTCCTCGTGCTTCGTGTTTGCAATCAACGAGTCGCCGGTAATCATCGGGACGGACATCGTTCTGCGGTTCGTCAATCCTTTTCTCGCGTCGTCTTTTGACTTTGAAAGTTCAATTTCGTGCATGCCGTTTTTGTTTCCGATGACTTCTTGCTTGACTCGAACATCGCCGGCACCGGCTTCCTTCGCTTCATGTTCCGTCATTTCAACCACTCGTTCAAAAGATTTCGGCTCACCCTCGTAAATTTCTGTCACCGCGGGCATTTGTAACGTTTTGAACGATCTAGCGATGAGTAAACCAAACGCCGCTTGTTTTTGTCCAATTACGATGGCTTTATACGGTTTCGGTCCAACCATGGCGTTCGGTTCCGCTTGGTTGATGGTCGCTTGATTCGGTGCATTTTGCTCTTTTCCCTCTTTTCCTTTCTTCTTCAAAAGCATTCTGCGGTTGATCGTCGTTTCCTCCTCGGATTCTTCTTGAGATTCTCCTCCTTCTTGTTCTTCTTGTTCAGCCGCTTCTTCGGCTTTTTCCATCATCTCCATGGCGAGCAAATCCGAGTCCGAGGCTCGCGAACTCGGCACTTTCTTATCCGCTTTCTTCCAAAATTGCCATTTCTTTTTCATCTGTGTCTCCTCCTTCTCTTTTTCGTACGCTAATTGCTCCTCCGCTGCGGCAATTTGCTCCTCCGCAGACAGTTCTTGTTGTTGTTCTTCCTCTTCTCCTCCTCCTTCTTCGGCTACCTCTTCTTCTGCTTCCTCAACTATCTCCTCCGGCGGTCCCATCGGCGGCGGAGGCGATTGCGCAATCGCTGCTTCCAACACGTGCTCTTCCGTATCTCTCTGATCGTCGTCCACTTTACCTTCGGAATAGCTCGCCGCGGTTTCCGCCTCGGCTCGAATTTTCAACGCCTCCGCCGCTTTCTTATCCGAAATCCGTTTATGTTCAATGTACGAGAACCCTTCCATGTAACTCGCCAAAGCGATAAACTCCAACTTCACTCTTCCTGGCTTTTCCGATTTATCCGCCGGATTGATCAACTTTGCATCCGCGTCGAAATCGCACCTGTTTTTGAAAAAGTATTGCAAACTCGCTTGCTGTTCGAAATACGCGCACGTATCGCTCGCTCTGTTCGCGTGCGGCACGTCGGACTGTTCGTCTTCCATTTCGTTCGATTCCCGCGCGGATCTTATTTCCTCCATCGCTTGCTCTTCTTCCGTCGGTGCGTTCACTCTGGACGAGATTTCCTCCGTCGACGCTTCCGGGTCTAACTCGTTCGCGTTTTCGTCTTGCGCCGATAACGTCTCTTTTTCTGCCATCAAAGCCGTGACTTCCTCCACGGATTTCCCGTAGTTTGAGTTTGAGACTAAAACCACGGACAAGAAAAATACGGCCGGTACGAGGACCGCGCCGAGCCAGTGTTTCGTCGTCCACGACTGATTATTTTTCATTCCTCCTTTTTGAGAGGAGGAGTCGTCGTTGTTGTTACTTTGTGATGATGATGATGATGATGTTAAATGATTAGTCGTCTGATGATGATGATGGTGCTGAGAAGACGACGCCGCTAACTTTGCCGCAACTCCCCCGGAAGAAGAAGAAGAAGCAGCAGCAGCAGATTTCGTAGAAGGTGCTTGCGGTTTTCCAGTCACCAACTGATGATCTGATCGCTGTCTAAACCCCGCGCCGCCGTTGTTCCGTTTCATCTTCTTTGTAGTCTTTGATGAATGAATTCTTCTTCTTCTTTGACGAATTCTTCTTCTTCTTTTGTGTTGTTTGTGTGCGGCTCTCCTCGTCGTTTTTTACTTTTTTGCCATGCAGAAAGCTCGAAAATTTTTTGGTGAAAAGCAAAAAAAGGACGAATTTTTCTCTTTTTCTCTTCTTTTCTCTTTTTTTTTTTCTCTCTCTTGCTTTCTTTTCTCTCTCGTTTGGACAAAACAAAAACTTCACTCTCACAAAAGCTTTTCTTCCGTTTTACGACGCG
>Ga0213863_10003010_pt1 | contig 11739 bp, 7 predicted proteins | sample PICome_8_FD_160128 | JGI IMG/M metagenome (GOLD analysis project Ga0213863, IMG submission 160128) | Coastal seawater microbial communities near Pivers Island, North Carolina, United States - PICO497 | ecosystem: Environmental > Aquatic > Marine > Coastal | place: USA: North Carolina | collected... | reverse complement strand
CCGCGTACAATGCTTCATGCGCGGCCATGGCCATTTCGGCGGGGATATAAAGCTCAAAGCCCAGCTGCCCTGTGTAGCTCAGCCGCCCGACAAACCCGCGCGCCAATCCGACCTCAATCGGGGCAAAGCCAAAAGGTTTCAGTGCTGGCAAGGGCGCTGCACTCGCCTTTTGTAAAATCTCCTGCGCTTTTGCTCCTGCCAACCCAATGATCGCCCATCCGCTGGTGACATCCGTAACCTCAACCTGCATCGTACCCTTTTCGCGGCGCATGTGCATCAGGTCGCGCACCACTTCGCCCGCACCCGTGATCATCAAATAGGTCTGAGGCCCGTGCCGCTGCACCGTCACGTCCGATTCAATACCACCGCGTGCATTTAGGATCTGGGAATAGACGATCCGCCCCGCAGGGACGTCCATCTGAGCCGTGCAAATGCGGTTGAGAAAAACGCATGCATCTGGGCCCTGCACCATGATCTTACCAAAGGCAGATTGGTCAATGATCGCCGCCCCTGTTCGACAGGCAGCCACTTCCGCCCCGACTTGATCGCGCCATGCAGGCACGCCAAAACTCAGCGGCAGATGCGCAGCTTCACCACCGAAATGCACCGCACGTTCCCATCCAGCCATTCCAGCAAATCGCGCGCCTGCATCCTTGAGCGCGGCATGGATCGGCGTGCGGCGTTGCCCCCGTGCCGTGTCCATCGCAAGGCCGGGATAGGAGATATCATAATGCCGCCCCAGCACTTCGGGGATACGCGCCTCTAATGCACCCAGCACGTTCATTTCAGGGCCAAAACGCCGGATATCCGCCTCGTTCAGCTCCATCGTCGGATGGCCCGCAATCATCCATTCGGCCAGCGCCTTGCCCGCGCCACCAGCAAGCGCGATGCCGCTAGAATTCATGCCACCGAGCACGAACAACCCCGGGACGTCTGGGCTTTCGCCCACGATGAATTGGCTGTCGAGCGTGAAACTTTCAGGCCCGTTCAGCAGCATCCGAACCTCTGCATTTTCCAAAGCGGGAATGCGCCGTAGCGCGTTTTCCATCATCGGCATGAAGTGATCCCAATCTTCACCCAGCAGATCAAAGCTGAAATCAGCAGGGAGGCGCGACAGCGGCAGACCCTTGGCGTTTGGCTCGAACGAGCCGACCAGCAGCCCTTCGACATCGTCGCGCGCATAAAGAAACGCGTCCTGATCGTTCAGTGTTGGCAGATGCACACCTTTGCCAAGCGCCTGAACCTCGGCCAGCGGCTTGGTCAGGATGTAGAAATGTTCACAGGCATAAAGCGGCATATGCGCGCCTGCCATCTCCGCCACTTCGCGTGACCAAAGCCCGCAGGCAATGACGACCTCATCAGCCTCGATCACATGATCACCTACCTCGACGGCGCTGACCCGGCCACCTGTTTTGCGCAGACCCGTCACACGGGTGTCTTCAAAAATCGACACGCCCCGCGCCTTCGCCCCTTTGGACAATGCCAGCGCCACATCCGACGGATTTACCCGCCCATCTGCAGGTGACCAAACCGCACCAATCACATCGTCCGTGCGGATCAATGGCCACAATTCGCCTGTGCGTTTGGCATCAATCACTTCGGCCTCAAGCCCGAAGGCACGCCCCAGACTGACCTGCCGTTTGAGCGTGGTCAGGCGGTCCTCATGCGTAGCAATGGACAAGCTGCCGGTCTGGATAAAGCCGGTTTGCTGACCAGTTTCGGTCTCCAGCTCCTTATAAAGATCAATGGAATAGTTGATCAGCTTCGTCAGCGTCGCCGACGGGCGCAAGCGCCGCACCAGCCCCGCTGCATGCCAAGTGGTTCCGCTTGTCAGTTTTGAGCGTTCCAACACGACGATGTCTTTGCGCCCTTCGCGCGCCAGATGATAGGCGATGGAACAGCCGACAACACCGCCCCCGATGATGACTGTGCGGGCATGGGTTGGCAGGGCACTCATGCGGCGATCACCCCGTCTTTGACCAAAGCGGCAAAGGTGGCGCCAAAGGCCCCCAATGCCTCGTCGATTAGCGCGGGGGTATGTGCGGCAGAGGTGACACAGGATGTGTGCGACATCAGATCAACACCTCGCTCAAGCAAGCCGCCGCGCAGCCCGTTTACCAACGCGGGCTGAACCGACCTGATCTGTGCAGGCGTAAGCCCGTCCATCGACGCAGGTCCAAAATACATGTGGCAGGTCGAGCTTTCGCCGTAGACCGTTCCCGCGATCCCATGCGCTGCCATGAGCGCCGCAATCCCGTCACGCAGCAAAGCCGCCATCGCATCGGCGTGGCGTTGGGGTGTGCCCGTCGAGAGGTGTTTCATCGCCGCATTTGCACCCGCCGCGATCAGAGGCGATGCGTTGAACGTGCCTTTGTGGCTGACGGGCGGCGACAGCCCGTCACGGGCTTCTGCGTTGTTCATCAGCTCCATAATCTCGGCCTTGCCACAAACAGCCCCGCCAGGCAGCCCGCCCGTCACGATCTTGGCCAGTGTTGTTAGATCGGGCACAATCCCGTCCCGCGCCTGACGCCCGCCTGTTGACCAACGAAATCCGGTGATAATCTCGTCAAAGATCAGCACGGCCCCAGCCTTGCGGGCTACATCATGCATGGCTTGCAAAGTGTCCGTGGCCAAAGGGACTGAGCCATAATTTGCACCCGATGCCTCGATGATCACCGTGCCGATATCAGAGTCTTGCAGTGCATTTTCCATCGCTTGCGGATTCGCCGCACAGACTGTGATCAGATCACTGATCGCCAGCGGTACCCCAAGCGAGGTCGCATTCTCACTCCCCGGTTTGGCCCCCTTAAGCGCATGATCATGCCAGCCGTGATAGTGGCCGTCGATGCGCAATACGCCTGATTTGCCGCTGAACGCGCGGCCCAGCCGTATCGCCAGCATCGTGGCCTCGGACCCTGATGCACAAAACCGTGTGCGCTCGGCACTTGGCAGCAATTGGTTGACCCATTCCGCCCATTCGATTTCTCCGAGATGACAATCCGCGCTGAAAATTGCGGTTGTCGCGGCGCGTTGCACGGCCTCCACCACATCGGGGTGGCTGTGCCCCAGCATTTGACTGGCACTGCCCATTTTGAAATCAATATAGCGGCGTCCCTCTACATCCCATTTTTCTGCACCCTGAGCGCGTTCGATGAAAATCGGATGTGGCGCGCGGTAACGCAATTCGTGACTGACACCGCCCGGCAGTGCGGCGCGTGCGCGTAGGGATAGGTCTTGGTTTTGGGTCATGTTGACTTTCCCATAACTTCGCGCGGCAGCTTGATATCGAATGCAGCCCGCAAGGCGATATCTGTTGCTTCATTCAAACGGGTTGGGAAATGTTCGGCGATCAATTGTCGGGCAACGTCACGCGCCCGATCCCCGACGGTATTGGAGCCATCGCTTTCCCAATCGCGCGGTGTGCGGCGATCCCCGATGTGAGGATAGAAGTAATCCGACTTCATCCGCTCGAAGGTATGCGCCTGACCTAAATAATGCCCCTCGCCCCGACACACCGTCGCAATAACATCTGCCGCGATATTTTCTGGCGTTACCTCGACCCCGCGCAGGGTGCGCAGGATGTTGCCCAGCATGTCGTTGTCGACCACATAGGCCTCAAGCGAGACGCCCAAAAGACTGGCCTGCATCCCGCAGGATTGCGTAATCAGGTTGGATCCGGCATGCGCGGCCATAGTGACCGCGAGACATTTTTCCGACCCGAATTGTGCATCCAGCGTTTTGGCATCGGTGATCCCCGCGATAGACGAGGTTGGCAAATCATAGTGCCGCCCCATCTGGGCCGCCGCCGCCATCAGGATCGCCTGTTCACCGCCGCCCCCGCACATGGAACCGGTTCGAAGGTCTGCAACCAAAGGCTTGGGCGCAAATATTGCCCTCACCTCGGGATCAATAAGCCGCGCAAAGACAAGACCTGCCAGCGTCTCTGCCACAGCCTGAACGAGCGATCCCGCAATTGTCGCGGGGCTGGTCGCGCCCGCTTGCCCCGCCGATATAAGTTGGACTGGGAACCCAGCCAAAATAGCAGCTTCCAGTGTTTCGCAGGCTTCTTCGGCAAAACGCATAGGCGGGACCACATGGCAGACCATGACCGTCAGGAAAGGACGCGCGCGGAAAGCTGCTTCGCTGCCGGCAAGTTGATAACAAAGGGCAGCCAGCTTTTGCACAGTATCTGGCTCGGTCACGCTGACCGACACATGCTTGGACGTACCCATCAAGCAGGCATAGGCCGTGTTAACATCCATCAAAGCGTTATCTTCGATATCCCGCGCCACGATCGAGCGGCTGAAATGATGGATGTTTTCCATCGCATCGCATATGCGGGCGGCGTCATATAGGTCCTTCAACGAACCATCACGGTAATGTCCGTCATCGAGATCAAAGACCCCCGGCGCGCCACCGCCCGAGGACATATGAACCCGAGCGCCAGACAAATCGAGATCGTGGGCAGGATCCTGACCACATAAAACAATATCACGCCGTGCTTCGGCGATAGTCTTGAGAACCAGATTGCGTGGGAAAATCAGACGTTTGTCTTCGGTGTAATGCCCACCGTTGGCCACGACGCGCTCGACCATGGAAGGGATCGCCTGACTGAGGCCAAGCGTTTCCAACAGGTGTAAAACGGCTTCTTCCACTGCGGCAACTTCGGCCTCTGCAAGTGGCTTGAATCGACCACCCTTAACGCCGGGCCAAACTGGAGCACCCGCAGATGTATTGGTGTCGCCTTGCCGTTGCTTGCGCCCGCGACGCGCCCGAACTGTCTGTGACACCTTCAGATTCCTCATCCTATTTTCCTCATGTTAAAACTAGAAGTTCGTCCTTTACAAACACAAATAACTCCTCAATTAATGAGTAGAACTCATCTGAGGATCAGAATGCTTCCGTCCCTGAAAGCCCTCCGCGCCTTTGATCAGGCCGTACGCAGCGGTAGTTTCAAAGCCGCCGCCCAAGCCTTGAATGTCTCGCCCACTGCAATCAGCCATCATATTCGCACCCTAGAGCAGGATCTTGGCGTCGCGCTTTTCGAGCGTGATGGTCGAAATGTGATACTGACGCCTCAGGGACAGGAATTGAGTGCAGATGTAGCTCAGTCGTTCGCACAATTGGCACAAGCAGTGGAGCGGACCCGTCGAAAACCCCGTGGGCAGGCCATACGAATCGCGGCGGGACCCTTCTTTGCCGCGCGCTGGCTGATGCCGCGGCTGGCGACATTCTGGGTAGAGCATCCACAGATTTCACTTGAAGTGGTGCCCATCCCACAACGGCTTGCCGGACGCGATATCGATGCAGATATCGTGATCTCATGGGACGACATCACGGCAGTAAATTCGCAGCCGCTTTTGACCCTAACGCCATTCGCCATTGCCAGTCCTGCATTTATCAAACGTTTCGGTCGCCCCAATCATCCGGTAGATCTCGTCAATATGCCGCTGATACATCAGCGCGATACCTCAAGTTGGACCGATTGGTTTGCGGCCATGGATGTGGCCTGCGTCAAACCGCTCAAAGGGCCCATCTTTGAGGATGCCAACGCTGTTATGCGAGGGGCTATAGAAGGTCAGGGTGTAACACTAGGGTGGATGCCTTTGATCGAGCACGAGATTGAAACCGGACGGGTCACCCAGCTTTTCGATCAGTCGGTTGCATGGAAAAAGCAGTATTATGTCAATGTGGCGTCGCGCGGCATGCGAAATAGCGCCGCGCAATCGGTTGTGGAATGGCTGCATAAAGAAGCCAGACAAGGCTGATGCTTGCACAACTGCTTTTAAACGAGCAGGTCGATTTGCAACGAAAAATGAGAAACCACAAGGCACGCCGTCCGCGACTGAATTGTTACACCGTCGCACAGAGAACGGGTGGGTTGAGATTGACCAAATTGGCCACTTTGAATGGCCGCTCTGGTGAAATGCGCTGCACTGCCATAAGTTTATAGTTGCACTAACCAGAGAATGCTGCGTCAGCAAAGTTTGAAAATCCAAGGTCAGGTTTGTCCGCGTAGTAGCCGTTAGATTATCACGCGGCGAATGGCAGCTGAGAGCCCATACTGTGAGAGCGTTTTTTCCGCTGCGGGCGCTTTTAGCACCGAAGTTTCTGCATATGCCCGATTTTGTGCGCCAGGCCATAGGCAGAAACCGGCCATTCAAGCACATTGCGGCTAATAATTCGTGCTTACAAAACAACTTACTGACTTAGCGGGTATTTCCATTAGCCACGCATGATGCCGTTTGTGGGATCATATGGACCTGCGCCGATCACAGTTGTGGGCACCGGTTTACCGATCACATCAACGGTCATTTTAGTGCCTATTTCGGCATGCTCTGGGCTCACAAACCCATATGCTAGGTTCATTCCCAAACGGTGTCCCCAATCACCCGATGTAATGGTACCGGTCACGCGGCCCCCCACTTTCACGGAAGCGCCGCCCTGAGCAGGCGCGTGGGTACAATCAATATGCAGTGACGCCAATTTTTTTCGGGGGCCTGTTGCAACACGTTTTGATAGTGCAGCCTTGCCGATAAAGTCGGGTTTATTCATTTTGACGAAACGCTCAAGACCTGTTTCGAAGGGATCAAATTCTGTCAGCAAGTCAGACTTCCAATGCAAGAAACCCTTCTCTAGCCGCATTGAGTCAACAGCGCGCGCACCAAATATTTTAAGACCTTGCGCGTCACCTGCTGTGCGCAATGCAGTATATGCTGCGTAAAGTGCGTGATTGGGCACATGGATTTCATACGCCAATTCACCTGAAAAGCTGACGCCAAGTACGGTTGCAGGCGCAAAACCGATGAAACATTCCCGAACGGTTAGCCAAGGAAATGCGTCGCGTGACCAATCGCCCCGCGAACAAGCGGATAAAACGTCGCGGGCTTTGGGACCAGCCAACACCAGAATAGTTTGATCATTGGTTAGGCTTTTAACCTGAACGTCGAGTGCGGGATCAAGATGCCCGCATAGCCAATCCATATCGTGATATTCTGCCGCCGCTGCAGACCCGTACCAGACGCGATCCGGTCCTCGGTCAGATGCGGGGATATTGGCGATTGTCGCCTCGCCTTTGACCATGCCGTGACGGTTCAACAGGTAACCAAGCCCGACGCGCGCCGCCTTTTTAGTGACGTTGCCGCAAAACATGCGATCCAAAAACGCATGACGATCTGCGCCTGTAATTTCAAATCGATTAAAGCCGTTCACTTCGCAAAGGCCAACGTTTTCCTGCACGTTTTTGACTTCGCCAGCGATGACGTTAAAGGCTTCGTCGAAGTGAAAGCCAAGGGTGGGCTGAAAATCAGAGGATGGTTTGATGTAATCAACCCGTTCCCAGCCATTCACGATGGTAAATTCTGCGCCTTCGGCGGCCAAGACAGGTGTTAAAGATGTGGTTTTTGCGCCGCGACCTGCCGAGCGGTGTTCATGGGGAAAGTGGAACCGGAATTCGTTTTGGTAGTCCTCGATCGCTTTGAGCGCGGTCAGTTCTACATTGGCGTGGCCAGTAAAACGGCGTGGGTCGATGCACCAAGTGTCATACTGTGCCTCGCCGTGCACAATCTGCTGAGCCAACAGCCAGCCGTGACCGCCGCCTTCGCCCAATCCGGCGCGCAGACCGATGATGCAATAAGCGTTGCGCTTGCCTGGAATGGGGCCGACCAAAGGCGCTCCGTCGATGGTATATGTGATCGGACCATTGACGATGTTCTTGATACCGACTTCGGACAAGACAGGCATACGTTTAAAAACGCCCTCTAATACGTCCATCACACGGTCCAGATCGTTCGGGCACAACGCATTAACAAAATTAGGGTCAATGCCGTCCATACCCCAGGTTTTGCAAGCTTGTTCGTAAAAGCCAATAAGCAGGCCGCCTTTTTCCTGACGGCTGTAGAAGTCACTTATAGGACAGCGCAGCAGTGGCATCCGGTGGCCAGCATCTGCGATTGCAGGAATATCCTCGGTCACGAAATACTGATGTTCCATCGATGCGACGGGGTGATGAACACCCATCATCGCCCCAACCTCATTAACGCGGTAGCCGCCCGCATTCACGACGATATCGCAATCAATGTCGCCGCACTCGGTATGTACGGTCCATGTATCATCTTTGTGCTGGGTCAAGTCAGTGACGGGCGTGTTTCGGTACACCTCGGCACCGGCTTTGCGAGCCCGGCGGGCAAGCGCCTGACACAAAGAGGCAGGATCAATATCGCCATCGTTGCCATCCCAAAGACCACCCATCAGGTTGTCGGTTGAAATCAGCGGGTGGCGGCGTGCACATTCGGCTGCGTCGAGCACTTCAAATTCAACATCCATGCCCTGCGCCATGGATGCAAAATGCGCATAGCCATCCATCTGTGCGCGGGTATTGGCAAGACGGATGCCACCATCGCCGTGACGATAGCTGACAGGATAATCTGCATCATCACGCAGTTCTTTATATAAATTAATCGAATGTGTCTTCAGCCCCACCATCGTCTGGTTCATACCAAAGTTCGTCACCTGCGCTGCGGAATGCCACGTTGTGCCAGATGTCAGTTCGTTGCGTTCGATCAAGACAACATCCGACCAACCTTCTTGCGTCAGGTGATACAGCGTCGAACAGCCAGCAATCCCGCCCCCGATAACAACAACTTTGGTGCGTGATTTCATATGAGCTCTCCCAATAAAAATTTTTATTCAAGTGTGTTGTTGTACGTGTTGTGGTCAACAAAACTTATATTAATTCGAAATTTTCAAAATGTACTTTTATATATTTAGAAAATTTAGGGCGCTATATCGGCGCCTTAAGTGAATCTCTGTATATTGCTGTGATGTAATTATAAGCAGGAAGGCCGCCCCTATGACGGATATATCAAAAATGACTTCCGGACGCAGCGGTGGGCGGGCACAACGTCTGAAAAAGCGCGCGGCAAAACCTAATATTAATCCCTGTCCACCTGGTCAGTTTGGAGGAATGTATAAACCCCTATCGCAACCAGATCTTGAGAACATTTTTGACACGGCGCTGCGGCTTTTATCGGAACTTGGCATGGGTGAAATCCCCAATAGGCTGCGACAGGACCTTCTGACCGCTGGCGCACAAGACAGCGAAGCAGGACGAGTCGTTTTTCCCAGATCCTTGACTGAAGATGCAATAGCCAAAGCTGCCAAAACATTTGTTCTGCATGGGCGTGACGAAACCCGTTCTATCGAAGTGGGGGGAAGCAAAGTTTATTTTGGAACTGGGGGTGCTGCCGTTCAAACGCTTGATTTGGACAGCGGGACATACCGCCCATCGACGCTTGCTGATCTGCATAATTTCACGCGCCTTCAGGATACTTTGGCCAATGTAAGCTGGTATACGAGGTGCTGCGTTGCGACCGACGTGCCGAGCAACTTTGATCTCGACGTCAACACGGCTTACGCCCTGCTCCTAAACACGACGAAACCAACAGCCACCTCGTTTACATTGGCCGAATATGTAGCGCCCATCGTCAAAATGCTAGACATCGCTGCCGGTGGCAAAGGTGCGTTTTCTAAACGTCCTTTTATGAAAGCGCACATAAGCCCCGTCATTTCCCCAATGCGCTACGGCGAGGATGCCGTAGACGTTGTTTATGAATGCATCAAACATAATATTCCAATGTCTTGTATTACGGCCGCTCAAGCCGGTGCAACCGCGCCCGCAACGATGGCCGGATTTCTTGCACAATCCTTGGCAGAAACACTCGCTAGTTTAATCATGATTCACGCCATTAAGCCGGGATACCCGATGGTGTTTTCTAACTGGCCATTGGTTGTCGACCTACGCACGGGGGCGTTCGCCGGTGGAAGTGGCGAAAGTGCATTGCTCAACGCAGCGTCTGCACAGCTTTCAAACTGGATTGGGCTTCCATCGGGTGTGGCCTGTTCAATGACCGACGCCAAAGCGATTGACGCGCAATACGGTGCGGAAAAGGGGCTAACATCACTTGCCGCTGCCCTCGCTGGTGGCAACCTTATCTATGAAAGCTCAGGCATGACTGCATCGCTGTTAGGCGCTAGCTTTGAAGCGTTTGTACTAGACGACGAGATGCATTCAAACACCTACCGTATCTTGCGAGGCATCGAAGTGAGCGAGGAAAACTTAGGCTTTGATGCGATTAACGAAGCCGTTTTGGGGCCAGGGCATTTTCTAGGCGGAGCGCATACAATTTCCGCGATGGAACGGGATTATTTCTATCCATCGCTCGCGGACCGGATTGAACCACAAAGCTGGGCCGAGAACGGAGCGAAGAGTGCTTGGGCCGTCGCCACCGAACGGGTACGAGGTATCCTCGCAACGCACCATCCTGAATATCTCTCTTCAGATCAAGACGCCATGATCCGCAGTCAGTTCAAGATTCTCTGACGCTATTTTAGGAATTTGCCTTTAAAGGCAACAGGCACAGCTCATCTCTTAGCCACGGCATCGCCTCGGTCGCAGGATTGATTAGACGCATTTCGATGAGATTTCGCATCGCCGCATTGATGGTTCCGACAATTTCGTCAGCGCATTCTTCGCGCGCGAATAGCGACAGATGACGCGCAAAGCCCTTTGCAGGAAACGCGTGCAGTTGGACTTGTTTGTGAAACCTTCGGGCTCGAAAGTAGCAGGCTGGTGTCGTCACTGCCCAACCTGCACCAGCCGCAATCATCGCCATCATTGTTTGGTTACTTTCAATTTCAAATCTGACGGGAATCTCAATGTTCAAGCGTCGCAACTGCGCTGCGATCTGCTTTCTGATCTGTTGATCTTTTGCGTAGTGTAGCATTGTCAGCTCCGCCGATCCCGCCAGAAAACTTTCTGGGCGGATTGTTGAATTTGCAGGCACAGCCAATACAAAGGGATCGCGAAGCATGGGAAATTCTTTTAACTGGTCAGTATTATTGTTGGGACTACTCGCGATGCCGATGTCTAAGGAGTGACCCTGCAACATGTCCAATATTTCGCTGCTCGACCGCATATAGTGGGCAAAGTCACATTTGGGCATGCCATTCGCCAATAGCACCGCCAATTCTGGTCCAATATCACTATCGAAGTCTTCAATAAGGCCAAATTTTAGATGGCGAGCTTCGGTCATATTACCAAGAGTTACTTCAGTCTGTGCCATTCGGATTAGCTTTAACGCTTCATCGATATTTTTAAAAAACACAGCGCCCACTGGTGTGAGTAGCATCGGTCGTCGCGCATGGTTCAGAAGGGTGACCCCCAGTTGTGCTTCAAGACTTCGCAAATGATGAGAGACGGTGCTAATCGATAATCCGGCTTCGCGCGCAGCAGCTTGAACTGATCCATGGCAAGCCACTAAGTGGAAAACCTCAAGCCACTTCAGGCTTATGTGCGACATGTTCATGGCTTTCTCTTCATTCGTGTTGGCATCCTCAACAATGATTTCCCGTATAGCAAGCCCTTCAATATACAGTTCAAAAAACACGGCAGGGTTAAAAAGTAAACGCACCGCAATTGGAAATTACTTTACCAAGCGAAAAGGCTGTCTGATCTAAGTCGATGAATGGCAACAACGTTTGCGTATCGTCTGTTGCGACAGTAATCAGCAAAAGGTCAGTTTGAGATCGACAACGATCAAGGAATCTGAATGGCCGTTTTAGCGACTTAAACTGCATCGCAGCATAAACATGCTGCAACCGCAAACAGATGCTGCGTCAACGAAGCATAAAAACTGAACGGCAGCTTTGTCCGCATAGCAGACATTGGGGTCCACTGCA
>Ga0213863_10003009_pt1 | contig 11740 bp, 9 predicted proteins | sample PICome_8_FD_160128 | JGI IMG/M metagenome (GOLD analysis project Ga0213863, IMG submission 160128) | Coastal seawater microbial communities near Pivers Island, North Carolina, United States - PICO497 | ecosystem: Environmental > Aquatic > Marine > Coastal | place: USA: North Carolina | collected... | reverse complement strand
TGAGCTGATTGATGACCTGCAATTGGTATACAACAAAGCTCGGCAGGCGGCGATTACGCAGGAACTGTCAGAAATTGTAGGCGGTGCTGCCGCTATTGGATAAGCACGCGTGCGCGTGGTTTTGATTTATGTTGGCGCCATCGCTGAGCGCCGCAGAACAACACAGAGGACTCGAAAATGAGTAGTGGAAAGGTTGTACAGGTTATTGGCGCGGTCGTTGACGTAGAGTTTCCCCGCGACAGCGTTCCCAAGGTGTATGACGCCCTGACTATCACCGATAAAGGCCTGACATTGGAAGTTCAGCAGCAACTCGGTGACGGTATTGTTCGCACCATTGCTATGGGCCCATCTGAAGGTGTCAGCCGAGGTCTTTCTGTTGATAACACGGGCGCGCCGATTGCGGTTCCGGTAGGGATCGAAACGCTTGGTCGTATCATGGACGTGTTGGGTAACCCTATTGATGAACGCGGACCCATTGGCGAGCAAGAGCGATCGTCGATTCACCGCGCGGCTCCTGCCTATGAGGAACTCGCAGCGTCTGACGAGTTGCTTGAGACCGGTATTAAAGTCATTGACTTGGTTTGTCCGTTTGCAAAGGGCGGTAAGGTCGGGCTATTCGGTGGTGCTGGTGTTGGTAAAACCGTGAACATGATGGAACTGATTAACAACATTGCGACCGAGCACTCGGGCCTGTCCGTATTTGCTGGTGTGGGTGAACGGACACGGGAAGGTAATGACTTTTACTACGAGATGCAGGAATCTAAAGTCGTCAACGTAGAGAACCTACCCGAATCAAAAGTCGCAATGGTTTATGGGCAGATGAACGAGCCGCCCGGCAACCGTCTTCGAGTGGCTTTGACGGGCTTGACCATGGCTGAGAAGTTCCGTGACGAGGGGCGAGATGTCCTTTTGTTTGTTGATAATATTTACCGATATACGCTTGCGGGAACCGAGGTGTCAGCACTTCTTGGTCGTATGCCGTCTGCTGTGGGTTATCAGCCCACGCTTGCAGAGGAAATGGGTGTTCTTCAGGAGCGAATCACGTCGACCAAGACCGGTTCTATCACGTCGATTCAGGCCGTATACGTTCCAGCTGATGATTTGACGGACCCTTCGCCTGCGACAACGTTTGCGCACTTGGACTCGACCGTCGTCTTAAGTCGCGATATTGCGGCGAAAGGGATTTACCCTGCAGTTGATCCACTCGATTCAACCTCGCGTCAGCTCGATCCACTGATTATTGGTTCAGAGCACTACGCCGTCGCGCGAGGTGTTCAGTCCGTGCTCCAGCGTTACAAAGAGCTCAAAGACATTATTGCTATTTTAGGTATGGACGAGCTGTCTGAAGAAGACAAGCTCACGGTCGCGCGCGCTCGAAAGATTGAGCGATTTTTGTCGCAGCCCTTCCACGTTGCTGAAGTATTTACCGGATCGCCCGGTATCTATGTGTCATTAAAAGACACCATTACTGGCTTCAAAGCAATTTTGGCAGGTGAATACGACCACTTACCCGAGCAGGCGTTCTACATGGTGGGCTCGATCGAGCAGGCTGTCGAGAAGGCCGAGAAGCTCAGCGCGTAATCGGAGACTGTAATGGCACTGACCATTCACTGCGACATTGTTAGCGCAGAAGCTCAAATTTTCTCAGGCCTTGTTGAACTGCTGGTTGCCAGTGGTTCTTCGGGCGAGATGGGTGTGACTTACGGGCACACCCCGTTACTGACTGATCTAACGCCAGGAACGGTCCGCGTTGTCCTTCAGGGTGGCGAAGAGGAAGTCTATTTCGTTTCCGGTGGTTATTTAGAGGTACAGGGGGACGTCGTGACTGTTTTGGCAAACACCGCGGTGCGTGGCGAAGACCTCGACGAAGAAGCGGCGGAAGCGGCGCGAAAGACCGCCGAGGAGGCGCTGGCGAACCAGTCCAGTGAACTTGATTACAGCCTTGCGTCGGCACAACTTGCAGAGGCTTCGGCACGGCTTGCAACGTTGAGAAAGCTCAAGAACCGCGCGGGACGTTAACGCTCGCTTTATCAAACGCCGGGGTAGTGCCACCTTTGTCTGACTCGGTACTCTAGGAACTTTTGCCGTAGCAGTTGTCATACTGCTGTGCGATCCTCCCAGCAAATTACTTGATAGGTTCAGAATGCTCGAAGTTATTGTTCTGGCGGCCGGGCGCGGAACACGTATGCGGTCTGCATTGCCCAAGGTCCTTCATCCTGTTGGCAATAAGCCGATGGTCAGCCACGTGATAGACACGGCGCGCGAACTCAATGCTGCAAGGATTCACGTCGTCGTCGGTCACGGCGGAGATGCTGTTTCAGAGGCCATCGCCGCGGCAGACGTAAGCACTTACTCTCAAAAAGAGCAATTAGGCACAGGCCATGCGACGCTCACTGCTGCCCCCTCTTGTGGTCCGGAGAGTACCGTATTAGTACTTTTTGGCGATGTGCCGCTTCTGTCGTCTGACGTACTCGCCGACGTCGTACGCATTGCCAATTCGGGAAAACCAGTACTACTGGCTGCAAAGCTCGATGACCCCACAGGGTACGGACGCGTTGTGCGCAACGACGCGGGAGATTTTGCGAAAGTGGTCGAACACAAAGATTCGACAGCCGCTGAGCGTGAGATTAGGGAGGTCAACACCGGGGTGCTGGCGGCCAAAGGGGCGGACTTACTCGAGTGGCTTCAGCGTGTCCGCAATGACAATGTGCAGGGTGAATACTATTTACCCGACGTTCTGGGTCTGGCCCTTGAAGACGGTGCCGTGGTTAGCGTGGTCGTGACAGATCGGGCCGATGATATTTTAGGTGTGAATGATCGAGTTCAATTGGAGCACATTGAGCGATCGTTCCAACGCAAGCAGGCGCAGGCGCTGATGGCTGCGGGCGTGCACGTTGCAGACAGTGGTCGGCTCGATGTTAGAGGATCGCTGTTGTGTTCTGAAGATGTATTCATTGATGTCAATGTGCTGATTGAAGGGGACGTAGTTATTGGACGTGGCGCTGTTATTGAGGCGAATTGCGTGTTGAAAGATTGCGTCATTGGTGAGGACGCGCGCGTGCGTGCGTTTACACACATTGAAGGCGCAAGTGTTGGTCCAGAGTGTCAGGTTGGGCCCTATGCTCGACTGCGACCGGGCGCGGAACTGTCGGCACAGGCCAAAGTCGGAAACTTTGTTGAAGTGAAGAACAGTCACTTCGGCGAGGGCGCAAAGGCCAATCATCTTGCTTATGTTGGCGATACTGAAGTCGGTGCAGGTTCTAATATAGGAGCAGGTACGATTACCTGCAATTACGACGGTGTTAATAAACATCGAACTGAACTGGGTGAAAATGTCTTTATTGGTTCGAACAGCACATTGGTCGCGCCGCTAAACGTTGCAGACAACGGATTCGTCGCAGCAGGATCGACGGTGACCTCTCCGGTTGGTGAATCTGAACTTGCGGTCGGCCGAGCAAAGCAGCGCAATATTAAGGGGTGGCGTCGCCCCGAAAAACCAAAAAAGTAGGGGTAGTTATGTGTGGAATTGTCGCGGCTGCAGCGCAACGCGAGGTATCAGAGATTTTGCTGGAGGGCTTGCGGCGGCTTGAGTACCGCGGCTATGACTCCGCCGGTATGGCCCTGGTTGATAATGATCACGCACTTCAGCTCCATAAGTGTCTGGGCAAGGTTAAGGGACTTGAAGACGCCAACGCATTGAGTCCTATTGTGGGTTGCCGCGGTGTAGCCCATACACGCTGGGCTACACACGGCGCACCGACCGCTGCAAATGCGCATCCCCACATCGCTGGGAATCGAGTTGCGCTGGTTCATAATGGCATTATCGAGAATCACGCAGCGCTTCGTAATGACTTAGAAGCCAACGGCGTGACGTTTCAATCAGAGACCGATACTGAGGTCATCGTACACCTTGTTCACGCGCAGCTGGATGCGGGATCAACGCTGTTTGACGCGGTGAGAGAAACAGTAACAAAACTGCAGGGTGCGTATGCGCTTGCCGTGGTCGATACCGAGCACGAAAACGAAGTGGTCGTGGCGCGCGAGGGAAGCCCCCTGGTATTAGGGGTGGGCATTGGTGAGACGTTTGCGGGTTCCGACACACTCGCGCTGCGTCAAGTCACCGATACGTTTGTTTATCTTGAAGACGGTGATCTCGCGATTTTAAAGCCTGGTGGTTATCGCATCTTTGACCGCAATGGTTCTGTCATTGAGCGTGACAAAATACGTTTTGCGGGCGGTGATAACCAGGCTGACCGCGGCGGCTTTGAGCACTATATGCTTAAGGAGATTTATGAGCAGCCTGATCGGTTACGCGATACGCTAACGTTTGAGTCACTTGATGACAGTGTTTTTGGTGATAGTGCAGCGGCGATCGTTGACCAAGTCCAAGCGGTTCAAATTATTGCCTGCGGTACTAGCTACCACGCAGGCCTCGTTGCGCGTCACTGGTTAGAAGCCTTCGCGGGTGTACCTTGTCAGGTCGAAGTGGCGTCTGAGTTTCGTTATCGGCGGTCCGTTTCGTTGCCCGGGACGCTCGTGGTGACTATTTCTCAGTCGGGTGAGACGGCAGATACTCTGGCCGCCATCAAACATTTACCTGACGATTATGCGCTTGCTAAGCTTGCGATCTGCAACGTTGATCACAGCGCCATCGTTCGCGCGAGTGACCTGGTGTTCCTGACCCGAGCTGGGCCTGAAATTGGTGTGGCGTCGACTAAAGCGTTTACCACGCAGCTCGCCGCGCTCATGGTGCTTATGGCGTGTATTGCTCGTCGCCAACCCGCGAGCACGTTGGATGAGGCTTTAGTTAAGCAGGCCATTGCTGAAATTCCATCGGCGGTTGAAGCCACACTTGCTCAGGACGCAAAAATTACGGAGCTGGCCCCCAGCTTTGTCCATCGCGACCATGCTCTATTTCTTGGTCGGGGTGTTTATTATCCGGTTGCTAAGGAGGGTGCACTCAAGCTCAAAGAAATTTCTTATATTCATGCTGAGGCTTATCCTGCAGGGGAGCTTAAGCATGGCCCATTGGCGCTCGTCGATGACAACATGCCTATTGTGGCGGTCGCACCGAACGACCAACTTTTGGATAAGCTCCGTTCGAATCTTGAAGAGGTTCGCGCGCGTGGTGGCCAGCTGTTTGTGTTCGCTGACCAGGCTGTCGGTTTTGAGAGCGGTCCCGGTGTAACGGTTATCGATGTTCCCTCCGTGTCAGAGCTTGCAGGACCTATCGTGTATACAGTAGTGCTGCAGATGCTTTCCTACCATGTTGCAGTTGCCAAGGGCACCGACGTCGATAAGCCGCGTAACCTCGCTAAGTCGGTTACAGTAGAATGATTCGGCACCAAACGCAGGACCATTTGTTCCGAAATAGGGGCTAATCGTTTACGTTGTTGCTAAATTGGGCCGCGCCCTGTACCGGCTGTCTTTCTCAGGTATACTCGCCGGTTTCCATTTTCGATCGCCTATTAAATGGCGCTGAGTGAGAAACTAATGGCTGAACCTGCCGTCGGTATCATCATGGGTTCACGTTCTGACTGGGGCGTGATGGAGAATGCCGCGCTCATTTTTGACGCGTTGGGCGTGTCGTATGAAACCAAAGTTATCTCCGCACATCGCACCCCTGATCGCCTTTACGAATATGCGCGATCAGCGCGTGAGCGTGGTCTTCAAGCGATCATTGCAGGTGCGGGCGGGGCGGCGCATTTGCCGGGTATGGCGGCAGCAATGACGCCGGTACCGGTGCTCGGTGTCCCTGTTGACGCGACGGTTCTCAATGGAATCGACGCACTCATGTCGATCGTGCAGATGCCAAAAGGTGTTCCGGTTGCCACGTTTGCAGTGGGTAAGCCCGGCGCTGTTAATGCCGCCTTATTTGCCGCAGCGATGCTGGCAAATGACGATGCTGTCATTCGTGCCGCGCTTGATCGCTACCGAGAGGCACAGTCTGCGAGTGTGCCGAATAACCCTGTTGATTGAGCGTTAGAGCCGTTATGTCAAAAGGTCGCTTAGGTGTTATCGGCTGTGGTCAGTTGAGCCAAATGTTAGGCGAGGCTGCAAACAGGCTCGGTTACGGTGTGGCCTATCTGTGTGTCGACGAAACCCCCGTGGTCGAAGGCTTGGGTTCGATTTATTTTCCTGATCAATTAGACGCGTTCCTCGCTGAGTGCGATGCGATTACCGTTGAGCGTGAGAGCCTGCCCGATGCAATGCTCAGGCGTGCAGCCGAGATTGGACTTGCACCGAATTACGAGGCTTTAGTGATATTGCGCGAGCGTGACACGCAAAAAGCGCTGCTCGATCAACTCAATATTCCGACATCACCCTGGCGTTTGGTTGAAAAACCGAGCGAGTTAGACACTGCACTTGCCGCGTTGCCCAGTGCTCAACTGCGTTGTAAACGCACGTTGGGGGGCTATGACGGCGGCGGTCAGTGGCGTGTTGACAGCCAGTCGCTGAGTACGATTCCACTTGACGCCTACCCTGTCATTGCTGAAGCGGAGGTCGCGATCGAGACCGAATACGCCATTGTCATTGGCCGGGATCAAAACGGCCACACCGCATGCTATCCCATGACTGAAAATGTGATGCGTGACGGTATTTTGATAGGCAGCTATGTCCCGTCGGGCATCGCGCCAGAGATGGCTGAACAAGCCATTGATTACGCTAATCGCCTGGTTGAGGCCATGAACTATGTGGGGGTCTTGGCGGTGGAGTTCTTCGTCACCGAGGGACGATTGATCGTCAATGAAATCGCACCGCGCGTTCACAACACCGGCCATTGGACCATAGGGGCCTTGGGCGCTGACCAGTTTACGCAACATGTCGGTTGCGTCATGGGTGAGGCTGTGAGGAATCCGGTCTTCACTGAGGCGGCGGCCATGGTCAATCTGCTGGGCGATGCATTACCGCGCCGAATGCCCGAAGGGCCCATTCGCACGCTGATTCAAACGTACGGTAAAGGGTTCCGGCCGGGTAGAAAGTTGGGTCATATAACGCTAATCGGTCCTGACGCGACTGCAATTAGAGCGGAGACCGCCGCACTCATTGCTGAGCTGCATGATACGTAGCCCCTTAGTTTGTTGAGAGGGCTAGGACATTGAACACCGGTGTGTTCAAGGCCCCGATCGAGCCCTTGCAGCTCTTACTCTCCCAAACCACGAAAGACGATTTTGAATCGTTATACGCAATTGCCGCAGACCCGCTTGTGTGGGCGCAGCACCCTGAGCCAGATCGATGGCAGCGCGGGAAGTTTGGTCTTTTTTTGACGCTGGTTTGCTTAACAGCTTGGGTTGCTACTCGATTCTCGAAAAATCATCGCAATGCATTATTGGGTCCACACGCTTTTATGGGCTCGACGCGGAGGCCGCGAGTATTCGTATTGGTTTTACCCTCCTCGCAAGGACTTTATGGGGCACGGGTGCGAATGCTGAGATCAAAGGCACCTTGTTGGCGCTGAGCTTTAATTATTTCGATACGGTTTTTTTTGATATTGGTCCAGAAAACAGTCGCTCAATTGCCGCAGTGACCAAGCTCGGTGCAATCTTTAGTCACAACGCGTCAGACTATAAAGCGGTTTATGCGCTGGCAAAGTCAACTTGGAACCAGCAAATTAAGTGCTCACGTAAAATCGAAGGCCAATTATGAATAGCCAAATTCCCCTACCCGTTAACTTCACTGAAAAGTTCGCGCTGTTTAATGAGCAATGGACCCCCAAAGTCATTGCTCAAATGAATGACTACCAGTTTAAGCTCGTGCGCCTTCAGGGAGAGTTTGTCTGGCACGAGCACACCGATACCGATGAAACGTTTATCGTGCTTGAAGGCTCGCTGATCATCGACTTTAAGGACGGCTCCGTCACGCTCAATGCAGGGGAAATGGTCGTCGTGCCCAAAGGCTGTTTGCATCGTCCTCGCGCCGCCGCCGAAGCGAAACTACTGCTCGTAGAGCCTGTCGGTGTGGTTAATACTGGCAATGCTCAGTCTGCGCTGACTGCACCGCTCGATGACTGGCTATAGCGTGGTGCGTGTGCTGGGTGCACTTTAGGAAAAACAAATGCCTCACCTTTTTACGATCATTGTCTTGGGCGTTTTGTTTTATGGCGGGTTTGCCCAGACTATTTAGGGTAATGATCCCTGCCTAGGATGGGGGATTCCGGTCACAACTCCACTGGTTCTTTCTGAGCCCTTCGGTATCATTATGTCGCGGTTAACGATTTCTGGGCATCGCGGAAAAAGCGCTCCTTGGACTAACTCCGTTAGTTACTTTATAGATGTGTCTGGGTGTGGGCGGGTTCCCGGAAAAAATCTGGTTGATGGTGGAGTCTGCCAATGCCTAAAGTCACAGGCGCCTAGCCTACGGTTTTTCTTAATTTTGCGTCCATAAACTCGCTTTGTCTAAGCTGTTTCATAATGGCGTCACCCTTTTCCTCACTTTTTATGCCTGAAATTTGTACGCGATAAAAGATTTCACCAGATTTCGCCTCTACCGTGACTTTAGCTTCTAGCCCTTGATTATTGAGCTCCTTTATGGCCGCCTCCGCAAGACTGCGTTGGTCGAACGTGTCAACGAAAATAAACCAGCTGCTTTGTACACGAAGTTCTTGCAAATTTAAGGCAGTATCTGGCTCTGATATCGTTACCTCAGTCTTGCTTGCTGTGGCTTTTAAGTTAGATCCTGAGTCTTGGGTTTTATCAGGATTTCTGCCTATCCAATAAGGCCCCGCTTTGAGTTGTAACGACATCCAATCTGCAGCTCTTTTTGCGAGGGTTTCTGATTTGAAGCCCGCTGCCCGTACACGAAAATATTGACGATTGCGCACTACTGCGCTTGCGACAGAAATATTAAGCGGCTCTAGACGAACTCTTAGTTCTGCAGCCCTATCTTCAGCAATGACGCTTGACGTATGGCTCTCCAAATTTACAAACCATACGCCCCCAGCTTGCGAAGGTGGGGAAATTAACGACGTTTCGCTACTTGCCGGTACTTTCGAGGTTTTAATAATAGATGTGGGGTCTTCTTGTCGTTCATCTTGGTTTTTCTTTAGTGAGGCGTTCTCATTGCTGACCGATTTAAGACTGGTCTCTAGAAGGCTAATTTGGGAGCGAAGAGTTTCGTTTTGAGCCGTTAGCTTATTTTTTTGCATTGAATTTTCGCTGGCAGCCCGCTCTAATAAGGCAATTTTTTCTTCGAGAGTAACTATTCTAGTTTGTACAATGCTTTGTGCTTCGTTTTGGTTCAGTTCCTTATTTTTTTGAACAGAAATTCTATTCGAGGTTTGCTCTAGTAACTGAAGTTTTGTTTCGAGAGCATTTATCCTAGCTTTTCCGTTACTTCGGGTTTCAAGCCAAAGACTAGTCATACCGATCAATAAAACTGAGCTGACGATTGCAGTTAACCGTGCTACTTTTGGATTCTTCCCTCGATCTCCTGCAACCGATTTAGTTGATAGTGTATTTACGCCATCATTAGTTTCTAGTGGGGGCTCAAAACTAGGTTTTTGATCAGGTGATTTTGTTTTAGCTCTCTCCAGCCATTCTGTCGGTGGTGTGAGTAAACGTCGCTTTTGATCTTCTATGTCGTCCATGCGCTGCCCTCCCAAAACGCTATACAGAGTAGCAGAAAGTTATCGTTAAGATCGTCTTTCGCGACGGCAGACATAACGGTTTCGAGTACACTGTAGCAATGGACGTGTCCGATATTCTCGATGGTTTAAATGAGGCGCAGCGCTTAGCAGTGGCTGCTGAACAAGGCAATCAGCTGGTACTTGCCGGCGCGGGGTCGGGTAAAACCCGTGTGCTCGTCCACCGGATTGCATGGTTGATTCGCGCAGAGGGGCTCTCGCCTTACTCGGTGATGGCAGTGACGTTTACCAACAAAGCTGCGCGTGAGATGCGTGGTCGTATCGAAGAGATGCTTGGACGACCGACTCAAGGTCTATGGATCGGTACGTTCCACGGTTTGGCACATCGCCTTCTGCAAACACACTGGGCCGAAGCGGGACTGCCCCAGAACTTTCAGATTTTGGACAGTGACGACCAGTTACGGCTCGTTAAGCGCGTTTGCCGTGAGCTTGGTCTTGACGATGCAAAGTGGCCACCCCGACAGGCGCAGTGGTTTATTAACGGGCAAAAGGATGAGGGACTCAGAGCCGGCCACATTGATCCGCCGCTCGGCGATCTTTACACCAAGACTATGGTCAAAATTTACGCGTCTTACGAAAAGGCTTGCCAAAGAGGTGGTTTAGTCGATTTTGCGGAGCTTTTGCTGCGGGCGCATGAGCTCTGGCTTAAGTCCCCTGAGACACTGGCGCATTATCAAGGCCGATTTAATATTTTATTGGTCGATGAATTCCAAGACACGAACTCTATTCAGTACGCCTGGCTGCGGGTGCTGGCGGGGAATGCGATCCCAATTGTTGCCGTCGGTGATGACGATCAATCCATTTACGGTTGGCGCGGCGCTAAAATTGAGAATATTCAGCGGTTTACTCAGGACTTTAAAGACACACAAACGGTTCGTCTCGAACAGAATTACCGTTCTACAAAGACTATTTTAGACGCCGCTAATGGGGTTATTTCGCACAACGGGGGTCGCTTAGGGAAAGACTTGTGGACCGATGGTGATGACGGCGATCTCATTAGGCTTTACGCGGGATTTAATGAGCAAGACGAAGCCCGCTTCATTGTAGAGCAAATCCAAGCGTGGACGGACGAGGGAAATACGCGCAAGTCGAGTGCAATTTTGTACCGGTCAAATGCACAGTCCCGAGTGATTGAAGAGGCGCTCATACGTGGGGGTCTTCCCTATCGAATTTACGGTGGCCAGCGATTTTACGAACGCCTAGAGATTCGAAACGCATTGGCCTATTTGCGCCTCATTATCGGTCGTGGTGATGACCCGGCACTGGAGCGTGTGATTAATACACCGACCCGCGGTATTGGCAGTAAGACCATCGATGACCTGCGCGCGATTGCGCGTGATCAAGGAGTTTCCATGTGGCAGGCGATCGTTCTTACCCAGCAAAGCAGTTTGCTCAGCACACGAGCTCGATCGTCGCTCGCAGGCTTTGCTGCTCTGATTAATGAACTCGACAGCGAGACACTGGAACTGCCGATCGAAGAGATGGTGGAGCACGTCATTCATCGGACGGGCCTAATCGATTTTTACAAGGCTGAGAAAGGTGAGCGAGGTCAAGCTCGGGTCGAAAATTTAGAAGAATTAGTGTCGGCGGCCAAGACATTTCGGGCCGAGGACGACACGCTCTCGCCGCTCCAGCAGTTCCTCGACAGTGCGGCGCTTGATGCCGGTGACACACAAGCGGACCCTTATGAGGACAGTGTGCAAATGATGACGCTGCATTCTGCCAAGGGGCTCGAGTTTCCATTGGTCGTTCTGGCAGGCCTTGAGGAAAACTTATTTCCACATCGCATGTCGGTCGAAGAGCCTGGCCGATTAGAAGAGGAGCGCCGTCTCGCGTATGTGGGTATTACACGCGCCCAACAACGGCTTTTGATCACTTATGCTGAGAGTCGCCGCCTCCATGGTAATGAAACGTACAACACGCCCTCGCGTTTTGTTCGCGAAATACCGGCAGAGTTAATCGAGGAGGTGCGGTTGCACGGTGGTTTGACCCGCCCGCTGATTGACCGCTTTCAGCAGCCCGCCAGCGCTTCCAACGAATCGGGTTTGAGCTTTGGTCAGCGCGTTGTGCATCCCATGTTTGGCGAGGGCGTGGTTC
>Ga0213863_10003007_pt1 | contig 11743 bp, 10 predicted proteins | sample PICome_8_FD_160128 | JGI IMG/M metagenome (GOLD analysis project Ga0213863, IMG submission 160128) | Coastal seawater microbial communities near Pivers Island, North Carolina, United States - PICO497 | ecosystem: Environmental > Aquatic > Marine > Coastal | place: USA: North Carolina... | reverse complement strand
GCAGCACCAAGGAGCGCAAAGTCATGACGGTCATCTACATGGACGGCGAGATGCGAGTCGCCGCGCCGTCCAACAGCCACCAGCACGACGACCTGAGAAAGTGGCTGCCCGGCCTGGCACCCGGGGACCTCGCCGCCAGTGAGGCGAACCCCCAGCTGTGGCCCGCGGGATGAGCACCGGCCTCCGGCGTTGATGCTCGGCGCTGCACCTTGGCAGCCGCCTCTCAGCGCTTGGCCAGCGCTTCGGTCTCCGCCGCACACTCCGCCTTGAGGCGCAGGAGCTCGGCGCGCACATGGGGCGGGAGGTTCGGCGCCAGGGCGCGGTCGAATTGGCCGCTGGCGAGCTCCCAGCCGTCCCTCTCCATCAGCTCCAGCGCACGGATGGCGTGGAGCACGGTCCCCGCTGGCGTCTGCTGCTCGGACCAGCGAGCCTCGGTCACCTCGATCCACGCCCGGCCCGCGTGCATCTCTCGAACGACGACCTGGAGCTCCAGGCGATCGTTGGAGCCCGCGGCGGCGAGGGCCGCAGCGGCCATCGAGCCGCGGCGCGCGAAGAGCCGCGCCTGGGGCGCGTCAAACTCCTGCTTGATCCAGAGGAACTGCTCGTCGGCCCAGAACTCGAAGGCGCGGAAGGCTCCCGGGTCGAAGCGAGTCAAGAAGGCGCTCCAGTCATCGACCTCCCGGCAGACCTGAGCCAGGACTCGCTGGGGTTCGCCGAGGCGAAGCTCTGGCCGCTGGCTCAGGTCGAGCACCGAGACCGTCGGCGCCTCTGCGACCGCGGTGGGCGAGCCACCCAGAGAGGCCGGGTCCGAGGGAGCCGGCGCCTGAAGCAGCATGGCAGCGGCGAGGGGTACGGTGAGGAGGTCGAGCATGGGCGCGGGGTCCGAGCAAGCCCTCGGCGCCCCTACGCGATGACATCGACAGGATCTCCCCGCTCCTTGAGGTCCCTGGCTCAGCGCCCGTGAGCGGCCTGCCAGGCCGCCATGGACGCCCGCAGGTGCACCGGGGCTGGGAGTCCGATCCCGTAGGCCTGGAGGCCCACGGGGCCCTCGAAGCCCACCTCATCGAGTAGGCGGAGCAAGCCACCCAGATCGTGATCCCCCGCACCCAGAGGCTGGATCAGCTTCGCCCAGCTCTCCCCGTCGACGTCGGCTCCGTTGACGGTCACCGCGAACAGGCGCTCCCCCGCCCCACGCAAGGCGGCGGCGGGGTCCGTCGCGTCCTGGACCCTGAGGAAGTGACAGAGGTTGAAGCAGACACCCACCTGCGGGCTGTCGAGCTCCTCCGCCAGCGCGAGAGCCTCCTCGTCGGTCTCCATCCAGAAGCCCGCGTGCGGGTAGAGCGCGAGCTCCACCCCGGTGGACTCGGCCAGCGCCGCGAGGTCCGCGAGGAGGCCGAGGGCGACGCCGCGCTCCTCGCGGTCTGTCGGCCACTCGAAGTCCCGGGGGAAGCTCGACCGAAGCCCGAGCCAGACCATCCCGGGCCCGCCCGTCATCGCGGTCATCGCAGCGCGCAGCTGCTCGACGCCAGAGCCCTCGGGGTCAGCCAGGTCCAGCACGTGGTAGGCACTCCACAGGTCGCCCCCCGCCGCCTCCGCGGCGGCCCGGACCTCGCCCACGCGATCGCTCCCCCAGGCGATGCCGTCAAAGCCGAGCTCGAGGGTCAAGCGGGCCTGGTCCGCGGGCGCGCCCGGTCCCGTCCCGGTGTGCATGGCGACGAACGGACGCCGCGAGCCGTGGGAGCGGCGGTCCGCCGTCGCCGGTCGCCAAGCCTCCACCGACCACACGCCGTCGTCATCGAACGACAGCAGGCACTCGTCCCGACCGATCAGCCGCCCGGAACCCGACGGCGAGGTGAAGCGGGCGCGCACGGAGCGATCCGGGCCGCTCGAGAGCTCCACGCGGGCCGCGCCAGGGAAGGGCGCGCCGCTGCCGCGCATGGTGCTCGCCAGCTCAACCGCCACCTTCTTGGCGGAGCGACGCTCCCCTCCGCCCTCGTCCACGGAGGACGCGAGGAAGGGCTCCACGATACGCGGGTCCAGTCGAGACATGGCGTCAGCGAAGCCCAGCGCGAGGACCCGCGGCTCCAGCCGTGGATCAGGCGCGGCCACCCGGAAGGACATCACGTGCTGCCAGGGCAGGTCGTCGGTCTCGCGGGCGAGCTCGAAGCCGCCGGCCGCCATCTCGCGAAGGACCTGGGCCTTGCTCATCTTGTGCCGCAGCTTGATGGGGACGGATCGGTCCTCGGAGCGGAACTCCACGAGCACCACCTCACCGCCCGGCCGCAGCGCCCTTCGGATGTGGCCCAGCACTCGCACCGGGTGCGAGAGCTCGTGGTAGACGTCCACCATCAGCACGACGTCGCAGGAGCCCTCCGGGAGCCGCGGGTCATCCACCGTCGCCTCCACGTACTCGAGGTTCTCGAGGCCCTTGTCCTCTGCCCGCTCCCGCAGGAGCATCAGCATCTCTGGCTGCAGGTCGACGGCGAAGACCCGGCCCGCAGAGCCCACATCCCGCGCCAGCGGCAGGGTGTGGTAGCCGTTGCCGCACCCCAGATCACAGATCGCATCCCCAGGCGCCGCCGCCAGCCACGCGCGCAGCGCCGCACCGTTCTCTTCGTCCTCCCGGGTCTCTCGCAGGAGCCAGGGAGCGCCCGCCCAGTGCATGGTCCTCGCGATCCGTCGACCGAGGTATTCGTCTCGCCCTTCCGGCGATCCCTCGGGATCAGCTCCGTCCTGGAGGGAGAGGGCGAGGAGGCCGAGGCAGAGCAGGTGAATCATGTCGGGACGCTGCGGGGGTGGGAAGCGCGAGGAGGCGGGAGAGGTGCCGGTCGAGGGACGAGCGGGGCTGTCTACGAATGTGACACGCTAAGGAATCGCCGACGGACGATCCGAGCGGTGTCTCGAATCGGTCGATGACGGGGCCATGCGGGCCGTCCCCTCCCGCTCCCCACCATGCGCGATTCGTCTCACCAGCCCTCAGCGATGCCTCCTCTCCTGGAGCGTCCGCTCCAACGCAGCCCGTCCGGCGCCGGCTTCGCGCTCATCGAGATGGTGATCGCAGCCTCGATCCTGATGATCGGCGCCCTCGGCTTCCTGCAGCTCTTCACCGCCGCCGCCGATCTCAACGGGGCCAACCGGGAGGGGGCCGTCGCGCGCGAGGCCGCCCAGCGGGCCCTCACACGACTCGCCGCCTTCGAGCCCCGTGAGAGCCTCTTCGCGCTCCACAACGAGGACCCCGCTGATGACCCTGCGGGCGAGCCCCTCGCGGGCTTCCTGCTCTCGGGCTTCGAGGTCGACGGGCTCTCGCCACGGGCCAACGACCCCGACGGCCTCGTGGGGCGCGTGATCTTCCCGATCGATCCCATCACCGGCGCCCTGCACCCCGAGTTTCAGTCCTCTGACTTCTCCGTTGCTCCCGCCCTCATTGGCGCCGGCGTCTCGGAGGAGGTGGCCCAGGCCTATGGCCTGTTGCTCCCCATCGCCGTCCGCCTCGAGTGGCAGCACAAGGGCCGACCCGTCCAGCACGAGATCGTCACGCTGATCTCACCTCGATGAAGCACCTCCCGAAGACCTCCTTCTCAGGGGTTCGCGGGGGCTTCACCCTGCTCGAGGTCCTGATCGCGCTCACGGTCCTCGCCCTGCTGCTCTCCTCCGTCGGGCTCCTCGCGTCCGGCAGCAAGAACGCCTTCAGCCGCGGCACGACCGTCAGCGCCATGGAGCTGCGAACAGGGCTCACCAGCAGCGTCATCCGAAGCGAGCTCTCCCTCGCCCTGGCCGGCTCGCTCATGCCGGAGATCCAGTCCGGCCAGCGAGTGACGGAGCTCACCTACGTCCGCGCCTTAGGCTGGGAAGGCGAGACCACCATCACGACCGCGCCGCGGACCCTGCGCTTCGAGATCGACCCCACGGAGGCCAACAACGGCGCCGATGACGACGGTGACGGGCTCATCGATGAGGGCATCCTCGTGCTGATCGAGGATGTGGGGCTCCCCACCGAGCACCGCCGCGTCCTCGCCCGCGGCCTCGCGGAGTACGCGGAGGGAGAGGTCTTCAACGGCGTTGACGACAACGGTGACGGCCTGGTGGACGAGTCAGGCTTCGCCATCGAACGCATGGGCGCCGCTCTCGAGGTCACCGTGACCCTCGAACAACGACCCCCCGGGCGCGAAGAGACCATCCAGAGAACCCTGCGGAGCTCGATCCTCCTGCGAAACTGATGAAGCTAACACGCCCCCTGAACCACGATGCGCCGACGACATCACGCGAAGCGAGCCGGTCCGGCTCGGTGCTCGTGACCGTCATCATCTTCGTGATGGTCCTCGCAGGACTGGGGAGCTCGATGCTCCGCGTTGACCTCTCGATCTCCAACAGTCGCCGCTCCGATGGCGCCGCGCAGCGGGCCTACTTCGCGGCCGAGTCCGGGATCGATGAGGCGTTCATTCTCCTCCGCTCGCGGCTGCTGGCACCTGAGGAAGGCGACACGGTCACCGTCGGCAGCGAGCAGATCCCGAGGACCCTCGCCAACTCAAGCTACTGGGCCGAGGTGACGCGGCTGGATGCCTGGCGCTTTCAGGTCATCGCCACCGGCGCCTGCGACGACGAGCGAAAGCGCCAGGAGTGCGTCTTCACCACGGCCCCGGACGGCTTCTTCCAATACGCGGCCTTCGCGAGGGACGGCCTCTCCCTGGGCGACGGCTCGGTGACGAACAGCTACGACCCGACGCTGGGCACCTTCGCCAGCCAGTCCTCCCGTGGCAACGGAGGCGTGGGAGCCAACGGCAACGTGACGCTGGGCGGGAACACGCTCATCAACGGGGACGCGGTCACGGGAGAGGGGGGCTCGATCATCGAGAACGGCGCCAATGTGGTCATCACCGGCGACCGAGGCTCCCTCGACGAGGGCATGACGTTCCCGCCCATCGAGCCGCCCGTGGTCACGTCGAGCGGTCCGCTGGACGCCACGGCGGACTCCACCATCGGGCCGGGTCTCATCGGCTTCGACGAGGTCTCGGCGGAGGGCGGTACGACGCTGACCATCGAGGGTCCCGCGCAGATCGTCATGTCGAGCTTCACCCTCGGCGGGGGGAGCTCGCTGGTCATCGACAGCTCCAACGGGCCCGTCGAGATCTACACCGCGGGCGACTGGGACATCAGCGGCGACTCGGCGGTCCGGACCACCAGCGAGTCCGCGCGCGAGTTCCAGCTCTTCATCGGGGGTGACACCGACAGCGGCGCCGACCCCGCTACGGTGAGCTTGAACGCCAACACGGTGCTCCACGGGGCGATCTACGCCCCCGACGCTTCCATCAGCGTGCCGGCTGACTTCGAGCTCTTCGGGAGCCTGATTGCGCGCAGCCTCACCTTCGGCGAGGCCGCTCGCCTGCACTTCGACGAGTCGCTCCTCTACGAGTCTGACGAGGAGACCCTCTCGCTCGAGACGCTGATCTGGCGCCCCGTCTCCTCAGACGGGACCCCCGAGTCAGGCACGCCAGGCGCCTGACGGAGGCTCGCGGTCCCAGCGTTGGGCCCCTTGCCCCAAGGGTCCCCTACGCGCTGGGTTCTTCAGCGCCGGATTGTTCAGAGTCCGATTCTTCAGAGTCCGATTCTTCAGAGTTCGATTCTTCAGGGTCCGATTCTTCAGGGTCCGGAGCTCGCATGAACCAGAGCCCCGAGTTCCCGTAGACCCGCGGCTTCTCCTCGTCCGACAGTCCCAGATCCTCGGGTCGCAGGTCCTTGGGGTGGGTGTGAAGCACGAGGACCCCACCGGGAACCACGGCCTCGGCGAGGACGGCCCGGACCACGGCCAGCATGGTCGCGCGGTCCCCGGGAGCCCGCCAGATCGGATAGGGCGGGTCCAGGAAGGCCACATCCGCCCACAGACTGCCGTCAGGGCGACGCCATGCGTCCCCGATCAGCGCGTCGCCGGGGGCATGCTCCACCTGGTCGTCGGAGACGCCGCAGGCCTCACAGTTCTTGCGGAGGACCCTCCGTGCCGAGCTCTCTTGCTCCACGAAGCGGACCCGACGCGCCCCCCGGGAGAGCGCCTCCAGGCCGAGGCCCCCCGAGCCGCTGAACAGGTCGAGCACCTCCGCGTCCACGATCTCGTCTCCGAGGATGTTGAACAGGTTCTCCTTCACCCGGCCGAGCATGGGCCGGGTGTCCTCGCCCGGGGGCGCGGCAAGCCGCCTCCCCTTGAATTCTCCGGTGATGATGCGCACGAGCGGAAGAGTAGCAGGCCCCCCGTTGGAGCAGCCCCTCCCGGCACCTAGGATTCGTAGGTGAGCAATTCCGTTCCGGCCCCCATCCCCCGCCTCCACGTCAACATCGACCACGTGGCCACCGTCCGGCAGGCCCGCCGGGAGGCGTTCCCTGACCCGGTCGAGTGGGCGCTGCGCTGTGAGACCGCCGGAGCCCACGGCATCACCTGCCACCTCCGCAAGGACCGCCGCCACGTTCAGGATGCGGATATCCACCGGCTACGCGAGGCCGTCACGACCCTGCTCAACCTCGAGTGCAGCCTCGATGAGTCGATGCTCACCATCGCCGAGAAGAGCGGCTCCGAGGCTTACTGCCTCGTCCCGGAGAACCGCCTGGAGATCTCCACGGAGGGCGGGCTTGACGTCATCCGGGAGACGCCCCGCCTGAGGGACGCCGTCCCGCGCCTCACCGAGGCCGGCGGGGTCGTGTCGATCTTCATCGACCCGGACCCAAGGCAACTCGACGCGGCCGCCGCCCTGGGAGCTCCCTTCGTCGAGCTGCACACCGGGGCCTACGCCAACGCCCGCGGCGCCGTCCAAGAGGCTGAGCTCGCCCGGCTGGCGGAGGCGTCGCGCTACGCCCGTTCGATCGGGCTGAGGGTCAACGCAGGGCACGGGCTCGACTTCGAGAACACCGCCCCCGTGGCCGCAATCGAGGGAATAGAGGAGCTGAACATCGGCTTCGCCATGGTCGCTCGCTCGCTCTTCGACGGCGTGGACCGCTGCGTGAAGGACATGCTGCGCCTCATCGAGGGAGCTCGACGTTGAGCGCGGAGGACCTCGCCTACCTGCGCGGCGCGATCACAGCGCTGCCGACGCCCTTCCGCGACGGGGTCATCGACCTCGAGGCCCTGGACCGACTCGTGCAGCATCAAGCTCGCCAACGGACGACCGCGGTCGTGGTCGGCGGCGCGACGGGTGAGGGTTGGTCCCTCGAGGTCGATGAGGTGGGCCAGCTCGTGGCCCGCACCGTGGCCAGCGCGGAGGAGAGCTCTGACTATCGGCTGCGCGTGATCTTTGGCGTGACCGAGGTCAGCTCGGAGCGAGCGGCCAGGGTCGCACGGAACGCCGCCCTGGCGGGCGCCGACGCCCTCCTCGTGAGCGCTCCCCCGTTCGCCATGCCGGACGTCAAGGGGGTCATTGCCCACCTGCGCCAGATCCTCGATGCGCTCCCCAGCGATCTCCCGCTCATCACGATCAACGAACCGGAGCGGACGGGAACAGACCTCGACCCCGAGGCGCTCAAGGAGATCCTCGAGAGGGTCCCTGAGGTCGCCGCGCACTGCGAGGCCGGGGGTCGTCCCACCCGGGCCCGAACCCTGGCGGCCGAGCTCTCGATCCCCCTGCTGGCCGGCGAAGATCGAATGATCGGCCCGATGATCCGCAACGGCGCCCAGGGCGCCATCACGGTCGTGGGCAACCTGGTGCCCGGCGAGGTGGCGTCCTTCATCGAGGCCACCCGCGCGGACGATCCGGAGGCCGACGCGCTGGAACGCAAGCTCGCGCCGCTCATCGACGCCCTGCGCATCACGACCAACCCCGTGCCCATCAAGGGTGCCCTCGCTGCCCTCGAGGCGGCGCGGAACGACGTACGAGCGCCCCTCCTGCGCCTCGACACCCGCCAGCGCACCGCCCTGGAGCGGTCTCTGACCCTGGCGCGGCTGCTGATCCCCACCTGAGCGAGGCCCTCTCGGGTCGGCGCCCCTGACAGTTAGGCGCGCCAAAGTGGCACCCATGGATGCCAAAAGGGCGTCAGGAGGCAGCCTGACCCGGCCTGAGGCTGCCCCGTGGGGGCAAAGAGCGCGATCGGGGGCATGGCATGCCCGTTGCCTTCTGGAGTGTCCGGTCCGCGTTCTGCGGGCCGAGCAGAGGTACTCCAACATGCAAGCTCAATACACCCACCGCTCCCAGGCTGCGCTCGCAGCCGCACAGGAGCTCGCCGTTCGCTCCGGGCACCCGGAGCTGACCCCCGCGCACCTGGCTTCGGCGCTCCTCGAGGAGCCCGAGGGGGTCACGTCCGCGGTCCTCGACAGGCTCGGGGTGGACCCCCGCGCCCTCCAAAGAGAGCTCGAAGAACAGCTCCAGCGGCTCCCCCGCATGAGCGGCGGCCAGGTCGCGGGGTCACGCGCCCTCGCGGAGGTGATCGCGGAGGCGAACGCCGCCGCGGGTCAGCGCGGCGATGAGTACGTCTCCACGGAGCACCTGCTGCTCGCGCTGGCGGCGAAGGGATCCCCCGAGGTCGCGGCCCTGTTCACCAGCCGCGACGCGGGACCCGATCGCATCGAGGCGGCCCTGGAGGACGTACGCGGGAACCGCAAGGTCACCTCCCCCGACCCCGAGGCGACCTTCGAGGCCCTGGAGAAGTACGCCCGCGACCTCACGGCCGACGCGAAGGCCCAGAAGCTGGACCCCGTCATTGGCCGGGACGGCGAGATCCGCCGCGTGATCCAGGTCCTCTCCCGGCGCCGCAAGAACAACCCTGTGCTCATCGGCGAGCCCGGGGTTGGCAAGACGGCCATCGCCGAGGGGCTCGCCAACCGCATCGCGGTGGGCGACGTGCCCGACGGGCTCAAGGACAAGCGCGTCATGTCCCTCGACCTGGGCGCGCTCCTGGCGGGCGCGAAGTACCGCGGTGAGTTCGAGGAGCGCCTCAAGGCGGTCCTCGAGGAGATCAAGGAGGCAGAGGGCGAGATCGTTCTCTTCATCGACGAGCTCCACACCCTCGTGGGCGCAGGTGGCTCGGAGGGCGCCGTGGACGCCGCCAACATGCTCAAGCCCGCGCTCGCGCGAGGCGAGCTCAAGTGCGTGGGCGCGACGACCCTCGACGAGTACCGCAAGTACATCGAGAAGGACGCTGCCCTCGAGCGCCGCTTCATGCCCGTGACGGTCGACGAGCCCTCCGTGGACGACACCGTCGCGATCTTGCGCGGCCTCAAGGAGCGCTACGAGGTGCACCACGGCGTGCGGATCCTCGACAGCGCCCTGGTCGCGGCGTCACGCCTGGCGGACCGCCACATCACCGACCGCTTCATGCCAGACAAGGCCATCGACTGTGTCGACGAGGCCGCGGCGCAGCTACGGACGGCCATCGACTCCCTGCCCCAGGAGCTCGACGAGATCGAACGCCGCCAACGGCAGCTTGAGATCGAGCGGACCGCGGTCGCTGGCGAGGACGCTGAGCGCAACGCCGCTCGCATCGCCGTCATCAGCGAGGAGCTCGCGGACCTAGAGGAGCGCGCCAGCGCCCTGCGGACCCGCTGGACCACGGAGAAGGACCTGATTCGCTCCATCCGCGCGGGCAAGGCCCTCCTGGAGGAGCTACGGGCAGAGGCCGAGCGCGAGGAGCGCGCCGGCGACTTCGAGCGCGTGGGCCAGCTGCGCTTCGGCGAGATCCCTGAGACCGAGGCCGACATCGAGGCCTCCTCGGAGGAGCTCGACCGGGTCCAGGCTGAGGGCGCCATGCTCCCCGAGGCCGTGGACGACGAGATGATCGCCAGGGTCGTCGCCCGCTGGACGGGCATTCCCGCCGACAAGCTGCTCGAGACGGAGCGGCAAAAGCTGCTCCAGATGGAGGACGGTCTGCGCCAGCGCGTGGTCGGCCAGGACGACGCCCTCGCGGCGATCAGCCAGGCGGTGCGCCGCGCCCGCGCCGGGCTCGTGGAGGAGACGCGCCCGCTGGGCGCCTTCCTCATGCTCGGCCCCACTGGGGTTGGCAAGACCGAGACCGCCAAGGCCGTCGCAGAGTTCCTCTTCGACGACGAGCGCAACATGATCCGCGTGGACATGAGCGAGTTCATGGAGAAGCACTCCGTGAGCCGCATGATCGGCGCGCCTCCCGGCTATGTGGGTCACGACGAGGGCGGCGTCCTCACCGAGGCCGTGCGCCGCAAGCCCCACAGCGTGATCCTGCTCGACGAGGTGGAGAAGGCCCACCCGGACGTCTTCAACGTGCTGCTGCAGGTCCTTGATGACGGCCGCCTCACGGACGGCCAGGGACGCACCGTGGACTTCACTCAGACGCTGGTCCTGATGACGAGCAACCTGCGGGGAGAGGACGCGGTGAAGGACTACTTCAGGCCGGAGTTCATCAACCGCCTGGACGAGGTCCTGACCTTCAAGGCCCTGGAGCGGGACCAAATCCGCAGCATCGTGGACGTGCAGGTGGAGCGACTCTCGCGCCAGCTCGCCGACCGCGACATCGGGCTCGTCCTCACCGAGGGTGCCCTGGAGGCCCTGGCCGAGGAGGGCTACGACCCCGAGTTCGGGGCTCGCCCCCTGAAGCGTGCCCTCCAGCGCAACGTGCAGAACCTGCTGGCCGAGGCGATCCTTCGGGACGACATCCGGCCGGGGCAGACCGTGACCGTGGACGTGCATGAGGGCCTCTTCGGCGTCTCGGCCAGGGAGACCCTGACGCCGACCCTGCTGGCCTCCTGAGTCGTGAGGGCTCGCCCCTGAAGGGTGACGAGAGTGGCGGCGGCGCGCCGATCGCAGGAGCGATCGGCGCGCCGCCGCTCATGACGCCTTTGGTCTGCGAGCGTCGCGGTCCCATACTCGGGGTCCACCCGATCCCCTCTCCACCGCTCCGCACCATGCTCCGCCTTCTGCCCGCCACCCTCCTGCTCCTCACCGCCTGCGCCGGCCCCGCCCAACACTCCAGCGCGGACCCCCCGCAGACCCCGGCCGTCCACGACGTGTTCTTCACCCTCGAGGATGGCTCTCCGGAGGCCTGCGAGGCCCTGGCCCAGGCGTGCTCGGCGCTCAACGGCATCCCCGGGGTGCTTCACGTGACCGCAGGGATCCGCGACGAGAGCCAGCAGGGCGGCGCCAACCGACAAGACTTCCACGTGGGTCTCCACGTGGAGTTCGACAGCCCGGAGGCGTACGAGGGCTACGGGCCCCACCCCACCCACCAGGGACTGGTCGAGACCTTCAAGGGCAACTGGAAGGCCGTGGAGGTCTTCGACTACTTCCCCGCGCGCTGAACGGACCTGCTCCGCGGTATGTACGCACGGATGCGGCCCCCGCGGTCCCATCACCGGCCTCGATCGAGGCTGCCCCAGGGTGGGGCGAGGTCTCGGTGCCCTGGTGGCCCCCAGTGCCCCCCCGCCGGGTACCCTTCCGCAGCGCCCCACATGCTCTACCTGCTCAAGTCCATCGCGCAGCACAGCGCGCTGCTCAAGGATCTCATCGCCCGGGATCTGAAGGCCCGCTACGTGGGCTCGAGCATGGGGTTCTTCTGGTCGATCCTGTTCCCGGTGATCAACCTGCTGGTCTTCACGTTCGTCTTCCGCGTGATCCTGAACACGCGCTGGGGCGACGAGCAGGGCGCGCTCGAGGTCTCCCTCGTGATGCTCGCCGGCATCATCGTCTGGACCGCCTTCGCGGAGTCGTTGAGCCGGATCACCAACTGCCTGGTCGACAACTCGAACCTGATCCAAAAGGTCGTCTTTCCGTCCCAGATCCTGCCGGCCTACATCACCACTTCG
>Ga0213863_10003004_pt1 | contig 11750 bp, 9 predicted proteins | sample PICome_8_FD_160128 | JGI IMG/M metagenome (GOLD analysis project Ga0213863, IMG submission 160128) | Coastal seawater microbial communities near Pivers Island, North Carolina, United States - PICO497 | ecosystem: Environmental > Aquatic > Marine > Coastal | place: USA: North Carolina | collected... | reverse complement strand
CGCTCGGGCTCATGGGCGCGAGCGCGTGGACCGTGCCCGTCCTCACAGGCTGCGCCGTTGGCGCCGCAGTGAGCGCACGCGTGAGTCGGAGCCGTAACGCCCCGAGGTTCCTCCAGATCGACCGCCGCCTGGGGACCTTCGCCTCCTCCGCCGACGAGGATGCGGCTCCGATCCGGCATGTCAGGTCACTAAAGGTCCGCTCCAGGGACTCCGACGTGGCCGTGAACGAGGTGCCGCAGTTTGATCACGTCATCACCGCCGAACTGGAAGAAGGCCCGTTGCCCGTCTTCAGCTTCCGCGGTGAACGGAACCAGGGGCAGGCTGTTCGGGACGCCCTCGCGTCCGAGTTCGGTCTCCCGTCCTGATCCAGTTCGGCGCCCCCCTCCTCGCCGATAGGGGGTCAACGAGCGGGGCCGCTCAGACCATCGCCGCGAGCGCATCCCACAGGGCGCGCCTGGCCTCGAGGGCCTTCTCGGCGGCCTCGCGGGCCTCCCTTTCCTTGCGTGGATCACCGGCCAGGATCCGGCCAAGGATCCGACGCGCGAGGGGGCCGTGGTGCTCCCCGTCGGCCTCGATGTGGCGCTCGAGGTATCGCTTGAACAGCGAGCAGTCGGTGCCGCCTGCGGAGAGCTCGTCCACGATGGGGATGAACAGCTGCGGGATCACGTCTTCGCGGCCGTGGAAGAAGATGGACGCGCGAACATGGAGCGGCCCCTCGAGCAGCTCGAACGTCTGCCTGCCGAAGCGCACGGCTGCGCCTGGCAGCGCACAGTCCGAGAGGACATCGAGCGGCGCCTCGCCCCCGCGGAGGCGCTCGGTGACGCCACGGATAGGAAGCGTGTCCGCGCCGACTTGCTCCATCGCGGCGAGGTACCACTCGTAGTGACTCAAGGCGTGCTCACCAAACTCGGCGTCCGACTCCTCGTCGAGGACGATCTCGTTGATGAACCGCGCGCCTTCTCGGTCGAGCGGCGGGGTCCAGACGGGGCCGACGCTGGTGAGGTCTCGCTGGAGACTCTTCACGATGGACATGAAGTCCAGCACACACATCACGTGGTGCTCCATGAAGTTTCGAAGCGCGACAGGTGAGCGCAGCGTGTTGGCGCAGCGGTGCGAGGCCAGTTCGGCCTTCGCGCGGGCGACCGTCACGGAGTCGGCGGACTCGACAGTGTCGACGGGGACAGTGTCGACGGGGACGGGGTCGACGGGGACGGAATCGATGGAGGACATGCCAAGAGGCTAGCCTAATATCGCCAGTCCTTCAGGCTGCTGTTGCTCGCTTGGCGTTCACTTGATCGATATCGATCCCGACGCCGCGGCGCATTGTCGCGGAGTACTCCGCGAGCGGGTCCGGGAAGTAGTAGTTCCTCATGACAGGCCGCGGCGGCATGAGCGCCAGCGACTGCGCGGAGCCTTCAGGAAAGCGGCTCGGATCGATCCAGTTGAAGGGGGTCTCGTGGACCAGTTCGAAGCGCTGGAGGACGCCCATGAAGACGGCGCGCTCGCGACCGCGATGGACGCGACTTCCCTGATGCAGCGTCGTGGAGGTATCCAGGAGCAGCATCCGACCTCGCTTGCCGGTCATCGTGACCAGGTCCCCGGGGTCCACGATCTCACGCACCGACTCGTCCGAGTAGGGACCCGCTCTCATGTACGAGCCGATCGGGCCCAGCGGGCGCTTGCCGAGCTTCCGCACGGCCTCGCGAGACGCCCTCGCCGGGAGGAAGGTAAGCGGACCATCTCGTTCATCTTCCACGTCCGTGAGCAGCACGAAGACCTTGACCTGCCGATCGTCCTCGCCGTCGAAGTGGAAGAGCTGACTTCCGACCCAGCTGCTCCGCGGTGAGTCCTCCTGACCGGGCGAGTAGCCCACAGCAATGCGTCGCACCAGAGGCACTCCCCCGAGGTAGTCCGCGGCGCAGGCGAGCAGCTCGTCGGAGACCATGGCGTCCACGAGTTCCGGGCGCCGGTCGACCCCGTCGTCGCCGAGCAGGTCGAACGCGATCCGATACCTCCCCGGGGCCTCGGCCTTGAGCCGAGGAAGGTGGGGTCGAGCCTCCTCCACCACCCCGTCACATGAGCGAATGAGCGCATCCATGCCCGGCAATTCACCGGGTTCGACCCATCGATAGCCGAGCTCAGGGTCAATCGTCACCGCGCAGCCTGTGCGCTCGATGAGCTCCCGGCCCGCCGCCGCGCGCTCCCGCCGCGCGCCCAGGTATGAGAGCTTGCGGTGACCCTTGAGGAGCCTGAAGCCCAGCTCGCTCGCGTAGACGGCGAAGTGCAGCCTGGTCAGCAGGCCGACCTCATGGTCGGGGAGGGCATCTTTGGGGGCGGGATTGGCCATCGGTCGGTGGGCCCGGCAGTCCCCGGGCTCAAGTCCGACCTCAGGGCGCCTCAGTGGGCGTAGGCATCTTTCGGCCGTTGCGACCCCCGCAATTGCCACTGGATCCAGAATTGGCTGCGGTCTGCCCAGGCGAAGGGACGCTCGCCGGGCCGGAGGGGAGAGAAGTACGGCTTGAAGCGCTCAGGAGCCGCGTCCTCGAGGGCCGTGAGCGACTCTCCGAAGCCGAGGATCTTTGCCTCAATCCGAGTCCTGGCAGGCCCGGGCGGCATTTCCGGAGGCGGCGCCATCGTCGACCCGTACTTGAGCCTGCCCGAGAGCGTGAACAGGACGATGTCCGCCTCGAGGCTCGAGCGGAGCTCGATGGCCCGGTTCATGGCCTCCACCAGCCGCTCCGGGTCGTCCCCGGCCCGCTCGAAGAGGAAGCCCCCGACGCTCTCCACGAGGTGCCCCGGCGCCGTGGCGTTGAGGTGGGCCCGGTCGGGGCGCAGGTACGTGGCGGTGGAAGCTCCGAGGGTGACGATCACGAGGCTGGTCACGGCCCAGGCCGGCGCGGGTCGCCACCGCGAGAGCCAGACGCCGAGGCTGATCCACGCCACAGGGTGGAGCGGCAGCATGTAGCGATAGCCGTTGACGCCCTTGAGCGGCTGCCCCTGAAACGACCCGAGCACATAGGTGAGGGTCCAGAGCATCGGGTAGAGAGCCAGCGCGAGCTCCGGGCGGACCTCACGCTCGCGCAGGAGCGCGCGGAAGGCGCCGAGCGACACCACCACCCAGGCGATGATCGCGAGGGAGAGGAGCACGAACTCGATCACTCGCCCGGCGCCCGAGAGCTCCGGGAGAAACAGCGAGTGCGGGAGGTACTCGGTGACGAGCGCCACGAAGGCGTCACGGACCCCCGACAGCGAGCTCTGGAAGTGGCCCGCTGCCGACTTGCCGTAGACGCCGAGGCCCTGCCACTGGTGGGTCAGGTTGTAGATCCACCAGGGACCGAGTCCGACGACGGCGCCCGCGACGCGGGCCGCCATGTCGGCCCGGAGCAACGCCCTGCGATCCCGGAGCGCCTCGACCAACAACATCACCGCGAGCCACAGCGCGAGGCCGTAGTGGAACCAGAGCGCGAGGCCGGCGACCACGCCCACTCCGAATGCCCCGGCGAGGCGCCGCTCCTCACTGAAGACGTGGAGGGTCCAGAGCCACAGCACGAGCATGGCAAACGCGTTGGCCTCCACGTGGGAGGCCCAGGCGATCGCCCCGACCATCGCGTAACCGGGCGACGGCACACAGGCGAGGAGGCCCGCGATCCAGGCTGCGCGGCGCGAGAAGAGCCGGTCGACGAGCAGGAACAGGCAGGCGATGGTCACCCAGTCGTAGAGCAGGTTCGGCAGCCGCATGGTCAGCGGTGATCCGCCGAACACCCTGAAGCTCAGCGCGTCGAGCCCGATGGTGAGCAGGGTGCCGCCCTGGAAGTGCCCCTGCTGATAGTCGAAGTACGGAACGAGCGGACCGTCCACCCACTCCTGCGCCGCCATCCCTCGGCGCCACTCCTCGGTGTCCGGGAGGCCGCCAGGGGAGATCTCCTCGGGCGGCATCGCGACGAGCGTGAGCTTGACCAGCGCCGCGATCAGCAGGAGCACCGCGATGGCGCCCGCCCGTCGCTGACCCTGCGATCCGTGCCGCGCGCTTTCGTGGATCTCTTCCGCCATACCTCGCTGGGACGCCTGTCCCCGGCTGGAGGCCGAGGATATGGAGTAGCAGAAGCAGGAATGGCCGTGATTCGATAGCTTCTCTGGGCAGCCCGCAACGCCCGCAGCGCGAGCCCTCAAGGGGCGTCGCACGCTTGGACCGGCTGGATCATGGAGCCCCAATCTGTACTCGTCGTCGAGGACAACCCTGTCCTCGCCGAAGCGATCACGTTCGCCCTCGGCACGCTCGGCTGGACCGTGGTCGGTCCCCACGCGACGAACGCAGCGGCCATCGCGGCGATCGACGCGGAGACGTTCCACGCGGCGGTGCTCGACCTCGACCTCGGGGAGACCCTGTCGGCCCCCACGGCCACAAGACTGCGTGAGCGTGGGATCCCCTTCGTATTCATGACCGGGCACGACGCCTCGGTGGTCCTCCCCGCCGAATTCCACGGTGAGCGCTGCCTCGTGAAGCCGGTGGAGCCCGAGCAGCTGGTCGAGGCGCTCGAGGCCCTGATCAGCGCTTCCTGAGCGGGGCGTTCCGCTCCCCAGGATCCCGCGCCGCAGCCCTGCCGGTTGAGGCGCTCGAGGAGGGGGGGCAGCCCGTCGGAGCGCTGGCGGAGGAGAGCCCCCTGTCGAGGCTGGAAGCTCCGCTCAAGATGGGCCGCCACCCCTGCCGATGGACCAAAGGTAGGTCCAGCCAACGGACCACCTGCCATGGCCAAGCCTCCCCGGACCCAGAGTGAACCCCGTCGCGGCTTCACCATCCTCGAGCTGCTGATCATCCTCGCCTTGCTGACGATCACGGCGAGCGTCGGGATCCCGGCCTACTTCGCGCGACCCGAGGTGACCCTCGACAGCGCCGCTCGGCTCCTGGCATCCGACATGCGCGAGATCCAGAACCGCGCCGCCCTCTACCGCACTCCCCTGTCGCTGGAGTTCGCCACGGGTGGCGGCGGATACAGCGGCTTCCATGCCAACGGAGACCCGCTCACCTCGCCGTACGAGGACGGCCCATACGTGCGCGTCTACGACGCGGACGCGGTCTTCCAGGGCGTGCGGGTCGTCGAGGTGCAATCGCCGGAGGGCGACCGGGTGTCCTTCACCCCGCGGGGCCTCTCCGCCGCCACCGCGTCCGTCGTCCTCAGCTTCGATGGCGAGACCCGCACGGTCCGGATCCGCAAGGGCTCAGGCCTCGTCGAGATCACGGGCCTCGAAGACCCCTGGTTCGACGCGGGCCTCTAGCGGCTCGCCGTCCAAGCCTCGAGCCCACCGCGGACCGCGTAGACGTTCTCGAAGCCGTGGCCGAGGAAGTAGCTGGCCACGTCGAGGCTCCGGTCCCCGTTCGCGCAGATGAACACGATCCGGCGATCCTTCGGGAGCGACATGTACTTGTCCGAAGCGTCGTAGTCGAGGGCCTCGGCGCCCTCGGCCACGGCCTCGGTCCGCTCGTCGGGCGTACGCACGTCGACGAAGGAGAAGTCCTCCGACGCGGCGGTGAGCGCTCGGACCTCGTCGGGGTTGACCTGCCGATCCCGATCCATCGTCTCGGCGCGGATGATGGTCTCGACCATATCCTTGATGTCGAGGATGTTGTGGTCCTTGGCCACCTGGGCCAGGGTGTCCGACGGCTGAAAGCCGCAGGCCGAGCAGCCCCCAACGTGGTAGCGCTGGAACAGCGCGCGCTGGGCGGCGGGTGCGACGGAGAGGATCTGCTCCATCGTCATCTCGGGGGTGATCGTGAGGCTCTGGTCGGTCATCGTGTCTTGGCGGTCAGGAGTGCGGCGGGAGCATAGTCTACGGCCGGCCGCATCCCACCCGCCTGAGCCGGGTTCGCTTCCTCTGGCCGCGGATTGCCCCGTCGTGAGCACATTCCGGGGGCGCGCCGCGCCGGCGCGGGGCTGCTCCAGCTAACCTCCCCCCACCCAGCGACCGAGGAAGGCCCCGCCCGAAAGGGCCTCCGGCGCTGGAGACCCGACCAGAGAGGAATGCCAGTGGCCCAGGCCAAGATCAAACCCCGCGCCGAAGACTACGCGCAGTGGTATCAGGACATCATCCAGCACGCTGACCTCGCGGAGCCCGCGGGCGTCGTCAAGGGCTGCATGGTCATCAAGCCCCACGGCTATGCCATCTGGGAGGCCATGCAGGCCGACCTCGACCGGCGCTTCAAGGACACCGGGCACAAGAACGCCGCGTTCCCCATGCTCATCCCCATGAGCTTCCTCGAGAAGGAAGCCGAGCACGTGGAGGGCTTCGCGCCGGAGCTCGCGGTCGTGACCCACGCGGGCGGCAAGGAGCTCGAGGAGCCGTACTGCATTCGGCCCACGTCCGAGACCATCATCGGGCACTTCTTCGCGAAGTGGATCGACTCCCACCGCGACCTTCCGCTGCTGATCAACCAGTGGGCCAACGTCATGCGCTGGGAGCTGCGCACGCGCATGTTCCTGCGCACGAGCGAGTTCTTCTGGCAGGAGGGGCACACCGCGCACGCGACCCACGACGAGGCGAAGGAGGAGGTCGCGCGGATGCTCGACGTCTACCGCGACTTCGCGCGCGACATGATGGCCATGCCGGTGGTGCGCGGCATCAAGAGCGCCCACGAGCGCTTCGCCGGCGCCCTCGAGACCCTCACCATCGAGGCCATGATGCAGGACGGCAAGTCGCTGCAGTCGGGCACCAGCCACGACCTCGGCCAGAACTTCGGCAAGGCCTTCGACGTCACGTTCCAGAACGCCGAGGGTGAGCGCGAGTACGTGTGGCAGACCTCATGGGGTCTCTCGACGCGCATGATCGGTGCCCTGATCATGACCCACTCGGACGACGACGGCCTCGTGCTCCCGCCGCGCCTCGCACCGATCCACGTGGTGATCGTCCCGATCTACCGCAAGGACGAGGAGCGCGACGCGGTCCTCGAGGCGGCGGATCGCATCGGCGCCGAGCTGCGCGAGGATGGTCTGCGGGTCGAGGTCGACAAGCGGACGGGCATGAAGCCCGGGGCAAAGTACTACGAGTGGGAACGCAAGGGCGTCCCCATGCGCCTCGAGATCGGCCCGCGCGACCTCGAGCAGCGCGCGGTCATGAGCAAGATGCGCCTCGCCGAGCTCGACGAGCGCGGCCGCCCCGTGAAGGAGGTCCTGCCCTGGGACGGGCTCGGGATTGAGATCGGCAAGCGCCTGGACCGCTTCCAGGAGGAGCTCTACGAGCGCGCCCTCAAGATGCGCGAGGAGAACACCCACCTCGTGGACTCCTGGGACGACTTCGTGGCCGCCTTCGAGGGCTCCAAGAGCTCCTTTGTCTACGCCCACTGGGACGGGACGACCGAGACCGAGCTCGCCATCAAGGAGGCCACCAAGGCCACGATCCGCTGCATCCCCCTCGAGGGTGAGGGCCCGCCGGTGGAGGCCGGGACGTGCATCAAGACCGGGGCGCCCAGCGCCCAGCGCGTGCTCTTCGCCAAGAACTACTGAGCACCAGCGGACCCCTGGTTCACGAGGAGGCCCCACCGCGGCGACGCGGAGGGGCCTCCTCCGATGGAGCCCAGGTGCCGTCCTCTCGCCCTCTCCAGGCCGTCGGCAGCGGCCCAAGGGCTGCCCAGCCCCCGCTCGAGCTCTGGCCTCCATCGGAACCGGGAGCCGCCCGTCCTGGCCGAGCCGCCGCAGTGAGCCGCTGCGCCAGCCAGGCTCCCTCCTGTGGTCCCTCCCGCGGCCCTTCCTGGGGCCCCAGCTGCGGCCCCTTCGGACACCGAGCTCACTCGCCGCCGGGACCGGCCACACCGGGGCAGAACCACGGACGCCTTGGGGGTAGAATGGTCCGCCGCTTCCCGCTCCAACGCCGTGATCTTCCTCTATCTCTCCGCCGCCGTCCTGCTCCTCGGCCTGCTCGTGGAGACCGCGGCCCGTCGTCGGGACGGCAAGCGCTGGCCGCGCCCTGGCCGCGCCATCGACGTCGGCGGGCATGGCCTGCACGCCCGGGTCTTCGGTGAGGGAGAGCGCCTGGTCGTCTTCGAGGCGGATGAGGGCGCGTGGTCCTCGCACTGGGGCCGACTCCCCGAGGAGCTGGGCAAGGTGGCGACGGCGGTGGTGTACGACCGCGCGGGGTTGGGCTGGAGCGAGAGCGGTCCCCCGCCGCGTGACGTCGAGACGCTGGCGCGCGAGCTGCATCACCTCCTGCAGCAGCTGGCCCCCGGGCGGCCCGTGATCCTCGTAGGTCACGGCACCGGCGCCGGCGTGGCCCGAACATACGCCCACCGATACCCCTTCGAGACGTCCGCCTTGGTGCTCGTCGATCCCATGCACGAGGGCTTTGGCGACCTGCTTCGCAGGGAACAGGTCGCTCCCCTCAAGCCCTCGGCCTGGGGCATCGGACTCGCCTCGCTGCTCGGACGCTTCGGGGTCTTGAGGCTGCTGAACTCCCGCCAGTCCCCCAACGGGCACCTGCCGCTGCCCCCTTCCCAGCGAGCTGAACTGGACGCCCACGAGCTCGAGCCACGGGTCCGGCGCGCGGCCGCGAATGAGCTGGAGTGCGAGGCCAGGAACGTGGCCTACCTCTCCGGCCTCGCCGCGGTCCCCGAGCTGCCCCTCCGGGTCATCGTCGCGACGGAGACCCTCGACCCGGCGGACACCCCGCCGGACTTCCCGCACGAGGACTACAACCGCCTCTGGGTGGAGCAGAGCGCGGCCTTCCTGGACGTCTCAAGGAGGGCGCAACGCGTGCTCGTGGAAGGATCCGGGCATCAGCTCCAACTCGAGCGGCCCGAGATCGTTCTTGAGGCCATCCTCGACGTCATCGGTGAGGTCGAAGAGGTCGAGGCCCTCCGCGCCGCCGAGGAGTCCTGAGGGTCGCCGGGGAGCGCCTCGACGGTCATCCCCCGCGTCACTTCCTCCCGCTTCGCCCGGACGCCGGCTGACGCCCTTACCATGCGCCAGCGGAACGCCCGCTGCCTCCACAGTTCAGATTGCCCCGCCCTGGGCTCCCCGCCGCACGCCCGCTGGCGCCCGTCCGGAACGACGGGACGCCACCAAGCCGTCCTCCCACCAAGACCCGTCTGATGATGCGCCCCAATCCCCTCACCCGCTTGATCCAGGGGGCGGCCGTGGTCGCCCTCACCGCATGGGGCGGCGCTGCCCAGACCCAGGAGCCGGTCGCCAAGGTGGACGGCCCGCCCACCATCGCCGACACCTCGGCCATGGATCCCGGGCTCGTGCGCCTGCTCGATGATCTCCTGGCGGAGGTCGCGGCCAACCCTACGAGCGCGGAGGCCCGGGCCGAGCTCGGCCTCGCCTACGAGGGCAACACCATCTGGTCCCTCGCCGAGCAGTGCTACGACCAGGCGCTGCAGCTGGATGGCGACGGCACCCAGTGGCTGTTCCGGCGCGGCATCTGCCGGTTCGCCTCCGGGGACCTTGAGCCCGCCATCGCGGACCTGCGGGCGACCGCCGAGGTCTTCAAGAACACCCCCGTCGTCCAGGCCCGCCTCGGTGACGCCCTCCGCCTCGCCGGCGAGCTCGAGGCCGCCGAGGTCGCGTGGCGCCGAGCCATCGAGACCGAGGACCGCCAACCGCAGGTGGTGCGCTACGCAGCGAGCCGGGTCGGGCTCGCCCAGACGCTGCTCGACCTCGAGCAGCCGGAGGAAGCGGTCAGCCTCTGCCGCAAGGCCCTCGAGCTGGCACCTGGCTATCGTCACGCCCACTACACCCTCGGGCTGGCCCTGCTGGAACTCGGGCAAGTCGAAGAGGGAGAGGCCGAGCTGATCGCCGGAGAGAACGCCTATCCCGAGTTCCCGCCAGGGCCCCACACCGCGCGGCTCACCGCTTACGGGCGCGGCTTCGGTCGCCGGATGATGGTCATCGAGATGATCGTGCAGTCCGGAGACCTCGAGGAAGCGAACCGGCGCCTCGCTGAGATCATGGAGAGCCGCGGCGACGAGTACCTCGTGCTCAACCTGGCGTCGCGCGTCGCTCAGCGCAGCGGCGACAACGCCCGCGCTCGTGAGCTGCTCGCCCGCAGCCTCGAGGCCTCGCCGGGCGAGCCGTCGACCCTGACACAGCTCTGCCTGCTCGACCTCCAGGAAGCGGACTCCATCAAGTTCCAGCTCGGCAACATGCAGCAGCAGGCCAGCCAGGGCGTCGCCGTCGATCCCGCCGTCGTCACCCAGCTCCAGGAGCGGGGCCGAGAGCTCTGCGCGTCCGCCCTCGCCAGCGCCAACGCCGCGGCCAGCGCCGCGCCGACGGTCGGCTCACTGCACTACTGGGTTGGCGTGAGCCACCAGACCAGCGCGAGCTTCGCGGCGGACCAGAACGCCATGGGCCAGTCTCTTCAGACGGCCCTCGCGTCTTTCCAGATGGCGCTTCGCCTCGGCTGCACGGAACCCGAGTTCAACATCCAGCTGGCCAACCTCTACGCGCAGATGGGGCGCCCGCGGGAGCTCCTGCGCTACGCCCTCCGCCACCTCGACACCGTCCCGCGGGACCCCGCCACGCTCTCGACCGTGATCCAGGCGCTGATCTCCAATCAGCGCTCCGCGGAGATACGCCCCTACATCGAGCGCCTGCGCGCAGCCGGCACCGGACAGCTCCCTTCCCTCCAGTTCTGTGTGCAGGCCTATCTGACCATCGGCGACTTCAGCGCGGCCGAGTCCGCCCTGGCCGAGTTCGAGGCCGCCGGCCCCGGCAACCCGCAGGTCGCCCAGTTCGTGACAGCCGTCCAGGCCCACATCGCGCAAGAGCGCGCCAAGACCCCCCCGCCCGCCGAGGGTGGCGGGCGTCCCTGAACTCCGCCCCGCCCGCCGTTCGACCCAGCGCCACCACACTGTCCTCCCCTTGACGATGATCACCTCCGTTTCGCTGCTCGCCCTGCTCGCTCCCGCCGCCCCCGCCGCCGCGCAGGAAGCCGCCGCGCCCCCCGTCTGGTTCAGGGAGGTCGGCGCCGACGCCGGCGTCGACTTTGTCCACCTGGCCGACCGAACCGACCGCCACCGCTTCCCCGAGATCATGGGCGGCGGCGTCGCCCTGCTGGACCATGACGGCGACGGCGACCTGGACATCTACCTGGTCCAGGGGGGCATCCTCGGCGACGCCGCGGAAGGGGTCGAGCGCCCCGGCAACCGGCTGTTCCGGAACGACACTGAGGCCGGCGGACCGCTCCGGTTCACCGACGTGACCGAGCAGGCAGGGGTCGGCAACAACGAGTACGGCATGGGCGTCGCCTGCGGAGACTTCGACCGAGACGGTGACACGGACCTCTTTGTCACCAACGTCGGCCCGAACGTCATGTATGTGAACAACGGTGACGGGACCTTCACCGACAAGACCGCGAAGCTGAAGGTCGGCGACCCCCGCTGGGCCACTAGCGCGGCCATGTTCGACGCCAACGGTGACGGGAAGCTCGACCTCTACGTGGTGAACAACCTCGGCTGGTCCGACGCGATCGAGATCGAGTGCTTCAACTACTACGGGGAGCCCGACTACTGCAGCCCGAACAACTACAACGCGCCCTCCGCCGACCTCTTCTACACGTTCGGGCGGCTCGGCTTCACCGACGCGACCCTGCGCACGGGCATCGACGCCGCCTTCGGCAACGGGCTCGGCCTCGCGGTCGGTGACTCCGACCTCGACGGCGACCTCGACGTCTACGTGGCGAACGACGCCACCACCAACCTGCTCTGGGTCAACGACGGTCGAGCGCTCTTCGAGGACCGCGGGATCCGCGCGGGCTGCGGCCTG
>Ga0213863_10003001_pt1 | contig 11756 bp, 7 predicted proteins | sample PICome_8_FD_160128 | JGI IMG/M metagenome (GOLD analysis project Ga0213863, IMG submission 160128) | Coastal seawater microbial communities near Pivers Island, North Carolina, United States - PICO497 | ecosystem: Environmental > Aquatic > Marine > Coastal | place: USA: North Carolina | collected... | reverse complement strand
GAGATCCGCTTTTAGAAAGTACGAGAACCGGTGCCGTAGTGAGTAAAGCACATTTTGAAAAAGTTCTTTCGCACATTGCCGTGGCTATTGAGGAAGGCGGAACGCTTCTCACGGGAGGAAGCCCAGTCAAATTGGACGGTCGTTGTAAAAATGGCTACTTCATTGAGCCGACAGTTTTTGAAAACCTTGATGCCTCTTGCCGCACCAACCAGGAAGAAATCTTTGGACCCGTGGTTACCCTTACGCCTTTTGATACAGAAGAGGAGGCACTTGCCCTTGGCAACAGCACTTCCTACGGCTTGGCGGCTACCGTTTGGACCACTAATCTTCAAGTCGCCCACCGCATGGCGGCTCGTCTTCACGCCGGTATCATTTGGGTCAATTGCTGGTTACTACGCGATCTTCGTACACCCTTTGGGGGCGTTAAGCAAAGCGGTGTAGGCCGCGAAGGTGGTTTTGAAGCACTGCGATTCTTTACTGAACCTAAAAATATTTGCATCAAATTATGATTCCACATAAACAGTGGGCAAAAGCCCTTCACCAAAGTGCGCGAACACAACAACCCCGCGACCAATTTTCAACGCAAAATACCTATACCCTCAAAGACGCTTACACCATACAACATGCGCTTATTCAAGAGCGCGTCAATGAGGGTCATGCCGTTATCGGCGTAAAAATGGGATTCACTTCGTTAGCGAAAATGAAGCAAATGGGCGTAGACGATATGATTATTGGCCAATTAACACAAGATATGCGCATCACTAGCGAAACGCCTTTAGTTCGCTCTCAATGTATCCACCCGCGCGCGGAACCTGAAATCGCCTTCCGTCTTTCACAAGACATCAACTCCCCATTAAGCGTTGATGAAGTTTCTCACGTAGTGGACGGCGTTGCTTCAGCCATCGAAATCATTGATTCACGGTATGAAAATTTTAAATTTTCTCTAGAAGATGTAGTGGCCGACAATTGCAGTTCTTGCGGCTTTGCTTTAGGTCCTTGGTGCGAAGTGCCGCTTGGACTTAACGGATTAGATATGGTACAAACTTTTGATGGATCTACTGTTGCCGAAGGAACAAGCGACGCCATTCTTGATAACCCTTTTGAAGCACTTGCCGCAGCAACCCGACTTGCGCTACAGCATGGCTTGCCTTTGAAAAAAGGAATGATTGTTTTGGCCGGCGCCTCCACAGCAGCTCACTTTATTGGTGATGCAAAAAAAGTAGAAGTAGCGGTTGACGGATTGGGCACCGCGCATTTCGAAGTGGTGTAAAAAAAACGAGCCACACCGGGGTACGGAGTGGCTCGCTGAACAAAACCATGTCGCATCTTAATGAATTACTCGCTTACACTCAATTGGGATGCGAATAAATGAGAAACAAAATCTGTGCCAAACGCTTTTATCTTCTCCATTATAATTTCGCAGATAGGCTAAGTAGCAACTGCGAGCGGTTGTAACTCAGTGGAATACCATTCCAATCACCTATGTGATTTTCAAAACTGCTGTAATACACTAAATCAACCCCTAATTTCCATAGGTCCACTCCTAAGCCAATATTGTAGCCTGCCGATGATGGGGAAAATGTTGCTGTAAACGCATTATCAGACAAATGCTGCTGGTAGTGCACGCCTGCTTCAACACGGGCAAATTTAAATACGCGCAATCCTGTACTGGATTCGAACTGAAGGAGATTGTGATCAAAACTCTCATACATCAAGGTCGTTCCATTGGTACCGGAGAGAAACTTTGAGTTTTTTACATACAGTGCACTCGCGCCTAGATAAAATTGTTCACCAACGAACTGACGGCCGAACAGTCCTATATGATACCCGTCGTCAGATGCCGCACCAACGAAAATAGATTGCGTGGTAGAAAGTGCTTCATCCAGACCTATTCCAGCCATATCAAAATTCAATCCCGTACGCAATCCCCAGCGACTTTGGGCAGTACTGCTTAAGCCTGAAACACTTAAAGCGATTACTAAAAGAAATTTTGCCTTCATAGATTGTTATTTCTTTTTTCAATTACAGCAATCGTGCCAAATCGTTCTCCAGGCGCGGGTTCAGGACATACAGTATTTGGCGCTTATCCAGCTCCGATTTTTCTCGAAGTAAAACTTCTGCACCCAGCTGTTTTTTCGAAGTAGCGTTGAGCTCCTTAATAAATTCGCTACGCTTTCTTCTTTGGACTTCCCATGAAGCTTCGTTAACTCCTAATAAATCATTAAAATCATCCGTAGTTATAGGCCCTCCTACGCTTCGTTCCAACACTTCCCACTGCAGGCTATCAAATATCGCAGCACGTTTGTTTAAATAGCCCTTTCTCAAGTAAGCCGTTAAAAGGATGCCGAAAAGCGTAAATAAACCAAACGATACAAAAAGTAAGTTTTGATAATCATTTACTCCTCCTATGTGGGCTGGTTTTATCGATTCAATAGGCGGAGTTCTAAGTTTTAACGATTCGAAATAATAGCCAAGCTTCAGTTTGTCAGAATGCTTTGGAACCGTTAGTTTGTTGTTTTCAGAATACCCACAAGCGAGTCCCAAAACATTTAGCCTGTTGGTTAAATTACCTCCGTTATCTAAAGTAATATCTGCGATACTGTTGCCGCCAGGATACCACCAATAGGTCTTAAGCGATGACATTAATAAGCACGTTGAATCTGATACCGCATGAACCATGTAACCCCTTTGATTATTGAAACCGAAACTGCATTGTCCTAGATCCTTCCAACTGCGGCTAATGAAGCTATAACTATATGCCTCGTTTTGATAGACCACATACAGAATGTCATTAAGGCGGTCATAAAAAGAAATCTGTGCTTGGGGTCCTTGCAAGTCAGGGGACTCTAACCCAAATGGCGCTTTACCAAACAAACTCCATTCCTTCCGTACATCCGAATAATAAGTAAGCAAATTATTTTGGATCCAGAAACCGTAACCCCCAAATGAATAAATGGTATCGTTTCTAATGAATTGGTAACTATCAAAGTTGTAGCCAGAATAGTAGGTCTCATCAATGCGCTCAATGATACCGGCGGCTGTATCAACAAGAAATACCTTTCCCGTACCTGGAAAAACCGCTTTTAATCCAGAACTGGTTTTAAACAGATGGCCCTTGAGGGTGATTTCATAGTTTTGAGCGTCATAGTTCAGCGTATATTTAGGTAGCGTATCTATGTGATTTTCATAAAACACAATGTTTTCACCGGTCTCAACTGAAATACGTTGCACCCCAATTTTATCTGACAATTTCCAAGAAATATATCCTTGTGAATACACTGAATTACAGGGTATTATGAGGATAAAAAGAAGTCCATAAATCCTTAGAGAACTAAATTTTATATACATGTTACACATACGTTTAAACACAAATATACGAAACGAACGCTTCTTAAGTCGCACCTTTAGATAAACCAAAAAACCAAGGCACTCTTTAGCTGCTTTTGTAGAACAAACCAATAAAGTTAAGTCAAACCCGATCCATCTACTGGATCGGGTTTTTTTTGCACTACCCTCCCAAGAACAACCAGACCTTGTGTAATCAGGGGGGGGTACATTATATAAACGCCTTTATACATGTTGACCCCTCTTTTTAAGGGGGTCTACTTCTCTATATTGTACTTTTCGTTGAGTTTGCCCTAATTTTTTAGGGGGTTTATTGAATTTTATTCATAGTTTTGCTCAAAACAACCCTCAAAATGAAAAAAATAGACGCAATTATTAGGAAATCGAGATTTCATGAGGTCCGTCAGGCACTTCATGATGTGAATGTGTACTTCTTTAGTTACTGGGATGTCACTGGTGTAGGTCACGAAAAAAAGGAACATCTATACAGAGGTGTTGCTTACAGCTCTACAGACATTCAAAGACGCTACCTCAGTATCGTTGTAAACAATGACTTTGTAGACAAGACCGTAAATGCCATTCTGGAAGCGGCAAAAACCGGTGAAGTTGGAGACGGCAAAATCTTTGTCACACCCGTTGAAGATGCGTACCGCATCCGTACCGGAGAAAGCGGAGGCCTTACACTGAAATAATCACATTCATACCTATTAAAAAATGGAAACAACACTCACTCTCACTATAAACAACCTTTGGATGATGCTTTGTACAGCGCTTGTATTTTTCATGCATCTTGGGTTCAGTTTTTTAGAAATAGGCCTGACACGCCAAAAGAACACCATCAACATTCTATTTAAAAACTTCTTTATCATAAGTGCAGGACTAGTGCTTTATGCGCTTATCGGATTCAATCTGATGTACCCCGCATCCTTCTGGAACGGGGTTTTACCTAATTACTTTGTAGGGCTGTTTGGTCTTGAAAGCCCGATCGGCTTAGAAGGCCTAGATCTAGCATACAATGAAGGTTATACCTATTGGACCGATTTCTTATTTCAAGGCATGTTCGCTGCTACGGCAGCGACGATAGTTTCTGGCGCTGTTGCAGAGCGGGCGAAATTGGGTTCATTCTTCGTGTTCTCCATCCTGCTTATAGGCCTCGTTTATCCTATAGTAGGTTCTTGGAAATGGGGAGGCGGTTTTCTTGACGAATGGGGATTCTATGACTTCGCAGGCTCAACGCTTGTTCATTCGGTAGGAGGATGGGCTGCTCTGTTGTACATCATAAAATTAGGTGCGCGTATTGGCAAATTTGATAAAGACGGAAAAACCCGTGCCATACCTGGTCACAACTTGCCTTTCGCGGCAGCCGGAGTACTTATTCTATGGCTAGGTTGGTTTGGGTTTAACGGAGGGTCCGTGCTTAGTGCAGATCCGGGATTGACTTCTTTAGTGCTTACCACGACTTCCATTGCCGCGGCAGCTGGCGGTCTAGCGGCGGCTGGCTTCGTTCACATCGTCTATAAAAACTTTGACCTCACCATGTTCATGAACGGAATTTTAGGTGGTTTAGTCAGTATTACCGCAGGGGCCGATTTAATGGGAATTACAGATGCAATTCTCATCCGAGCAATAGGTGGAGTCATCGTCGTTCTTGCTGTTTCGTTACTCGATAAATTAAAGCTCGACGATCCGGTTGGTGCCGTTGCTGTGCACCTGGGAACTGGTATGTGGGGTACGCTCGCCGTAGGCCTCTTTGGCAGTTCAGCGGGTACTGACCAATTCTTAATTCAACTCACTGGTGTTGGCATCGTCGCTGCGTTCTGCATCTCATCCAGCTGGTTGCTCTTAACCTTGATTGAAAAAATCTGGGGACTTCGTGTAGATCGCGAAGAAGAATTGGACGGTCTAGACCAGGCAGAACATGGAGGCATGTCCGCTTATGCAGACTTCCGTATGAATCAACACTAATTATCCAATCTATTTATAAAAGCGAGCCCGAAGTGCTGTAACACTCCGGGCTCTAAAAACAATTTCCCTCAAATGAAAATCGTTACAACAAAAATCGAAAAAATTTGGCTGTTCGCAGCACTAATCGGTGCTGTAATTTCAACCAGCGCTCAAGAAGCAGAAGAAAGTATTGCCTTTTCAGGATCCGTTGACACCTATTTTAGAACCAACCTCAATGCAGGAAAATTTGATGCCCCTGCTTCAAGTTTTGCAAACTTAAACGGATTTGCTTTGGGCATGGTGAATATCAAGGCAGAGAAAAGCACCGACAAAGGTGGATTCGTAGCAGATTTAGTTTTCGGTCCTCGCGGCACTGACGCCGTATTTGCCTCACCTTATTACAGCGCGACCGGCAATATTGTCAACCAATTATATGCGTATTGGCATGCCTCCGAAAAGCTCACTTTAACCCTAGGAAACTTTAATACCTTCCTGGGCTATGAGGTCATCTCTCCAGTAGATAATTTTCACTATTCCACCTCCTATCTTTTCTCGTATGGACCGTTTTCCCATACGGGACTTAAAGCCGATTACTCGCTAAGCGAAAAACAATCGGTCATGTTGGCTATCATGAATCCCACCGATTTTACAGAGATGAATGATGTAGACTTGTACACCTATGGGCTCCAATATGGCTATGGCGATACCTACTTGAACCTTCTCTACGGAAAGCAAAGTATCGATGCATCAACCACTTTACAAATTGATTTAACGGGTAGTTATGAATTAGGTAAAACCACAGGACTTGGAATCAATGCTTCGTACAACGAAACGCCATCAACCGGCGGTTTCTACGGGGTAGCATTGTACCCCTCAAAGACGATTAAAGACCAATTTGCAGTTGGGCTTCGTTCTGAAATCTTTCACGAACTCGACGCGGGGGGTCCTGCCTATGGCGCCGGCACCACAACACTTGATTTCACTCTCACCGGCGCTTATGAAACCGACGAGCTTCGACTAATTCTTGAATGCAGATTAGATCAAAGTTCCGCACCGCAGTTCAATGCGATGACCACGGATCAACTAGCGTCTATCCTAATTGCCGCAGTATACCAGTTTTAGTCCCCCTCCAGAACCTATGTTAAGCAACAAAGCCAGCCCCTCGGGGCTGGCTTTACTGGTTATTAAAATTTCAATATTCGCTAAATTCCTCTAATGAATAACAACCAAACGCAACACCTGTACTTCATTTTCGAATTCCAGAATCACTTGGTAAACTCCGGCAGGATATTCAGAGGCATCCAATTCAATCTCTTTTGAATTTTTACTGAATGTTGAAAGTTCTTTCCCTCTTGAGTCGACCAAATGTACCTTAACAGGCTCTGCATAATTCATGACAATCTTAAACATGCCTTTTGTTGGGTTAGGGAATAAAATCGCCGGATTTATCGCTGTCTCAGACACACTAAACGTCGTAGAGATTGCTACTTCAGTGCTGTCCTCACAGTATCCATTGCTCTCAATCACAGATAATATTCCATTACTAGCCTGAGACCACATCACTGTCACTACGTTGGTTCCTTGACCAGATACGATAACACCATTAGTTATAGACCAAGTATAAGTGCTTCCAGAATTCTGACTTACCAGATACACATAATTCTGCATTGGTGTAACGCCCGTTATCGATCCAATTATTGACGATACAACTGGCAAAGGATGCATAACACTCTGGAAATACGCCGAAGTATCTACACAACCGTCCGAGCTAACCAAGGTTACGCGGTACAAACCACTTTGAGTGATATCAATTGCTTGGAAATTTGAACCTGTCGACCAGAAATAATCCCCCATCCCAGAAGCTGCAGATAGAGTCACAGTATCGCCAGGGCAAAGGTCTAATGAGCCGATTACTGTAATGGATGTATCTGGCAATGGATTAACGATTACATCTATCGTATCACTTTCACTAATACATCCTTTATTATCGGTAAGCTGCACGTGAACTTGACCAGATTGATATACCGTTAGTGCTTGGCCTAACGATCCATCAGACCATTGGTAATTATAGCCAGACTGCGCTGATATAGTCAACGAGTCCCGATCACAGAATTCAGGTAGACCTGAAAGCGTTAATGAATCATTAGGCAGGATGTTTACAACGATAGATATGGTGTCCGATTCGCTCACACAGCCGTTCCCATCCGTTATGGTCACCGCATAGTCTCCAGCCTGCTTAATCACCGTGTAATAATTAGTATCACCATTATTCCAGGCATAATCATATCCATATGTGGCAGAAATTGTCGCCGAATCCCCGTCACAAATCTCTGTACCCCCGAAGGTGAATATCGTGTCCGAAGGCAACTGCCATACCGTAACCGCTATCGTATCTGTATTCTTGCTACAGCCGTTAGTATCCAACAAGGTCGCATAATAACTTCCCGATTGTGTAACCACTAAATTGTTCAACGTACTACCGCTATTCCAAAACGCAGTTAAATCACTCGCTAAACCAAGCACTACAGAGTCCTCATCACAGAAGCTCGTAGGACCGCTGATCGCAACACTTGTATCCGTGTATTCGTAGAAGTTCACATAGGTAGAATCATACACACGTACCTGATGTGGATACTTTGCTAAGAACCAGTACCATCCTGGTGTCGTCGCAGCTAGAACTCTGCTAGTATCACCTGTATTCCATATAATATCCGTCAAACCAGGGCCCGCATCTAAGAAGGTAGTGTCTCCGACACATTCAAACGACTGAGCATCTACCAATGGATCAATAGGCATGTTCTCATCACAGCTGCTCAAATGGTACACCGGCAGGGTATCGTTCGCAAAAGCCACTGTGTAACTTCTATCCCCACTGGTAGTCACATTAGTGCAAGAATCAAGGTTGTCATCATGTCCGTCAGACCATGAGTTACCATTGATGTACTTAAACTCAATACCTGCGTCTCCCGAAACAAGTCCCAGTGTAACCTCATAGATGCCGTCTCCATCCGCATCATACATCTGCGTTGAATCTGGATCCCAACCTTGGAAGTTACCTGCTAGGTGTACTCCTTTAGTCGAATCCACTATCTGAGTACGCATGTTTACACGGAAAGTAATCTGTGCAGCCTCAACAGTGATCGTATCATAGCCCACACATGCATTGGTATCTGTGACCTTCACCCAGTAATCCGTCGTTATAGAAGGATATACATTGATACTTGAGCCCGTGGTGGAATCGCTCCACGTATACGTCGTTGCTGATGTCGAAGTCAACTCCAATCCAGTACCTAAATTGTACGTAGTAAATGAACTCGAGATCTGAGGAACAGGTATAGTCGTCAGTATCTCTATCGTATCTGTACAGCCTGCGTCGGATAGACCTACACTCACCCAATAGCTCGTCGTAGAATCTTGGCTTACCCAAATTGTGCTTGTCGTATCACCGGTACTCCATAAAATAGACTTCGTTTGACCAGAAGTACTCAGTTCAGGAACACTCAATGAAACACTATCGCCAACACACACCACCATCGAACTCGCCGTAATACGCGCGTCATTCACATAGATATGTGCCGTGTCTGTACAACTTACGCCCGCATAACTCGTCGTTACATAATACGACGTGTCTGCCAATGGACTTACCACAATAGATGTGCTGCTATCACCAGTGCTCCAAGAAACACTAACACCTTCTCCGTCTGCCCAGCCGTCCACTGTTATCGTTTGCGATCCACCATAACAAATGGCATCTGTAGGATTCGTGAAATGTTTATTGTTCACTGTTACGGAATCATAACAAACAGAATTACCCCAAGAGCTCGTGACTACGTATTGAGTTGTTGAATCTTGCGTCAAATTAAAAGATGACGTTGAATCTCCCGTGCTCCATAAGAAGGTTTTAGACTGTATACTGTCTAATCCGAAGGTCGTTTCGTCCTCTACACCGAATGAAACTGTACTCGACTCACATAAGAATCTTGAAGAAACATCAATCGTAGGATCGTTGACATAAACATTTACTGAATCAATACAGCTTTCGCCTGCAACTGTTGAGTAAACCTTGAATTGAGTAGTCGTATCTAGAACAGCGCTAATTGTATTCGACGTATCTGAAGAACTCCAATAGACGAAACTAGTTTCGGTAGAGTCCCAACCAGAGATTGTCGCGTTGACAGTTTCACCCGCACAGATGAATTGATTAGAAAGAACTAATTCTGTCGAGTTGATCACTAAAGTATCAGTACATACCGCATCTCCAAGTGTAGTCTGCACCCAATAGGAGGTAGTCTGATTCTGACTTACCCATATTGAATCTGTCGTCTGACCGGTTGACCAAAGAATACCTGTTTGAGAAACTATGTCACCGTTTTCCGAATAAACGACCTCTGTCTCTACTTCGAGAAGTGTACTGTCTCCTGTACATTGATAAATGTTTGATGAAGAAATCGATGGCTCATTCACAAAAACAGTGAAAGAATCTACGCACGTTACTCCTGAGTTTTCGGTGTTTAAATAGTACGTGGTAGTGGTCAGTGGAGATACAGTAGTTGATATAGCTGTATCGCCATTTGACCAGTATATAGGTGAATACATGTACACAGGAACTTCAACTATCGAATACAAGGAGAATGTATTTGGTAAATCATTCCAAGACGCTATACCATTTAACATGTAAAGCTCACCATAATCTTCACCTGGGTTGGTGAAAGCATTATTCGGCTCACCTGTGCTCCACGCGTAGTAATTTGAATTGGAATTCACATGCTTCCAACCACCCGCAGGTTCTACATAGTCGGATGCATTTAAATCTTGATAAATACCAATCCATGCCCCACTATTCGTAAGTAACCCACTTGTTGTAATCATGGCGCCAATTGCAGCATTTTCTGCACTGTCCTTAATATCTACTAATGAGTACCCGTATGATGTTGCGGAGGCATAGGCATCTGTCCATGATTGAGCGACAGTGTCGATAAAGTATTGCTTATCACCAGATTGTCCAATCTTTACATAAGTACCTGGAATTTCACGATTGCCGTTAATGCCTAAAGCCTCTAAGGTTACTGTTTCACCCGGACAAACCGTTGTGTCAGATGAAGTAATGTTAGCCGTATAAACATCTATAGAATCTGAACAGACCGCATCACCGAACGAAGTCTCAACCCAATATTGAGAGGTTTGACTCTGAGTAATCCAAATACTGTCGTTCGTCTCACCTGTAGACCATAACACTTGTGTAGACGCTTCTTGATACTCACCCATAGCTGCAAGTTCTGCAACTTCACTTGCTGTCAACGATCTATTCCATACCCCAATATCATCCAGTTTACCGGTAAAATTACCTCCTAAAGAAGCACCTTTACCTATGCGAAGCGGTTGATTAGGCATTGTATATGTCCAACCTCCCCAATTGTGTCCACATGAGTTGGAGACCTCTACACCATCAATAAAGAATTTGAAGTTTGAATATGAGAAGTTTCCACCATCACCCATTACCACCGCATAATGGTGCCAAGCCGAATCGTGATTCTGTGGTGCTGCTGCAAAATGAGCTGGACTCTTAAAGCCTAGTCCATCTCCTGAACATTGAGAAGGGTTGAGCTGGACTCTAATATCTGTTCCACAATCCGTACCACAGTATTGACCTATTATATCCTGAGCGCTGTTCGAGTTTGTCTGTGCCCAGAAAGCAAATGTCATTTGTTTTTGACCCGTTACAAGTGCACTACTCAATTCGAGATATGAGTTGCCATCAAAAGTTGCAACATTACCAGTAGAACCGTTTCGACCATTGCCTAGAATAACCCCTGTATTTGAAAACTGGTTGTTTTCTGGGCTTTCGTCTTGAATATTTCCATTAAACGGCATCCATACCAACATACTATCGTTCAACGAAGACGAAGAGTTAAGTCCGTTAGGGAAATATTCTTGTGTTTCTACTGTTAAAAGGATGCTATCTCCAGAACAAGCATAAGTGTCTGTGCTCGTAATTGTCGGCTTATTGACATACACTGTAAATGAGTCTACACAGGAAATTCCATCAAAGTCTGAATACAAATAGAATGTTGTGTTCTCTTGAACTGTAGCGGTAGTTGCGACATTAACTGTTCCGTCATCCCATGTAAAAATCGGATCTACCTTGCCCTGCCATCCAACAGCAGTTAGCGTGATATCTGTGCCTGGACAAACAATGGTATCACTTGATTGGATCTTTATACCTGCATCAATAACAACGAATGTGTCAACATATGCGTTGCCATTGATGGTACCTGATGCCCAATAGGTTCCAAGACCTACATCTGTAGTACCCGCATCACCATTGCTCCATACAGGGTTGGTTATTCCAAACGGATCAATTTCTATATCATCACCCGGACAGGCAAATACATCAATCGGTGCTCTACCATTAGTTTCATAAGCTCCGTAGTCTAGAAAGCCGCCGCTATCAACCCTTGTCACACCAT
>Ga0213863_10002999_pt1 | contig 11759 bp, 6 predicted proteins | sample PICome_8_FD_160128 | JGI IMG/M metagenome (GOLD analysis project Ga0213863, IMG submission 160128) | Coastal seawater microbial communities near Pivers Island, North Carolina, United States - PICO497 | ecosystem: Environmental > Aquatic > Marine > Coastal | place: USA: North Carolina | collected... | reverse complement strand
AAGACCGTACTCCCTACAATCTATGAGGTTCAACTCAACACGGGTGAGATTCTCTACAGCGACATCTCTGGCGACTATTTGTTCGCCGGCGACATGTATCGCACGACCCCGTCTGGCCTGGTCAATCTCTCTGCGGCGACACGCCAAGGCAGCGCTACTGAAGCGCTAGACCAAGTGGCGGAGTCAGAGATGATTATTTTCGAACCCAAGGAGGTGAAGGCCACGCTGACGGTGTTTACCGACGTCGATTGCACCTACTGCCGCAAGCTCCACGGCGAACTCGATCAGCTATTAGATTACGGCATTCGCGTGCGCTATCTAGCCTATCCGCGCGGCGGTGAAAACGCCGAGTCCTTCGATAAGATGGTTTCGGTTTGGTGCTCTGATAACCGGCACAAGGCCTTTAATCAGGCGAAGAACGGCCAGAATCTTCCAGAAAAGACCTGCAAGACGCCCATCCTCGACCACTACGCGCTGGGTAATCAGTTTGGTGTGAACGGCACGCCAGCGCTCGTGTTCCCCGACGGTCGCCTCGTACCTGGCTACATAGAAGCCACGCGCCTGGCTGGTATGCTCGGAATCCTGTAGGACTTCTGCCAGCGCCCCTCACTCGGGGCGCTTACTCAGCGAATTTTTTCAAGCTGTCTTGCTACAAGCGATCTTGCTAATAAGTTTCTTGCCTTAAGTCTTCTGGCTACACGTATTCTTACTTTGAATCCGCTTGGTCTATACAACCCAGCTCATTCGCGAGCCTCGTCGCCGCTCGCTAGATTCTCTCTGCCTCTCACATCTCCTCGCTATTCGCTGCTCCGCTCGCTCGGATAGGCAAAACGTATGGGTCAGGCTCGAAGGGTGATGGGCTGCCATTCATTCGCTCTTATCCGCTATACTTGCTGACTTATATCCGCGCTTTCTGCTGCCCGAAAAAGAGGGGTGGGAGAAATCCGCGCGGCTTAAAAATTATGGCGGCGGCCCAGACGGTCCGGCTCAAAATAATGACGGCGGCCCGAAACGGTCCGCCTTGGCGAGAGGCAGCGCGGTGACTGTGGCAGATTCAAAGGTAGTAAAAGTAGGTATTTGCGGATACGGCACAGTGGGTAGCGGCACGCTGTCGCTGCTTCACGGAAACGCCCGAGAAATCACGCGCAAGACGGGCGTGCGCTTTGAAGTCTGCCATGTCGCATCCCGCAGCTTGCAGGTCGATATTAGCGGCGTCGCGCGCTGCGGCACAGATCCTTTTGCGGTCGCCGCCGATCCGGAAGTCGATGTACTGGTCGAGACCATGGGAGGTTTCGATCCAGCTTATGAACTCGTGCGCCAGGCCCTAGAGAACGGCAAGCATGTCGTCACGGCCAACAAGGCGCTCATAGCCGAGCGCGGCATGCCCTTGATTGAGCTGGCAGAATCGAAAGGGCTTATCCTGGCCTATGAGAGCGCCGTAGCTGGAGGTATTCCGATTATCAAAGCGCTGCGCGAGGGTCTTGCCGCCAACAGAATCGATTGGCTAGCGGGCATCATCAACGGCACTGGTAATTTCATTCTCACCGAGATGATGGAGAAGCAGCGGGAATTCGCTGATGTGCTCATCGAAGCACAAGCCTTGGGCTATGCCGAGGCCGACCCCACCTTTGATGTCGAGGGCATAGACGCCGCGCATAAGCTCACCATCATGGCAGCTATCGCTTTCGGCGGCTCCTTGGATTTCGACGCAACCTATACCGAGGGTATTGGCGCAGTGACTCCTGAAGACATCGCTTACGCGAAAGAGCTCGGTTATCACATCAAGCATCTCGGTATCGCGCGACTCGATAGCGGTAAGGTGCAAACGCGCGTGCATCCAACGCTGATCTCAGAAAAACAGCTGTTGGCGAATGTGCATGGAGTTGGTAATGCGGTTCTCGTTCACGGTCATGCGGTGGGCAACACACTCTATAACGGTCCGGGGGCGGGCGCCGAAGCGACGGCGTCATCAGTGGTTGCCGATCTTATAGACATAGGCCGTCTGCGCGATCACTCGACCCCAGCAGTGCCCACTTTGGGTTTTGCAAAGCAGAAAAGTGACCTAAGGCCGGTTAGCATTGAAGATATCGAAACGGAATATTATCTGCGCATCACAGCGCAGGATATCGTGGGGGTAATGGCCGATGTGTCCACTGAGCTTGAGCGTCACGGCATCGGTATTGATGCGCTCATTCAGAAGGAAAGCGATGGTAAGCATGTGCCTATCGTCATCTTGACTGACCGGGCGAGGGAGAGCGAGCTGAACGACGCGCTGCGAGCCATCGAGGCATTGGACAGCGTGACGGAACCGGTTATGCGTATCCGAGTAGAGAACTTCGGCGAGTAGCCTAGGCCGTGCGTGTTGCACACAGATCAGCGCTGTAAAAAGCGCTCGGAGAGGAAAGCAAAGTGAGATATCAGAGTACGCGCGGTGGCTGCCCAGAGCAGTCCTTCGAAGAAGTGCTTCTTACCGGACTCGCGCCGGACGGAGGGCTGTATGTGCCGACTGAACTGCCGCGCTTCAGCGCCGAGGAGATCGTCTCGTGGCGCGAGCTCTCCTATCCGGATCTTGCTTTGAAAGTTATTGCACCGTTCGTGGGCGATGAGATTCCCGCCGCGGACCTACGTCAGATTATCGAGCAGAGCTATGCAGGTTTCGCTCATGCCGACGTCGCGCCCCTCGTGCCCCTAGACAACGACGAGTATGTGTTAGAGCTTTTTCATGGTCCAACTCTCGCATTCAAGGATTTCGCTCTGCAGGTGCTAGGGCGTCTCCTGGACTACGTCCTAAGCAAGCGCGATCAGCGAGTGGTGATTCTCGGCGCGACGTCCGGCGACACCGGCTCCGCTGCGCTTGAAGGCTGCCGCCACTCCGATCGTGTCGATCTGTTTATTCTGCATCCGCACAATCGTGTCTCCGATGTGCAGCGCAAACAGATGACTACCATTGAGGGAAATAACGTTTTCAATCTCGCGGTTGAGGGCAATTTCGATGACTGCCAGCGCATCGTCAAAGCCGCCTTCGCGGACCAGAGTTTTCTGGCTGAGGATCGACAGCTTGTCGCAGTTAACTCCATTAACTGGGCGCGGATCCTAATGCAGATCGTGTACTATTTTTCATCGGCGCTCCGTCTCGGTGGGCCTGAGAAGGCTGTGTCTTTCTCCGTACCAACGGGCAACTTCGGCGATATCTATGCGGGCTATTTAGCGCAGCAGATGGGTTTGCCCATCGATCAGTTAGTCGTGGCAACCAATCAGAACGATATTTTACACCGCTTTATTGCCAACAACGACTACTCTGTGTCGCAGCTCGCCAAGACTTACTCTCCGAGTATGGATATTTTGGTGTCGAGCAATTTCGAACGCTTTCTGTTCGATGTTTTTGACAAAGACGGTGCGGCGATCGCAGATCTCATGGCGCGCTTTGGCAAGGATCTGCGCAGCGTACCGGACGCGCGATGGCAGAGAGTAGCAAAAACTTTCGACAGTGCTGCTGTGGATGACGAGACGACCTGCAAAGTCATCGCCGATGTCCACGCACAATTCGGCATGCTGCTCGACCCGCACACGGCGATAGGAGTAGAGGCGGCGAGGCGCTGTCGCCGCGACTCCGCGTCGACGGCGATGCGTCCTGTGATGGTGACCCTCGCCACGGCCCACCCAGCCAAATTCGCCGATGCGATCACCGCGGCGGGGCTCGCCTCGCCGCAGCTGCCCGCACACCTTGCAGATCTTTTCGAGCGTGAGGAGCGCTTCAGCGTCGTCGCAAACGATCTCGCCGCGGTGACTGAGTACGTGCAATCGCACGCGCGCGCCTAGCCCGGTGGCGGCGCAGTTAATTACCCGACAAGCGAGCGAGCTAGACTTGCCGGCAAGCTTGCCGCCGTTGGTGCGGCGTATCTACTCGCAGCGTGCACTCAATGACGAAGCTGAGCTCGAGCTAACGCTTGCAAGGCTGCTCGACCCGGCGGGCCTTAAGGGCATGGATGAGGCCGTTGGTCTCTTAGAGCAGGCTTTAGAAAAGCAGCAGCGATTGCTGATCGTCGCCGACTTCGACGCCGACGGCGCCACTAGCTGCGCCTTGGGCATGACCGCTCTTCGCGCCTTTGGTTGCGCGCACATTGACTACATTGTGCCGAACCGTTTTGAGTATGGGTACGGGCTGACCCCCGAAATAGTAGAGCTCGCAAAATCGAAGACCCCCGATCTCATTATCACCGTCGACAACGGGATTTCTAGCATCGAGGGCGTGAGTGCAGCGTCAGCCGCGGGTATTCAGACGCTAGTCACCGATCATCATTTGGCGGGCAGCGAGTTGCCTGCGGCTGCGGCAATCGTGAACCCCAACCAGCCGGGCTGCTCCTTCGCCTCGAAAAGCATCGCCGGTGTGGGCGTTATCTTTTACGTTATGCTGGCGCTCCGCAAAAGGCTACGTGAGTCCGGTTGGTTCGAGCGTCGCGGCGCAGCAGAGCCCAATCTTGCGGAGCTCTTGGACCTCGTAGCGCTTGGCACGGTGGCTGACGTAGTGTCGCTCGATCACAACAATCGCATACTCGTGAGCGAGGGCCTGCGCCGAATCAGGGCAGGGCGCGCGCGTCCTGGTATTCTCAGCCTCCTTACGCTCGCGAAACGCAATCCTTTGAGCCTTGTCGCGAGCGACCTCGGTTTCGCCGTTGGCCCGCGCCTAAACGCCGCGGGTCGTCTTGACGATATGTCGACGGGGATCGAATGCCTGCTGACTCAGTCCGAGGCAGAGGCACATCGCTTAGCGCTGCAATTAGACGGCATGAATAAAGATAGGCGCGACATTGAAGCCGGTATGCGGGAACAGGCCTTTGAGCTTGTTGAAAACCTCGCTCTGGAGACAGAGGCGCTGCCCGCGGGGCTGAGTCTGTTCGACCCGAGTTGGCACCAGGGCGTGGTAGGAATCGTCGCCTCGCGCATCAAAGAGCGCTGCCATCGCCCGGTGATAGCCTTTGCGATGGCCGACGCAGGCAATCCTGACTCCGAACTCAAGGGCTCCGCACGCTCTATCCCCGGCTTTCATATTCGCGACGCGCTCGATGCAGTGGCGACGCGCAATCCGGGGTTGGTCAGCAAGTTCGGCGGCCATGCAATGGCGGCAGGCCTGAGTCTGGCGCAGGAGAACTACGAACTCTTTACGCGGGAATTCGCCGCCGAGGCCGAGCGGATGTTAAGCCCAGAGCTCCTGCAGGCGACAATCGTCAGTGACGGTGAGCTCGCAGCTGAGGAGCTTACTTTGGCTAATGCCATCGCGCTTGCAGAGGCGGGCCCCTGGGGACAATCATTTCCCGAGCCTAGCTTTCATGGACGGTTCAAGCTGCAGCAGCACAGGCGCCTGGGTGATAATCACCTTAAGATGGTGCTGAGCCCGATAGGCTATGACAGCCAGATTGTCGATGCGATTGCCTTCGGTGTCAGTGACGAAGACTGGCCTGCGCCTGATGCCGCCGAGATTGAGCTCGCTTATCGCCTGAGCGTGAATGAGTTTCGCGGCAACACAACACTCCAACTGATGGTCGAACATATATTGGCGTCTGCTTAGTCAGCCAAGTCTGCAATGACAGTCTTCTGCGTATTTGCTACGGTGAAGTCCTATTTAAGCGCGGGTAATGGCGCAAACACTATGGAAGGTAAAATGTCAGGAATAATCAATAAAGCTCTGATATTTATATCATTAGTTTTTTTCTCTTCCCTAGGAAGCGCGCAGGTCCACCGAACCGATCAGATCGAGGTCGAACTGCTTTCCGAGACGCTTTCGGTGGTGCCGGGGGAAACCCTTTGGCTTGCCATACGGCTCAAGCCGATCGACCACTGGCACACCTACTGGCAATTTGGTGGCGACAGCGGTGAGGCCACAAGCGCTAGCGAATGGCGTCTGCCTGCGGGCGCTGTCGCTGGCGACATACTCTGGCCGATCCCTGAGTGGACCCCTTTCCCGGGAAGTGATCTGGTGACATTCACTTATCCACGCGAGGTGTTCTTACCCCTGCCTGTCTCCGTTCCGGCAGACTATGCCGATTCCTCGTTTAGTCTAGCGACGCAGATAGACTGGCAAGTCTGCGACGAGATCTGTATACCGGGAGCCGCCGATTTCTCCCTGACACTGCCTGTCGGCTCGCAGGCCACAGCCGACCCGCGCTGGGCCGAAGCCTTTGCCGATGCGCGCGCAAGCTTGCCGCTAGCGGCGCAGGATCACACCCTAAGCGCAGAATTCAATACCCATGACGGCCGCATCAATATGATGGTGCAAGCCCCGGATTCGCGCTTCGAAGAGATCGACGAAGTTTGGTTTTTCCCGCTAGAGCGACGTTTGATGAAATACGCTCCGATTCGCGACGTCATGCGCGATGGCGACCGCCTGCAAATCAGCACCGAGCAGCACCGCCGCTTCGATAGCTCAAAACCTATCATCGAAGGCCTACTGGCCTATACAGACAAGAGCGGCGAGCTACACGGCTATGAGCTAAGCGCCGCCAAGTCAGCCGTTGCCTGGGATAACCGTATCGAAGTGGAGCTGCTCAGCGAGTCGACTACGCTCGTGCCCGGCGAGACACAGTGGCTGGGCCTCAGGATAAAGCCTGCCGCGCACTGGCACACCTATTGGAAAATGGGTGGCGACAGCGGCGAGCCAACGAGCCTTTCGCAGTGGGAGCTGCCCGAGGGGAGCCGAGTTGGAGCGTTGCAATTCCCCGCGCCGCATTGGCTGCCGTTCTATGAGACCGATCTTGTCAACTTCGGCTATGAAGAAGAGGTGCTGCTGCCCATAGAGGTGACAATACCGGCTAGTTTCAGCGAAGAGAGCGTGACACTGTCTGCCCTCGCTTTTTGGAACGTGTGCGAACAAATTTGTATTCCCGGCGAGCAAAGGCTTGAGATAACGCTGCCAGTAGCCGCGAGCGCGCAGTTGGACGCTGCCGCTGCACCGCTTTTCGCCGCTGCTCGCGCGCAGCTTCCGTTGCGCGAGCATGACATCCAGCAGAGTGTTGTGGCAGCAGGTGAAAGAGTAAGTCTTGGCTTCAATTCCCCCGCAGGTCTCTTCGAGGGAGCAGTCGATGCGTATTTCTTTCCGGAACAGCGCCGAGTTATCAAGCCCGGCCCGCTGAGAGACGTAACGTTAGGTGAGAGCCTATTGCAGATTACTCATGCGCAGCCGCGCCGCATGCTGCAGGACCTAAGCGAGGTTCACGGCGTGCTGGTGCTTGAAGACGCCCAAGGCGAGCGGACGGCCTACGATTTCGGCAGTCCCGCTGTTGAGGTCAACGAGTTTTCATTGATGGCCGCGAACCGTGCCGAGGCCGGGGGCGGGGGAGAGGGCGGTCTGCTGCTGTACGTGGCTTTCGCCTTCCTAGGCGGGCTCATTTTGAATCTAATGCCCTGCGTGTTTCCTGTGCTGTCGATGAAGGCGCTGAGCCTGGCCAAGAACGCCAGCGCCTCTGCTCATAAACAGCGCCTCGACGGACTTGCCTACACTGCGGGCGTCCTGTTGGCCTTTCTAGCGCTCGCAACTGTGCTGATTGTTCTGCGCGCTGGCGGCGAGCGCATCGGCTGGGCTTTCCAGTTTCAACAGCCTTGGTTCTTAGCGCTCATCGTTTATGTGTTCTTCCTGCTCGCGCTGAGTCTGTCCGGCGTGTTTGAAATTGGGACTAGCCTCATGGGCGTGGGGGGCAATCTCGCCAGCAAAGAGGGCTATAAGGGCTCATTCTTCACCGGCGTGCTGGCCACCGTCGTGGCCACTCCTTGTACGGCTCCTTTTATGGGGCCGGCGCTGGGCTTTGCTCTGACTCAACCCTGGGCCGTGGCAATGCTTGTATTTATTGCCCTCGGCCTCGGCATGGCGGCGCCAATTCTGCTGCTGTCCTACGTGCCGGTTCTATCGCGCTTCTTGCCGAGGCCTGGACAGTGGATGGGGACCTTCAAACAGTTTATGGCCTTCCCGCTGTACGCTTCAGCCCTGTTTTTCCTCTGGGTGTTGGGCAATCAGGTGGGGGTTATGGGTATGACCCTGGTGCTTGGTGCCTGCGTCGCTTTGGCCTTTGCGGCCTGGCTCTACCAAAAGCGCTTCACGATGGGGCGTCTCGCGCTGGTGATGAACTATGCCGTGCTATTGGCTGCCGTGAGTTTCGCAGGTGTTTTGATGCAGTCGCCGTTCCTTAAAACCCAGGCCCGTGCGAGCGCAGAGATGGACGGCCAAGATTCCGCTACTGCGAATTTCGAGCCGTTCTCCACCGCGCGTTTCGAAGCGCTGCGCGGCGAGGGCAAGCCGGTTTTCATCAATATGACCGCCGATTGGTGCATCACCTGCTTAGCGAACGAGCAGACAACGTTGAGTGGCGATAGCGTGAAGCAGGCGCTGGTAGATAACGGCATCACCTACCTTAAGGGTGATTGGACGAATGAGGACCCCGAGATTACCGAGGTTCTGGAAGCCTTTAACCGGCCGTCCGTACCGCTCTATTTGCTCTATCCGAAAGAGGGGGAGCCGCAGATTCTTCCGCAAATCCTCACTCCTGCGAGTGTGATCGAGGCGTTCAACGGCGTTTAATTTAGCCTTCGTAGCGCGCAAGCAGCACGGTGATATTGTCCGAGCCGCCGTTACGATTGGCGTGATCGACGAGTTTACGGCAGGTGCTTTCGAGATCGCCTTTGCAGGCGTTTAGGGTATCGAGTAGCTGCCAATCGTCGACCAAATCGCTTAGTCCGTCGCTACAGAGCAGCAGGGTATCTCCGCCCTGCAATGGCTCGCATATCAGTTCGGGTTCCACCGATTCCTTTGTGCCAATCGCGCGTGTGAGTAGATGGCCTACCCCTGAGCGGCGTGAATCGCGGACGGTAAAAAAACCTTCATCAATGAGTTCCTGCAGACGGCTGTGGTCTCGGCTGAGCTGGCGCAGCTCGCCGCCGCGATGCAGATAAAGCCGTGAATCGCCCACGTAGGCCGCAGTGAGCTGCGCGTTTTCGATTGTTGCAGCAATAGCGGTGGTCCCCATGCCCGCGTGTTCAGGCTCTGCGCTGCGCGCGAAAACGAGGCTGTTAGCGCTCTGCAGAGAGGCGCCAAGAGCCGCCGCATCGCGGACTTCAGACGCGGCCAGAGTGGCGACGATGCTCTCAGTAGCGAGTTCTGCCGCGAGCTCGCCGGAATTAGCCCCACCCATGCCGTCGGCAAGGACTAGAAGATTCAAGTCGGCTCGAATCAGGAAACGGTCTTGGTTCGCTTTGCGCCGCCGCCCACTGTCTGACAATCCGGCTATGGCCAAGCTATGCGCAGCGGCGTTGTCTGAGTAAGGGGAGCTGGGGTTTTGCAAGGGATCTTCCTTTATGGCTGCGGCTATTCTATGCGCCCTTGCTAGGTCAGTAAACGCCGCTATGTAGCCGCCTTGAGTGAGTGTGTTAACCTCCTTCCATCGAATTTCGCGCACAGGCCAGTCACAGGCTAAGGGCAGGAGAGAGGCATGAAAGTTCCAAGCTACGCGATGACAGTGTTAGCCATTGTGCTCGTGTTCTATTTGCTGATCGTCGGCGAGGCGCTGCTTCTACCGCTCGTGATCGCCATTGCCATCTGGTACTTGATTAATACCCTCGCCGCGCTTTTCGCCCGCATTGAGATAGGCAAACGCCAGCTGCCGAATGCGCTCTGTCTCGTGCTGTCCTTTCTCAGTTTTGCTTTGACTCTATGGGCCATTGGAGGATTTTTAGGGGGGCGCCTCGACGAAGTGATGTCGGTTATCCCAACCTATCAGAGCAACTTAACCACGCGTCTAGAAAATTTGCCGTTTCTTGATATGCAGGCTTATCAAGAGCGCGGTCTCATGCAGATGATTACCGAGTTGATTGACCTGCCAAGCTATGCGGCGTCGCTGGCCTCTTCTTTCGCTGGCGTTTTGGCGAATGGCGGTCTCATTGCGATCTATGTTTTGTTCCTGTTTTTAGAACAGGGGAAGTTCGACGATAAAATTTCTGCGCTGTTTACCGTGAGCGGTCAAGAGCGGGACGTGCGCAAGATAATCGATAGGGTTAGGATAGATATTCAAAAATACATCAGCATTAAGATGTTCACGAGTTCTTTAACGGGCCTGCTGAGCTATCTCTTCCTGCGTGCGGTGGACGTAGACTTTGCTGGGGTATGGGGGCTGTTGATCTTCCTTCTGAATTTCATTCCAACGGTAGGCTCCATTGTCGCCACGGTTTTCCCAGCAATGATTGCGCTGGCGCAGGCGGACGGCTACACGCTCTTTGTCCTGGTGCTAGCAGGTATCGGTTTACTGCAAATCGCCATCGGCAACATCCTCGAGCCAAGACTTATGGGCAGCTCCTTCAATTTAAGTCCGATCGTCATCCTGCTCAATTTGGGACTCTGGGGTTATATCTGGGGAATACCGGGAATGTTCCTGTGTGTCCCATTCCTCATAATTCTCACTATCATACTTAGCCACTTCCCGCAGACCCGAGCGATCGCGGTTATTTTGAGTAGCGATGGCAAGCTGCGTGTGCCTGCTGATGAGCTGATAGACGATTTCGAGTTCAAGGCCAGCGCCGAAGCGCTTCTCGGCCCCGGTGCACCGGACCGAGAAGCCTAAAATAACGCCTGCAATAAACGCGCTTAAGGCGCTATAATCTCGCACTTTTGTAAGCCGACGTCCGCCGTGATGATTCCCAGCGGACGTCCCTTTTAAAGTCGGAATGTAGAGATTATGAAAAGCGCCGAGATTCGTCAGAAATTCCTCCAATTCTTCGCCGATCGCGGCCACGAGATCGTGCCTAGCAGCTCCCTAGTTCCGGGTAACGATCCAACCCTGCTATTCACTAACGCCGGCATGGTGCAGTTCAAAGAGGCGTTCCTAGGCGAGGAGATTCGCGCGGTGAATCGCGCAACGAGCTCCCAGCGCTGTGTGCGTGCTGGCGGCAAGCACAATGATCTCGAGAACGTTGGCTACACAGCGCGGCACCATACCTTCTTCGAGATGCTCGGCAATTTCTCATTCGGCGATTATTTTAAGCGCAATGCGATCAAGTTCGCTTGGGAATTTCTTACGGTTGAGCTAGGTCTGCCCGCGGAAAAGCTCTGGGTTACCGTTTACAAAGACGATGATGAGGCAGCAAGCCTGTGGCTTGATGAGATGAAGATAGACCCAAGCCGTTTCTCCCGACTAGGTGAGAAAGATAACTTCTGGGCAATGGGGGATACCGGACCCTGCGGCCCGTGTTCGGAAATTTTCTATGACCACGGTGAAGACGTGTTCGGTGGTCCTCCGGGAAGCCCTGATGAAGACGGCGACCGCTACATCGAAATTTGGAATCTTGTCTTTATGCAATACGAGCGTAAGGCCGACGGCACGCTGACGCCTCTGCCCAAGCCCTCGGTAGATACCGGCGCGGGTCTAGAGCGCGTAGCCGCTGTGATGCAGCAGGTGCATAGCAATTACGAGATCGATCTCTTTCAATCACTACTAACCGATATCGCAGCGATTACCGGTGTTAAAGATCTGACGAACAATTCATTGCGGGTGATTGCCGATCACATCCGCTCATGCTCGTTCCTCATAGTTGATGGCGTGCTGCCTTCCAACGAAGGTCGCGGCTACGTCTTGCGCCGCATCGTTCGCCGGGCTGTGCGACACGGCTATCAGCTTGGCGTGAAAGAAGTGTTCTTCTACAAGATTGTTGCCGCGCTGGTGAAAGTGATGGGCGAGGCCTACCCTGAGCTGGTAGCTAAGCAGGCGCAGGTAGAAAAAGCCCTG
>Ga0213863_10002992_pt1 | contig 11776 bp, 8 predicted proteins | sample PICome_8_FD_160128 | JGI IMG/M metagenome (GOLD analysis project Ga0213863, IMG submission 160128) | Coastal seawater microbial communities near Pivers Island, North Carolina, United States - PICO497 | ecosystem: Environmental > Aquatic > Marine > Coastal | place: USA: North Carolina | collected... | reverse complement strand
TTGAACCTGTTTCTTCTGCGGAAGAAACGGAAGAAGAAACGGAAGAAGAAACGGAAGAAGAAACGGAAGAAGAAACGGAAGAAGAAACGGAAGAAGAAACGGAAGAAGAAACGGAAGAAGAAACGGAAGAAGAAACGGAAGAAGAAACGGATCAGGAAACGGATCAGGAAACGGATCAGGAACTTTGTGAGATCAGCAAGATCAAGGTCAATATCATGGTCCTTAAGAGTAAGCTCAAAAAGATTGAGGAGGAGATTAATTCAGAAAGTTCGGTTGAAAATTCGGATTCGAAGGAAAGTGATTCGACAAGCAAAGCTTTAACTTCATTAAGTTCTGACTTTACCAGATTTAAGGAAGAAACCGGCGAAATACTCGATAGTCTCTTTAAGAGAGTGTATGAATTGGATGAAATGCCGGACGCCTTGAAATCCGAAGATGAAAAGGTTGAGCAATTAAAAACACAACTCGAAACCGCGGAAGCCAACCGTGAAGAAAACAAGAAAATGATCCTTGCTCTGATCGAGGAAATTAAACAGTCAAAAGAAGATACGGTAATCGATAGTAGTTCCGATTCCGAATCTGATCATAATCCTCTTGATGAATTGGCGGATAAGGTTTCAACGCTCGAATCTCAAATAAATGACCGCCCTGATTCCATTGAATCTTCGAATGAGGAATTAGAAAAAGTCTCTTCCAGAATTGATAACTTGGAACAAGCCATGAGTCAGAATAATTCGGATTCTTTATCTGAAACTTCGGTTGCAGAGGACAAGAACGAAGAGCTCTCCAAAATTGCCGATCAAGTCTCCACCCTTTCTGAAAGCTTAGACAATATAAAGGTCGACCTTGAAGATATTCCAAAAGCGGAAGATCTTATTTCTAAGGAGGAAATAGAAAATATGATCTCATCTCAAAAAGAAAACGCTGACTCTAATACCTCGGATAATGAAGATTTTGAGGCCAAGTTTGAAGAACTAGACGGCAAAATTGAAGATGCACTTGAAAAATTTGTATCCTCCACCGAAGAACCACCACCGCCCCCACCGATTGAAGAAGTGGATTCAGAATTAACTGAAAAAATTAGCTCCTTGGAAGAGAGGGTCTCTAAGCTACATAAGGATTTGCAGGCAGAAATTAGAGAAGTAATGGACACTGTTGCAAATTCAACTCCTATTTCAAAAAGCGAAAATTTGGAAGCATCAGATGATTCACAAGAGCAGCCTGACCCGCAATTGGAAGAAAAAGATTTTTCACTTGACCAAGCAACCGAAAATCATAATAAAAATATCGAATCTAGCAAAGTTATGAAAGAATCTGATGAGTTTGAAAATGGTGGAGTTTCTCAAGAAACTGAGAAAAAAATGATTTTTTTAACCGCTGAAGAATCAGATAGTGAAGATGGTAATGTTGAGGATTCAGCACCATCCGATGAATCATCTAAAATTTCATCTAATCCTACTTCTAGTGCCCCAAAATTCGAAGGATTCAAGAACCACAACAGGAACAAGCATTACAAATTTCGTCTTTAATACTAAACTATCATTCAACAACCCTACAATACCCACTAACTGAATCGATCATGTCCGAACAAAATAATAATCAAGTTTTCTCTATTCGAGCCATTAACGATATAGATGCAATCGTTGCATCTCTTAAAGATGTCACTGAAACAATGACTTTTGGGAGACACGGATGCTGTAGCGAAATGGAAGCTGTTGGTAAGACTCTTATCCAAAATGTGGAGCGAACACACTACAAACAATCAAAAGAAGCAGTGTTAGCGATTCTTGAAAATGCTCAAAAATTGGTCATTAAGGGTGAAGGGGCTAAATATCGCCTTGGACCTGAGGTTGATAAACAAATGTCTCAAGATGCCGAAATTAATAACGGACTTGCTTCTGCAGTTGGGATTGAAATTGATAATGTTAATGGTGATGGTTTACGCGTAGGGACCCTTAATTATGATATTTGGGAAAGAAATTCATACAGAAAGAAACTTTATTACACCGTTTACGGCAAAATAGCACCAGAGCTGCCCGATTTTACCAGAGAAGATCCTTTTCAGGTGGATGAACCTGCACTCAATGATAAAACTTACACTGAAGCTGAGCGCTACAAATTTGATAAATGGCTTGCTGCTAGTCTCAAAGCTAGTGTACCTGAACTTGAATCATTGGTATTTTCAAAGATTGACGAGAATATTGATTTAAAGCACTGGAAAGAAAGTTATGATCAGCTTGAAGTTATGTCAGCGGCATATGCTCAAATCTTAGATGACTCGAGAGAACTTATCAAAGAGTTGATTTTGAAGGAGAAACAACTTGATGTTATCAACCAACAAATTAAGGAATTGGAGAATACTTAATTTTACATATCCTCCATAATTAAAAAATAAATGGCAGACATAGTTGATGTTCTAAAGAAAATTGCTGAGCAGCGTCGTAAAGAGGGTAAGACACTCGCGGGTGCCCCTGGATCTGCGCCCTCTACAGGCAATACCCCCATTGACCCCATAACTCATGAACCAATGGAGGAAAGAGACATCTACCATAATGGAAATTTTGTTGCTACCTTGGATTTTTGTAAATCCAACAAGGCTTGGTTTTTAGATTTGAATGAGTTAAACAAACTTTTACAGATTCCAAACATAGTCTCAATTATACAAGCTGAAGAAAACAAATAAGTTTTCTATGTGGGAAAAAATTAAGGCTCTTTTTGGTTTTGCAATCGTCACGCCAGAACCTGAACCGAAACCCGAGCCAAAGCCAGAACCGCAACCCCAGCCAAAGCCAGAACCGCAACCCGAGCCAAAGCCAGAACCGCAACAAACTCCTCCACCAAAACCACCAACAACACCAAAAAAAATGAAAATTTGTCCTAGATCCGGCGAACAAATGAAAGAGGTCGAAATCCTTGGCGAAAAAGTTGATATTAGCTCAAAGGGTTGTTATTTTGACAGAGGAGAACTTACGAGAATTCTTGGGTCTAAGCCAACATTTTTACAATCAGTTTCTAATTTCTATCGTACATCTGGTCTTTTCAAAATAGGATCTACGGATCCTAGAAAGACTGTCGATTCTGGGATTGAACATTTAAGGTTAGACCAAGAAATCCTGGAATGTAAGAATAAGATACAATCCTCAGAACCGGGATCTTTTGTTTTCAATGAGGCTGTTAAAGATCTTGAAAAACTTCAAAAGCAAAGAAATAGTTTATAAATAACTGTCCGTTTGCAAGGTTCTGAAATGCCCCTCCTTTCCAAGATTCTGGAAAGAATTTCTTTACTTTATTTTGTCTTAGCAGACATTGACGATGAGATTGTAGATTCTCGTGAAATAACAGAAATACAAAAACTTTTCAAGGAATGGGTAGATGCTCAGGCACTCCCTCCCAGAAAAGATTCACTCATTCAGGGAAGGATATTATTAAAAGATATTCGCCGGGTTAAACATCCCCGTTTTATCTTTAAGGAAGCGTTAGACTTTCTTGGGTTGCACCTGACCAAGATAAATATGCTAGCTCTTTGTGATGATCTAAAAGCCTTAGCAGAGATTGATAACGATTATTCAGGTACGGAAGAAGAATTCCTCGAAATTTTAGCTACCGAGTGGGAATTGGATCCAGAATGTGTAGTTTCATCGAAAGAATTAATAAGCGGTCATTTTTGTCAAGCTATTCGGTTAAAAAGAGAAATTGCGGTTACGGATTTATTAAGAAAAACCTTTCAAATCGATTCACTTCTACCACTGGTCAAATTGCACGAAAGGGAAATGACTGAGGAATTTGATCTTCAGTCCAAAAGAATGGGTTTTCAAGGAGATGAGCAATTATTTCCTAAGATCAAACGCCTGACTGATTCCGTGTGTGAAAGCTTAAAGATTGATAATATCTTTCATGTTCTTGTGGATAATGATTTAGTAAAAAATGCATCTATCCTAACAGTACTTAGCTCTTATGGTAGAAATTTTATTGTCCTTACTTCAGAGTTAATAAATTCGCTTACGGATGGAGAGTTGAAATTTGTAATCGGTCATGAAATCGGACATTGGATGGCTAATAATTCAGATTTGGATCGAATTCAACACTTCGCTTATTCAAATGTTGAAAATAGGCCTAGTGTAGCCTTACAAAATTTACTTTCCACCTGGGAAAAACTAGCTGAATTTTCTTCGGACCGGATTGGTTTAATCGCTTGTGGATCCTTGCCATCAGCGATCAGTGCCTTGTATCGGGTATGCGTTGGTATTGATCCTGAAAAGAATGAGTTTGATGCAGAAAAATACTTATCTGCAACGGGGAAAAATATGCCTAGATCCAAAGAATTAGAAGTCTTTAGGGATGATAGTCATCCGCCCTTTTCCTTACGACTTCTGGCTCTGGTTACTTTCTCTAAGTCAGATTTATTAAGGGCTTGGAAAAAAGATGGAAAGCTACTCCTCGAAGATAATAAGCTTACTGATTCGATGAATGAAATCGTTGATCTTCTGGATTATACCACTACAAATTCTTTAGAGAGCAAGAGGTTACAAGCGATTGCTTTGGGTGGAGTGGTATTGTCTGAAATTGATGAATTCACATCTGAGCAGGAATTAAGCAAAATTAGGGATATTCTCCATCATTTCGTCCTCAATCCCGATCCAATCCTTAAGTATGTGGAAGGTGTTTTCCAGGAAGGTTTAAGAAATCCTTTGGAGATCTTAGGTCAGGTGTTGACTGAATTGATCCATATGGATCAAAGAGAAAAATTTCCTCTTTTCACAACTTTTGTTCAAATTGCCCTGAGTGATGGTGACTTAAAACCAAGTGAAACTACCCTCTTGTACGAAATTGGGGAATTGCTTCAAATTTCTCCCGATGAAGTCTTTATTCGCATTACCAGAATCTTAGGTAGTGGGGTTAGTATTGAACGAAAAATCCCTCAGGAAATGGAAAAATATCTTCGTCGAAAGGAACCTTTCCACCTCGGTTCTCTGGATGAAAAGATTGCTCTTGCAAAGGATGAAAATACAGAGATTTCTGAATTGGAGGCATTAGGAAGAGATATTGACCCCCATGTTCGGTTGGCGGTACTTTTTAATGATTCTACGCCCGATGATCTAAAGATGGATATTTTAGATTCTCCCGTAGTCGGTCCCCTTGCGGTCGAAAAAATTATGGAAACGAGCCTGGAAGATGATTCTGCTTGAATAATTTTGAAATCCAATAAGCCTTAATGGGCAAATCAAATGGATGACAAAATTTATATTTACTCTTCAGGCGAAAGGCTTGGTCCATTCAGCTTAGAAGAAATCATCAGTTATACTGAAAGCGGAAAGTTTAAACTCGACACCCTAGCTTATTGCCTTGAGTTGTCTCAAACTTGGCTGACTCTGCAAAAAGTATTCGAGGCATTTGAAGTTAGTATCGAATGGGAATATGAGGAAGAATTCGAAGAAGGTGTGGATTTTGCTGCTTCCGACTCGGAAGATCTTACAGAGAACAATGTGAATACCTCATCCCTTGGAGTAAGACCAGAAGAGGTGCAATCCCTGGATTCCATGCTGGCCCATTCCAAAGAATTTAAGGAACTTTCTGAGAGTTTATCGGTTTTCAATCTTTGGAAAGTATTGAATATTCGAAACCATGAGGTCTATCATGAAAAGGCATTGAAATGGATGTTCGATCAAAAAGGTACTCACGGACTCGGAAGTGCCTTTCTTCGAAACTGGATGATCGATGTGTTGGAATATAATCAAAATGCAAAGGATGTTGTTGATACCAATTCCTTAGGCCCGATCAATTTAGATTATGCGGTGTTCAAAAGCGTGGTGGAGAGGCAACGAGCCATTCAAGTGGATGGTCAGTCCAAAAGACTGGACCTCTTATTTGTCATTGAAACCATCAAACAGGGAAAATGGGCGATCATGGTGGAATTAAAAGTGAGGCATGTGGTTTCGGATGACCAACTTAGCTCCTATCGAAATTGGATGGAAGAAGAATTTCCAGATCATCAGAGAGTGCTCATTCTTCTCTATGATGAATTTCAAGATGGAAATGAACCGGGAAATTGGCCACAGCAGCAAGAAAGAGAATTTTGGATTCCGGCGACTTTTTCAAAATTGAAAAATTCCATTCGGGAAACCTTGTCCTGTAATCATTCTAGAATTCCGAAAAGGGAAACTTCATTTATTGAGCAATACTTGGAAAACCTCCCCCCTTTGGCTTCAAATATTAATTTGGAAAGGGCTGAAATTCTCACTCATCACATCTTTGGCAGGTATAACACGGGTATCCAGTATGCGATTACTGCAAAAGATACGAACCAGAATGATCGAACCCATTGGCAAAAACAAGTGCTTCGATTCATGGCTAATTATTCCAGCGAATTTCGCTTATTAAGTGAATATACGGAGTGGAAATTTTTGGACCGAGAACTAACCTACAGACTTAAGCAAGCGGACTGGTTCCCCATGCTTAATGATTACCGGGTCCTTTTAAATGAAGGTATGGATTGCTGTATTCTTTTTCAGGATCTGGATGACTGGCCAACCCCGAGTCTGGGTCATTTGATTGTGCGAATACAATTGTACTACGGTTCCAAAGATAACCTTCCTTGTTTTCGCCTACGAATTCGGGCGGAAAACACCCCAGGTTTTTCAGAACAAAGAGAGGATCTAATCCAGGATTTTTTTGCCCAGCTTCACCCCTTTCCCCCAAATTATGGAGGACGGGACATGGTACAAAGAGAAACTGGTTTGATTTATAATCAAGCTTTGCAATATCCGAATCATTCCAATCTCTTTGAGCGGATTGATGGAATTCTTTCTTCCCTTCATTCGATTTGGACCAGTGAAAATTTTTCAGCGGCACGTAAAGCTATTCTTCGGCATATTGGCGGTTGAAATTCTTAAAGAAGTTAAAACAATTAATATTCCATGGATCCGCTTAACACCAAATTTGTTTCCGTCTTCAGCGGTAAGGGAGGAGTTGGTAAGAGCCTGCTCACCATTCTTTTAGCCGACTACCTCAGCTCAGCCGAAGTAAAGATAACGGATCAGGAGAAAAGAAACTTTAGAATCTTGCTTGTCGACATGGATGACCAATGCTCAATAGCATCACACTTGTTGAGCGAAGAAATGGTTACCTTAATGGACCAAAAAAAGCTTTCCTTGCCAAATGTGGTTTCCAGACTGACTAAATTACAAAGTGTGGAGAAATGGCTTCCTCCCATTATCAAAAGACGAGAAGTGATTCATTCTGATTCAAAAATGAAGAAACTTGGTGAAGTCGATGTAATTCACTCTTCCAATCAAACTAGCTTGATTGATTTTTTAAGCAGCTCAAGCCCTGAGGAATCTCTTTTAATCGCCCAAAATTTAAAAAGTTTCCTGTGCAGAAAATATGATTTTGTATTCATAGATTTACCAAGTTCCAATATCCCCAATCATTATTCACTCATCGGCTTAATTTTGGCAGAACATTTTATTATCCCCACATGTTGTTCCGCTTTGGAGGTTTTTTCTTTTCCAAGAACTTTTCAACTTCTTAAAGATGTAAAAAAGCAAAAAGGGGATGATTTTCTTCATGAAATTCACGGACTGGTTTTAAATATGGTGGATAAACGAAGTAAAACCTGGAAAACTCGAAGGGAAGAGATTGAATCGATTGCACTTTCTAATAACCTAAATAAGACCTACTCGACCCACTTAAATTTTAATAATTCCCTCATGAATGCCAGTCTCTATGGAGGAGAAAGTTTAAAGGAAAAATTTTCTACCGTAGCGGTAAAAACAAGATTACTTGCCGTACAAATACTTCACGACCTTGGATTTAGGTTGCAGTGAACAAATTTTCCATACTCTGTAAGCTAAAATTTTGAATCTTGCCCCTATGCAATTACCTTGGATTTTTCGAACTGCCGATTCATGCCGAAATTAGATGAATTAAAAATATCTCTGCTTGGTTTAAAAATTTATAATTAAAATTGCAAATTTCAGGATTTTGAACTCTTAGTCCAGCCGGACGAATGGGCCGAAGTCGAGATATTCTTCGGTGCTATCGTCGGGGGTAAGAACCCAGAGGAGTTTACAGGGAGGCTTTACGGTGGGCTTGTCAAACCATCCATCAGTCAGGAAGAGACAGCCGTCGATTAGTCCCTTTTTTCGATATTCCCAAAGGTATTCAAAGGCAGGATCGCAATCATTTCCTCCTCCTCCCTCGACAAATTGCGGGGTCACACCCTGATAATCATAAGTGCGGTGTACGATGGTATCGCATTCCACAATGTGAACCTGAGCACCGGCTTTCCAGATTGCGTGAATTTCAGCGAATAGGGCAGAGACCATTTCATGGCTTACCATGGAACCCGAGGTGTCCACGATGGCGACGATCTTTTGAAATTTTTTGATGCGAATACCGGGATTGGGAGCACCAAAGCGCTTGCTGAACTTTTTCATCGTTCCCTTTATTTTCGTACGGCTGGCATTGTTGGCGAAGATCCGTAGGGTTCGTCTCCAATCTACCTTTGGTTTTCGTCGGGCTTCGATTTCATCAATATGATCCTTGAGCCAGCCCGGTGCCCCGTTCCAGTCCTCAGGACGCATCCTTTCCTTGGACTTGGTCACCATATTATCAATTTGTTGACGGGTAATTTCATCCAATGGATTGTCGGACCATTTGGAGTGATCATCGGTCCAGACACCGGTATCTTCCTGTCCATCCAGAATGTCCTTGGTGCGTTGCCATTCCTCAATTTCCTGCTTCAACTGTCCCTGAGAATTACTTTCTTCCTCTTGCCCTCCACCATCTCCTTCTTCCTCATTATCTCCCCTTTGTTTTTTTAAGTCCTCGATTTTGTCGTCGGCTGCATCCTTGGCCTCGATGAGTTTTTCATAGTAATACTCAACTGTTTCCCAGGGTTCCAATTGCAATTGTGGAAAGGTATCCAGCAGGATCACTCCTTCCGGTAGCGGCCAGGGATCGACATATTGGTTCACCACAAGGTCGGCGGCAAGGTTGTTGATCAGGGCATTGTTGGCAGTTTTTTCTCCGATAAAGCGGTAGAGATGATAAAATACGAGGTGTAACACTTCGTGTTTTAGAATGGCGATTCGTTCCTCAATGGATTTCAGAGAGTTGAGGAAAAAGTCGGGATTCACAAAGAGGCAAAGGGTATCATTACGAATTCCTACCGCAGCAGTCGGTACTTCATCGGTAATGATCCTGGAGACCTGCCCGAGAAAATGAGCATAAAAGGGTTCCTCAAGCATCAGCTTGATGATGGCCCTTGAAAGTTCTTCTTCCGCTTGTTGAGCGGACATATTCTTACATGCTTTCGAGAAGCATCTCGGCGACCTGGTGATCACTCCTGATCATTTTCCTAACCTCCTCTGAAGCTTCCTTGCTGATATCCATGGCGAGGCCAGCAACCAAGTCCTTGGGTATTTTATCCGATTTCAAAAACGAACAAAGATTTTCTTGATCCTTACCGCCTGGTTTATATCCATCCCGGGTAAGATGAATAAATAAGCGGGTGCAAACCGTGGATAGTCGGTCGATTCTTTTTTGTCCTTTTTGATCGGTACCGATTTCTTCAAGCCTTTGGTCAATGATTGCAAAATCTTCGGCTCCGAGGATTTCTTCGGGATCAATAAGTTGCGTTAAATCGTCCTTGATAAAATTCATAAAGTCCCCAACGGTGACATCGTCCAAGGTTCCCATACCTAGAATTTGAATAAGTTCGAGTTCTTTCTCCAGGTCGTCAATATTCTCAATTTGACGGAAGAATTGTTCCAGAGTCCGGGGTGTGGTTCTCTTGAAAGTCACGGTCTCGGGTCGGTTGAGAATGAAAGAGATTCCGCGCTTGTCGATCCCTGCGGAATCTGCCCATGTTGCCCATTCCTTGGCATCAAAAGTAAGGGTTACATGGATCATACGGGTAAGCATTGCATCATCCAAAGGCGTTACCGAATAATCCCCACCCTCTGGGTTTGCAGTACAGACGATTTGCCACTTGGGGGGTAATTTCCAGGAGGTAAGCTCAAAGTTTTGCAGAAGTTGCATAATGCCACGAAGAATGCGGTCATCGGCACGATTAAAATCGTCCAGTAGAATTAGGCCGGGTCCTTCTTCGGTGGGCACCCAATCCGGGGGATAAAAATAGGTATATTCATCCCCACTATTTGGTTTCTCGGGGGTTGGATCGAATTTTTCCGGCATCCCGTGAAGATCTCCCATTTCTTCAAATTGAGCCACGGGAATGTCACGAAATTGCCACCCCCGATCTTTTGCGAATGCTTTAGCAATATGAGTTTTACCCAGCCCATGAGAGCCCCATACGCAAATGGGAGTACCTGGCCCATCACGTTTGTCATTTTCGGTAAAGACATGTTCCAAGAAGACCTTTAGTTTATCTGAAGTAAGTTTGGTTCCGTAAGTAGACATAGCAAAATGTTATGTTTTGAATAGTGAGGGGTTAAGCCGTTGATTGAGAAAACGGTCTCGTCTGGATTGAACTATGAACTAATAAATGAAGTCAATCGATTTCGCTTTTTTTCCTAACTTAGTTCGAGCAATCGATTTTCAAGACTTTGAGAATATTCAGTGGACTTGCCAACGGTTTCCAGAAATATTTGCTCCGAGCCGTGAATACCAACCCTTTTCTTTGCTCGACTGCAAGCGACGTAAAGTAAATGCCTGGATAAGATTTCGGATTTTACGACCGGTAAGGCGATCATCACTTCTTCGTATTCCGATCCTTGGCTCCGGTGGATAGTCATGGCATAAGCCAAGTCAAATGGAGGAAGTCGTGCCGGAGAAAATTGCCGATAGGAACCATTGCCGTCTGCGAACCATACCGATAATTCATTTTCGTCTTCCTGAGATGTAAGAAAAATTCCAATATCCCCATTAAACAAGCCAGAACCGTAATCATTTTGTTTGATGATGATGGGTAGACCTGCGAAATAGCCTGCTTCCTGATTTGCCAGAATTTTACGACATCTTTCATTCATCGCAATGACTCCACGATCTCCCTGATGAGTAGGGCAGAGAATTTGAAACCGTAAGAAGGCTTGGTGGGCATCCTCGGGGGACTTGGCACTGGCAAGGTCAGAATATCCATGGAGAATGATCTGATCGATCTTAGTAAAATCCCACTGTTCCGAAAATTCAAAGTCTTGGTGTTCTTTTTCCTTGATTAGAATTTCCACTGCATCCGAATCACCCGAAGATATGGCATTACAAAGTCGATGAATCGAACTGTCGACACCGAACCTTCGATTGGTTGATAACTTGGCAATAAGTTGGGGCTGATCCGGCAGTAAGAAATGTCGAACAATGGAGGCAAAGGGAGCCCCGGCTTCTACGGGAGCCAGCTGGTCGACGTCGCCGATTAGAATGAGGCTACAATGATTCGGAATTGCATCGAGCAATTTCGCCATCAAAGGTAGATCAATCATCGATGCTTCGTCGACAATCAGGAAATCTGCTTCCAGTGGATTTTTTTGATTCTTTCGGAAATGGATGGATGGGGGGAGGGGTTGAAGGAGACGGTGAATGGTGGAAGACTCCTGGGGAAATCTTTTATTTTCTTCTTCTCCAAGATTAAGGTTATGCAGGTTAAGCAGAATGGACTCGGTCATTCTTTGGGCCGCTTTCCCGGTGGGGGCAGCCAAGGAAATCTTCAGGCTCGGATTCTTTTCTAAAAGTGCATGGAGGATTGAAACCAGTAAAAAAGTTTTACCGGTTCCGGGACCACCCGTAATCACGGAAAATTTACTTTCGATGGCTAATTTTG
>Ga0213863_10002990_pt1 | contig 11780 bp, 9 predicted proteins | sample PICome_8_FD_160128 | JGI IMG/M metagenome (GOLD analysis project Ga0213863, IMG submission 160128) | Coastal seawater microbial communities near Pivers Island, North Carolina, United States - PICO497 | ecosystem: Environmental > Aquatic > Marine > Coastal | place: USA: North Carolina | collected... | reverse complement strand
GCCACCACGTTATCAGGATTATCAATGTATTGAGGCTCTTCGATATGGTGTGTCGGGACAAGCTCACAGGGCATGGTATGCTGGCCTGCATACATCATCGCGCAAAACCACGCCCAGAAGAAAGCCGCGCCGACTAAAAACGGGGAAAAGTAAAGCTGCCACAGGGCACACGCAGGAACCACAGTAAGCACGACAACCAAGGCAATGACTCCAATGACGAGACGCTGCCATGTCGCAGGTGAGTCGAGTACTGCAAAGACAATACCAAAAGAGAAGATGGCCGCCACCATGAAAAGCAGGTGATCAGGCACCAGTGTGCGCAATGTCTCGGAAAACATCCAGGAGAGGTATTGTTGCAACCAGATATCACCCGGTTCAAACAGACCCAATGAGTGCAAGGCACAGGCCAGAGCAAGACTTAGCCCACCAAACAGCAGACAAGAGCTAGCCAGCCTTCCCCGCGGGTAAATGATGTCTGGGTGCTGCTCCGTGTTCATGCTTGCGCTATTTATATCCGATATCGGCTACAAAAGATCAAACATCATCAGCGCTATTTTTACCATCTTCAAATGCGGTATCCTCGGGTGCGCGATTGGCAGCATCCTTGTAAGACTGCACGATGCGTTCATTCAAATATTTGTCCGCATCACTAACCGCATCAACATCCAGCTCAAACTCGTTTTTGCCTGTGTTTTTCTCGATAAGGTTAAGCCCGAACTGATAATCCTTAAAACGCTGCTGACATATCTGCAGGACACTTCGTGCCTCGCTAGCAGCTTCCTCACCCAATACTTTCACGGCCTCCTCCGTAAAAGTGAGCTTGATGCCATGCTCCTCGTTAAATTGCCGACTGTAGAGAGTCACCTCCTCCCGTGCCTTGGCCACATCGACACGCTTGCCTAGCTCACGGTACTTTTCCAATACCTCATCGTGTTTATCAATGAGGTCTGCATCAATGGTCAGTTCGCTCACCGCCGTACCCGGGAGCTCAAATTTAAAATCGCGCAGCAGGCTCTCGCAGACTGTCATCAAGGCACGGGCCCCTGTGTTCTCAGTCTCTGCTCGAGATGCAATGCGCTCAATGGCGGAGTCTTCAAACTTCGCCTGGATGCCGTAGGCCGCGAATTCCCGCTCATACTGACGCAGCAAACTCCCCTCAGAGTTTTTCATGATATCGACAAAATCCTTGGCTTCGAGTTTCTCGCACACTACACGCACCGGTAATCTGCCAATGAACTCCGCCTCAAAGCCGTAATCAATGAAGTCCTGCGTATTCACCGCACCGAAGAGTTCCTCATCGAGCGGGTGCCCGGAAAGATCGGCACCGAAGCCAATTTGACCGGAACGTAGTCGTTTCTTCACCACCTTTTCGAGCCCTGAGAAGGCCCCGCTGACGATAAAGAGGATATGCCTGGTATTGATCGTGTCCTTGCCGGAATCGCGACCACTCTGGAGATCCATCATCGCCATCATCTGGCTCTTCATGTCATTGGGATTTCTTGCCGCCACCTGAGTTTCCTCCATGAGCTTGAGCAGTGTGGTTTGAACCCCGCGCCCACTCACATCTCTACCCATCGTATTGGATCCACTGCCGGCAAGCTTATCGATTTCATCAATGTAAATGATGCCATACTCGGCAAGATCGACATCTCCATCCGCTTTTTGCACAAGCTCTCTGACGAGGTCATCCACATCACCACCGACATAACCGGTCTCAGAAAACTTGGTTGCATCGGCTTTGACAAAGGGCACCCCAATCATCTCCGCGATGTGTTTTACGAGGTAGGTTTTACCCACACCAGTTGGCCCGACAACGATGACATTTTGCTTTTGATACTCAATGCCATCTGGGCTTTTGCCATGCTCTTGCTCGTGAGAGCGCATGTATTTGGCATGGTTGTAATGGTCACACACAGCGATGGAGAGCGCTTTTTTCGCCTCATCCTGGCGGATCACAAAGCGATCAAGATGTGCTTTGATGTCACGTGGTTTGTAATTAAAATCAAAAACTTCATCAGCACGGGTCATCTCCGTAGGCTGGTCAGAACCCTGGGCAGACTCTGGGGTCACGTCACTTTGATTGAAACCCGGCATCGTCACTGTCGCCCCCATACCCATCTTGTCGAACATGTCCTTGAGCATTTTCTGCAGCTCATCCGCATCAGGAAAATCTTTGTCTTTCTGGTCACTCATCGTGCGGACTATCCCCCAGCACCTGAGGATGCGCAACAGAAACTTGCCACTCATGACATACGGCATGATCAGCTATTGCTTCATTTTATTTGAATTATGAATTTGAAGGTTGCGCCCCAGCTTGATAAACCAAAGTCTTACCCGCATAATTCTGCCCAAATGTATGAGTAAGGAACGCTACGAGTTTAAAGGAAAAATAGGTCAAGGAGGTGTTGGCTCTGTATACAAAGCCTTTGATACCCAACTCAACAGAGAGGTTGCAATCAAACGGGTTCTCGCAGATGGCGGACATGAGGATCAGGAGGAAGCCACGAAGAACCTGCTCAAAGAAGCATCTGCGCTCTCCTCAATTCAACACCCGCATATTGTAACGATTTATGATGTCGGTATTGATGATGATGGTCCTTACGTGGTCATGGAGCTCATCAACGGCCGCACCCTGGATGAATTAGTCGAGGAAAACACAGTAACCTGGGAGGATTTGCGTGAGATCATTGTTCAATCGCAAGAAGCACTGGCAGCAGCCCAGAATCTGGATCTGATTCACCGTGACCTCAAGCCCAGCAACCTGATGATATCCTGGCTTCCGTCAGGCAAGTTTCAGGTCAAGATTGTGGATTTCGGACTGGCTAAATTCTCATCATCACCATCCTTGCAGACGATAGAACACGGAGATTCCGTCTTCGGTTCGATCTTCTTCATGGCTCCCGAGCAATTCGAGCGCACACCACTTGATCAGCGCACTGACATGTATGCCTTGGGTTGCCTCTACTACTACGCACTCACTGGCATGCATCCATTTGACGGGGAGAGCCCGGCAGAAGTCATGGTCAGCCACCTGCAACATCATGTCACCCCTCTGGCCGAGCTGCGCCCCGATATCCCAAAATGGGCAACGGACTGGATCATGTGGCACATAGAGCGTAAAATGGACGAGAGGCCAATGAACGCCCGTGAGGCCATGGAACGGTTTTTTGCTATGGAAAATCAGGCGGAGCTCACCAACGAATCCACCGGTCCCGTTCCCACAGCAAAGATTATCACCAACCCGCCAACGGCCACTCCGGTAGCTACCACCCCTGTGACCCCTGTGGCACCACAAAGCTCACCCAGTGTAAAAATGGCGATACCCGCACCTACGGTTCCTATGAGCGTACCAGGCCAAGCTACGGCATCGCCCACTATTCCGGCACTCAAGCCCAACCAACCGGACCCCGGTGCTACGACGGCAGGAAAAATCAAGGCTCAACCCACAACCCTCCCTCTCTCCGCAAAAGATGGCGTAGACACAAAGCCCAAGGAATCGGCTCTGGGCATGGAGAGTGCCAAAAAGACCATGTCCAATGGAGCCAAGTGGGCTCTGATCAGTATGCTCATCGCTGTCATCGTAGTTGCCGGCGTCCTCGGCACTGCATACATGGAGCAGCGTAAGCTCGATAACATGTATAATGAGGTGATGAAGCAAGCCCAGCTTCTCACCGAAGAGGAAAGCGACGGAATAAGCTCCATGGAGCGGGATGGCATCGAGCTTGCTGAGGAGGAACTTCAAAGAATTCTCCAAGAGGCAACAAGCATGGCAGAGAACAAGCAGAAGGCTCTCATACTCATGACGCTGCGCTTTGCCAAGGCTAAGGGCGGCTACGATATCGACAAGATCATCCTCGATCACACCATCAATGCAAAATGTCCCTCCAGCATACGCGTCGGCCTGCTGAAGGATGTGGTGGCCTATCGGGCAAACCCGGATCATTTATCCGTGCTTCTTGACTTTGCTAAAACAAGCCCGGAAATGGATTCTGCTGCCGCTGCCATCAGGGCGATGAGATCCTGCTCCGGAGAGCAACAGGCAGATCATCATGTCAAAGACCTGCTCAACATGGTCAAAACCTCCGAATCCACTGATCTGCGCCGTGAGGCAGAGGCAACCTTGAGCAGTATTCTTGCTGAGTCCTCGAAAAAGTCCGAGCATGAGCAGGAGCTTTATGAGTCCTTCAAAAAGGCAGAAGACGACAACATCAAATTTGCTATGCTCCGCTTGCTCGGTTCCACAGGTGGGGATTTCTCGATGGACGCTATCAATGACGCCATCAATTCCAGCAGCACCTCGCTCCAGAATGCGGCCCTCACAGCCCTGGGGAATATGAATAATGACAAAAAACTTCCTATACTCATGGACTTTTGGAAGAACCCCAAAAATAAAGATATGCGCAGGGAGGCATACAAGATTATAGATGCTCATCTCAGAGAGGAGCAGAATTGGGAGCCGGGAGAACTTGAGAATATCTGGCGCGAGCTCATCCAATCTGCCGAGTCCGATAATGAAAAAAGTTTTATTATCGGCAGCCTTGCTAATCAGGGAGAGAATTGGGCGATTACTCTACTAACACCATTCACCAAGGGTGAGAGTGACAAAATCATAGACTATGCAGAGAGAGCCATAGAAAACGTCAAAAAGGTCATCGAGAAAGAGGGAAATGAGGGGGGCCAAGACTCAGAAGAAGATGGAACCGACTCAAACTGAGAAAGTCGGCATTATGAAAAATTCAATTTTGCCATTGCAAAATCGCAAATTTTAACGCAAAATGATCACATCATGAAACGTCTATTATGCATCCTTACAGCTTTGATTGTCACCAGCACAGGCGTCATGGCAGACATTCAAGCCCCTCCCGGATCCACCTACACTTCAACTCGCAAGCTGGGCCGTGCGATCAGCAACATTCTCCATGGTTTCATGGAAGTGCCAGAGCAAATTGTCCGTAAAAACGAGCAATACGGTCGTAAAGCCGGATGGACTTATGGGCTTGCTGACGGTTCTCGTCGCGCGTTCAAGCGCATGGGTTACGGATTTTACGAGCTCTTCACCTTCCACTGCCCCACTTACAAGGGCACTTTCAAACCACCCTACGAGCGATGCGGTGAAGACCACAGGATCGAAATGAATCCTCACGATGGTTTATCTGAATTTCCACCAACTTTGGGTTTTGAGAGATACCAGCACGTTCGCACCCAGAAATGGTAAGCGTTTAGCTGCTTAGCTGGTAAGTTTGCTACCCAACCAAGTCAACAACCCGCCCTGGAACTCAGCGGCGGGTTTTTTATATCCATGCGCTAACATCGATGATGGATTGACATGCCACTGAATTAATAAAAGCATCTCGCATCCCACTTGCTTTCGTGCTTCTATTCCAGCGAGCCTGGCATCCAGTTCTCCTTGCATTGTTTCCCCACCATGAAGCGCAGATATCTCAAAATGGTCAGAAGGGCTTACCGCTATCTGCGGCATCCTCATATTCGAAAGCGGCCATGGCTCGTGGCACTGACCAAACCACTATTTCAGCGTGATTTGTGGCATCCTTGTAGGCACACCGTGGCAGGCGCATTGTCTATTGGTTTGTTTTGCGCCATGCTTCCCGTTCCTTTCCAAATGCTCCTAGCCGCCCTTGCCAGCATGCGAGCCAGAGTCAATATTCCAGTTTCCATGGCAGCTTGCTGGGTCACCAACCCCTTCACTCACCCGCCACTCATCGCGCTACAAATCAATTTTGGCCATATGATTCGTGAGCATATCCATATCCCCCTGCCATTCGATAAAACCACTGAAATCTCTTTCCTAGGTGTTGACGTGATAGGCAGCCCTGCTGACTTCGTCGTGGGCTTTCTGGCCACTGGGGTTGTCTTGAGCATACTCGCATACCCCATCGTCTACAGCGTATCGATGTTCTTTCCTAATCGGGGGAAACGTTTGGCTTCCGAGCAGAGATCGGAACAAAAGCCTTCTCGCTAACCCAACCTCCCCCATAGGGTGCCCCCAACCTGCATGCGACTTCTATGTCGGGGAAATAGTATGCCTTACCTGCCTCATTACTCGCTGCTAACAACAGGCGACTGATGAACATGCCTATCAGTGGTATGGCGATGACAAATCCTGAAAAAACAGCGATCAAAGTCAAATTTTCGGGATCTTTCCAGCTAGTGGGTTCAATACGATGATATCGCTCAATTTCGCCCTCGAGTGCGGCTATGAAAACATGAAGAGCTTCATGGTGTTTATTGGATTCCACTTTGATCTTAGGCCCGATCTTAGCCAGAATGGCAGTAATCTCTCTCTCAGGAATAGGGGCCAACTCGGCTTCATATTCTGAATCCAGCCCATCTCCTTTATGGTATGCCATAGCGGGATTGTCCCCATAGACGACTGGATTGAGCTGATAGACAATGACCATGCCTCTTCCCGAGTCGCCTATCCAGGCGTCGTATAGTTGATCCGCGCGATCCCTCAAGCTAGAATCCAATAAGTTGTAATAGAGCGCCAAATAGACTGGGTATCCATACTCATCCCGCATTCTTGTCAGGCTAGCAACGATCTTTGCCGAGGCTTGCGGATGCTCTTGAAGCAGTTTGGCCTCATCCAAGATAAGCTTGTCTGGCGCTGCGATTTCAGCAGCGGAGTCATTTGCCTCCTGACCTTGTGCACAAGAAGAATCCGGGACCAACATACCCAGAAAGACGATCAGCAGGAAAACGGGCGCGCGTTTCCAATGACTCCCAGGTTGGGCACCAACTAGCCACACACTACGCTTCACGCTCTGCAACATAAACTCCACGGATTGTTAATCAAGAATCGATCCCCTGATTTATCCTGATCAACTGCTCTTGGCAGCTTTTTTTTCTGCTATTTCTTTTTTTACCTCAAGGATAGCAGTCAAAAACAAAAGCATTGCCGCAATGGAGATACAACTGTCCGCGACGTTAAAGGCCGGCCAATGCCCGCCACTTGATGGCATGATCTTGTCGTAAAGCGGAAGTTTGAAGTCCAGGAAATCGACCACATACCCCTGCCCCAAGCGCTCCCAAAAACCTGCGTCCTTGTATGCCTCAAGCCAAAAACCCTGCAACAATCGGTCTGTTAAGTTGCCGAGAATGCCGGCTAAAAGCAGCGGAGCAGACCACCGTGAAGGCCCTGCAAAGGCACCCTTCCTCCAAAAAAAGATAATCAATACCAGAGCTATAATCAGTACTACCAGAAAAACCACTGGTGCCCATGTGGTTCCGTTACCAATGCCAAAAGCTACACCTTGGTTATGACGCCTGACGAGGTTGAAAAACCCCTCAATCACTGGACGGGTATCCTCTTTCACATAGTATTTTTCTCCCTCATGAAGGACAAAAGGAACCCTAAAGGTCATGACAACCCACCACTTGGTAATCTGATCAAGCACGTAAAGGGGCAAGCTTACTGCAAGCAATAACCGGACAAAATGGGACTTGGGTGGTGTTTCACTCATACTCTCACATCACACTCTACACCACCTCGCTGCAGCGCTTGCAGACATCTGTGACAAGCGGCTCATAGCGCCTACACCGTGGGCACATATCATGACTTGTTGCTTGAGCCCTTGCACTGACTTGATCACCAAGCTCAAGGTGCAAGTCAGCCAGAATGAAAAATTCAGTGACAAACTCTCTGTCTGTTAAGAGCTCCCGGCTAGGATGGCTTTCTGGAAGAACCAGAGTAACTTCAGCCTCGTTGTTTTTATTGAAGGCTTTTGCCTGAACCTCTTTCTCAATGGCCGTCTGAATCACAGTACGCAGCTCGAGAAGCGCTTCGACTTTGCTGACTGCTTCACCGGATTGAAAGTCCGGATCAACTTCAGGAAAATCCTGCTCGTGTACACTTCCCTGGTTACCTGCATGCTCCCAGGCTTCGTCTGCGGTAAATGCCAGAATGGGTGCCATCAGTCGGCAAACGGCATCAAACACCCGATGCATCACCGTCTGAGCGGCCAGGCGGCGCTTGGAATCCAGGGCGTCACAATACATCCGGTCCTTGGTGATATCAATGTAGAGAGCACTGAGCTCGTGTGTGCAAAAGTGGTTGATCTGATTGAAGACTTTTCTGAACTGATAAGCCTCGTAGGCCTTGCTAGACTCCGCAACCACATCATTGAGCCGCTCAAGTAGCCAGCGATCAAGCAACGTCATCTCCTCACGGGGAACCGACTGGGTAGCAGCATCAAAACCATTGATATTGCCCAACAAAATGCGCAGGGTATTACGCAAGCGACGATACGGGTCAGTGACTTGCTTGAAGAGTTTATCCGAGAATGGAACTTCTGTCTGCCAATCAACCGACGCGGCCCATAAACGAACGATATCAGAGCCAAACTGATCGTAATAATGCTTGGCATTGATCGGCTTGCTGCCCGACTTGGATATTTTTTTACCCGAGGTATCGACAACAAAGCCATGGGTCATCACGGTCTTGTAGGGCGCGGCATTTCGAACGGCCACACTGAGCATGAGCGAACTCTGAAACCATCCACGATGTTGATCGGTCGCCTCAAGATAAAGGTCAGCGGGAGCCGAGAGCTCCGGATGGCGATCCATGACCGCCACATGGCTGGAACCCGAATCAATCCAGACATCCAGGGTATCACGGCATTTCTTACACCCCTCCGGTAGTCCCAGGCGGGCCGCCAGCTCGGCGTCATCCAGCTCAAACCAGATATTGGTTCCCTCCTTCTCAACCAGATCTGCAACTTTGGCAATCAGCTCATTGCTAATGATAGCCTCGCCGTCCTTGTCAAAAAACACTGGCAGAGGAACACCCCAGGTGCGCTGTCTTGAGATACACCAGTCAGGCCTGGACTCCACAGTGCCATAAATTCGGTTACGACCCCATTTCGGCAGCCATTCAACCTTGTCGATTTCCTCCAAGGCTTTGCCCCTGATATCTTTGAGCGAAATAAAGAATTGCTCCACGGCACGGAAAATAATCGGGGTCTTGGAACGCCAGCAGTGAGGGTATTGATGCTCATAGAGCTCACTTCCCAGTAAATTGCCTCCTTCCTCAAGGATTTCAGTGATGCGCTTATTCGTCTTGAACACATGTTGCCCGACTAACTCATCCATGCCGCATTCCTTGGTGAATTTACCATCAGCGTCCACCGGAGAGAGCAAGCCAAGATCATTTTGCTGACCGGCTACATAGTCATCCGCACCGTGACCGGGTGCGATGTGGACAGCTCCTGTTCCTGTTTCGGTGGTGACAAAATTGGCCAAAATAATCCTCGAGGATCGAGGAAGGAATGGATGCGCAGCCTCCATACCCTCCAGGGTGTTCCCTTTGAAACCGGCATGAGTTTTATTCAGAACAAATCCCGTCTTGGCACTGAAATCATCAATAAGGTCCTTAACGATAATCAGCTTTTCCTGGCGCCCGTCCTCGTCGGCAAAAGTGGCACAAACATAGTCAAACTGCTCGTGGACAGCGATACCGAGGTTGGCGGGCAAGGTCCATGGTGTCGTTGTCCATATCACCATGGATGCATCGGAGAGATCACCTGTGGCATCCTTGAGAGGAAAGCGGACATAAACCGCCATACTCTTTTTGTCTAAATATTCTACTTCAGCCTCCGCAAGTGCCGTTCCCGCGCCATAACTCCATAAAACCGGCTTGCGGCTCTGGTAAACAGCATTCATTTCAACGAGCTTACCGAAAGTCCGGATGATATCGGCTTCGTAGCCGGGATCGAGCGTCAAGTAAGGGTGATCCCAGTCGCCGAATACGCCCAAACGACGGAAACTCTCTCTCTGGATGTCGATAAAGCCACGGGCAAACTCACTACAACGCCGCCGCACCTCAGCGGGCTCCTCATCCCTTGCGTCCTGCATGACCTTGAACTCAATAGGCAGCCCGTGACAATCCCAACCGGGAATGTAGGGGGTTTCATAGCCGGCCATCGTCTTGGATTTCAGCACTAAATCCTTGAGCACCTTGTTGAGGGCTGTGCCCATATGCACGTCCCCATTGGCAAATGGTGGCCCGTCATGTAGGATAAATCGGGGTGCACCTTGGTCTTTACGACGCTTTTGAATGCGTTGGTAAATACCCTCATCATTCCATCGCTCAAGGCGCTTAGGCTCGTTTTTCACCAGATCCCCTCGCATAGGGAAGGTAGTCTCAGGCAGACTAAGGGTATCCTTGTAATTTTTTGCTTCCTCGCTCATGGCATATGGTGGCTTCTTGAGGCGCGGAAGCTAGACACTATGGGCCATGGGGTCAACCGCGTAGTTTAGCAAGCTGAGAGCTCACAAGAGCCAAAACAACGACTACCACTCAACTCCAAGCAGCCGGCGTCACTCTGATGTGACACCAGGAGGCAACCATTTCTCAGGCATAGGCTGAATAGCAGGCTGCACGGGATTACCATCTTCATCGGTCTCCTTTCCCCAGGAATGGGCATGCAAGTCAATCTGCTGCTGGATAACATCCTTGGGATAGGCTCCTGAAAACTGATGAACTTTTGCTCCCTTGAGATAAAACTGAACCGTTGGCACAGAGCTAATATTCTCTTGCCTCATCCATTCATGGTTTTGGTTTGCATCCACTTTGACGATACGCACTTTCTTGGCATTGGCTTTTGCAAGCTGCTCCAGCACGGGAGCAAGTTTTTTGCATGGGCCTCAGGTATCCGTGTAAAATTCCACAATGACCAGCTTGGACTCTTTTGCAATGAGTGCCACGGCCTCCTGCTGATTCATTTCGTCCACGGTTGCATTGCTATCACTCTGCTCTCCAACACTGTCGGTGAGACGATCAACGAGCTGACCGACCTTGTTACAGGAAGTCAGGCAAAGGACAAAGGCAAAACATAAGAGAGCCAACGAGCTGGGAGTCAATCGACGATACACTCGATAAGCGGACAGGAAATCTTTCATGTTTTTTTATTATCATAACTTTCTAAATGATTCAAGGTATCCTTGGGCATAAAAATGTTGGTCTGGATTTACTCTGTATCTTTGGATGAAAAGGCCTTAATGTCCCGGCGTGAAAGTTGGCATTCTTGCAAATCCGAATAAAGACAGGATTGATCAGATCATTCAAAATCTCTGCGAGTCGCTGCAGCGTGAGAACCTCACGCCGGTATTGGAAACTGAGACGGCCAAGCTGATTGACGCCGGTGACGGAGTGGAGGCCTCTGAGTTGGCAAAAATCTGTGACTTGGTGGCTGTGCTAGGTGGGGACGGCACCATGCTCAATGCCGCCAATCAGCTGGGGCCAGCAGATATTCCCGTTGCCGGCATCAATGTGGGAACTCTGGGCTTTCTGACCACCTGTACTGACAGCGAACTCGATGTCTTTGCCAAAGCCGTTGCCGGCAAGGACTACACGCTGATTGAACGGATGCAATTGCGTGCAACGATCATCTCGGCCAATGGTGAGAAAAAGAGCTTTCGAGCGCTCAATGAAGTTACCCTCGCACGCGGACAAACCGGGCGCCTGGTGGAGCTTGATGCTTGGGTTGATGGCGAGTTGCTCAATCATTATCGAGCGGATGGTTTGATCGTTGCCACGACAACTGGCTCAACAGCATATTCGCTATCCGCTGGGGGGCCTCTTATTGCCCCAAAAGCGGAGGTATTTGTCATCACGCCAATCTGCCCCCACTCTCTGAGTAACCGATCACTCGTCGTCTCACACAATTCACTCGTCGAGCTCGCGCCTGCAAAAAATGCCGAATGCCCTATGTTTCTCACAGTGGATGGACGTGATGTCATGGCTATCAATCAAGGTGATCGTG
>Ga0213863_10002989_pt1 | contig 11784 bp, 11 predicted proteins | sample PICome_8_FD_160128 | JGI IMG/M metagenome (GOLD analysis project Ga0213863, IMG submission 160128) | Coastal seawater microbial communities near Pivers Island, North Carolina, United States - PICO497 | ecosystem: Environmental > Aquatic > Marine > Coastal | place: USA: North Carolina... | reverse complement strand
TGGGACAAGGTAATGGATATCAATGTCAAAAGCCCATTCTTTTTAGTGCAGGCTTTGGCTCCCCTGTTGAAAAAGAATGCCAGCGCTGAGCACACCGCCAGTATCATCAACATAGGTTCGATTGCCGGCATAGTAGGAAGCGCCCTCGACAACTTTAGTTATGCCACTTCAAAAACCGCCATTCATCAGCTCACTCGTATACTCTCAACGGAACTGGCCAGCGACCACATCCGTGTTAATGCCATCGCACCCGGCCGCTTTTATTCAAAAATGACCGAGTTTCTGAGTAATGATCAGGACGCCTTCGAGGAGGAGTTGCAGACGATCCCTATGCGTCGTTGGGGTGAGGCGCGTGATATCGCCGGGGTTGCCATTATGCTGGCTTCACCCGCGGGTGCCTTTATTACAGGCCAGATCATTCCAGTTGACGGCGGAACGTCAGTGATCAATTAATCCAGCGAGCCCAGCGGACATGTCTGCGTTTACATAGATACTACTAACCGGAGTGTTGCGCTCTGGCCCAATGTTTAGAGCATCGCTGGCGGGGTTGAAGGTTTTATTCGTGAGACCCCTATTGCCGGTCGCCGCAAGGTCGCAGCCCTTTGAGTGATAAATAACCTCTCTACCAATCAGGGCCCAAGGGGGTGGCAGTTACTGCTCGGGGCATCGATTCATACCACCTTAATAAACCTCGACAACGGCAGCACCCAACTAAGTTAACCAATATAATCGCTTGCTATTAGTACTGTATACATATACAGTTAATGCATTCCTAAACCCACACACGAGGTGATTTGTGGCCGTAGTAGCAATGTGGAAATGTGATCGGGACGAAGCAATGTTCGATAGCAAAAAAGACGCTGATGCCCACGACAAAATGCTGGAGCTGGCAGACGGCTTTCGCACACTTTTTGAGACTCAGGTCGAAGGCATCAGTGAACAAGATGCCGAGAATATCGGGCTGCTGCTCTCTATGAATAAACACGTCCTTATTGCCGCCTGTAAAGGCAATCCAGACCTACTATGTGGCATTGGTCGCGACAACGAAGAAGAAACGGCATCTAACATCACACCGCTAACAGCCAAGGCATAGCGGTGAAGCACTAGGCCGGGCAGCCTGAACCTAAAGGTAGAGCCTCTCGGTAACTGTGCTCCACACCCAAAGCATTCAGCTCAGACAAGGTTAGCTCCCGCCAAGCACCTTGCGGCAACTTTGGGTCAAGAGATAAGGCGCCAACCGACAGTCGGTGCAGGTTCAGCACGCGATTGTTGAAGTAGCCGAACATTCGTTTGATTTGGTGATATCGACCCTCGACCAGATCTACCTCGACCTCAAAATCAGAAAGCCTTCGAATTTCAGCTGGCCGAGTGGTGATGTTTTCAAATGCAAAATACAAACCCGCAGCAAACGCCTCGCGGTAATTTGATCTGAAGGGTTGTTCCAGCTGCACCCTATAGGTTTTAACAACCCCCTTCTGCGGGCTGGAAACACCCCGCGACCAGCGCCCGTCATTGGTAAGCAGTAGTAATCCAGTGGAATGAAAATCTAAGCGACCGACAATATGCAGCGACTTTGCATAGGGGGCCGCCACCAGGTCGAGGACCGTAGGATGCTGCTCATCACATGTAGCACTGACCATCCCGGGCGGCTTGTTCAGCATAATGTACCGAGGCTGCTCAGCCTGTAGAACCCTCTGGTCTAACACCACGTGTGTAAACGGTCCTACTACCTGGCTGATTGATTCCGCCGCCAATCCGTCCAACAAGATTCGTCCCTGGGCTAGCAGTTGATGCACATGGCTGCGTTTAATGCCCTCACGGGAAACGATGAAGCGATCGAGTCTTGAATGTTGGGATTTCATTGTCCGCAAGGTTAACACCTGCCTGGTCAAGGCTTTCCTAGAGCCTGCACGAGACTGTTCGCTACGACAGCCGCTTGTCCGAAAGTCATGTTGTGATTCGCATCTTCGATCGTAATAAGTTTCAGTTGAGGTAAGTCTTTGGCCATTTGCACTGCTCCCGAATAAGGAACAATTTTATCCGCAGTCCCCCAAATGGCGGTGACCGGAATATCTGTTTTACCCAAAATTTTATAGCGCTCAGACAGATCGCCCATAGGGAAGTAGCGCAACGTAGACAGCATCGCGTCTGTGTAGCCTTCATAAATAGCCTGCGCCTCAAATTTAGGGAGCATGTCTTCCGGAGCCCTACCTGCGCGCACTTCTGCCTCAATGCCTGCGTACGCATATTGCTTGCCCACAAGGGTGGAGAGCCACTCGCCCAATATTGGCGCGGCCATTATCGAGAGAGAACCGTTATCAGGCATATAGCCCGCAGGGGCTATCAACACCAGCTGTTTGATCTGTTCGGGGTTAGAAGCGCTGTAATCGACCACGTTGGCACCTCCCATGGAATAGCCCACCAAGGTCAGAGGGGTTGCAAGTTTCAAGCTTGCAATTAATGACGCTAACTCACTTTGGTACAGCGCAGAATCGTAGGCCAGCGCAGGACGATCGGAAAAACCACGACCAAAATGATCGTAGGTGATCACCTGATAACCCGCTTCCAGCAAGTGGGGCGTTACTTGCTCCCACACAAACTTAGGGGTACTGAAGCCGTGAACCAAAATAATGGTGGGCGCCTCAGGGTGGCCCTCGCGCGTGTATGACAGAACACCCTGCTCAGTCTGCAGATATAAGCCACCTAATTCTTCGCGCGCTTCATCGTCTAACTCCCTCAATCCAGCACGCGCAATAACATAGGCCACCGCTGCCATGATCAACAAAATAACGACAGTCCACGCAAGATATTTCGAAAACCGACCCATTGCAGAGCTCCACAGAGACGAAAGCTAAAAACGTAGCACAGTACCGACGCCAAGCTCAGACGGCAAATGCATGAGCTACCGACCCAACTATCCTAGCGGCCTCCAAAGCCTCACACAAAGGTCAAGAGCGGCCTTCTCAGCCCCCTACTGGTTCCCTATCGCCTACTCGAGGGTAAACCCGCCAAGGTATTGCATTTCTCCAATAAGAAAGCCACTGCGCCATAGGTCAAGGGACAGCAAGGACGCTGATTGATCTTTGGCATAGGAACCAGATAATCCATGCTTTTCAAAAAGGGGCGTTCCACTTTTAGGGGAGCGTTACTGGCCCCTGAAAGCTGCGCATGCCTGAGCCAAAATGGAAAAAGGTAACGGTTGGCGAGGGCAATGTGACTATCCAGGGCGCTTGCAACTCAACCGTTCTCAAACGACCCTTATCGGGCAAGGGCAGATCTTCGTCATGCTCTGCGTTCCCCACCACTTCGACAAAGTCGCCCTCTGGCATGCTCATGATCGTCAAGATGCGGCCCGCCTCATAACCCACTACATGAGACTTGTTAACCTCAATCTGTATCATTCCATCGGAATGCACGAATGGCTCGCCCGGTATCGCAACATACATAAATTGCCTCCCGGCAATATTACGTTGGTATACCGGTTCTCCCTCAGCATTGGGTGAATGTCTAAACAACGTAGCGTCCATAGAAGCGTCGCCCACCCCTACGCCGCGAAAAGCCTCATCCAGTTTTTTTAATAGCAGGTCGTAATCCTGCTGCGTAGCCGGCTCGACACTCATCCATACGCGCCCCGTGGCGACTTCGACAACTTCCATAAACGAATGACGACCGTACGGGACGGCGATGCCACCCTGTTGTAACTGTTTTTGCATGAGAGATTGCAAAGACGTCACTGCGATTCCTCCAATTTTTTAGCCCGGCGACAAACCACCATTTGTTAGTTGGGGGTATAGACGTACTCGTCACCCTCAACAAATTTCTCCGCCAAAGTCTTGTCTATCATCACAGACATTTGCGAGATCGATTCATACAACGGCCCCCTGGAGCTGGCTTGGTGTGCCGCCAGCAAGGCGGTCAACTCATTGAGTTTGTCGCTGCGGCTAGCGGCAAGATTGATTTGCTCAGTAGGATCATCCGCTAGGTTGTACAACCATTTTTGCAGGCCATCGGTGGGGCGATCGTTAACCTGCAACTTCCAGTCACCGTGGCGCACCACTTGGTAGTGCCCGTTTTGCCAGAACAAGGTTTCACGATTCCAATCGTCTGCGCCCTCGCCTGTGGCCAGCGGCAACAAATCTATCCCGTCAATGACGACCCCTTCGGGCTGTGAGGCACCGGCTGCGGCAGCCAGAGTGGGCATCACATCGATGTGGGCAACGGGCGCATTTACAGAAATTCCGGGGGCTATTTTAGCGGGCCATCTCACGAACAGCGGCACCCGCAGGCCACCCTCAAACATGGTGATTTTAAAGCCGCGGAACGGGCTGTTCACTTCAGGGATACCAATATAACCTGCACCGCCGTTATCACTGGTAAATACCACTACCGTGTTGTCTGCGATGCCCTCCTGCTCTAGCGTATCTAGAATGCGGCCCACACTGCGGTCCACCGAGCGAATCATGCCCGCATATACGCGCTTGCGATGGGGCTCAATACCCTCAAGGGCATCAAAGTCCTCACGGGTGGCTTGCAAAGGCGTGTGAGGTCCCCAGTGGGCAAGGTAAAGAAAGAAGGGGCGGTTCTTATTGGCCTTAATGACCTTAATCGATTCGTCGGTCCAATAATCTGTCAGATAACCACCGGGCTTAAATTTGTCCGCTTCGCCAGAGTTATAAGTCGCCGAAAATCCCATACCCGCCCAGAGGAATTTATCGATCGGGTCAAAGGAGACCTTCGCGTTAACCACATTAGGGTCGTTTTCCGGCAAATACATACCGCTTTGCATCAGCAGGCTGTCATCAAAGCCTTGCTCATGGGGTGCCATACCATTTTCGCGACCCAGGTGCCATTTACCAATATGGGCCGTGTAATAGCCCTTCGCTTTAAGGGTTTCTGCGATGGTCACCTCTGAAGCCGGCAACCCCTTGCGCTCATAAGGCGGCTGGCTTTCTTCTAGGGCCTGATCGTACAGAGAGGGAGGCAAACCGCTATCCATGCTTTTGCTAACGGCAGACACCAGCTTGATCATACCGGCAGGTGTGGGGGTGAACTCGAAGCCGGTGCGGGTTGGATAGCGACCGGTCATCATCATCGCTCGCGATGGCGCACAGGTACTGGCACCGGAATAGGACTGCGTAAAAACAGCCCCTTCGGCAGCCAAACGGTCAATGCTCGGCGTTTGCATGCCGCCCACGCCGCCGCCAAAAGTGGAAATATCGTTGTAGCCCAAGTCATCCGCCACGATCAGGATAATATTAGGCGGTCGTTCACCCACCGGTGCCGCCGGCGCTGCAGGCCCCTCCTGCCAGGGAATTTCCCGGTTGGGGGCGACATCGGCATACCTCTGGCTCGTCGTGTACTTTACCAGTGCGATCAGAATGTCCGCTCGCTTAGACCAAGCGATACCACCAACCGCTGCGGCGACAACCAATAAAGAAATAAGAAATTTTTTCATCGGGACACATCCTCCACCCACTGGCCCTTAAAGCCAGAAGTTTCAATGTTGAGCTGGCCCGCCAACCCTGCGGTGCGGTGTACACCAATTTCCCGCATATCCTCGGACTGCATTACCTCTAGCATGACCTGGCGTGAGGGCCACACCGCCAGCACTACCACGTCCCATAATTCTTCTACCTCACCCAAGGCCAAGCGTTCCACATCACCTTCGAAACCAATGCCACCGCCAATGCCATGCAGCAATTTTTTGACGCCAGCTTCATAAAGCTCGTAAGCCTCGCGTCCGGTGAGATCAGTCTCTCGGCCATCCTCATACTCTGCTCTTTCCTTGAACTTGATGAGATTGACCATGCAGATTGGGCCCTCGGCGCCGGGCTCAAGAAAGCCCTTTATCTGCTGTTCATTGGGGTAGACTTTGTTGACGACGTCCATTGCTATTCCCTCTTCTCCCATTAATTAGCGCTAAGCCAAAGCCAGCTGCAATAACGCCGCGCCAAGCGCTAAAAAAAGACCAACCGTGACCCGTGGTGAGGCGTACAGCGCCACTCGCTTTTGCATTGGGAAGGCATAGGTTTGGTTCATTGCAGCAATCTTGTATTTGTGGATCTTGGCAAAATTGGCATCTGCAAACGACAAAAGAATCACATCTCGGCGCGAGCGATAACGCACAAGCCCAGCCATATGCCACCCAGGATTTTCCGGCGTGTTCCAAGCATCCAAATAACCACCCACGGCTTGCCCCGCTATGACGGGATGTCCTGCCCTGCGTAATATCTTGCGCATAAACGGCTGGGTATATTCAGTGAGCAGCGCAGAAGCCTTTATGTCCTGCCCTGTGTCCGGGTGAGTCACCGGTGAGGGGTTAAATTTAACAAGGTTAACCATGATGAACTCCTTGCCATCATCTTCCTCCATAAACCTGCGAAGCGTGGCAACCTCTCCTGTACTCAAGCCGTTTTCGGCGCTTTCTTGAAAGACCTCTGAAAAATGGGAAATTTCATCCGGAGTCAGCGGCTTCCTTAGCCCGTCATACCAAAGACGAAATGTCAGATAAACGATCAAGGCTATTACCCAAATTGAAATCATCATGAATCAGCTGCTCCGCGCCACTTTCGGATGTTCCCTAAACCAGTGAGACCCAGTAGGGCCTGCACCTGTGTCGTAAAAAACGTCACCGTTTCGTCCCCTTCAACTAGTTTGCGCTGCTGAAAAATTTCATCCTTTTGCCCCTGGGCTTGGGCACTTTGTTCTCCTCAGGCAGGGTGCAGAGCCTATTCATATGCGTAGTGCTGCCGTCGGCATACTCCCACACTAACTGCTCACCCGAAGGCTCTTGATGAAGGTAACGCTTAACCACCACTGGCCCCCAACCAAAGGCATGGAAGTCCAATACACCGTCATTCCAAATCATGCTGGCGGAGGAGCGCATGCAGTAGTCTTTATCGCCAAGGCTGAACAGCACCGACCCCTCGGTATCGTTTGTATTGAGACCGGCGGTACTGTTGGGGCCGTAGTCGTGGATAACTCCGCTCGTAGTCACTACGACGCGGCTACCGCACTGCTCCACCCTTTCCACATGCCCCACATGGCCACCCTGCACCCCAATCCAGAGACCTCGGATATCGTCGGCACCGTCAGGTAGTGGCTCGGTACACTGAGCCAGAATAGGCAAGGGGAAATGGGTGTAGCCACAATTTGGGGTATTGCCTTTCGGTATATCGGCCGCCAGTAGCCCGCTGCCGTCAAGCTCAGGCAAGTCGCAGTAATTGAGAACGCTACCGTCTCCCTGCAAAGTCGCCGGATCGGTAGTCAGCGGCGGCCTGGACGAAAAATATCCAAGCCAGAAAACAAAAAGCAAAAAACAGAAAATGACACCTAGCAGCACAAAAATCAGTTTCTTTTTCATAAGAACCGCGCACCCCTAAAGCCTTGGCATTTAGCCTTCAGTTTCCATAACACGGGCCCCAACACACGCAGACTAAGTGGCCACTAGTGCATTGGCCATGGACCCGAACAAAGTTGTCTTGAGCGTTTTAAAAATTCCCGGCTCCTTGGTACCCAACTGCTTGGCCATCGCCTTGGCCTGTGCCAAGAGTTCTTCCGCCGGCGCCTCACTATCTGCTATGCCTGTCAAAATCGCCTCTGCTGCTGTGTAACGCTTTCCTGTCAACACTGCATCGCGAATAGTATTAGCCGGCAGTTTCGCCCGTAAAATACCCATCATTGCGGATGGAATAGGCACGCCCACGTCAACCTCAGAAACTGAAAACCATCCACGGTCTTGCCGCATAATGCGGTAATCGCAGGACAGCGCCAAGAATGCTCCCGCAGCAAAAGCATGACCATTGATTGCCGCAACAGTAGGGCACGGCAATACCAGCAGCCGCTGGTGAACTTCTCCCATCCGCTGACCAAACACCTTCCTTTCATCAGAATTCAGGGTCATTACCTTTTCAAGATTTAGTCCATTGCAGAAAAACTTGCCCGCGCCAGTAAGCACCAACGAGGCACCGTGGTCACAATCATCTTCAACCTCCCCCAAAATTTCTAGCATACGCTGCTGCCAATCAGGGCAAATGGTGCTGGAATCCTCGTCCATGGTAATCAGGTGGAGACCGTCCTCTTTAGCGTAGTCAATCATACTTTTTCATTCTCTCCACATACTTGAGATAACGAAGGCCCTTGAGTTTCGAGGGCAAGTCACAGTTATATCGCTTACTGTAGTGGTTCACCTAAATCCAACAAAACCTCTATAGATTCACGCAACGAATACCAATGAGAAAATCAGTTGTCCGACAACATTTTAATGATCACGCCCTTGGGGTTTCCCACTCGATTGCCACTCTGCTGTCGCGCTAAACAACGGCGTTAGGGACCGCGCAACCCTAGGAAAATCCCTGTACCGATTATTATGGCAGTTAATATGTCATATAAATGCAGTCAGGAAAAGAAAAGATAGACTAAAAAAACCCCATCACAACAAAGGTGTTTTTTTAAGGCTTAGCTTGGGGGTGTTACAACCACACCTCAAGATTATCTGCTCGGCCTATTGATCGGTCGAGTTTGATTGACAACATCTCGTCCATGCCGCAGGCCTGCAGCATTTGCTCCACCGATGCCCGCTCAGCTAAAGGCAGGCCAGCATAAATAGCCTGCACTCGCTGCAACAGGTAAAAACGGTAAGGCGAGGCTAAAGCAGTGATCGTTTGGCCTCGCACACTGAACTCAGCGCTACCCACAAGATTACCAAGCCGACCTACTGCTGCTGCCCCTGCTTCGGGCTGCTGTCGACCCAGCCCGTCATTGATTCTCTCAGCAGCAGCGCGAGTCTCGGGCACAAAGTCTTCCGCCACTGCCCGCAGAACCGCCATTAGCGTTTCGGGTATCTCATCGTTCTCCAAAAAGTCAGTGCCGGGCGTAAAAAACTCTGGCACATCTTGGTCTGCCCGATTCATGCGCTCAACCCAACGGTACACCCGCGGGGCACGCTGTTGCATCAATGACGCCGGATAGGGATCTCTTCCCAGGTGCGCATACATGGGCGCAAGCAATCCGAAATCGCCGATGCAGGGCTTCCAACCCAAAAGATAGGGGTAGTGTTCAAAGTGCCTATTGAGGACATCGAGATACTCTGTATAAAGCGTCTCTACTAACGGCTGAGATTGCTTGGTAACGCCAAATACTTCTGTGACCTGACGCATTCGGTTCATCATATGCTCGGTCTTTTCGGCGCGCTCTGGTGTATCCCGCTGAGCGTACAAAAAATGATGGTGCACAAATTGAAGATTTTCTGCTGGGTAATTCCAGCGGTAGTGCATAGCCGGCCTCAACAACCCATCGTGCCCAATCACGTCGAATAAAGCACTGATAATCTGCTGACAAGCCCCCTGTGGCTGGCTGGGGCGGCCATTGGCCGATTCGAAGTGCTCAATGATCGCCGCTCCGTCACGAATAACGTCTCCGCTGGGGGTGACCAGCGTCGGTATTGTCGCGAGCCTGCCCTTGGGCAGCACCTCAGCCTTAAAACTTTCATGACCTGTAGAAAGTTCCTGAAAAGCAATGCCCTGCTTAATAAGATAAGCGCGAGCCCGACCCGAATAAAGTGAGTGAGTAAGGGCATACAGACGGTGCAGACCTGCCATCTAAACGCCTCCTTTTTTCATTCGATAGGCGACATAAAACGGTAACAACAGCAGCACGGACAGTAGGAATATTAATAACCCCTCGCGATACTGTGCTTGCAGGGTGTTGGACACTAACTGTTTGATTTGTGAATAGCCTGCAGGCAAGGGTAGCACCCCATTTTCATGCTCAAAACGCTGATAACGCGACAGCATGCGCTGAAAAATTATCGGTAAGGTGCTCGCTAGATCCACCGTCTCTCCCGGATCTTCAACGATATTGAACAGGCGCCACTGCCCATCGCCTAGAGGCGGCTGATTGACGACGATTTTATAATCGCCTTGAAATAGAGCCCCATGACCCGTGAGTTCGTAACCTACCGCATCATCCTCGGTATAAATGTGATCAGCCTTCCCTCTTAAAATGGCTGTCAGATCGCGACCGGTCATTGGTAATACCGGCCGCCCTGCGTACCGGTCGCTAGGCTGAGCCACGCCAGACAACGCAAGAATGGTGGGAGTAATGTCAGTTGCCCAGGCAAATGCAGCACTCAGTTCACCGGCCTTTTTTACGGGTTTGCCAGCAATAATGAGCGGCACCCGCATGCCACCCTCTCCCGTATAAAATTTATAAAACGCTAAAGGGCTCGCTGAGGCACTGGCGAAACTGGGGCTAATGGTGTTGAAACTGCCCTTCAAACCAAGACGGTCGTAGTCTATGTGATAACCCAACTGGCCCGGACCAAGGCGTGCGGGAAATGCCGTAGGGTTGGCATAACCACTACCCTCGCTGCCGTTATCCGAGGTGAAAATAAAAATAGTATTTTCATATTGCCCCTGTGACTTTAGATATGACACTAGGCGACCGATATGAAAGTCCATGGCCTCGATCATGCCAGCATAGACCGCCATTCGCTTCGCTTCGTAGCGCTTACGTTGCGCATCTAACGCATTCCAGTCATCTGTGGTCGTCATGTCTATCATCGCGGTATCCGGCCCTACGATGCCCAACTCCACTGCCCTCTGCCGCCGCTGAGTACGCAGTGAACTCCAACCTGAGTCGTACATACCCATGTATTTATCGATGTATTCTTGCGGTGCTTGCACCGGTATATGCACTGCCTGAAAGGGCACGTAAGCAAAGAAAGGGCTGCCGTCTTGTATATTGCTATCGATAAACTCGATAGTTTTATCAATTAGGTAGCGTGATGAGTAAAAATCTTCAGGCAAATTCAGCCGCTCACCGTCCGCAAACCAATTAGCTTGATCGTATATCGGCAGGTAAGGCCGCTGCTCCCAGTTATCCGCGCCCGAATCCATTAACGCCACCGTGCGCTCAAAACCCCGCCTGCTGGGACGCTTATCCGGTGAGGCACCCAAATGCCATTTACCCGCCATATACGTGTGGTAGCCGGCGTCCTCCAGCAAAGTTGCCACAGTCACTACGTTGTCACCCAAAACCCCTTGGTAGTGTGGGTAGTTGCGTTGCTCAGGCGCCAGCATTTCAGGAATATTGGGCACGCCGGCAAGGTGGTTGTCGATTCCGGTTAGCAACATGGCCCGGGCTGGGGCGCAGTTCGCAGCAGTATGGTAATTGGTGAATCGCAACCCCTGGTCTGCAAGGCTCGATAGCGTCGGCGTATTCACCTCGCTGCCGTAAGGCGCAATATCGGTATAGCCAAGATCATCTGCGAGAATAAACACAATGTTAGGTGCCGCAGCTGCAACAGATGAGGCATTGACGGATGCCTGGCTTTCCTCATCGGCTTGCACTGACATCGCGGTCAAGAACAGCAATAACTGCGTGGGCCTGCTCCAATGCGAAACACCCCAGCTTTTCACAGACTCACGCCTTATCCGCAAGACGGCGCGATGCCACAAGTAAAATAATAGAAACAACCACCTCTGGACCAATCAAATCCAGCGCCAAGGTCGCATCGTGAAATAGCCACGCCAGCACACGGCCCACTGCCGTAAATGATAGCAACATCATGGGGGGGTAATACCAGCAGCGACGCCCACTGATGAGCGCTATGAGTATGCAGCTTGCCAGGGTTAAAAAGAAAGCGGACATATCGCCAATCTGAGAGCTTAATCCCACACCCTCAGCCAAGGTTAAGCCAAACATTGGGACGATACCGGCGGGAGCCACTAGCCAGCGCAAACCGGTCACAAGAAACATGACGGCGGTAAGCAGTACCACACC
>Ga0213863_10002988_pt1 | contig 11785 bp, 4 predicted proteins | sample PICome_8_FD_160128 | JGI IMG/M metagenome (GOLD analysis project Ga0213863, IMG submission 160128) | Coastal seawater microbial communities near Pivers Island, North Carolina, United States - PICO497 | ecosystem: Environmental > Aquatic > Marine > Coastal | place: USA: North Carolina | collected... | reverse complement strand
TTCGAACTCGGATTCTAACGCGTCCGACAGTTCTCCCTCGTTTATTAACGAAAACGTGTTGTCGTCGTCGTCGTTGCTGTTGTTGTTGTCGTCCTCTGTCTCCTCGTCGTTCGTTAAAGACGCTCCAACGAACGCACCGACAGCGCGACGATGATGCTTCGCTCCTCCTCTCGAGGAAAGCACGCGACGACGGGAAGCAGACGAAGAAAAAGAAGCGGTACGAGTAGCATTCAAACGCTTCTTCTTGATAAAAAGCCCCGAAGAGGAACAAAAACAAGGACGACACCAACGTTGAAACGAAGGAATCGATCTCGTCGCTGCCGTGGTCGTCATGGGTCTCGTTCGCACGTTCAGAGTGACGGACGACGAGACGGAGGAGAAAAAATCGCGCTTGAAAATTGTTTAGGGTGTTATTTAGGGTCTCAGACACAAAGAGGAATTTTGGATAAAATCTCTCGCTTTTCCTCAGAACTCTTTTTACACACACGGACACACAACACACACGTGAGACAGAAAGAGAGAGAAAAATGAGCGTTTCGAGCTTTCTGTCGTCATCATCTTCTTCTTCTGTTTTGAGAGGAGGAGGAAGAAATCACGGAGGAAGTCTTTTAAGTGGTAGAAAGATGACGAATGATTTGAGCGGAAGGAGGACGTCATTCTTCCCCGAAGGACGACGAGGACGACGACGAGTTTCTTTTCTTAAAACGGAAGCGATGTTCGAGAAGTTCACCTTGAAAAACCCGTTCCAAACGGACCCAGCGATGAAGACGAAAGAGCGATACCAACCGATCGTTCAAAAAGTGAACCAATTGGAACAATCGATTTCATCGATGACGGATGAGGAATTAAGAGGGCAAACGGAGAAGTTTCGCCAGAGACTCGCGAACGGGAAGGAGAGTTTGGACCAGCTCTTACCGGAAGCATTCGCGACGGTCAGGGAAGCGTCGAAGAGAGTTTTAGGGTTGAGACCGTTCGACGTGCAAGTGATTGGCGGGGTGATTTTGCACGAAGGGCAAATCGCGGAGATGCGAACGGGGGAAGGGAAGACGCTCGTGTCGGCGTTGCCGGCGTACTTGAACGCGCTGAGCGGGAAAGGCGTGCACGTGGTCACCGTGAACGACTATTTGGCGAAGAGAGATATGGAGTGGATTGGCCAGATTCACAAGTTTTTAGGTCTTTCCGTCGGGTTGATTCAAGCGAACATGAGCGAGCAAGAGAGGAGGAGCGGGTATTCGAAGGACGTGACGTACGTGACGAACTCGGAGCTCGGGTTTGATTACTTGAGAGATAACTTGGCGCAAGTTCCAGAAGATTTGGTGCTGAGAGAATTTAACTTTTGCATCATCGACGAAGTGGATTCCATTTTGATCGACGAGGCGAGAACGCCGCTGATTATTTCCGGGGTGGCGGATAAGCCGTCGGAGAGGTACGTCCAAGCGGCGAAAATCGCGGACGCGTTTCAAAAGAGCGTGCATTACACCGTGGACGAGAAGCAAAAAAGCGTACAATTGACCGAGGAAGGTTACGAAGCCGCGGAGGATTTGTTGGACGTGGACGATTTGTACGATCCGAGAACACAGTGGGCGTTGTACATCATCAACGCGATTAAAGCGAAAGAGTTGCAATTGAAGGACGTGAACTACATCGTACGAGGGCAAGAAATTATTATCGTCGATGAATTCACCGGGAGAACGATGCAAGGCAGACGATGGTCGGACGGTTTGCATCAAGCCGTTGAAGCCAAGGAAGGCGTGACGATTCAAAATGAAACCGTCACGATTGCCTCGGTGACGTACCAGGCGTTTTTCCGAACCTTTCCGAAACTCGGCGGCATGACCGGTACCGCGGAAACAGAATTGACAGAATTCGATAAAATTTACGATTTGTCCGTTCAAGTCGTGCCAACGAACAGATCGGTCTCGAGAGAAGACGCGACGGATGTCGTATTTCGATCGGAAAGTGGGAAATGGAACGCCGTGAGGAGAGAGATCGCGAGAATGCACAAGAAAGGACGACCGGTGCTTGTCGGCACGACGTCCGTGGAACGTTCCGAAGCGATTGCTCGTTTGTTGGATGAAGACGGCATCGCGTACGAACTGCTGAACGCGAAACCAGAAAATGTCGAACGTGAATCTGAAATTGTCGCTCAATCCGGTCGTAAAGGCGCGGTAACCATCGCGACGAACATGGCGGGTCGCGGTACGGATATTTTGCTCGGCGGTAACGCCGAGTTCATGGCGAGATTACGCGTCCGCGAAGCTTTGTTGCCAAAAATCGTAAAACCGGAAGACGGCGACCTCGCGTTTGAAAAGAAGGGCAATTTAGGTAAAGCCAAGGAGAACAAATGGAAAGTGAAAGACGGGTTATATCCGTGCGATATTTCCAGCGAAGCTTCGGCGGCTCTGGCGAACGCGGTTGAGAAAGCCATCGCGAATTGGGGCGAACGCTCCTTGGAAATCTTGGAAGCCGAAGACCGATTATCCTTCGCGTGCGAAAAAGGTCCGACGGACGACGAGGCTTTCTTGGCCATTCGCGACGCGTTTACGAAAATCGAAGGTGAATTTGAAACGTTTACGAAAAAGGAGAAAGAGGAAGTGTTGCAGCTCGGCGGTTTACACGTCGTCGGTACCGAACGTCACGAATCCCGACGCGTTGATAACCAGTTGCGCGGTCGTTCCGGTCGTCAAGGCGATCCAGGCTCCACGAGGTACTTTCTATCGCTCGAGGATAATTTGTTCCGCATCTTTGGCGGCGATAAGATTCAAAACATGATGTCCATGTTCCGCGTGGAAGACATGCCGATTGAGTCTGGCATGCTCACCGCCTCCCTCGATTCCGCGCAAACCAAAGTCGAGACGTACTTTTACGACATCCGTAAACAACTCTTCGATTACGATCAAGTGTTGAACTCGCAAAGAGAAAAAGTATATTTTGAGAGAAGAAAAGCATTGAAATCGAGCGACGACAAGTTGAAAGAAGTCATGCTCGAATACAGCGAAAAAACTATCGACGATATCGTCAAAGCGAACATCGACACGTCCGTTCCAGTCGCCGAGTGGCCGTTGGACGGTTTGGCCAGCAAATGCGCGCAATATTGCAAACTCATGAACGATTTGACCGAGGACGTTTTGCGTGCAGAGGCGAGCAAAGGCGGCGTCGAAGGCTTGCGGAACTATTTGGTCAAGAGAGGCAAGGACGCCTACTTGCAAAAGAGAGGCGAAATTGAAGCGTTACAACCTGGGTTGATGACCGAGGCGGAAAGATACTTCGTTTTGAGCCAAACCGATAACTTGTGGAAAGAACACTTGCAAGCCATCAAGTTTGTGCAACAAGCGGTCGGCTTAAGAGGCTACGCACAGAAAGATCCGCTCATCGAATATAAGTTGGAAGGTTACAACTTGTTCGTCGAGATGATGGCGCAAATCCGAAGAAACGTGATTTACTCCGTGTACCAATTTGAACCGAAGAGAAAAGTTGAAGAAGGTCCGGAACAACAACAACAGGGACAAGGTGGCGACGACGGATCTATCGGCTCGAGGAAGAAGAAAGATAAGGAGGAACAAGTTCCGCTCATCACCGGCTAAAGATCAAATAAAACATTTTGTCATAAATATTGAATCATTGCTACTCTACGTACTACTACTACTACCCTACTACTACTACTACAACTACTTCTACCACAACTAATCGCTCTTTCGAATGGCAGCGACGTCCCCCAAAGTGCTCGCCGCGACGAGATCCTTTAACACTCTGCTCGACAAAGTCGCGATGTCTCTCGCTTTTTCCAATTCTGGGTCAATTTTAGCGTCCGATAGAGAGGAAGCGTTCACCGATTCTGTGTTCTTATCATCTTCGTCGTCGTCGCTATCGTTTTGCTTCCTTTCGTTTTGACCTCTGCGTTCGGCGATTCTTCGTTTCGCGTCTTCGACGAGGCATTTTTCAACCTCTTTCGTGGACGCTAAAATCTCCGCCAACGTTTGGTGAAACGCGCCCTTTCTCTGCCACAACGCGTTGTTTTTAGTATTCGCCGAAGCGAAGCACGCCGAAACGAGCAAAATCGTATTCAACATTTCAATTGAGTTTGCGTGCGTTGATGAGATATGCTTCATTCGTTTCACCGCTTCTTCTTCGTCGGCGTCGACGGCGAGCGACCAAACGACGCCGTGCGAACTGTTTACAAAGGTATCCAACTTGGACGCCGCGACGCACATCGGCGCTTTCGAAAAGTATTCTCTGGTAGCTTTCGAAGACGCGATGCCTAAACTGATGCATCGTCGCGCTGCGGCTGATCCAGGTGCGAAGTAAGAGGACGCGTTGTCTTCTTCTTCTATTTTGAGGACGCCTTTTGCAGAAAAATACGCCGCCAGGGAAGCGATGCACCCAGAATTCAAAATCATGCCGTCGGCGGCGTTCGCGTCGCTCGTTGTGAACACGTACGATAACAACAGCGCACACGCGTTCAACGCGGTGTCTTCTTCGTCGACATTTGTCATGCTGTCGTTGCCTTTTTTATCCTTCTCCGTACCGGCAAAACTCCAGAATCGAGTGGCAATAACCAAAAGCGAATCCGCGACGAGCGGCGCGAACGCTCTTCTCGCGTTCGATAAATTACTCGAAGAAGAAGATGCGCTCTTCTCAAGTTGTCCGAAAACTGAAAAGTTCACCCCGAGCGCGTTTTTCTCCGCAAATCGAACCGCCAAGTGCGCTAAAAGTGCCATCGAGTCTAACTCATCCTCTTTCGCGCCGTCGTCGCCGTTCATTTTCTTCTCCAAAGCGGATCGTTTCGCGTATTCGCCGAATCGCAACGATTTCAAAATTCGTTTCAAACACTCGTTCGCGACGATATCGTTCGGACTCACGAGAAATCTCGAGCGCAGACAGTTCATCGCAGCTGAACGCATCTCACGATAAAACAAATACTCATCTCCTCCGCTATTCTTTCTATCACTACTTTGTATTTTCTCGGAGATGTTCTCGAACAGTTTTGTGAGCGTTTCGGTTGTTTTTCTAGAAACGTACGGCGCGGAGCCGTCGGAAACTCTCGAGTAGTCGTCCGCGCCAATCAACGCCGGCGTCAACTTCCGTAAAAGAAACTGCACTTTTTCAATCCTCGTGAACGTCCTGACATGCCTTCGTTGCGTCTCCATCTCTCCGTTGCTCGTGGTATTCAACCCGTTCATTTCCAGAGGGAGCCAATTCGCCGCGTCGTCGTCGTCGTCCGTCGAGTCGTCATCCTTCGCCGCGACGCCCCCATTTTTAGACTCACTCGAGTTCTTTTCTATAGCCGTCGTCGCTTTCTCGACGCCACTCTCCTCTGCAAACGCCACGACATCCTCCAACCCGGGTTCATCCATCTCCGCTTCTTCCTCCTCGCTGAAATCCACCTCCCCTAAAATCGCCTCCGCTTCCCTCGCCGCCGTCTCGTCGTCTCCCATCATTCGCAAAGGAAACTCCGCAAAAACTTGAATCGCTAGCTTTCTGTGCGCGTCTTTACTCCCAACCCCATCAACGGTGATGTTCGTATTGCTGTTCGCATCATCTGCTTTCGTCGCCCCGAGCGCGATATTCTCGAGCACTTTCGAGTCAAATCTCAAATCTGTTCCATCTTTATCGAGCGTTTCGCTCAACCGTTCCAGTTCTTTCCTCGTCACTTGCGGGTAATCGAATCGCATTTTTCTCGCGCACTTCTTTGCTCTCGTCTTTGAATCGTTGTCGTTCTCCTCCTCCTCCTCCTCGTTTCTTTTCTTGGACATCTCCATCGCCTTTATGAGATTCGACACGAACTCCGCTCGACTCATCACGTCTCGTTCTTCTTCTTCTTCTTTACCTTCCTCTCCTCCTTTTCCTCCTTCAGAGAAGGACGACGCCGTCATGTTAAAGTCGTTTTGGTACAGGTTTTGGTGGTACACACGCGGAGAGAGAGAGAGAAAGAGAGACGTTTTGTCGTGAATACACCCGCGCAGAAGTGTGACGAATGCCTCACTTTTCTCCTCGAGAAAACACTTCACACGAGCACTTTATAAAGAATGGCGAACAACGAGACGTTGTACCAGTCGATCGAACCCGAAGTGAAAGAAATCTCGCTTCTCGCGAAAGGATCCTCTTCTCCTCTCGGCGGTTTTTTTGGAGCAGCGAGTGTAAACGCGCAACCGGAAATACGCGAGTGCGGGGAAACCGTGTTTTCTCAAATCCGCGCGGTGGCGAGACACACGAGCGAACGGGAATGGTTCGAAAAGAATGAGGTACTGACACGACCACAACTTTGATGACGAGATGTTGAAGCTTTTCTATTTTCGTTTCCGTCGCGCTGGATCTCTTCTTTTTATCAGTACGAACGCTGCGAAACGCGCTCCGATGTGATTGGATTAATGGATTCGAGAGAGAAGGAGAAGCGCTTTGTGCTTGCTGCTGCTTGGGCGAACGAGAGACGCTCTCGGGAGGACGCTCTCGAAAAACAAAACTGACCTTATATAATATATCTTATTGATCTCTTGTAACACCACCTTTATATACAGGACGCGTTACATTTATTCCTCTTGGCGATTACGAACGAGGAGTCCTCGGAGATGTGCGCGCGCGGTTTATCCGGCGTAACGAAACTGGCAAGAGCGGAGTGCGTGCATAAGAATCGATTGGCGGAGTGCTTGCAAAAAGCGTCGCAAGTGCCGGAGACGTTTTTGGTGGAACATACCAATACCACCGCGTTTACGTGGGTGGAACAGTTGGAGTGCTTGGCGGCGGTGATGGAGAGCGGGAAGAACGTGCCGAGAGTGAGCGAGGCGAGCGTTTCGATCGCGCTGGGCGCGTGCGCGAGGGGGATGTATTTGGCGAAGAAGAGCGCGACGGCGAAAGAGAGCGGAATGGTGGTCAGTCAGGCGATTTCGAGCGCGAGGAGAATATTAGAGGTTGTTTTCGTTGAGGCGAAAGAGAAGGAGAATAAAGAAGCCGTGCGGGTCGCCGAGAAAGCGTTTGAGGATTTAGTGACCATGAGTCGAAGCGAAGAGGACGGTTGTTTATCGGGTGCCATCGATTGCGAGTATAAACGCGTGCAAGAGTCCACGGTGGCGACTATTGCGAGCTTAGAGTTGTGCAACGCGTTGGTAGAGTCTCATTTCGATCTCTTCCAAAAGAACCAAACGTTGATGAAAACGTTGAAAGAACGCTTCTGCCCAATCGTCGAGGCGACGTTGGAAAAGAAATTTTTCTGCGCGGCGGAGACGACAGATTTTGCTCAAAGACGCGTCGTTTTGCGAACTTTAGAGATTATTGTGAAAATAGGTCGAGGCAACGGATTCGAGGCGTTCATAAAGACATCTTTAGCTCGATTAATGTCTTCTTTAGAAAGCGAAATGCCGGCTTGGTTGCGAGCGTCCTCGTTGGAAGTCTTGAGATTTTTCTGCTCCGATGACGATATCTGCTCGTTCTTACACGACGCGTACTGCGACCCGACAAAAATGGACGACGCAAACGCCGAGACTCCGTTAGCGAGCATTTGCTTGATTCAAGCGAGAACAGTACAATCTGGTTTATCCGCGAGTAATTCGGAGCCGACGATGAGTTCTTCGTCGAAACCCCATGGCGCGGTGTACGACGCCGTTCAGAAAGAATTCGAGAAGAAGATGCAAAAGTTATCCATCTCGACCAAAAAGAAGACGAAAAAGGACGCAGAAGATAATCTTGATGACGGAGGAGAAGATCACGACGAAATCGCAGACCTCGAAAACACGGAAGCTTACATTACCAGAGCAGTAACGATCGCCATCGAAGGTTTGTTAAACGCAGCGCAAACGATCGAACGCGTCATGTACTCGAACGAATCGCCGAAACAGTTTCAAACCGCCAAGAAAATGCTAGACGCGGTTTGGGAAACCTTAGCCTCTACGTTTTCGTTAACTCTCGACTTAGCCGAAAACGACGACACGTGCTTATACATATTGGAAGCATATCAAAACGCCGGCCGAGCGTCGGTGAAATGCAAACACAAACTCGCGAGAGAGGCGTTTTTAGGCACGTTGTGTCACTTTGCTTTGCAAATGCCCAAAAAGCAATTCGACGATAACGGAAATATCGTTCCAAAGCTGTCCGTAAAGAATGCGTTGAGTTTAAGAGCTATATTCAACATCGTAGACGCGTCTAACGGGCACTTGGAAGACTCTTGGTTTATGGTATTAGAAACCATCGCGTCTCTCGAACGCACGTTAGGGGTTGCGGAGAAGACTATGAAATCGAGAGTGCGAGAGTACGTCCCAGATGGATTGAAACCATCTAACTGGACAAACACTGAATACGAATACAAAGAAGAATTCTACGTCTTTTCGGAAGCCGCGCAAGATATGTTCAACGCCATGAATGCGTACGACGACGACGATTTGATGCACGTGGTGGATGCCTTGATCAAGGCAAACATTCGGGAATTGCGAGAGGCTCGGGCCTTGGCGGAGAAACAAGCTTTATCTTCTGCGAAGAAGAAAGCTTTAGCAGAACAGAATAACGCGAGAAGTAACGGAGTAAAGAAACCAATGACATCCATTCGCTTGCGCAGCTTGGAGCGTTTACGCGCGGTGATGGAAGTCAACGCGTCGAGAAGGTTTGCCTTGTTTTGGGACGCGTGCGCGAAACATTTTCTTAAAACCATATTGGAGGAAACAGGGAATCCTCGCGAGCAAGCGCACGAAATTTACGAAAAAATTGCCATCAACGTTCTCGAAACCGATTTAGATCTCGACGAGAAGAATGTGGCATATGCCAAATCGGTCGGATTTGAAACCGTCGAGTGTTGTGTGGCGACGTTCGTTAGGACGATGTACGACGAAGCCGTGGATTATCGAGGGAAGCAATTGTCATTGTCGCTCGCAAACGCGCTCGCGAGTAAGCGCGCGAACAGACTGAAAACTTCCTGGCCTATTATTTTAAGCACGCTCGCGAAATTAGCCGAGAACGAAGGTGACGCCGATTTAACGATTGAATCCTTCGTCACGGTGAAAGTGATCGAAAAAGAGTGCTTGCCGCACATCGACAGAGCATATTACGGAGAGGTGTCGGAATGCTTCTCGAGCTACGCGCACCAAAGGAACGAAATCAACGTCGCACTGTCTGCGGTGCAGTCTTTGTCGACCGTCGCTGATTATTTCAGTGATGTCTGCCACCGCCCAGAAGGTGCGACAGATGTGCAGTCGTGGGCGTCTAAAAAAATGACCCCCACGAGAAATGGCGTCAAATTGAACTTAGTCACAAAAAATGGTCTCGCGGACTTTTCAATCTCACCCGTCATTTCCCATTTATGCGAACGATTCGACGATAGTCGAGTAGAAGTGAGAGATTTAGCCGTGCAAACTTTCGCGACGTTGTTCGTTTCAAGAGCTTCGTTGTTGAGTAAGAACGAATTGAAAGAGTGCGCGCAAAAGGTTGTGTACCCGACCCTCGACAAATGCCGGAAGATTGCAAAAGCGGCGTCTATAGAGGACCCGGACGGACTGAAAATCGAATGGGATTTCTCTTTAGTGAACATGCACGCCTCTTTGTTCGGAAACGTGTTGCGAAACACGTTACCGTTGCTCGTTACCGTGGAAAACTTTGACAAAAACTTTGACGAGATGTGTTCGTTCTTTGTCGATTCGGTCCTGTCCGATTGCGAAGAACTCGGAAGTGCGGCTTTGGATAATTTTTTGTCAGTTTTGTTAGAGCAAGACGAATCGACTACGAAAGGTATGCCGAGACCGCTGTGGAAGAAAGCGATGAAAGCGCTGCACGTGGCGACGGAGAAAGCCACGTTGCCGCCATCGGTATCTCCGCAAAACACGCGCGTCGGAATCGCCACTTTCTTCGGTTCTTTGTACGATGGTAAGTCGGATTCGTTCGACGACGCCGATTGTCGAAGCGCTATTCTTGCGTTACAACAGTTGATTAATTCTCCGTGCGTTGCCGAGGACGCGCAGCCAGTCGACGGTGCTCAATGGGACGCGCAGAAACGCGCGCTCAAATCCATGCGGTACATGTGCGCCAAATCGAAAGAAGGTAAAACTCGAACGTTAGTGTGCGTGGAAACGTTCAACGCTTTATTGAAAACTTCCATGGGCTATGGTGAGCGCCAGTCGACGCAAACACCCGCGGATTTGGCATTTGCCAAAGCTGGAATGGAAGCTTTCTATGAAATGTACGATACGGTTGCGAACGACGAAACGAGAGCGGAGACGTACGGCTTCGCGATGACAGCAATCGCAAAGCTCGCGCGACGATGGAACGCGACGCTAACGCAAAGGGCCAACGTAGAAGACGAAGAATACGATGATGCGGAATATATCGAGCAATTGAAAAACTGGAACGCGGTGTTGATGCAAAAAACTGCGTTGCAAGCGCTCGTGGTGGTTTCGAGAAGAGGCGTCGCGTCGTTGAATTCACCGGCGGTTTCCTCGAACAACGGCATATCCGCGAAAGCGGCGGCAAAATCAGATTGGTCGGCAACCGCGGATGCGTTTGAGACTGTTTTGGGACAAAATGTTGAAATTATGAGCTCTAACGACGATAACGACGACGACAAAGAAGCGATGTTGGATGAAGAAGACGATGGAGAAGAAGGACAACAGAACGAGGACGACGAGAGTGTCTCTCGCAGGGCTAAAAAAGCGAAAACGTTCTCGGACCTCACGATTGCGTCTGTCATGTCGCTCGGTGAAGTTGTTCTCAGATACTCTGTCATTGCTGAAGACGAATGCGTTCTTCGCTTCTTGCGTTCGTTGGCGCGCGGATGCGCGGCGCCTCGCATCGACGTCGCTTTAGAAAGTTATGCGCAATTGTGCGATGTGACGCGTTTCGCTTCATACAAAGATGAGAAAAAGAGGAGCGAAGCTGCGTTTACGCATCGCGCTCGAGTGGCAAACTTTGCCTTTCCGAGACTTGTCGCGTGCACGAAAAACTTCCTCGACGAACACGCCAACGCGCCTTTGGATACGTGGACGTACGATACCACTCGCGACGCTTTGGAAATGTGCTCGACGTTAGCCGTGTCTAAAGACGTCGCTCATTCGCAAAATGAAGTGTTGAACGGCATGCTCGAAAAGGCGAGAGAGAGTAAGAGCGGCGGCGAGGGTAAAGACGAAGAGCTCGTCTTGGGTGTTTTCGCCTACGAGGCTTTGTCCAAAGCGGCGGCGGCTTCCGCGGTGGAGGATATTAAAAAACTAGCTATGTTTGCGTTACTTGGCGCTGGGAAATACTTGGGTCTTTTGTCATAAATCTCTAATATATAATATTCTAACAGACAAAAACTTTCTTGATTGATTTTACACGCACAACAATTATTCTCTCTTGTTCAAAAGCGACTTGGCGTTTGCTTCCGCGTCGGTCAAATCGGTCGATTGATACTTCGCCAACAACTCTCGCTTTTTCTTGGCGATCACCAGCGCTTCTATGTCCGAATCCTCCGGAAGCGGCACGTACGCCTTCGGCGGCTCTTCTACGTCTACGTTTTTACCATTATTACTCGTTGTTGTCGTCGTCGTCGCTCGAACTTCTCTTCTACCACTACCATCAACCAACGCCGCTCCAGTCTCTTTATCCACCTCTACTCCCATATCCGCCGCTTTCAACAGCTGCATCGCCTTCCAATTCTCCGCCGCTTCTCTCTTCAACGCAATCTCCGCCTCTCTTTCCTTCTTCAAAAAATCCCCGTCCTCCTCGTCGTCGTTAAACCCAAAATACTTCGCGTCCGCTCTCCTCAACATCTCCGTCTTCGTCCGTTTCTTCCTCCTCGCTTTCCCTTCCTCGTCGTCCTCTTCTTTCTTCTCAAACA